>Ga0065709_1005973_pt1 | contig 45661 bp, 40 predicted proteins | sample Hoacrofraction14_2_FD_59096 | JGI IMG/M metagenome (GOLD analysis project Ga0065709, IMG submission 59096) | Hoatzin crop microbial communities from Cojedes, Venezuela, sample from fiber fraction 14 v1 | ecosystem: Host-associated > Birds > Digestive system > Esophagus > Crop | place: Venezuela...
TTTGCTCCATAAATTAAGAATTTGGGCCTTCATAATGTCGGCTGTCCGAGAAAAAAAGATGGCGATTTTTTTAGCGGACACCAATAATTTAAATACACACCTGTTCCGTGGAAGGAGATTTGGCAACGAATTAATGAACACCCCACTAAGAGATGTTTCAGAAATATACGGCACTTAGCCAGAAAAAACATCTATCTTATATACCGGAACACAGAACCCAAATGCCCCTATGTCTAAAACAATGCCGTTGGACCAAGTCCTAAGAGAACGACAATATAGACAATGGATAGAAGACTTTGGAACAGATCCAAATGTAAGAAGACGTTGGATTAAAAGAATTTTTGAACCTGACAATCCTGTTGGGAAATATTTAGATGATTATGAAAAAACATATGTCGCAAAAGAAGTTCTTCATCCAACTATTGAAGGAAAAATCCCCTATGAAGGTGACGGTATTCATAGTGCAGAAGAAGTAAGAGACTGGATAAGAGAAACACTGGCAAAGAAAACACCATATGCTAAATATTTTTTAAGGGAAGATCGCCCCTCTTCATTTACATAGAGAGAAGCTTATTTATTGTCTGGCGAAAGGGCTGCTTCACCACCAAAAGACGATTTCCCTTCTGGAATGTTTGTTTCAAAAGGCAAAGATTTAAAATATTATTGGGACTCCTACGGTTCCCCGTATCGCCCAAAACATAAAATAAGATGGAATGGTTATATTATGGGGGATAGTCCACTTATGGATAAAATATATCCTACCTACGCAGGTTAGTTAGTAGGGGTAAATGCCAACTATGATTATACAATGAATCATGAAGGGGTACATTTATTACATGGTTTGTATAGACTGCATAGGGGTAAATTCGGCAGACTACCTAGAAATCCAGCAAAATTTGGATTTGGCAACCTTGATACGAAACGCTATTATAAATATTTTTGGAAAAATGACTATAGTGAGATATACGCCAGATGTTCACAAATTTTAGATATAGTAAAAGGAGACCGTTCAAAAATAACTCCTGAATTTCTTAAATATTTGGCTGAAAGATATAGAAAAGGAGATATGGGCTTAAGGGATAATAATATGAATGATTTTTTCAGTTTCATTACCGACTGGGACAAAGCAGCTAAATTCATTAGAGATAAAGCGCCGATGATTGGAGCTACAACAATTCCCTCCTATAAAATTTTGCAGAACCAAGAAGAATGATTAAATTTGCCAAAAATGAGAAAAGTTATGGATATAAAAGAATTAGAAGAATACGACATGATTCGTGACTTATTGCACGAACTAAAAAGGCGTACAGGTTATACGGAATTAATAATAGGTAGAGATAGTAAAGTAGTAGCACATTATAACGGAGGACTTATCTTTGACAAACCCTGCTGTTTAAAAGTGGGTAATGTTTGTAAATTAAGAGAAATAGATTGTGTAGATGGACCCAAACCGCCAATAAAAATAAAAATCACAAAAATTGTTCTCCCTCCAGAAGAATATCCCCAAAAAATCATGTATGTAGAATATGAAGAAATAAAAGAACCACCAACAGAAGAAACCCCTGAATAACCTCACAACACGCGCTTTAAAATATAACTATTAAAATATTGCCTTTTCAAAAAAACTTTGTAACTTTGTAACAAAATATCAGATTATGGATAATAAAAATACAAAAACCAGTTCCAATTGGCAAAGGCGGCAAAAGAAAGAAGAAAATCTTCTTACTCTAGAAGACAAAAAAGAGTTGGAAGAGTGGTATGCCGAACTAAATAGAATGATAGAAGAAGCCGAAAAACAAGGATATGAGATTTATCCTGAGAATTTAAGAGGCAGTTTAATAGAAAAAAGAGCAAAAGAACGAGAGAAAAAACTAAAAAAATACAAACGCAGTAAAATCCTGAAAAAATGGATGAAAAAACTTGGAATTAAACTAAATTAAAAATGAAATTAATACCTAAATACTAGAAACCGCCAAACGAACTTCCAGAGATTTTAGTCGTTCCCGAATCAGTAAAGCAATCGGCGATACGCAAAGTAAACGATTCTCTCGCCAACTTTTTCCGAACTTTTTTCGCCATTTTCCTTTGATTTTTGCGGGCACTTGCCTACTTTTGCACAAAGCATCGGCCTAATTGCGCAAGGCATTGGGCAGCTTTTGCTGAGATTCACACAACAATAGCCCTGACACGGACCAACCTCTCCCGACGGACAGCCGGACCTGAAGCATCCTTGGCGGGGCTATTTCATGTCCAATATGTCCGATTTATGCACTACGGTTGCATATTTATGCACTGCGATGGGTGGCGAAGGGGCGGCTTTCGGGCGGAAAACGGACGTCAAAACGTAAAATTTTCACAACCAATTGATTATCAAAGCGCTGCGGCGGTTTTCGGAAAAATTGGCGGCGGTTTTCAGAAAAGATGGCGGTGGTTTTCAAAAAGGAAGGGCATCGTTTTCGAAAAAGAAGCCCTTCGTTTTGCAAAAGGAAGGGCATCGTTTTGCAAAATCACGCCCTTCCTTTTTTGCTTCCGCTTCGGCGGGCGGAATGTTGGCATGTCCCATTTGTCGGTTTTATGCATTTATGCAAGGGCGAAAAATCGGGGCTTTGGGAGTCAGGGAGTAAGGAGCGGGACACACGAAATCGCGGGGTTGGGAGTCAGGGAGTAAGGAGCGGGACACACGAAATCGCGGGGTTGGGAGTCAGGGAGTAAGGAGCAAAGGGAGTCATGCCGATAGTTTTTGCAAGCGGAGTTTCGACATAGGGCAAAAGAAATCGCCTCCGCAGGTGAGTGCGGAGGCGATTTGGTTATGGTTGTGCCGAGGAAATCAGTTGGCGAGTTCGGAAATGAATTTGATTCTGACGAGCTGTATTTCCTCGCGCGAGATGTCGTCGGGCAGCTCTTGCACAGCGAGTTTGAGGCTGTCGTTGGGCGCGTGAAGGAAGTAGTCGTAGATTTGGTCCACTTTGTCGGGGTCGATTTCCTCGTCGATGAAGTAGTCGATGTTGATTTTGGTGCCAGAATAGACGATGGAGTCTATTTCGTCGAGCAGTTGCTGGAACTCGATGCCGTTGAGGTCGGCGATGTCGTCGAGGGCCACTTGGCGGTCAATGGCCTGAATAATAGCGACTTTGAGCTTGGAGCGGTTGGCCACGCCGCGCACGCGGATATCCGTAGGCCGCTCAATTTCGTTCTCCTGGCAGTGGCGTTTGATGAGTTCGCAGAAGGGTTTGCCGTATTTCAGGGCCTTTCCAACGCCCACGCCAGGGATGTTTTGCAGTTCCTCGGTGGTGATGGGATAGAGCGTGGCCATGGCGTCGAGGGAGTTGTCTTGGAAGATGACGTAGGGCGGGATGTTGAGCTTTGCGGCCAGCGAGCGGCGCAGGTTGACGAGCATGGCGTGGAGCGTGGTGTCGGCGGCGCTGCTGGTTGCGGCGGGTGCGACGTTGTCGTCGGAGAATTCGTTGTCGGGCGCCACGAGGAAAGGCTCGGGGTGCTTGATGAACGCCTTGCCGACCTTGGAAAGCTTGAGCAGGCCGTAGTTCTCCACCTCTTTGGTGAGGTAACCGGAGAGCTGTGCCTGGTTGACGATGGCGTTCCACATGGAGACTTCCACGTCGGCGCCTTCGCCGAAGGTTTCGAGCTGGTCGTGCTGGTGGGCGAGGATAGCCTCGTTCTCGTCGCCGCGCAGGATGTGAATGAGGTGGTCGGGTGTGAAGTTTTCTTTGACGAGCGCCACGGTGCGGAGCAGCAGTTGCAGCTGTTCCCGGGCATCGATGGTGTCTTTGGGCTTGCGGCAGTTGTCGCAGTTTTCGCAGTTCTCGGGCTCGTATTTCTCGCCGAAGTAGTGGAGGAGCAAACGGCGTCGGCAAACGGCAGACTCGCAGTAGTTGGCGGTTTCGCGCAGGAGCTGCTTGCCGATTTCCTGCTCGGCCACGCCTTTGTCGGCCATGAGGTTCTGCAGCTTCACGAGGTCCTTCTTGGAGTAGAAGGCAATGCACTGTCCTTCAGCGCCATCGCGGCCCGCGCGGCCCGTCTCTTGGTAGTAGGCCTCGAGCGACTTGGGGATGTCGTAGTGGATGACGAAGCGGACGTCGGGCTTGTCGATTCCCATGCCGAATGCGATGGTTGCAACGATGATGTCGATGCGCTGCATGAGGAAATCGTCTTGGGTCTGCGAGCGCGTGGCGGGGTCGAGTCCAGCGTGATAGGGCGCGGCCTTGATGTTGTTGGCCTGCAGCACCTGTGCAAAGCGCTCCACTTCCTTGCGGCTGAGGCAGTAGATGATGCCCGACTTGCCGCTGTTTTGCTTGATGTAGCGGACGATGTCCTTGTCCACGTTGTTGGTCTTCTGCCGCACTTCGTAGTAGAGGTTGGGGCGGTTGAAGGAGGCCTTGAAGTCTTTGGCGTCGAGAATGCCGAGGGTTTTCTTGATGTCGCTGCGCACTTTGTCGGTGGCGGTTGCGGTGAGGGCGATGATTGGGGCCTCGGCAATTTGGTTGATGATGGGGCGGATTTTGCGGTATTCGGGCCGGAAATCGTGGCCCCATTCGGAGATGCAGTGCGCCTCGTCGATGGCGTAGAAGGAGATTTTCACCTGTCGGAGGAACTGGATGTTTTCTTCCTTGGTGAGCGATTCGGGCGCCACGTAGAGCAGTTTGGTTCGCCCGGCGAGGATGTCTTCCTTCACTTGCTCAATGGCGGCCTTGCCGAGCGAGGAGTTGATGAAGTGGGCGATGCCGTCGTTTTCGCTGTATCCGCGAATGGCGTCCACCTGGTTCTTCATCAGGGCGATGAGTGGCGAGATGACGATGGCGGTGCCGTCCATGATGAGCGCGGGCAGTTGGTAGCACAGCGACTTTCCGCCGCCCGTTGGCATGAGCACGAAGGTGTTTTTGCCAGCGAGCAGGTTCTTGATGATGGCCTCTTGCTGCCCTTTGAAGGCGTCGAAGCCGAAGTAGTGTTTGAGCGCTTGACGGGGTGTCATGGTGGCATCTCCTCAGTTTATGGATTAATGGTTGTTTGTGCAAAAAAAGAATGGCCGCGCGAAGGGCGTCAGTCTTGACGCTCCTTCAGCACGGTCATGTTCACTTTCTCCACCTGCTGCTTGGCGAAGTCGAGCGTTACGCGGAACGTCTTCACCTTTTGCGAGGGGATTTCATACATGGGGTCGGTCATGATGGCCTCGACGAGCGAGCGCAGTCCGCGCGCTCCGAGCTTGTATTCCAGTGCCTTGTCCACGATGTAGTCGAGCACCTCGTCATCGAACGTGAGTTCCACGCCGTCGAGCTTGAACAGGTGGATGTACTGCTTGATGATGGCGTTCTTGGGCTCGGTCAGGATGTTGCGCAGTGCTTCGCGCCCCAGGGGGTCGAGGTTGGTGAGGATGGGGAGTCGGCCAATGATTTCGGGAATGAGGCCGAAGCTCTTGAGGTCCATGGGGGCGATGTATTGCATGAGATTCTCCTTGTCGATGCGGGCGGTGTTTTCCACAGCGCCGTAGCCCACGACGTGGGTGTTGAGGCGCTGTGCGATGCGGCGCTCAATGCCGTCGAACGCGCCGCCGCAGATGAAGAGGATGTTCTTCGTATCGACCTGGATGAACTTCTGCTCGGGGTGCTTGCGTCCGCCGTAGGGGGGCACGTTGACCACGCTGCCCTCGAGCAGCTTGAGCAGCGCCTGCTGCACGCCCTCGCCGCTCACGTCGCGGGTGATGGATGGGTTGTCGCTCTTGCGGGCAATCTTGTCGATTTCGTCGATGAAGACGATGCCCTGCTCGGCGCGCTTGGGGTCGTAGTCGCACTCCTGCAGCAGGCGCGAGAGCAGGCTCTCCACGTCCTCGCCCACGTAGCCAGCCTCGGTGAGCACGGTGGCATCAACGATGGTGAACGGCACCACGAGCAGTTTGGCAATGGTCTTGGCCAAGAGGGTCTTGCCAGTGCCGGTGGGACCCACCATGATGATGTTCGACTTCTCGATTTCCACGCCGTCGTCGTCGGTGCTGTCCTGGTCCTTCAGGCGCTTGTAGTGGTTATAGACAGCCACGCTGAGCGTCTTCTTGGCCGCGTCCTGACCAATGACATACTGGTCGAGGTAGGCTTTGATTTCGGCAGGCTTCGGCAGTTTCTTCAGGTTGAGGCCCGACGGCTGCTGCTTCTTGCCCATGCCGCCCTCGGTGAGCAGTTCGTTGGCATAGCGCACGCACTCGTCACAGATGTTGCCGTTGAGGCCTGTGAAGAGCATGCCCACCTCGCTGCGGGGCCTGTTGCAGAACGAGCACTTATCTTCTGTTTTCCGTGCCATAATTATTTTTTGCGTGCCAGCACTTGGTCAATCATACCATAATTCTTGGCTTCCTCGGCAGTCATCCAGTAGTCGCGGTCGCTGTCCTCCCACACTTTCTCGAACGGCTGTCCGCTGTGGTCGGCAATGATGGTGTAGAGTTCCTTCTTCAGCTTCTGGATTTCGCGTGCCGTAATCTCAATGTCGCTGGCCTGTCCCTGCGCGCCGCCCATGGGCTGGTGAATCATGACGCGGCTGTGGGGCAGCGCCGAGCGCTTTCCAGCCTTGCCGCTCACAAGGAGCACGGCTGCCATGCTGGCGGCCATGCCGGTGCAGATGGTCTGCACGTCGCTGCCGATGAACTGCATGGTGTCGTAGATGCCGAGGCCAGCATAGACGCTTCCGCCGGGAGAGTTGATGTAGATGCTGATGTCCTTGCCCTGGTCCACGGAGTCGAGGTAGAGCATTTGCGCCTGCAGCACGTTGGCGGTGTAGTCATTGATTTCCGTGCCGAGGAAGATGATGCGGTCCATCATGAGGCGCGAGAACACGTCGAGCTGGGTCACGTTCAGCTGGCGCTCCTCCAGGATGTAGGGGTTGAGGTAACCGGCCTGCGCGTTAATCACACTGTCCACTGTCTGCGAACTCAGGCCCAGATGGCCCGTGGCGAACTTTTTGAAATCGTTAATCATGCGGTATTTTTCTTTTTTAAAGGGTTAATAAAGCGAGTTTTCCTGTAGCAAAATGCGTGCCAGCGCGCTCCATGTCAGGATTTGCGCCCTATGGAGCCTCTTCGCCTACACATTATTATATATATGCGCGCGGGAGAACGTTCCGCTTTCTACCAATGCAAAGATATAAAAAAAACGGATATGTAGAAACAATCCGCCGTTTTTTTTTCGTTTTTCTCCGCGTTTTTATCCTTTCTTAAGGTTTTCTGGCGCAATCGCTGCGGTTTTTGGCAGCGAAGCGGCGCAAAAAAAACATCGCCGCCGAGGCATTTGCGGTGCCAGGGCTGCGATGGCTGGTTGGTTGTCGGCGCGGAGCCTTTAGAACAGCTTGTTGAATTCTTCGCTTGTCACGCTCTTCTCGTCAAGCGTCACCACGTCTTTCAGGGCAGTGCCCAGCTTCAGCTCGATGGTGCGGTCGATGAGGTTGTCCACGCTTTCGCGCGACTTCAGCATTTCCTTCACGGCGTTGTCGATGTATTCCTGCGGAATGTTGAGCATGCCGTACTGTGCGAAGCGCATCTTGGTCACTTCCTCTGCCATGTGGCGCACATCGGTGTCTTCCACCTTCACGCCCGTCTGGGCAACGAGCTTCTCCTTCATCAGGTGCCAGGTCAGCTCCTCGATGCTCTTGTCGTAGTTCTCCTCCACCTTGGCCTCGTCCTTGGTGTTGGCGTTCATGATGGTCTTCAGCTTCTCGTCGGGGAACTGCAGCTTGCCCACCTTGTCGGCGCAGTATTTGCGCACGTCGAGCAGGAACTTGTAGTCGGCGTCCTTGTCGAACTGTTCCTGAATGCCTTCCTTGATTTTGGCCTTGAATTCGCCTTCGCTCGTGATGCCAGCGCCGGGATAGATGTCGTCAAACAGCTTCTGGTCCACGGGGCCCGGCATGTAGCGCGTGATTTCCGTGATGGTGTAGGCGAAGTCGCCCGTGTATTCCTTGGCCTTTTCCTTCTCCACGTGGAGCAGGTAGCCCAGTTCGCTCTCGCTGCCGTCGTAGGCCTTGCTGGGGTTGAACACTACGGTGTCGCCCACCTTCTTGCCGTCGAACAGCTTCTTCTGGTCGTCGCTCTTGAAATACTTCGGAAGCATCACAACAGCCTCAGCCTTAACGCCTTCGGCCACTTCCTCGCCCTTGGCGTCGAGCTCGGCAATGTTGCCCTTCAGCATGTCGTTGTCGATGTAGCTCTCCACCTTGTCGTACTTGCCGCCGCGCTGGCGATAGACATTCACCTGGTCCTCCACCTGCTTGTCGTCAACCTGCACGCGGTAGTAGGCCACTTTGTCCTTCTTGCCCAGCGCAAGGTCGAACTCCGGCGCCAGGGCGATGCCGAACTTGAACGTGAACTCGTTGCCCTCGGCAATGGCCACGTCGTTGTTCTCCTCAGCGGGAATGGGCTCGCCGAGCATCTCAATCTTCTCCTCGCGGATATAATTAAAGAGGTTCTCCTGCAGCAGCATGTTCACGGTGTCCATCAGCAGGGCCGGGCCCATCTGCTTCTTCACCAGGCCCATCGGCACGTGGCCAGCGCGGAAACCCGGCATCTGAGCCTTCTTCGCATAGTCCTTCAGCGATTTCGCATACTTTTCCTGATAGTCCTCAGGCGAAACGACGACCGTCAGCTCGCCGTTCACCGCATCTTGTTTCTCAAATGAAATATTCATGTGTTTACTGATAAAGAATTATTTACGGATAAAATCGGGCACAAAGGTACGAATTTATTTTCGTATCGCCACCGCATTTTGCCAATTTTTTCCTAATTTTGCAGTCGCTTAGCGCACAAACGCGCCGCAAAAGAAATCAAAAAACAACCCAAATATGCGTAAAATCCTCTCTCTCCTGGCAGCGCTCGCCCTGCTCTGCGCCTGCCAAAACGGACCCAAGACCACCATCTCTGGCACCATCACCGGCGCCGCCGACAGCACACTCTGCGTGGAATGGATGGCCAGCGACGGCATTCAGCAACTCGACCAGCAGAAACTCGGGCAAGACGGCCACTTCCGCTTCACCATCCCCGCCAAAGACACGCCCGAATTCTACGTGCTGCGCATCGGAAACAAGCGCATCTACCTCGCCACCGACTCCGCCGCAAGCATCACCCTCACCGCCAACCTCGACAGCATGGCCACCGCCTACCAAATCAGCGGATGCCCCCTGAGCGAGCAAATACGCGACATCAGCCTCTCGCAGCAACTCATGCAAAAGCGCATTCGCGGCATCCTCGACAACGACGCGCTCCTGCCCGGCGACATGAAAGACAGCGTGGAAAACCTCGTCAACGCCTACAAGGAGGTCATGAAGCGCATCTACATCTATCCACACGCCGGCTCTGCCGCCGGCTACTACGCTGTGGCACAGACACTCAGCGACGGCTACGACAACTACCAGCTCTTCAACCCCAACGCCGAATACGACGACGCACTCGCCTACGACACCGTGGCACGCGCATGGGCCGAGCGATGGCCCGACCTGCAGCTCACCAAGCAGCTCCAAAACACCGCCAAGAAGGGAATCAAGCTCACCAAACCCTTCAACCTCAGCGACCTGACAAAAGATTCGGAGAAAATACACGAGACCGGGCTCATCGACATCACCCTGCCCGACAGCAAGAACCACTTCCACAGCCTCAGCGAGCTCAAAGGCAAAGTCGTCCTGCTCGACTTCACCATGTATGAGGCGCCCGAATCGCAGCGACGCACCTACGCCATGCGCACCGTCTATAAGAAATACCACGACCGCGGCCTGGAAATCTACCAAATCTCGCTCGACCAAGACGCCCACTTCTGGAAGACCGCCAGCGAACCGCTCCCATGGATTTGCGTGCACGAAACCGACGGCACCGCCACCAATTTATATATGGTGCAAAAACTCCCCACCTACTTCCTCATCAACCGCGACAACGAAGTAGTGAAGCGCAGCGACGACGTCACCGACCTGGAGCGCGAAATCGAAAACCTGCTCTGAGCAAACGGCGGCTCAGCGCACGAAATCCCAATAGTTTTCAGGGTTAATCACCTCGAACGTGGCGTTCGGATAATTGTTCTGAAACGCCTGAGGCATCTTTGCGCGCGCCTTCGCGTTCCATTTAAACTCGTAGGCGTGCATCACCCCGTCGCACTCCTCCACGAGGTCCACCTCGCTCTGCGACGTTGAGCGCCAGAAATAAATGTTGGCGTAACTGCGGCAATAGGCATTGCGCTTCACCCTTTCGCTCACCATCAGGTTCTCCCAAAGCGCGCCCACGTCGCTGCGCAGCGCAGGCGGCGCAAAGGCATTGATGACCGCGTTGCGCACGCCATTGTCATAGAAATATACTTTCTTGCCGCGCCTAATCTCGTTGCGCGGATTGCGTGAAAGCGTGTTGATGCGGAAAACGATGAAGCACTTCTCCAGCAGGCTAATGTAGTTCTCCACCGTCGCCTTGTCCACGCCAACCATTTTCCCTAACTCATTGTAAGACACCTCGCTGCCCACTTGGTAGGCGAGCGCCTGCACCAGGTTCTTCAGCACCTCCGGCTTCTTCACGCCGCGGTAGGCCAGCGCGTCGCGGTAGAGGAAATTGTTCACCAAATAGGACAGATTCTCCTTGGCGCGGGCGTAGTCGTTCACCACATCGGGGTAGAGTCCATAGACCATGCGCTGGGAAAGCAGTTGCTGCTCTTCCAACTGATTAGTGTGCGCGGCCAGTTCCGCAAGCGAAAACGGGTAGAGCGTGTATTTCCACACGCGGCCAACAGCGGTGTCGTAGATGCCTTCGGCCAGTTCAAGCGCCGAAGAGCCCGTCACCATCACCCGCGTCGGCAGTTTCAAATCGCCTATGCGCTTCACGGTCAGGCCGATGTCCTTCACCTTCTGCGCCTCGTCAATCTGCACCATGTCGTAGGACTCCAGCAGCGCCCGCAGGTCGCGCGTGTTGCGGTCTTCCAGCAGCGCCGCGTCCTCCAGGCTTTCGCAGTTGAGCACTTTCACCCTGCCCCACCCCTCGCGCATGGTCTCCAGCAGCGTGGTTTTGCCCACCTGCCGCGGGCCCAGAATGAGCACCACGCGCTTGTAATCTTGCAAATCGGCCCGAACCAAGGGCTCTATCTGACGTGTAATCATGGCAACTATTTGTTAGATTTCTGGTTGCAAAAATAAATAATTGCCGTTTCACTGCAAAATTTTTTCGGAAAAATCAACCAAAATCCGCCATTTTTTCACTTCAAATCCCCAAATCCATGCCGTTTTTGGGGAGCGCACTCCCCAAATTCATGCCAGATTTGGGGATTTGACATGGGCAAATAGCATCGTTTTAGCGCTAAATCTGAATGGTTTTGGCAGGAAAGCGGAGCGGTTTTGGCAAGAAAACGGACGCAGCACGGTTTGTTCCTTTTGTATTCTCTGCTTACTTTCTGAACATTTCGTCCGCAGAAGAATGGCGGAAAATGGGCGTCAAAGCGTAAATTTTGCAACTGCTTGATTTTCAATACGCTTTGGAAAGTGCAAAAAAGGAAGGCGTTCGTTTTGCAAAAGGAAGGGCATCGTTTTCGAAAAAGAAGCCCTTCGTTTTGCAAAATGATGCCCTTCTTTTTTCGTTTTCTCCAAGACGAGGGCGAAAAGGACTTTGGCCAGTTTGTGCGCAATTCGCCATTTTCGACGCACAGCGCAGCGGGCAGTTCTGCCATGGCGCACACGGGGAAATTATCGGCGGAAAAGCTTGCAGGGAAGGAAAGTTTGGCGTAACTTTGCAGGCGAAGGAAACGAAATTTTGCAAGCAATGGAAGAGAAAGCGAAACGGTATGAGCTGGTGCTGAAGCAGGTGCAGGCGCTTGCGGCGGCAGAGACGGACGCGGTGGCGCGCATGGCCAATGTGGCGGCGCTGCTGCACGAGGAGTTCCATTTCTGGTGGACGGGGTTCTACCGCGTGCTGCCCAGCGAGAAGGACGGGCAGGGCGAGGTGCTTGTGCTGGGGCCGTTTCAGGGACCGGTGGCGTGCATGCGCATCGGCTTTGGACGTGGCGTCTGCGGCACGGCATGGGCGGAGCGGCGGACGGTTGTGGTGCCCGACGTGGAGCAGTTTCCCGGCCACATCGCCTGCAGCAGCGCGTCGAAGAGCGAAATCGTCGTGCCAGTCTTCGGCGAAAGCGGCGAAGTGAAGGCCGTGCTGGACATCGACAGCGAGCGCCTCGCCACGTTCGACGCGGTGGACGCGGAGTGGCTGGAGAAGATTGTGCGGGGGCTTTGAGGGCTTGTCATGCAAGAAGTTAGGAGGAGTTAGAGAAGTTATCGGCACTTCGTGCCTGGGAGTTAAAGCCGATAGTTGCAGGCTGCTCTGAGTAATGGCTAGTGAGCTTGCGAACGATAACTTCTAAGCGAGCTTGCGAGCGATAACTTCTTTAACTTCTATAACTACAGAAAATCGTTCATTGTCCATCCACCGCAGATTGCATTTCCTGCATTGCCCCGCCGCTTTTCCGTGAAAAAAAGTGAAAAGCGGCGAATTTTTTTGCAAATGCTTTGCGGGTTCGGCTTTTTTGCCTATATTAGCGGCTGGAACCATTGTGGTTCCGGAAAAAATTCACCTTCTACTAATGGAAAACTCGAAATACTTCTGCGTCATTCTCGCCGGCGGCACTGGCGCGCGCCTTTGGCCACTGAGCCGGCAACACAAACCCAAGCAATTCATCGACTTTTTCGGCACGGGCAGCACTCTGCTGCAGACGACCTACGAGCGCTACGCCAAGTTTATGCCCGCGGAAAACATCATCGTGATGTCGAACCACGAGTATGGCGACATTGTGCGCGAGCAGCTGCCGATGCTGGATGAGCGCAACCTGCTGCTCGAGCCCATGCGGCGCAACACCACGCCGAGCGTGGCCTGGGCAGCGCTCGAGATTGTGCACCGCACGCCCGACGCCTGCATGCTCGTCACGCCGTGCGACCAGGCCATCCGCGACGAGGACCAGTTGCAGAGCGACATCCTGCACGGCCTGCGCTACGCATCGAACCGCCCGCGGCTGCTCACGCTCGGCATCCTGCCCACGCGCCCCGAAACGGCCTACGGATACATTCAGATGGGCGCGCAAAACGAGCAATCCATCTTCGAAGTGAAGTCCTTTACGGAGAAGCCCGAGGCGCCGTTCGCCGAACTGTTTGTGCAAAACAAGGAATTCCTTTGGAACACGGGCCTGTTCATCAGCGGCGCGCGGAGTTTTCTGCAAGCGCTGGAGAGCGAAAACGCGGTCTTCAAGACCGTGCTGCAGGAACTGGAAAACGAGGTGGAGAGCGGGCTGTCGCGCGGCGAGGCCGTGGAGAAAGCATTCTCCATGTCGCCCAGCCTGTCGCTGGAGCAGGGGCTGCTGGAGCGCGTGGACAACGTGGACGTCATGATGTGCCACTTCGACTGGACGGACATCGGCACGTGGCAAGCGCTCTACGCCGCCATGCCGAAAAACGCGCAGGGAAACGTGGTGCTGAGCGACCGCACGCTGCTCTACGACTGCAAGGACTGCCTGGTGGAAATGCCGAGCGACAAGGTGGTGCTGGCGCAGGGGCTCAACGGCTACATGATTGTGGAGAGCGGCAAGGTGCTCGTGGTCTGCAAGAAGGACGACGAGCGCGCCATCCGCAATTTCCTCAACGACGTGCAAATCAACCTCGGCGACGAGTTCGTGTAAATCTTTTCCCGAAGCAACCAGAGCAGTTAGACAATTCATCGGCACTTCGTGCCTGAAAGTTAAAAGCCGAAAGCGGAAACCGCGCTTGCATTGCTTGCAACAGCGTGGCCCGCTTTCGGCTATTTTTGCAAAAAATTCCGCCGATAAATGCGCCGCATCGCCGTGGGGCAGTTGAGGGAACCGCTACCTCCTCACCAGCACCCGGCGCAAGCGCTTGCCCACTGACGTCCAGCGCGGCATCGCCTTCAGCGTCTTCCGCACCGGCGGCACGTCCCACAGCAGGAACAGCAGCAGGATGACGACGCCGCCCATGCACGTCCAGCCGAACAGCTGCTTCAGCGACACCATCACCGACTGCACGGGCTCGAGCGGCAGCGTCCGCGCCATGTTGTCCGCCACCTGCCTGCGCATGCCGTATCCGAACAGGCCGCTGCTGATGGCCTCCCCGATGCCGTTGCGCGCAAAGCCCGAAATCGTCAGCCCCATGAAGAAGTGCTCGAACGGCATGAGCTCCTCAAGATAGATGGTGAGCGCCGTGAAGAAAATGGCGTAGCCGAAGCAGCGCGCCAGCGTGGGCAGGTAGAGCCGCTCGATGTTCAGCCCCGGGTCAATGAAGAAATAGAGCGCGATTTGATAGGACAGCATCGCGGCGAAACCAATGGCCAGCAGCCGCGTGTAAGTCTGATGCAGCACTTTCATCCAGAGCATCACGAACAGGCAACCCAGCGCCGTGCCCGCCCATTGCCACAGGCAGAGCCGGCTCGTCGTCATGCTCCCCCAGTGGAGCACGCTGCCCGTGAGCACGCTCTGCAGCGCATTCGGCGTCGCATTCATCAGCTCGCTCAGATAGTAGAGCAGCATGAGCGGCAAAAGCGTCTTGTAGCCAAACGCCCCGGGCGCGATGTAGGGGTGCCGGATGTGCCGCATGCGCTCAATGGTGAAAAAGCCCGTGGCCACGAACAGCAGCGCGCAGACCCGCATGGGCCGCCCGTCCAGCCAATTGTAATACTCCCCATAGTTGAAGAAGAAAATCACCTCAAGAATCCACGCCGACCACAGCAGGCACCCCAGCCAGTCCACGCTGATGAGCGGAATGGGCTTCATCATCCGCCAATTCTTCGTCAGGGCGAAAACCAGCAGCATCACCACCAGCAGGCAGCCAACCATGAACCAATGCATGGCGTGCCAAGACTGGAAATGATAGGTGAGCATGGCCGTCACCCACGGCTGAAGGCAGATGTCCCCAACCACTATAATATATAATAAGGGGAAGAAGATGGAGAAATCGCGCTTCGGCGTCATCCACAGCTGAATGTTCGACGCGCACTCAAACGTTCCGCACAGCTTGAAGAAACCTGCGACGAACGACAGCGCGCAAAGCACCGGAAGCGACTCCGTGAGCATGCAGAAAAGGTTGCAAGCGGCAATCACCCATGCCGACGTGAGCAGCAGCTGGCGGTTTGTGAAGCGGAACTTGAAGCGGAAGAGCAGCGGGAAAGGCATATTCACGCCCACAACATTGCACAGCACAACCATCATCACGTCCTCGCGCATCAGCCCCGTGCTGCCCAAGATGTGCGGCAGCGAACCTGCGTAGAGGCTGCCCGTGAGCTGAAACACGAAAGAGAAGATGACATAAATCCAGGGACGTATCGATTTCGGGACAAAGTCGCGGTACATCGGCATCGCGAAGGGCACCAAGGGAATTCCAGGCATTGGCGTCTAAATTTTAATTAATTGTTGACAAATAAATATCCGCAACAAGGCAGCACATTTAGTAGCACATGCGCAAACCTACTCGCGCGAACGTATATATAATAATGAGTAGAGGGCAGAGAAACCATGGAATCATGCCCAAGCATGCCATATCCTAAGGCGCCAAAACTTTGCGCCAATCCCGAGGCCAAGCCCAGTCCATGAAGCGAATCAACATATATCAGGCTGAAAGTACTTTTGGTATGGCATAAAGCCCTCTTTTGCTGATTTTGACAGGTATTTTCCTTCATTTTACCCCATTTTTTGGCCTACCGCAACGACAACGTTTGGCGTAGTCGCAAAAGCGCTTAGGCAACGGATTTGCGGAAATCGCATCACGGCAGCTGAAAAATCGCATGGGCGCAAAAGAAATTTTCGATGGGCGCAACGTTGATGCGTTGCGCCCATGCGATTTTTGCGTTGCGCCCATCCGATTTTTGCGTTGCGCCCATCCGATTTTTGCGTTGCGCCCATCCGATTTTTGCGTTGCGCCCATCCGATTTTTGCGTTGTGGGGGACGGATTTTTGCATTGTCCTATTTTGGTTTTGTTCCTAACAAAGAAGGGCGTTTGGTTATTGAGATTCTCCGTTTCCTTTTCCACCATGCATTCAATATTTCACCTCCGTCTCCACGTTCAGCCCTGCGAGCAGGCGGGCAACGTCTTCGGGGGTGTTGTCTTCGGTGATGCGGATGCGGACAGGCACGCGCTGCTCCACCTTCACGAAATTGCCGGTGGCGTTGTCAACAGGAACGGACGAGTAGGCGCTGCCCGTGGCGGCGGAAAGGGCTTCGACCTCGCCTTTGTAGGTGATGCCTGGCACTGCGTCCGCCTTTATTTCCACTGGTTCGCCCACGCTGATGTGCTTCATCTGCGTCTCTCTGTAGTTCGCCACAATCCACACTTCCTTGTCGTCGACGATGCGCGCGAGGAGCTGCCCGGGTTGCACCAGCTGGCCCTCGTGGATGTCTTTCCGTCCCATGACGCCATCGGCAGTGGCAACGATGACGGTGTAGGAGAGGTTGAGGCGCGCCAGGTTCAACTGCGCCTCAGCCACGCTGACTCCTGCGCTGTTGCGGTTGAGCTGATGCTGCTGCTCGTTCTTCACCAGCGCCGTGCTGCGCATCTGGCTTGCGGCCTGCTCGTAGCGCGCTTTGGCCGAAAGGTATTTCGCGCGGGCATTGTCGTATTGCTGCCGCGTGACTGCGCCCTTTTCAAGGAGCGCCGAATAGCGCTCGAAGTCGCGCTGGGCGTTTTCCATGTTCACCCTTGCCTCGTCGATGCCGGCCGATGCCGCCTGCACGTTGCTCTGCGTGGTGGTGATGCTGGCTGAAACGGCTGCGCTGCCCGATTTCGAGCCGTGCAAGTTGGCTTCTGCCTGTGCCAGCTGCAGGCGGTATTCGGCGTCTTCAAGGACAACGAGCGTGTCGCCTGCCTTCACGCGCTGGTATTCTTCAAACCGTATTTCCTTGATGAATCCCTGCACGCGCGTGTTCACTGGCGTGATGTGGCGGCGCACCTGCGCGTCGTCGGTGTATTCCACGCGCCCCCAGTGGGCAAAGCGGCTGAAGATGTAGGCGATGGCCGCCAGTAGCAGCAGGATGATGACGACGTTGTAGGTTCTCTTAATCAGTTTCTTGTTCATATTCTTTTACTGTCTTTTGGTTCTGGAAATCATATTTCGCCCGCGGCGAGGCACAGGCGGTAGTAGGCCAAGGCGATGCCGATGCGGGCGTCGGTCTCCTGCAGCTCCGCGCGCAGTTTCAGGTTTGAGGCGTCCACCATGTCGGTGATGAGCGCCAGCTGGTTGAGGTAGCGGCTGTTCACCACATCGTAGTTCTGCGCTGCGAGTTCCACGCTCTTCTGCTGCGTCTCCCACTCCACGTAGCTCTGCAGGTAGTGCGTGTAGGCCTGCTGCACGTCGTTGTTCACTGTTTCCGCCGCCGCGCTGTGCATCTCTTCGCTCTGCAGCGCCGCGAGCTCAGCCTGCTTCACCTTGTGGTTGCTCTTGAACAGCGAGGAGAGCGAGTACTTCACGCCCACGCCGACGTACCAGGCGTTCAGGTTCTTGTCGATGGGCGGCACCATCGTCGTGATGGGCCCGTTGAAGTTGTCTGCGGCAACGACTGCCACTTTGGGCAGCAGCTCGCTCTTCGCCAGCCTCACGCCCTGCTCCGCCATCGACCGCTGGATTTCGCTGCGCTGCAAGGCCGGCGCATTCAGCATCACGCCCAAATACCTGAACACCATCACGGCGACAGTCGCAGGCCTTTCCGCCAAGACCCTCATCGACCACTTCGTCGTGCTCCAGCTCAAGCTCACCCTGCAGCACTCCCGCAAGAGCATCAAGGAAATCGCGCAGGAATACCACTTCAGCGACCTCTCCTTCTTCAGCCGCTACTTCCGCCAGCACACGGGAAAAAGCCCCCAGCACTTCCGCAAGGAGGCGTGAACGGCCTGGCACTTCCGCAAGGAGGGGCGAACGCAAAAGAAAAGTGCCCTGCGCCTATATATTATAATAGGTGTAGGGCACGTGGGGAAAGAAAAATGGGGTTGGGAAAATCAGAAGATGATGGCGAGGAACTGCAGTTGCTTGCCGCCGAGCGCGCGCATGGCGTGGGGCTGCGTGGAGTCGAAATAGATGCTGTCGCCTTCGTTCAGCGTCAGCACTTTGTCGCCCAGCGTCAGTTCCATGGTGCCGCTGATGACCATGTCGAACTCCTGGCCGGCGTGCGAGTTCTTGTGGAGCGGCGCGTCGGGGTCCTTGGGCTCCACGGTCACAATGAAGGGGTCGGCCTTGCGCCCCTGGAAGCGGCTGGCCAGCGACTGATATTTGTAGGCTTTCTGGCGCTCCACGCTCAGGCCTTCGCCCTTGCGCGTCAGGGAGTATTTGCCCAGGCGCGGCTCTTCGCCAAACATCAGAAGCTCGACGCTCACGCCATATTTGCGCGAGATTTTCTGCAGGTTGGCCACAGACAGTTCGGTCTGCCCCGCCTCCATCTCCAGATATTGCTCAGTGGTGAGGCCGCACAGTTGCGCCACTTCCTCGGCCTCGATGTCGAGCATCTGCCGCAGGCCCTTCAGGCGTTCGCCTATTTGTTTCATTGCTTCGTCCATAGTATCGCGGATTTATCATTTGCAAATTTAGGCGAATGAAACGAAACTGCCAAATTTAGCGGCAAAAAAAAGCAGTTCCCACTGCGGAAACTGCTTTCTTGCGAGCCAAATGGCGGACTCGAACCGCCGACCTACGCATTACGAATGCGTTGCTCTACCAACTGAGCTAATTTGGCAACTTTCGTTTTTGCGGTTGCAAAGGTAGGAAATAATTGCGAAATACGCACGATGTTCGGCGATTTTTTTTTATTTTTGCAAAAAATTTTTCTCAAAAGGCATGAAAAAGGAACTCCGAGAACTGCTCGTCAAGGCGAATGAGCGCCTGAACGACCGTCACATTCTGCTCCGCCTCACCGACGACGCCGCGCCCCTGCCGCCCATGCTGCCGGGGCAGTTCGTGCAAGTGCGCGTGGACGGCGAGCCAAGCGCTTTCCTGCGCCGCCCCATCTCCATACACAATGTGCTGCTCCCTGAGAACGAACTCTGGCTCCTGGTGCAGGAAGTGGGCGCCGGCACGCGCCAGCTGGGACGCATCCAGCCCGGCGAGCGCCTCAATGTGCTGCTGCCGCTGGGACGCGGATTCTCCACCAGCATCGCGCAGGGCGAAAACATCCTGCTCGTGGGCGGCGGCGTGGGCATGGCTCCCCTGCTCTACTACGGGCGCTGGCTGAAGGCGCACGGCGCGAACCCCACGCTGCTCATCGGCGCACGCCGCAAAGAAGACCTGCTGCAGCGCGAGCAATTCGCCGAAGTGGGGCCGCTTTTCGTCACCACCGAAGACGGCAGCGAGGGCCAAAAAGGGTTCGTTTCGCAGCACACCATCCTCCAGCCCGGCGCGTTCAGCCGCATGGCCGTGTGCGGGCCGCTACCCATGATGCGCGCCATGGCCGCCGTGGCAAAGCAACTCGGCATGCCCTGCGAGGTGTCGCTCGAAAACCGCATGGCGTGCGGCCTCGGCGCCTGCCTCTGCTGCGTGGAGAAAACCAAGCGCGGCAACGTCTGCGTCTGCACCGAAGGACCCGTCTTCAGCACCGAAGAACTGGATTGGAATATATAATGTTTTAGAATAAAGAAGTTAGAGAAGTTATCGGCACTTCGTGCCTAGAAGTTAAAGCCGATAGTTTTCTTGCTCAAAATCTGGCACGCCATTGCCATCGCACCTGAGCTATCGGCTTTAACTTCTAGCGAGCGCAGCGAGCGATAACTTCTTTAACTCCTCTGACTTCTAAAAAAAAGAGAAACCATGGCAAACATCACCACAAGCATCGCGGGGCTGCAGCTCCGAAACCCCGTACTCACCGCCTCCGGAACCTTTGGCTACGGCACCGAATTCGCCGACCTCGTGCCGCTCGACCAGCTCGGAGGAATCATCGTGAAAGGCACCACCCTGGCGCCGCGCGAGGGCAACGACTACCCCCGCATGGCGGAAACGCCCAGCGGAATGCTCAACTGCGTGGGCCTGCAAAACAAGGGCGCCGACTATTTCTGCCAGCACATCTACCCCGAAATCAAGGACCTGCCCACCCGCGTCATCGTAAACGTCTCTGGCTCAAGCATTGACGACTACGTGGGATGCACCGAGCGCATCGACGCGCTCGAGCAAATCGCCGCCATCGAGCTCAACATCTCCTGCCCCAACGTGAAGCAGGGCGGCATGGCATTCGGCGTCACCGAAGACGGCGTGCGCAGCGTGGTGGGCGCCGTGAGGAAGGTTTGCCACAAACCGCTCATCGTCAAGCTCTCGCCCAACGTCACCAGCATTGCCGACATGGCGCGCTGCGCCCAGGACGCCGGCGCCGACGCCCTCTCGCTCATCAACACCGTGCTCGGCATGGCCATCGACATTGAGCGCCGCCGCCCCAAGCTCTCCATCGCCACCGGCGGACTCAGCGGCCCCGCCATCCGCCCCATCGCCGTGCGCTGCGTGTGGCAAGTGGCCCACGCCGTCAGCATCCCTCTCATCGGCCTCGGCGGCATCTGCAACGCCGACGACGCCATCGAGTTCTTCATGGCAGGCGCCAGCGCCATAGAAATCGGCACCGCCAACTTCATCGACCCCAGCGTGAGCGCCAAAGTGGCCCAAGGCATCAGCGACTGGCTCGACCGCCACGGATGCGCTGACCTGCAGGAAATCATTGGCATTGTCTGAGCATTTTGCAAAAATTTCGCCCACTATTGCTTTCTTTTTGCAACTTTCTTTGCCAAAATAGTTGCTATTTTGCAAATAATGTCGTAACTTTGCACCCAAATTCAACGACAACGACAAAGAAATGAGCAAAATCATACGCCCTGAGGGGTATCAGCAGCTGCTGAGCCCCGCGCAAACCGAGCAGGGCATCAAGCTAATCAAGGACTTCTTTCAGGCAAACCTCTCCACGGCGCTGCGCCTCAGGCGTGTCACCGCGCCGCTGTTCGTGCTCCGGGGCCTCGGCATCAACGACGACCTCAACGGCGTGGAGCGGCCCGTGTCCTTCCCCATCAAAGACATGGGCGAGCAAGTGGCCGAAGTGGTCCACTCGCTGGCCAAGTGGAAGCGACTCATGCTCGCCGAATACGGCATAGAGCCGGGCTACGGACTCTACACCGACATGAACGCCATCCGCGGAGACGAGGAACTCGACAACATCCACTCGCTCTACGTGGACCAGTGGGACTGGTGCCGAACCATCAACCGCGAGGACCGCAACCTGGGATTCCTCAAGCGAATCGTGGAAGACATCTACGCCGCCATCCGCCGCACAGAGTACCTGGTGTGCGAAACCTACCCCCAAATCAAGCCGTTCCTGCCCGAGAAAATCCACTTCGTGCACAGCGAGCAGCTCCTGCAGATGTATCCCGGCATGACGCCAAAAGAGCGCGAAGACGCCGTTTGCAAAGCCTACGGAGCAGTCTTCATCATCGGCATTGGCGGCGAACTGAGCAACGGTGAACCACACGACGGCCGCGCGCCCGACTACGACGACTGGACCACCGTGAACGAGGACGGCTACAAAGGGCTCAACGGCGACATCATGGTGTGGTACCCCATCCTCGGGCGCGCCATCGAACTCTCCTCCATGGGCATCCGCGTGGACAAAGAGGCACTGCTCCGCCAGCTCGAAATCACGCACCAGCAGCAGCGCAAAGAGCTCTACTTCCACCAGCAGCTGCTGAGCGACAAACTGCCGCAGGCCATCGGCGGAGGCATCGGCCAAAGCCGGCTCTGCCTCGTGCTGCTCCACAAGGCCCACGTGGGCGAAATCCAGGCAAGCATCTGGCCACAAGCCATGCGCGACGAATGCGCCAAACTGGGCATGCCGCTCATCTAAGGCACACCCAGAATCGCCAACCCGACAATTCCGAGTCAAAAAGATATTTTTTTCATTGCAGCGAAGGCGCGCTTCACTCCGAAGCGTGCCTTCATTGTTTTCAAAATCTGCCCCACCCTTTTGCAGCGCAAAGCGACTTTTTCGCCGAAACTTTGCGGAGCAAAAACTTCGCCCTATAGTTAACAAATTGCGCACAGCGATTTTCCGCCGCCACGGAGCCGCGAAAAAAGGAAGGGCATCGTTTCAGAAAAAGAAGACCTTCGTTTTGCAAAACGAAGGGCATCCTTTCCAAAACAGTGCCTGCGGGGCTGATTTTATGCACAGAACCCACCCTGTCTGTGCAGGAAATTCCGATGCTCGCGCCAAGGCGAAAATTAAGACGAATTAACGTTTTTAACACTCAACTGTTAAGCGGCGATGGGCCTGTGCCGCGGAAAAAGAGCCGGGACGCCGCGGCAAAGCGGCAGTGGCATCGGCGCGGCCGGTGCAGAAAATGGGGCGCGCATTTGCCCATGCCGCCATTTTTTGCTACCTTTGCCTACACATTATTTATATATATAGCGCAAAATGAAGATTGGAGTGATTTCGGCCATGCAGAAGGAGCACGCCCAGATTGTGCAGCTGCTGCAGCAGGCCACGGCCATCGACGGGACGTTTCCGCTGGTGAGCGGGCGCCTCGGCGACAATGAATTGGTGTTGGAACAGTGCGGCATAGGCAAAGTGAACGCGGCCGTGGGCGCGGCTGAGCTCATCCGCCGCATGGAGGTGGACTGCGTGGTGAGCACTGGCGTGGCCGGCGGCGCCGACAGCAGCCTCAGCGTGATGGACGTGGTGGTGGCCAACCGACTGGTGCACCACGATTTCAACATCGGCATGGGCTATGCGCGCGGCGAAATTCAGGGCATGCCGCGCTTCTTCCCCGCCGACGAAAAGCTGGTCAGCGCCGCGCTGGCGCTGGGCGACCCCACTGTTCGCGCAGGGCTCATCTGCACAGGCGACCAGTTCGTTTCGGCCGCTGAGGACCTCGCCGCCATCAAGCAATACTTCCCCAACGCGCTGGCGGTGGACATGGAAAGCGCCGCCATCGCCCAAACGTGCTACATCTACGGCGTGCCGTTCGTCAGTTTCCGCATCATCAGCGACACGCCCGGCGCCGACAAGCACGTGCAGCAGTACGAGAATTTCTGGACCGACATGGCAGAAAAGTCGTTTGAGCTAACCCGCAAGTTCCTGCTGTCTATCAAGTGATTACGAAACATTCCCCAACAAAATAGCCTATTGAAGATGAAAAAGATAGCCAGTTTCACGATTGACCACGAGCGGTTGCTGCGTGGCGTTTATGTAAGCCGCACGGACGAGGTGGGCGGCAGCGTGGTGACGACGTTCGACGTGAGGATGAAGGAGCCGAACCGCGAGCCTGCGCTGTCGCCGGAAGTGAGCCACACGATTGAGCATTTGGCGGCGACGTTCTTGCGCAATCACCCGCAATGGGGCGGGCGGATTGTGTATTGGGGCCCGATGGGTTGCCTCACGGGCAGCTACTTGCTGGTGAGCGGCGCGTGCACTTCGGAGGAAATCCTTCCGCTGCTGGTGGAGACGTTCTCGTTCATCAGCACTTACGAGGGGGAGGTGCCGGGCGCGTCGCCGCGCGATTGCGGCAATTATCTGCTGATGAACCTGCCGATGGCGCGCTGGGAGGCGCGGAAATACCTGGACGAGGTGCTGCTGAAGGCCACGCCGGCAAATCTGCACTATCCGCAGTGAGCGAGGTTTTCCTGTGGCATGGCGGAATTTTTTCCGCTAAATGGCGGGCACAATGCAAAACGAAACGCCTGCGCACGATGGTTGTGCGCAGGCGTTTTGCGTTGGTTGTCGGCCGAAAGAAGTTGGGGCCGATGCCTGATTAGTTGGATTCTGCGAATACGGTTATCTCGCCGTCTGCCACGCGGGGCTCGCGGTCTTCCACGCGCGGTTCGCGCTCGTCTTCCTCGTCGTCGAGGGGCAGCATCTTGTTGAGGATGATGTGCGCAATGATTCCTCCGATGATGAGGATGAGGCCGACGAACAGGTAGATGTTCACGTCGAGAAGGTCGCTGATGGGCGACACGAGCACGGGCAGAACGAGGAGCAGTGCGCCGATGACTGCGGCGATGACTCCGAGGTTTTTCTTGATGCTATTCATGAGTTGTATGTGTTTTGTTGTTGTTTCGACCTGCAAAATAACGAAATTTATATGAGAAACGGAAACATTTGAGGCGTTTTTTTGCTGAAAAAGTTGTTTTTGCGAAAAAAAAGGTGCGAGATGGGGTTTTATTTGAGAAAAATTCGTACCTTTGCAGTCGCTTTGCGCCAAAATGGCGCTTGGCGAAGTTAGTTACACATTATTTATATTACCAACCAAAAAGTATGAATCAGTACGAAACCGTTTTCATTTTGACTCCCGTTTTGTCTGAAGAACAGACGAAGGAAGCGGTAGAGAAAGTAAAAGGCGTACTCACGGGCGCTGGCGCTGAGGTGTTCAGCGAGGAGCTGTGGGGCCTTCGCAAGCTGGCATACAACATCCAGAAGAAGTCCACGGGCTTCTATGTGATGCTGGAATTCAACGCCGAGCCTGAAGTAATCGCCAAGTATGAACTGCAGATGCGCCGCGACGAGCGCGTGCTTCGCTACATCACCGTGAAGAACGAGAAGTATGCTAAGCAGTACGCCGAGAAGCGCCGCAACAATAAAAAGAAGGAGGACTAAGCCATGGCACAACAGAACAACGAAATCCGTTTCCTCACGCCTCAGGCTGTGGACGTTAAGAAGAAGAAATACTGCCGTTTCAAGAAGAGCGGTATCAAGTATATCGACTACAAAGACCCCGAGTTCCTGAAGAAGTTCCTCAACGAGCAGGGCAAAATCCTGCCCCGCCGCATCACTGGCACTTCGCTGAAGTATCAGCGCCGCGTGGCTCAGGCCGTGAAGCGCGCTCGCCAGATTGCACTTCTTCCGTTCGTAACCGACTTGATGAAATAATAAAGAAGGAGGACACAGAATATGAGAGTAATCATGAAGAAAGACGTCCTGGGACTGGGTTTCAAGGACGAAATCGTTACCGTGAAAGACGGCTACGGCCGCAACTATCTCCTCCCGCAAGGCCTCGCCGTAATCGCTACGCCCAAGGCCGAGAAGCAGCTCGCTGAGGAACTGCGCCAGCGCGCTAAGAAACTGGAGAAAATCAAGGCTGATGCCGAGGCACTGGCCAAGAAATATGAAGGCGTGGAGCTCACCATCGAAGCCAAAGTGTCGGACGGACGCAACATCTACGGCTCGGTTGGCGCTGCACAAATCGCCAAGGCACTCGAAGAGAAGGGCCTGGAGACCGACCAGAAGAAGATTATGGTGAAGGCTGCCAAGACCGTTGGCAAGCACGTGGCCACCCTGCTCCTGCACAAGGAAGTGAGCGTGGAAATCCCCTTCGAAGTCGTTTCCGACGGCTCCTACAAGGAGGAAGAGCCCGAAGAGAAGCCCGAGAAGAAGCAGACTGTGGACGAGGTGATTGAAGAAGCCATCGAGGACGCAGAAGAGGCTTTCGAAGACGCCAAGGAAGGCGTGGAGGAAATGCCCGAACTGCCCGCAACCGAGGCTGCCGACGCTCCCGCAGAGGCTTAAGCAAACGCTTTTGCGCCGCAACCGCGGCACGAAAATAAAGGCAAAGAGGCCGACCGACGCACATCGGTTGGTCTCTTTTTTTTGCCCTGCATCTTGACAAAACAGTTTTTTTGCCGTATCTTTGCATTTTGAACAAAATCAAAACCGCCAGATGACGCCACACGACCTGAAAGCCACTTACTTCACGCTGGGCTGCAAACTCAACTTTGCGGAGACCTCGACCATGGCCGCAAAGCTGGCCGAGCACGGCATCCGCAACGCCGCGCGGGGCGAAACGGCCGACGTGGTGCTGGTGAACACCTGCAGCGTGACCGAAGTGGCCGACGCCAAGTGCCGCCAAGCCATCCACCGGCTGGTGAGGCAGAACCCCGGCGCCTTCGTGGTCATCACCGGCTGCTACGCCCAACTGCAGCGCGAACTGCTGCAAGCCATTGACGGCGTGGCGCTTGTGGAGCCCGACAAGGGGCAAGTGGTGGACGAAGTGCTGCGGAAAATGGGCCTCGCCGACGCTGTTTCCGGCGCTGCTGAAGGCAATGATGGCGCTTCCGCAGGCAATAGCGGCGCTTCAGCAGGCAATTCCGCAGCCAAAGCGGGCGCAAACAATGCGCGGCGCATCAGCCTCAACGACTTCGTGCCGTCTTGTTCGCGCGGCAACCGCACCCGCTACTTCCTGAAAGTGCAGGACGGCTGCGACTATTTCTGCTCCTACTGCACCATTCCCATGGCGCGCGGCCGCAGCCGAAACGGCAGCATCGACTCCCTTGTGGCGCAGGCCAGCGAAGTGGCCAGCAGCGGCGGAAAGGAAATCGTCATCACTGGCGTGAACATTGGCGACTTTGGCCGCACAACGGGCGAGACGTTCCTCGACCTTTGCCGCGCCCTCGACCAGGTGGAAGGCATTCAGCGCTACCGCATTTCGTCCATCGAACCCAACCTGCTCACTGACGAAATCATCAGTTTCGCAGCGCAAAGCCGCGCCTTCATGCCCCACTTCCACATCCCCCTGCAGTGCGGCAGCGACGAAGTGCTGCGGCTCATGCGCCGGCGCTACGACACCGCCCTTTTCCGCCACAAAGTGGAATGCATCAAGCAGGCCATGCCCCACGCATTCATCGGCGTGGACGTCATCGTCGGCATGCGCGGCGAAACCGACGAACTGTTCTGCCAGTCGCGCGACTTCCTCGCCAGCCTGCCCGTCACGCAGCTCCACGTCTTCAGCTACAGCGAGCGCCCCGGCACCAAAGCGCTCAGCATCACGCCCGTGGTGTCGCCCGAAGAGAAGCACGCCCGCAGCCAGCAACTGCTGCAACTGAGCGAGCAGAAACTCGCGGCGTTCTACGGCGAATTCCGCGGCCAAGCGCGCCCCGTCCTGCTGGAGCATGCCCCCGCAAAGCCGCTGATGAAGGGCTTTACCGACAATTACATCCGCGTGGAAATCCCCAACCATCCGCAGCTGGCCAACCAAATCGTGCCGGTTGCGCTCGGCGACTGGAACGACAAGCACGATGCCCTGCAAGGCACGCTCGCCGACCACGCCACCAACTGAACCACAACCGCTTAACTCTTTTACACATGAAAAAACTCGCCATCGTCATCCTCAACTGGAACGGCATTGACATGCTCCACGCTTACCTGCCTTCGGTGCTCCGCTGCTCCCAGGCCGACGACACCGAGGTCATCGTTGCCGACAACGCCTCCACCGATGCCTCGCTGAGCATGCTCGCCAAGGAATTTCCGCAGGTCAAGACCATTGTTTTCGACCAAAACTACGGCTTTGCCGAAGGCTACAACCGCGCGCTGCGGCAAATCGATGCCGAGTATTTCCTGCTGCTCAACAGCGATGTAGAAATCCGGCAGGAAGGCTGGACGCGCCCGCTCATTAATTATATGGACGCGCACCCCAACACCGCCGCCTGCCAGCCCAAGCTGCTGTCGCTGAAAGAGCCCGAGAAGTTTGAATATGCCGGCGCGTGCGGCGGATTTCTCGACCGCTACGGCTATCCCTTCTGCCGCGGCCGCCTTTTCAGCACCGTGGAAAAAGACGAAGGGCAGTACGACACCGTGGTGCCGCTGCTCTGGGCCACCGGCGCCGCCCTCATGGTTCGCGCCACAGACTACAAGGAGGCAGGCGGGCTCGACCGCCGTTTCTTCGCCCATCAGGAGGAAATTGACCTCTGCTGGCGCCTCCGCACACGCGGCAAAGACATCGTTTGCGTGCCAGAAAGCACGGCCTACCACCTCGGCGGCGGCAGCCTGCAGATGGGCGCGCCCGAAAAGACGTTCCTCAACTTCCGCAACAACCTCTTCCTGCTCTACAAAAACCTGCCCGACGACGAGCTGGAGAAGGTGATGCGCATGCGCTGGTGGCTCGACCACTTGGCCGCGCTGCGTTGCCTGCTCAGCGGCGATTTTGCCAACTTCAAGGCCATTCGAAACGCCCGCCACGCCTACGAGCAGCAGAAGAACGAATTTTTCTACGAACGGCAGCAGAACCGCCGCCTCAGCACCAACGACAATCCGCCAGAGCGCATGGGCCTCAGCCTCGTTTGGCAATACTATTTCAAGCACCGCAAGACATTCTCCGCGCTCGTGGCCAAGAACTGAAGCCGCAGCGCCGCCAATTTCGCGCAGCAAAACCCACCACCGGCTTTGCTCCCCGCGGGCCAAACGAGCATTACTCCCCTCTCCTTTACGACTTAAACAAGGATGCACATCGACCTCTACAAGCGCGTGCCGCTCATTGCACGCATCCTCGCAGCCATTTTGCTCGGCATCATGCTCGGCCGCATCATGCCCCTGCCGCTGCTGCGCGCCTTCGCCACCTTCAACGCCCTGTTCGACCAGTTGCTGCGCTTCCTCGTGCCGCTCATCATCATCGGTCTTGTCACGCCCGCCATTGCCGAGATGGGGCGCGGCGCTACGCGAACGCTGCTGGCAACGGCCGCGCTGGCCTACGCATTCACCGTCGGCGCCGGCTACTTTGCTTACGGCTGCTCCGCCGCAATCTTCCCACACATCCTCAGCGCCGACAGCCTGCATCTGCTCACGCAAAAGCACAGTGCCACCCTGCCCTACTTCACCATCAGCATTCCGCCCCTGGCCGACGTCATGACGTCCCTGCTCCTGTCCTTCATGCTCGGTCTCGGCATTGCCCGATTCGACGCCAAAACGCTGCGCAATGCCGCCAACGAGTTCCGCGACATCGTGACGAAAACCATCACCGCCGTCATGATTCCGCTTCTGCCGCTCTACATTTTCGGCCTGTTTCTCGACATTGCGGCCACGGGTGCCGTCATGCCCATCCTCAGTGCCTTCATCCGCGTCATTGCGCTCATCTTCGTCTTCACCATCGCCTACCTTTTGCTGCAATTCATCATTGCCGGCATCGTGGCGCGCCGCAACCCCTTCCCCATGCTCGCCACCATGCTTCCAGCCTACGTCACGGCACTCGGCACGTCCTCTTCCGCCGCCACCATCCCCGTGACGCTGCAGCAGACCCTGCAAAACGGCGTAAGGCGCGAAACGGCCGAGTTTGTCATCCCCCTCTGCGCCACCATCCACATGTCGGGCAGCGCACTGAAAATCACTGCTTGCGCCATTGCGCTGATGATGCTTCAGCAAATGCCCATTTCCTTCCCGCTCATCACGGGTTTCATTCTGCTCCTGGCCATCACGATGGTGGCAGGCCCAGGCGTTCCCGGCGGCGCCATCATGGCTGCGCTGGGCGTGCTGGAGCAGGTGCTGGGATTCGACGCGCAAACGCAGGCGATGATGATAACGCTCTACATCGCCATGGACTCCTTCGGCACGGCGTGCAACGTGACCGGCGACGGCGCAGTGGCCGTCATCATCGACCGTTTCCGCAAGTAATCGCCCCGAATCTTTTTCATCCCCATCGCCTTCTTTTCTGAAAAGGAAGGCGCTTTTTTTATGCGCAAAACCTATTTGCTCCAAAAACGATGCCCTTCCTTTTTCAAAACGATGCCCTTCCTTTTTCAAAACGAAGGTCTTCCTTTTCTGAAACGATGCCCTTCGTTTTCTGAAACGCAGGCGGCTGGTTTGCGGGTGGAAGTCCTGAAAACTTGGCAGTTGCTTGGCAAAGTCGGAAAAAAGGCGTACCTTTGCAGGATAATTGCAACGGCATGATTAATTTTCTTGCACATACCATATTCCCCGACTACCAGGAGATGCTGAGCCACACTGGCGTGCTCGAGATGGCCGTAAAGGGCCTCGTCATCGGCATTGTGGCGTCGGCGCCGATGGGACCCGTGGGCATTTTGTGCGTGCAGCGCACCCTGAACAAGGGCCGCTGGGCAGGCCTGGCCACTGGCGTGGGGGCCGCAGCGAGCGACATCATCTACGCGCTGCTGACGGGCTTCGGCATGTTCTTCATCGTGGATATCATTGAGGACGTGCGCATCGCCTTCATCATCAAGCTGGCCGGCAGCATCCTGCTTTTCCTCTTCGGCCTCTACACCTACCGCTCGAACCCGCTGGAGAAAGTGAAGAAGGTGAATGGCAGCCAGGGCAAGCTTTGGCACCACGCGTGGACCGGATTTTTGGTCACGTTTTCCAACCCGCTCATTGTGTTTCTGTTCATGGCCATGTTTGGCCAGTTCAGTTTCATCATAAACTCCAACCCATTCACGCAAGCAGTTGGGTTTCTGTTTATTATCGCTGGCGCATTGCTGTGGTGGTTTCTCCTCACCTGGTGCATTGACAAGGTGCGGACACGGTTTCACGAGCGCGGTCTTCGCATCATCAACAAGACGATTGGCATGGCCGTGATGATTGTTTCGGGCCTGATGGCAGCGTGGACGCTTGGCGTGCTGACCGCCATCACGAGCCTGTTTGCGCTGCCCCGGCCGGTGTGATTTCCGCGGAAATTGCGCCGGTTTTGCGTTTTCAGAACACAAAAAAAATGTAGGAAAGAATGACGATTTCTCAAAGACTGAAGGAAGAAAATATTGCGGAATACCTGCTCTACATGTGGCAGCAGGAGGACTTGGTGCGGGCCTACGGGCTTGACATTGACCGCATTGACGAGGAATATCTCTCGCGCTTCGACCTCGACGACGAGCAGCGCAAGGAGATGCGCGCTTGGTATGAGGGCCAGATTCAGATGATGCGCGAGGAAGGCGTGGAGGAGAGCGGCCACCTGCAGGTGAACCAGGGCGTGCTGATGATGCTGCGCGACCTGCACACGTCGCTGCTGCAGAGCGACAAGCACCCGTTCTACCAGAGCGCTTACTACAAGGCGCTGCCGTTTATCGTGGAACTGCGCAGCCGCTCGCATACGCAGATGGAGAGCGAGATTGAGAACTGCTTCGACGCCATGTACGGCCTGCTGCTCCTGCGCCTGCAGGGCAAGCCCGTGAGCCAGGACACGATGGTGGGCATGAAAGCCATCAGCGACCTGCTGGCCCAGCTCGCCGCGTTCTACAAAGAGGAAAAGGAGGGCACGCTGGAGCTGTAATTGCGCCGAAAAACATTCGGCATTTACTTCTAACGAGCGCAGCGAGCGTTCACTTCCTGACTTCTATAACTTCTCAGAAAACAAAACGAACACCGATATGAAAATCTTAATCACAGGATGCAACGGCCAGCTGGGCAACGAGATGCAGCTGCTGGCCAAGGAGAATCAGCAACACGAGTATTTATTCACCGACGTGCAGGAGCTCGACATCACCAACAGCAAGGCCGTAGAGGACTTCGTGATGGCGAACGAGGTGGACGGCATCGTCAACTGCGCCGCCTTCACCGCCGTGGACAAGGCGGAGGAGAGCGAGGAACTGTGCAACCGGCTCAACAATCTCGCGCCAGGCTATCTGGCCAAAGCCGTGGAAAAGCGCGGCGGATGGATGGTGCAAATCTCCACCGACTACGTGTTCGACGGCACCCATTGCACACCCTACACAGAAGACGACGAGACTTATCCTAATAGTGTATATGGACGAACCAAACTGCTTGGCGAGCAGCAGGTTATGATTGCGTGCCAGAAAGCGATGATTATCCGCACGGCGTGGCTCTACAGCCCCTTCGGCAACAACTTCGTGAAGACGATGATGCGGCTGGGAAAGGAGCGCGAGCAGCTCGGCGTCATCTTCGACCAAGTGGGCACGCCGACCTACGCCTACGACCTGGCCCAGGCCATTTTCGCCGCCATCAACCTCGGCATCGTGCCGGGCATCTACCACTTCAGCAATGAGGGCGTGATTTCGTGGTACGACTTCACGAAGGCCATTCACCGCATTGCCGGCATCGACTGCCACGTGGCGCCGCTCCACACCAGCGAATATCCCACGCCGGCCGCACGCCCCCACTACAGCGTGCTCGACAAGACGAAAATCAAGCAAACCTACGGCATCGAAATTCCCTACTGGGAAGACTCGCTGGAGGCCTGCATCCGCCTGCTTCAGACAGAAAACTAAACTCACAAAACGCTCAGGATGAACGAAATAGAAAGACGGCGCACGTTCGCCATCATCTCGCACCCCGACGCCGGAAAGACTACGCTGACGGAGAAACTGCTGCTTTTCGGCGGACAGATTCAGGTGGCCGGTGCCGTGAAATCGAACAAAATCAAGAAAACCGCCACGAGCGACTGGATGGACATCGAGAAGCAGCGCGGAATCAGCGTCTCCACCTCGGTCATGGAGTTCGACTACAAGGACTACAAGGTGAACATTCTCGACACGCCGGGCCACCAAGACTTTGCCGAAGACACCTTCCGCACGCTCACCGCCGTGGACAGCGCCATCATCGTCATCGACGGCGCGAAAGGCGTTGAGGCACAGACGCGTAAGCTGATGACCGTCTGCCGCATGCGCAAGACGCCCGTCATCGTTTTCGTCAACAAAATGGACCGCGAGGGCCGCGACCCGTTCGACCTGCTCGACGAGATTGAGGAGGAACTGCAAATCAGCGTCCGCCCGCTCTCTTGGCCCATCAACCAGGGGGCGCGCTTCAAGGGCGTTTACAACATTTACGAGCAAAACCTCAACCTCTTCACGCCCGACAAGCAAGTGGTGACGGAGAAAGTGGCCGTGGACGTGCAGAGCCAGGAGCTCGACGACCGCGTGGGCACGGAGGATGCCGAGAAACTGCGCGAGGACCTCGAGCTCATCGACGGCGTTTATCCTGAATTCGACGTGCAGACCTATCTCGACGCCGCTGTGGCGCCCGTTTTCTTCGGTTCCGCCCTCAACAATTTTGGCGTGCAGGAGCTGCTCGACTGCTTCGTGGAGATTGCGCCGAGCCCCCGCCCCACCACTGCCGAGGAGCGCATGGTGATGCCCGACGAGCCGAAATTCACCGGTTTCATCTTCAAAATCACCGCCAACATCGACCCGAACCACCGCTCCTGCACCGCCTTCTGCAAGGTGTGCAGCGGCAAATTCGTGCGCAACGCCCCCTACCTGCACATCCGCCAGCAGAAAACCGTGCGATTCAGTTCGCCCACGCAGTTCATGGCGCAGAAGAAAAGCACCATCGACGAGGCGTGGGCAGGCGACATCGTGGGCCTGCCCGACAACGGCATTTTCAAAATCGGCGACACGCTGACCGAGGGCGAGCAGCTGCATTTCAAGGGCCTGCCGAGCTTTTCGCCAGAGATGTTCAAATACATTGAGAACGCCGACCCCATGAAGACCAAGCAGCTGGAGAAAGGCATCAACCAGCTCATGGACGAAGGCGTGGCGCAGCTCTTCATCAACCAGTTCAACGGCCGCAAACTCATCGGCACGGTGGGCCAGCTGCAGTTCGAAGTCATTCAGTATCGCCTTGAGAATGAGTACAATGCAAAGTGCCGCTGGGAACCTGCCAGCCTCTACAAGGCGTGCTGGGTGGAAGCGGAAGACGATGCCGAATTCGAGAAATTCAAGCAGCGCAAGTACCAGTACATGGCGAAAGACCGCGAGGGCCGCGACGTGTTCCTGGCCGACAGCGCCTACGTGCTGCAGATGGCGCAGCAAGATTTCAAGCACATCAAATTCCATTTCACCAGCGAGTTTTAACCCTCCCCAAAAACCATACGAACCATGCTTCAGGACGAAGTAAAGAAAGCCGTTGAGGTGCTCCGCGCAGGCGGCGTCATTCTCTACCCCACCGACACGGTGTGGGGCATTGGCTGCGACGCCACCAACCCCGCCGCCGTGGAGAAAGTCTATGCCATCAAGCAGCGCAGCGAGTCGAAAGCGCTCATCTGCCTCGTGGACAGCGCCAACCGCCTGAGCCGCTACGTCAGGCAAGTGGCCGACGTGACGTGGGACCTCATCGAAATGACCACCAAGCCGCTCACCATCATCTACGACAACGCCATGGGACTGGCGCCCAACCTGCTGGCCGAGGACGGCAGCGTGGGCATCCGCATCACCAGCGAGGAGTTCTCCAAGGAACTCTGCTTCCGCTTCCAGAAGCCCATCGTCTCCACCAGCGCCAACATCAGCGGGCAGCCCACGCCGCGCACTTTTGCCGAAATCAGCGACGAAATCAAGGGCGCCGTTGACCACGTGGTGAACTACAGCCAGCGCAGCAAGGAGAAGCACCAGCCGTCGAGCATCATCAAGATGGGCGCCAACGGCCAGTTCACCATCATCCGCCAATAACCCAAACCCACACGCATGAACGCCTTTTCCTGGAAATTCTTCCGCCACGAAGTCAGCCTGCTTGAACGCATCACCAGCTGGATGCGGTCGCGCTGGTCGCTGCGCCAGATTGTGCTCGGTCTGAGCCTGCTGGTGGGCATCGGCGCAGGTCTTGTGGCCTTCGTGCTGAAGTGGCTGGTCGATGCCATTCGCCACCTGCTCACCAGCGGTTTCACGGAGAGCGAGGTCAACATGCTGTTCCTCATCTACCCCGCCATCGGCATCCTCATCACGGCGCTCTTCGTGAAGTACATCGTCCGCGACGACATCAGCCACGGCGTCACCAAAATCCTTTACGCCATCAGCCGGAAACGCGCCCGAATCAAGTCGCACAACCGCTGGTCGAGCGTCGTGGCGTCGGCCATCACCATCGGCTTCGGCGGAAGTGTGGGAGCCGAGGCACCCATTGTCCTCACGGGCAGCGCCCTGGGCAGCCACCTCGGCAAACGCTTCGGACTGCCCGCCAACCAGCTCATGCTGCTCGTGGGATGCGGCGCGGCAGGCGCCATTGCAGGCATCTTCAAGGCCCCAATCGCCGGCGTCATGTTCGTGCTCGAAGTGCTGATGCTCGACCTCACCATGTCGTCGCTCCTGCCGCTGCTCGTCACCAGCATCACCAGCGTCTGCGTCTCCTACGCGCTCTACGGCACCGGCACCATGTTCGCCTTCCACCTGGAGAAAGCATTCTCCATCGACATCATCCCCGGCTGCATCCTCCTGGGCCTGTTCTGCGGCCTCGTTTCGCTCTACTTCACCCGCGTGATGAACTGGCTGGAGAAGCTTTTCGGACGCCTCCACACCATGTGGGCAAAGTGGCTCTTCGGCGCTGTGGTGCTGGGTTTGCTCATCTACTTCATGCCCGTGCTTTGGGGCGAAGGCTACGACGTGATTGAGCAACTGATGAACCAGGCCACGCCCGACGAAATCATGCACAACACCTTCTTCTACGGCCACGGCAGCGAAGGACTTTTGCTCTACCTCTCGCTCGTCCTGCTGGCCAAAGTGTTCGCCACAACGGCCACCAACGGCGGCGGCGGATGCGGCGGTGTGTTTGCACCTTCGCTCTTCGTAGGCGCCATCGCAGGCTTCATCTTCTCCAGCATTTGGGACGTCGTGTTCCACTTGGACCTCGGCAGCAGCGGATTCATCATGCCGAAAAACTGCACGCTCTACGGCATGGCCGGGCTCATGTCGGGCATCATGCACGCCCCGCTCACCGGCATCTTCCTCATTGCCGAGCTCACCGGCGGCTACGAGCTCTTCGTGCCCATCATGATTGTCTCCGTCGTCAGCTACCTCACCATCAACCTCTTCGAACCCCACAGCATCTACGCCATGCGACTGGCGCGAAAGGGCGAGCTCATCACACACGACAAGGACGCCGCCATCCTCACCATCCTCAACCTGGAAAGCCTCGTGGAGAAAGACTTCCTGCCCGTGCAGCCCGACTGGAACCTCGGCAAAGTGGCCGTGGCAGTGAGCCATTGCCGAAGAAACATCTTCCCCGTCGTCAACTCCGTCGGCCAGCTCATCGGCGTCCTCACCCTCGACAGCATCCGCCCATACATCTTCCGCAGCGAACTCTACGGAAAATACCAAGTGAGCGGCTTCATGAAAGAGCCGCCAGCCATCCTTTCCACCCGCGACACCCTCAAAGTGGCGGCGCAAAAATTCGACGAAACCAAGGCGTGGAACCTCCCAGTGGTCGATGAAAACGGCCTCTACATCGGATTCATCTCCCGCAGCGGACTCTTCAATTCCTACCGAAAAACGCTCGTCGATTTCACCTCTATCTAATTCAAAATCAGCAGCATGAACAAGCAGCAACTCCGCATCGTCTTCATGGGCACCCCCGACTTCGCAGTAGAAAGCCTGCGTGCGCTCGTCGAGGGCGGCTACAACGTCGTCGCAGTCATCACCATGCCCGACAAACCCATCGGCCGCCACGGCAACCACCTGCAGGCCAGCCCTGTAAAGCAATTCGCCGTGGAGAGCAACATCCCCGTATTGCAGCCCGAAAAGCTCAAGAATCCTGAATTCCTGCAGCAGCTACAAGACCTCAAGGCCGACCTGCAAATCGTTGTTGCCTTCCGCATGCTCCCCGAAGCCGTCTGGGCCATGCCGCCTCTCGGCACGTTCAACCTCCACGCCTCGCTCCTGCCCCAATACCGCGGCGCAGCGCCCATCAACTGGGCCGTCATCAACGGCGAAACAGAGACCGGCATCACCACGTTCTTCCTGCAGCACGACATCGACACGGGCAAAATCATTCAGCAAGTGCACGTGCCAATCCTTGCCTCCGACAACGCCGGCGACGTGCACGACCGCCTCATGCAGCTCGGCGCAACGCTCGTCACGGAGACCGTGGACAACATCCTCGCAGGCACCATCGCGCCCATCGACCAAGCGCTGCTCACGCCAGCCGGCACCGACCTCAAGCCCGCGCCGAAAATCTTCCGCGAAACCTGCCAAATCCTTTGGAACCAGCCCGCAAAGCGCGTCTATGACTTCATCCGCGGCCTCAGCCCCCACCCCGGCGCATGGACCACGCTCTGCGAAAACAACGGCAGCGACGCCACTACGGTCAAGATTTTCGAGGCCAAACTCACCAGCGAACCCATTCCGCAGGGCGAAGAACTGGCGCCCGGAAGCATCATCACCGACGCCGGACAGCTCTTCGTGGCCTGCACCGACGGCCTGCTCGCCATTCAGCAACTGCAACTGGCGGGCAAGAAACGCATGCCAGCCGCCGATTTCCTCCGCGGAAAAACCCTCGACGCTAATGCACAATTCGTGTACCAAGCCCCCGAAAATGGCGAGAAATGTTAAAAATTTTGCCGCAAAACCATTTTTTTGCTAAAAAATCTTGCTTTTCTCAACCAATTTCTGTTTCTTTGCAACCGAAATATCAAATTATATCAACTCTAAATCATTTTTGCCTATCGACTGACATTACGCTAAACATTCTATCTACATAGCATAATGAAACGAATCAACGAACAAACCGACGAGCAGTTGGTGAGTTCATATCTCGCAGGCAACAATGAAGCATTCGACGCGCTCCTCATGCGCTACGAAAGCAAAGTCTTCACGTACATTGCATACTCCGTTCACGACGAGGAACTGGCGCAAGACCTGTTCCAGGACTGCTTCATGAAAATCATCACGAAGCTGCAGAACGGACAGTACACCGAGTCCGGAAAATTCGCGTCGTGGGTCATGCGCATCGCCCATAACCTCATCATCGACCACCACCGCCACAACGCTGGCACCACGCTCCTCTCCAACGACGAGACCGACGGCGAGCTGCTCAACAACGCAGCCATCGCCAACGATTCCAACCGCGAGCAGGAACTCATCGACCAGCAGACCTACGACGACGTGAAACAGCTCATCGCCATGCTCCCCGAAAGCCAGCGCGAAGTGGTACGCCTCCGCTTCTACGGCGAACTCTCCTTCAAGGAAATCGCCGAACAGACCGGCGTCAGCATCAACACCGCCCTCGGACGCATGCGCTATGCCCTCATCAACATGCGCCGCATGGCAGAAAAATACGACATCAGCTTGGCCGTCTAACCCAAGCCGCAAATACTTTTTTCCAATAAAACAATTACACGGAATGTGCCACGGGCTGGCACATTCCTTTTTTGTGCAAAAAACGATGCCCCTCGTTTCCGAAAACGATGCCCCTCGTTTCCAAAAACGATGCCCTTCCTTTTCAAAAACGATGCCCTTCCTTTCCAAAAACGATGCCCTTCCTTTCCAAAAACGACGCCCTTCCTTTTCAAAAACGACGCCCTTCCTTTTCAAAAACGACGCCCTTCCTTTTCGAAAACGATGCCCTTCCTTTCCGAAAACGATGCCCTTTACCAGTAACTTCGACCCTGAAAGGGTCATTCGCGCAGCGATTATTTAACCGGGGGTGATAGTCGAGCTTGCGAGACTTCACCCTCGGATATCGCATCAGAAATCTATCCCTCGACCCTGAAGGGGTCGCCGAGTGAGCCTGTGTGCCTATTCGTCTGTGGCATAGTGAGTTGCTCGGCGACCACTTTCGGGGGTCAAGGTATATGCACTGCACCCAGCCGAGCACGCGGCAGTGCGGAAAATCCAGCACACAGCGGCACGGGCACAAAAAAAAGTCTGCACGGCACGAATGCCATGCAGACTGCAATTTTTCAATGGGCTGAGCCCACGATAATTGTCTTCGCTTGCGCGTCTGATTACTCAGCAACAGCTTCAGCAGCCTCAGCAGCAACCTCCTGGATGGAGTCAACTGCCTCTGCGAGAGAATCAACTGCCTCTGCGAGAGAGTCAGCGGTCTCAGCTACTGCCTCAACAGCCTCAGCGGCTGCGATGGAGTCAGAGTCAACAGTGCTAGTGCCAGCAGCGCCAGTGCAAGAAGCGAATACGAGAGCTGCAACAGCTGCGAATGCAAATACCTTTTTCATTTTACTTTTACTTTTTTAATGTTAAACAATAAGTTTCATTTTCAAAACCGGTGCAAAGGTACGATGTTTCTCAATACGTTGTTCTTTTTTTTGAAAAAAAAACGCGTTTTTTAACAAAATTTCTCATTTTTGGGTGTAACTTAGCCCTTTTATGCGCATTTTGTGCACTTGTGTTCGTACACACGATGCACTTTTTCACGTTTCATGCAAAGGTCGTTTCGGAGGAAAACGGTCGATTTTTGCCACACATTATATATATAATAGGGGTTGCAGCGGCGAAAATGGGCAAAGTCTGAGAGAAAATCGGCAGTTATTCGTCAACATCGACCATGAGGTCGCTCATGATGTCGTTGCTCACGAAGATGCCTTGGCGCGTCAGCACGAGGGTTTCGCCCGATTGCTGGAGCAGGCCGCGCGCCAGATGGGCCTGAGCTGCGCGCTGGCAGTAGCGCAGTTTCTCCTCGCCAAATTCGCGGCGCAGTGCATTGAGGTCCAGGCCGTTGCGGGTACGGAGGCGCGTCATCACGAACTCATTGTAGCGCTGGTCGGGCGAAAGCGTCTCGGTGGCCTCGGTGGCGCCCCTGCCCTGCTCCATGGCGGCGATGTAGCGCTGCAGGTCGGCCACGTTCCAACTGCGGCAGCGGCCATCGAACGAGTGGGCGGCAGCGCCGAAACCCAGGTAGGGCGTGCCGTCCCAGTAGCTGCTGTTGTGGCGCGAAGCGCGGCCGGGCAGGCAGAAATTGGAGATTTCGTAGTGCTCAAACCCCGCCCGCTCCAGTGTTTCGCACAGCGTGCAAAACATTTCCCACGAGCGCTCGTCGTCTATTTCGCTGATTTGCCCGTCGCGAAGCTGCTGCGTGAGCGGCGTGCCGTCCTCATACATCAATGCGTAGGCGCTAATGTGCTGAACGCCAAGCGCCACCGCCTGACTGACATTGTGCTGCCAGTCGGCCAGAGTTTGCTCGGGAAAACCATAAATGAGGTCGATGCTGATGTTGCTGAATCCCGCTTGCTGCGCCCGTTTCACGGCATCCACGGCCTGCTGTGCCGTGTGGCGGCGGCGGAGCAGCGCGAGTTGCTGGTCATTGAACGTCTGCACGCCCATGCTCAGGCGGTTGACGGGCAGTTGGCGCAGCTGCGAAAGGAAGTCGGGCGTGACGTCATCTGGATTGGCTTCAAGCGTGATTTCGGCATCGTTTTCCACGCTGAAATGCTGGAAAATTGCCGAGAAAATGGTTTGCAACTGACTGAAAGTGAGTTGCGAAGGCGTGCCGCCGCCGAAGTAGATGGTACGCACGGGCAGCCCATTGGCGCGCTGACTGATTTCCACCGCCAGTGCCTCCGCATAGCGCTGCCGCAGAGGCAGTTGCGTGGTGGAGTAGAAGTCGCAGTAGGTGCAGCGCGACTTGCAGAAAGGGATGTGGAAATAGAGGCCCTGCGACAAGGTTCTTGTGCGAAAAAAGAAGGGAAAAACGGGTCAGTTGCTGCGGCCGAGCGCGCGCAGCTGGTCGATGCGCTCCTCGGGATTTGGCGCGCCAAAGACGTAGCTGCCAGCCACGAGCGCATCGGTGCCGGCGGCTGCCAGGCGGGGCGCCGTCTCTGCGTTCACGCCGCCGTCCACCTCAATGAGGGCGCGGCTTTGCGTGCGGTCGATGAGTTGGCGCAGCTGCCCCACTTTCTCAATGCTGTGCTCAATGAATTTCTGCCCGCCGAAGCCCGGATTCACGGTCATGAGCAGCACCATATCGAGGTCTTGAATCACGTCCTCGAGCATGCAGACGGGCGTTGACGGATTGAGCGTCACCGCTGCTTTCATGCCGTTTTCGTGAATTTGGTGAATCACGCGGTGCAAGTGCGTGCATGCCTCGTAGTGCACGTTCATCATCATCGTGCCCAGTTCCCTGACCTCGCTGATGAATTTCTCGGGCCGCTCAATCATCAGATGCACGTCGAGCGGTTTGCGGCAGAGGCGCGCCACGGCTTTCATCACGGGAAATCCGAAACTGATGTTCGGCACAAACACGCCGTCCATCACGTCGAGGTGGAGCCAGTCGGCGTTGCTGCGGTTAATCATGTCGAGCTCGCGCTCCAGGTTGCCGAAGTCGGCGGCGAGCAATGAGGGAGAAACGATTTGCATAGTACGAGACGTTCTTTTTGCAAAGATACGAATAAAAGTGTTACGCTGCGCCGCAAAACGCGTTTTCTTTGGGCAAAAAGCGAAAAAAATCGCTCCGCCCGCGGCAAAATTCCTACCGCTTCCGCGAAAAAAACATCGCGCTGCAGCGAAAAAAGCATCGCGATGCGGCGAAAAAAGGGCGGCGCTGGGGGCATTTCCGATTGGTTTTTGTATCTTTGCGGCATGAAACGATTTCTCTTCTGCTTGCTGCTCATGCCCGCGCTTTTGGCGCATGCGCAGCCCAAAGTTGTGGGCGAAAAGGCCTACAACATAGACGATTACGTGCCAGCGGGCAACTACAGCGGCATCGCTCCGCTGGGCAACGGGCGCTACGCCGTGGTGGACGACAAGCACGCCACCGACGGCTTCTACGTCTGGCAACTGGCGCTCGACTCGCTCAGCGGCGAACTGCTTTCGCTGCGCAACGAGGGTTTCCGGGGCAGCGACTCGCCCAACCGCGATGCTGAGGGCGTGGCGGTGATGAAATTCCACGCCATGCGCCAAACCGACGACGGCGCGGTGGGCAGCGTGGTGCAGCGCGTGGCGGTGTGCGGCGAACGGGACAACCGCATCGTGGAGTACACGCCGGAGGGGCAACTCACGGGACGGAAATCGGAAAATCTGCTGGGCCGCACGAAGAGCAACGCGGGCCTGGAAGGGCTCTGCTGGGACGCCACGCGCCAGTGTCTCTGGGCCATGGAGGAAAAGGGCAAGGACGGTCTCTGCCACCTCTTCCAAGTGGACAGCGACCTGGTGAAAACGCGCGAAATGACCTACCTGCCCGACTTCACCACGCGCCCCGAGCGGGGCAAATGGCAAGCCCACGGCGTGAGCGGAATTGCCGCGGCGCCAAACGGCGGACTGCTCGTGCTGGAGCGCGAAGTGTGGGTGCCGGAGCACAAAGTCGGCGCGTGGGTGAAGTGCAAAATCTACTACATCGACCCCGCCGACCTCGACCGCGGCAACACGGTGAAGCAGCTCGTGTGGCAAAACCAGACGCACATCAATTTCCTGTCGCGCTCGTGGGCCAACTACGAAGGGCTCTGCTGGGGGCCGCGCCTCGCCAACGGCACGCGAACGCTCCTGCTGGTCAGCGATTCGCAGGACCGCTACTCGGGTTTCTTGCACGACTGGCTGCTCGTTTTGCAAGTGGAAGGGCTCTGAAAAGGCACCGCTTTCACGCCATTTCTGAGAGAAAAAACGCCATTTCGGCGGAAATCAGCCGCTTTTTCTGCGAAAAGCAACCGCCTTTGCGGCGAAAAATAAAACGTTTCGGCACAGCGCCGGAACGTTTTTTCTTTGGCAAAAATGGCGCTCAGGCGAAGGCATCGACGAGGCAGAAGGCGATGAAAATGAGCAGGGTAGCGCTCAGTGCCTTGGGCGAGCGGCGGTGGAAATAGACGAACGCGCCGACGAGCAGGGCGTAGAGCAGCGCCACCTCCAAGCGCGAGGGGCGGAAAGGCAGTGTGGCAAAGGGAAGCGCGGCAACGCCAGAGGCCACTCCGCCGAGCATTTTGGCGCAGAAAAGCAGCGCGCGGGTCACCAAGGCCTGCGCCCACGGCCAGAAGAAAAGCAGCCACCACACCACCGCCAGCCACATCACGCCAAAGGCTATGAGCGACGCCAGCACGTTGCTCAGCAGCGACAGCACGGGCACCTGACCGAAATGGTAGGCCACGAGCGGAAAAGTGAAGAGGGTGCACGAGACGGAAATGGCGATGATTTCGCCTAAATTCCTGACAATCCGCGATTTCCAGTCCTGACTGCCGAGGCGCCGTGCCAGCCATCGGCACAGCGGAATGCCCATCAGGGCGATGGCGAGCATGGACACGAACGACAACTGGAAGCCAATGCTGAGCAAATTGAGCGGTTCCCACGCGAGCATGGCGAGGGCAGCGATGGCCAGGCCGTTGAGCAGCGCCTCCTCGCGCCCCAGCACCACGGCCAGTTGCACCACCGAGCACATGATGGCGGCGCGGACGAGCGATGGCTGAAGCCCCACCAGCAGCACGAAGCACCACAGCAGCGGAATGAGCAGCAGCGCCAGCGCGCGGCGCCAGCGGCGGGGCAAGTGGCTGCGGAACAGGAAGAGGTCGAACAGCGCCAGCAGAATGCTCAGGTGGAAGCCCGACAGCGCGAGCAAATGGCTGAGGCCGGCGCGCGAAAATTCCTCCTTCTGCTCGCGCGTCAACTGCGCCTTCTGCCCCAGCGTCATCGCCTCCACAATGGCGCCTTCCTCGCTGCTGATGCCGGCCTGCGCGTAGGCCTCGTGCGCCCGCTGCCGCAACCGGTTCCAGAGTCCCGGCGCCCTGGCCTCGGCGGTGCGCTCCCACTGCCCCTGCGGCACGTAGCCCGTGGCGCTGATGCCCGTGCTGAAGAGGTAGCGGCGGTAGGGCCAGAACACGCTGTCGCCGTCGGTTTCGTCAACGTAGGTTGCCTTGATGTGTCTGATTTGCAGCGCAATGCTATCGCCTTCGCGCAACTGCGAAGCCGCCTGCGCCGCGTCTTTCTGAAAATAGCCCAGCAGACTCGTGCCGTCGCCTAAGCGCAGGCGCACCGCCCACGTCTTCGGCTTCTCTTGCGGCGCCGATTCCACCACGCCCACGAAGCGGCTCTGCCCTGGGTCAACCGCCTCTGCCAGGCCCTCGTTGCGCCGCACGTAGAGGGTGGCGCCCAGCACAAAACTGAACAGCAGGGCGATGCCGCCAAACCCGCGCTGCGAGCGGCCGAACAGCAGTGCCACGAGCAGCAAGGCCAGCACCGCGAGCGCCACGAACAGGGGCAGCACAACCGCCGTGCCGGGATGCCACTGCAGCAACAAAAGTTGTGCGGCCAGCATGCCCGCAACAAAGGGAATGGCCAGTCGCACAAGGGGATAGTTCGTCCACATGGGTTCAGCGGTTTGGTTCGCGCGGCCTCATTCCGCCGCCTTCGTGCCGCCCTCCGCCGCCTTCGGTTCGCCCTGCGGCGCCGCCAGCGGTTCTTCGGGCAGTTCGGGCAGCCCCTCAGCCGTCTCGGGCCAGGGCGTTTCGCCGAGCAAATAGGGTCGAAGCAACTCAAGCACCGCCTCCACGCGGGCCACGGCGTAGGGCATTTCCCGTCCCGCCAGTCGCCCGCCGGCCGCGCTGATGTGCCCGCCGCCATGGAAGTAGCGGTTGCAAATGAGGTCGCCGCGCACCTCGTCGAAGCATCGCAGCGACACGCACACATCGGGCGCATCCGTGTCGTCGCGCAGCGAAATGCTCAGTTTCTGCCCCGCAATTTCCAGCGGCATGTTCACGATGCCCTCGGCGTCGCCCTTCTTGTAGTGGAAATTCTTCAGTTCCTCGCGCGTCAGGGAGAAATAGGAGGCGTGGAGGTCGTGCCGCACCACCAGTTTCTGCGAAAAGGCGTAGCCCATCAGGCGGTACCTGCCTTCGGTGTTTTGGTTGAAAAGGTTCCTGATTATCAAATCCTTATTCACGCCCCGCTTGAGCAGCGCGGCGATGATGAGGAAGATTTCGGGGTCGTTGCTGCTGTAGGAAAACCGCCCCGTGTCGGTGCACATGCCGGCATAAATGTCCTCGCAGGCATGGAGCGGCAGGCTGTCGGCCACGCCCAACTGCTCAAAAATGCGATAAAGCAGCTCACACGTGGAACTCATCTTCGGCCGCGAAATCACCATTTTGCAATAATTCGGGTCCGGATTTTCGTGATGGTCAATCATCACGCTGTCTCCTCTAAAGCGACGGCGGGGGTAATCCAACGGGTTTGTCCGTGGCAAAGACTGGTGGTCGAGCGAGAAAATGAGGTCGGCGGCAGCAATGAGCATGTTGCCACGTTCCCTGTTTTCGCGGTGGTTCTCATTCTTCACATCATAGATTAGCACCTTGTCCGCCCCGTTCATCCAGCGCAGGAAGTCGGGAAACAGGTTCGGCACAATCACCGTGACGTTCTTGTCTTTGGTGCGCAGCCATTCCCATAGCGCGAGGCTGCTGCCGAGGGCGTCGCCGTCGGGCGATTTGTGGCAAATAATCACGATGTTTTTTGCTTGGTCAATCTTTTTTTGCAAGGCGCTGACCTCTGCCGCGGACAAAGTAGGTTTAAGCATAGTTCTAACTGATTGTAAATCTGTTTCTTAGTCGGTTATCAGGATTTCCTCATTGCAAAGATACAAAAATTTTCGCACTTCTCCGCCCTTTCCGCGGTTTATTTTCGACCGCTCCCCTGCCCCACTTCCCCGCCGCCGCGAACTTAGTTGCGAAAATCGCAACTAACGCATTTCCGCCGCCGCGGAGCCGCAAAAAAAGGACGGCGTTCGTTTTGGAAAAGGAAGGGCTTCGTTTTCGAAAAAGAAGGGCTTCGTTTTGCAAAACGAAGGTCTTCCTTTCTGAAAGGGTGCCTGACGGGGTAAATTTATGCACACTCCGCGCCGATGTGCGCAGGAATTTTCCCGCATTTTCGCAAGGAGGATTTTATGTTTTCTTTGCACTTTTAACAGTTGGATGTTAAAAGCGAAGGATGGTTTTATAAGAATGGGCAGGGCGAGAGCGGCACCCCTGAATGGGTGAAACTCTGCGGCTGCGCGCGGTAACTAAGGCCCTGAAGGTAAGAACTTGCGATGGACCTGCCATCCGACCCGTAATCACCCTGAAAGGGTGACATGCCGCATAGCGGCTAAGTAACCCCCAGTCATGGGAGCAAGCCGCAGGCTTGCGATTCGACTGGGGGATAGTCGTATGTGGACAGACTTGGACTATAATGCTCCGGAACATGTGTAGGAGCTCGGCCGCCAGGCCCATCTCCTGAGTGGCATAGGATGCTGCTCGGCGACCCCTTCAGGGTCGAGAGTTAGAGACACACCGCCGAGTCCGAGGGTGAAGTCTCGCAAGCTCGACTATCACCCCCGG
>Ga0065709_1005929_pt1 | contig 45601 bp, 44 predicted proteins | sample Hoacrofraction14_2_FD_59096 | JGI IMG/M metagenome (GOLD analysis project Ga0065709, IMG submission 59096) | Hoatzin crop microbial communities from Cojedes, Venezuela, sample from fiber fraction 14 v1 | ecosystem: Host-associated > Birds > Digestive system > Esophagus > Crop | place: Venezuela...
GAGCGCAGGAACAAGATCAGTCAATAACGAAAAAAACGAAAAAAACTCAGAAAAAACTTGCACAGGAACATAAAAAGCCCCGGGTCATGGGAGCGAGCTTGCGAGCGAGTCGACCCGGGGTGGTCGTCTGTGGCAAGACTTGGGCTATAATGCTCCGGAACATGTGTAGGAGCTCGGCCGCCAGGCCGATGGGCGCCGCTACAGCCGCACTTTCAGGGGGATTACGGACCGGAGGGCATGCTATGCCTACGCAACGACCGCAGTGGTTTTTGAAAACGACCGCACTCGTTTTTGAAAACGACCGCAGTGGTTTTGAAAAAAGAAGGGCATCGTTTTGGGAAAGGAAGACCTTCGTTTCTGGAAACGATGCCCATCCTTTCTCCCCTACCCTATGGCGATCGTTAGCATACGCTAAGGTTTTAAGTTAATTCCGCCAGGGCTCATCAAAGTAACCGATGGGCCAATTATTATTTATTCTTTATTAATTATTATTTGACCTTAGCGCAGCGCATGGCCTGGGCACAAAAAAATCTCGGCAAGCCTCGGGTGAGGCCTGCCGAGATGGCGGGTTATGTCAGGGTGTACCGCTGCTTATTGGTTGGGGAGCGGCAGGTACCAGCCCGATTCGGAACTGAGTTTGGCAGCGAGGCTGCTGTCGTAGTTGTCTTCGCCCTTGCGCTTTGCGATGGTTTCGCCGAGGAATGCGGTGTTGCCGGTGTACTTGGCGTAGCGCATGAGGTCGTAGAAGCGTGTGCCTTCGTAGGCCAGTTCGAGTGCTTCTTCCTCAAGAATCATGAGGTCGAGGGCGGCGATGCGCTGGCTGCGCACTTCGTCGCTGGCGAGCCACTCTGCGTTGGCTTTCTTGGCGGCCTCAATCTCGGCGAGGAGCGCCTCGTGTGCGATGGTGTCCTCAGCGGTCTGGAGGTTGGCGGTGGTGAAGGTGTCAACGGGAACTGTTACGAGTCCGCTGGAGTCAGTGGGCAGGTAGTAGTTCTTGTTGCAGTTCACGTCGCCGCATCCGTAGAAGTGGATGGGGTACTGGTTGACGCTGGAGTTGATGCCCAGGTTGGTGAGGAAGGAGCCCGTAGCGCGGTCGATGGTGTAGAAGTCGTTCTGGTCCCAGTCGGCAGCGTTGGATGCGAAGCCTACGCTGGTGATGGCCTGCAGGCGGGTGTACTCATCGGTGGACACCTTGGTGGAGTCGGAGAGGACGGTCTCGGAGATGCCATACTTGAGGATGGCGAATGCGGACTCGGGGAATCCAGCGCGGTTGAGGGCCTCTGCCAGGTGGAGGTAGATGGTGTTGGTGCGGAAGAGCGTGACCTTCTCAATGCGAGTGTCAGAGGAGAGGCGGCTGCTGTAGCCGCTGTACTTCAGGATGGTCTGGCGGGTCTTGCTGTACTCGGGGTGGTACTGGTCGGAGCGTGACTCGGTCTGATAGAAAGCGGAGTAGCGGAGGTCGCCTACGTAGTTGGATGCGGGTTCGAGCATGGCGCCGTTGATTTCGGTCTCCTCGGGGTGTCCCACGAGGGTGTCGCGCTGGGCGACGGAACCGTTGTCAACCACGAAGCAGTACTGCTGTGCCTGGGAGATTTCCTTGAGGCGTGCAGAGGGTGTGACAGGTGCGTAGTAGTTGTTGCTGAGCTGTGCGCAGAAGATGGCGCGCAGTTCGGAGTAGTTTCCGCCGTAGTAGCCGATGGAGTCCATGGGCACGCAGGTGATGGGCTGCGTGGTGCTGGTTGCCCTGCTGGTGGAAACGAAGTTGAAGTTCTCGTTCTGCCACGTGGAGTAGTAGGGTTCCCAGGTGGGTCGTGTCTCGTTGGTGAATGCGAGGTAGTCGTGGTAGTAGCGCACGGCCTCAACGAAGTCGCTCTGGTTCTGGGTGAACGAGCCGCGGTAGAGGTAGAGTTCGCCGAGCATGACGCGCAGAGGGATGAAGTAGGTCTGCGAGGTGTAGGACGGGATGAGTTCCTTGTTGCGGTCGGTGTTCACGTGCTGCAGGAGGTCTTCGATGAAGTAGTCGCAGATGCCCACGAGGTCCTGCCGGTTGCTGTTGTCCTTGACGATGTCTTCGGCAGCCGATGCGGTGAGGACGGGCTCGGTTACGAAGGGCACTTTGCCATAAATCTTGGCGAGCTCGAGGTAGGCCCAAGCGCGGAAGGTCTTGGCAGAGATGATTTCCTTCTCGTAGTAGTATTCGCCCTTGGTCTTGAGCGCTGTGTCAACGTGTGCGAGGTAGATGTTGCAGTTGTTGATTACGGCGTAGAAGCTTGTGGGGTCGTTGTAGGCGTTGCCCGTGGTGAGGTCGTTGGATGAGAGGAGCTGGAGGTCTGTGGAAGCGGAAGTGCTGAGGTCCACGAGGTCTGCCCTGACTTCACCGAGGAGGATGGTGGGGTCCACCACTTTCTGCATGGCATTGATGATGCCGAGCATCTGATAGACGGTGTCTTGGGGCTCCAGGTCAGTTGTGACGAGTTTGTTCTCGGCCTCAAGCATGTCTTCGCAGGAAGTGGTCAGCGTGCCTGCTCCGAGGAGGAGCAGTGCTGACATTATGATTGATTTTGCTTTCATTTTCGTTATGGAGTTTTTAGTTTTTGTTTTGAAACTTCAAACTTTCTACACAGATTGTTTCTTTAGAGGTTAACCTTGACACCGAGGTTGAGGCTGCGTCCGTAGTTGAGGTATCCAGCATCGATGCCCTGGCAGAGCACGCTGTTTCCGGCGCACACTTCGGGGTCGTTGCCGAGGTAGCGGGTGAGTGTGAACACGTTGTTCACAGCAGCCCAAACGGTGAGTCCCTGGATGTATTGGTTCTGGATGGGGATGTTGTAGGAAACGGTGACGTTCTTGAGCTTGAGGTAGCTTCCGTCCTCAATCCAGCGGTCGGAGAAGCGTGCATTGCCCATGGGGTCTCCGTAGTAGAGGCGCGGGATGTCGGTCACTTGTCCTTCAGCAATCCAGGTGCGCTTCATGGCGGTTGTCTGGTTCATGAACTTGGAACCGCTCTCGAGGATTCGACGCTCGTAGTTGTAGATGTCGTTGCCGAGGGAGTAGTTGAAGTTGGCGCTCACGGTCCAGTGCTTGCCGATGAAGAAGCGTGCGTAGATGTTTCCGTAGATGTCGGGGTTGGGGTCGCCGATGATGGTGCGGTCGTCGTCGGAGATGACGCCGTCGCCATTGAGGTCGACGAACTTCATGTCGCCTGCCTTGAAGTAGGTAGCGTTGCCAGCGTCGTCCTTGATGCAGAGTCCGTCGGCCTCAGCTTCGTTGCTGGTGGCATAGACTCCGTCGGTCTTGTATCCGTAGAAGACGCCTGCTGCGTGGCCCACGCGGGAGAGGACGGTTCCGTCGTAGAGGGTGGTCTCGAATTCGGTGGTGCCGCCGGGCAGCGCGGTGATTTCGTTCTTGTAGTGGCCTACGCTACCGCCGAGTTCCATCTTGAAGTTCTTCTGGTTGATGACCTTGGCATTGAGTGCGAGGTCGAAGCCCTCGTTCTGGAGCTTGCCGTCGTTGGTCCAGTAGTCCTCAAGTCCTGCCACGTAGTAGAGCGTGCCGAGGGTTACGAGGTTCTTGGTCCACGACTTGTAGTAGTTGAAGCGCACGTTGAGGCGGTTGTTGAGGAAGTTGCCTTCCAGGCCTGCGTTGAGGCGGTTGGTGGTTTCCCAGCGGAGCTTGGTGTTGCCGATGTTTGCGAGGTTGATGTAGGGGAGCGTACCGTTGGAGGATGAGCCCTGTCCGTACATCATGCCGCCCTGCAGGTAGGTGATGGTTGCCATGTTGTCGAGGGCGTCGTTGCCGACGGACTCGAAGCCAACGTTGAGCTTGAGGAAGTTCACGCCGTTGTTGGGCTTGAACCACTTTTCGTTGGAGATGACCCATGCGCCCTGAATGGAGGGGAAGAAGCCCCAGGGCACTCCGAAGAGCTTGATGCCGGCGTCGGTGTCCTTACCGAAACGGGAGGATGCCTCGAAGGCGAACTGGCCCTGCAGGTAGTATTTCTCCATGTAGTTGTAGTCAGCGTTCACGTAGTAGGTGAGGCTCTTCCAAGAGGTGTCGGTACCTGTTGACTTCTTGTAGGCCATGGAGGTGGAGGAGTTCGGGGTCTTGTCGTTACCCGTGTTGTAGCCGAAGAGCTGCGATGCGTGGTAGCTATCGCTCATGAAGCGGAGGCCGCCGTAGAGGTTGAGCGTGTGCAGGCCCATGAACTTGGTCCAGTCGGCGCGTGTGTCGCTGAAGATGGCGTTGTGCTTGGTGTACATGGATTCCTTGGTGTGGGAAACGGTGGTACCGGTGCCCAGGGGCTGGAAGTCAGGCATACCAACGATGGGGGTGAAGTAGCTCTCGTCGAAGCTCTGCATGGTGTAGCTGAAGCGCTCGGTGAGCGAGAAGTCCTTGGTGGGCTGCCACTTCGGCACAATGGCCAGGTTAATCATGGTGAGGTCGGTGTGGTTCTTGTTCTTGGCATCGCCATACTTGAGGATACCCTTGGGGTTGGCGATGGAAGCTTCGGAACCGAGCACTTCGTCGAGGTAGGTGTCGGCGTCGTCGATGTAGGACGATTTCTCACCTGCCGTGGAGAAGGCGTAGGGGCTGGTGAAGGGCGACTTGATGAGCGCGAGGACGTTGGTGGCGGCGATGGGCGATGCAGTGATGTCGCTCTCGAGGCCGGCGTCGCGCAGGTCGCGGGTGATGTTGGCGTAGCTGGCGTCGAACTTGGTGGTGAACCAGTTGTTGAGCACGATGTCGGTGTTGAAGCGGATGTTGAATCGCGTCATGTCGTTGCTCTTCAGCGTGGAGTTGGCGTCCATGAAACCTACGGAGAGGTTGTAGTTGGCCACTTCGTCACCACCCTGGATGTGGATGCTGTAGTTCTGCGAGAATGCCTCGTCATAGACTTCCTTCTTCCAGTCCGTGTTGTTGTGGTACATATTATAATAATAGTACGAGGGGTCGGTGTTGAGGAACTTGAACTCGGTGAGGTTGGTTCCGGTGGTACCGATGAGCTGGGAAGCGTAGGAGCGGTATTCCTCTGCGTCCATCACGTCCATGGTCTTGGGCAGAAACTCCATGCCGAACTGGGCGTTGAAGTCGATGCGTGTGGCCATACTCTTGTTGCGCTTGGTCTTGATGAGGATGACGCCGTTGGCGGCCTTGGAGCCGTAGATGGCAGTACCGTTCTTCAGCACTTCAATGTCCTCAATGTCGTCCATGTTGATGGCGGAGAGCAGGTTGTTCCAGTAGCCTGTGTGAATCATCTTCTCGCCGTAGAGCATGTCGAACACCACGCCGTCGATGATGATGAGCGGCTGGGCATTGGAGTTGAGGGAGTTGAGACCGTTGATGAACATGGCGGAACCCTGCGCGTTGAGCGCGGAGCGGCCGATGCTTCTCACGTCGCCGCCCAGACGGTTGTGGATTTCGTCGTCGGCGGTGAGCGATGTGGTCTCCTCAAAGTCCTTGATGGCCACGCTCTTGCTGCCGATGGTGCGCGCCGTGTAGTCGGCGTCGTACTTGTCGGTGAAGAGCTTGATGTCCACGTTCTCGTTGCGTCCGTTGAGCGCGGTGCGGTTGATGTTGTAGCCTTCAACGCGTGCGGAGAGCGAGGTTACGAATGTGGGGACTTTGATGGTGTAGGAGCCGTCTTCGCCCGTCATGGCGGTGTAGAGGGCGTTGTTGTAGGCGTGAATCTGCACACCGGCGAGTCCTTCGCCCGTGGCAGCGTCTGTGACGCGTCCGCTCACCTCCATCATGGGGTACTGCTTGATGGGTTTCTTTTCCTTTTTCTTGGCAGGCGCCTCAACGACGACGGTGTCGGTGTCCTCTTCGTCCTGGGCCATGGCAGGCAGCGCGCCCGCAAAGCATATCGTGGCTGCAAGTGCAAATTTGCAAGCTCGCAACAGTTCGGTTGAATATGAATTGCCTCTTTTCATTGTATCAGAATTTAATCGTTAGTTGCGACGTTTGCTACCGGAAGTCTCTTCGTCTTCTTCAGTGGCATCGCCCTTGACGGGGACGAGGATGATGGAGTCGAGGAACATTTCCTTGGTGAATTTAGACTTCTGCGAGGAGGTCACGTAGCTTTCCAGCTGGAGCAGCACGCCAGAGGATGTGCCGTAGTAGCAGTTGGCGAAGGTGTATTGGCCAATGTACACGGAATCAACCTTGGTGGGGTCGTTGGTGTAGTTGCGCGAGCCGTCGGCAGGGTTGCGGAAGGAGGCGGTTGCCTTGGTGGGCATCACGCCGTCATCGCCACGCTCGTAGATGCTGGCACGGAACTGCGAGGGCAGGATGGTTGCCGTGGAGTCGGTGTAGTAAACCGACGGGGGCAGCAAGCGCACGTAGATGTCGTAGGTTCCGGAGAGGTTCTGCGGAATGGTGTAGGCAATCTGCGTGTTGCGCGTACCAGTGGTAGGATAGATGTAGGCGTATGCGCCGTTGGAGATGCTGTCGGCGCTGGTTGCGGTGACGCGGCTCCAGCCTGTGGTGTTGCTGTTGGTCCAGTCTTCAGCACTCTCGATGTACATGGTGTATTCGCCTTCCACCTCGATGGTCTTGAAGAAGGTCTCGTAGATGGAGAAGGGATAGTCGCTCATGTAGTACATCATTCCGTTGCTGCACTCCACGGTCTTGTCGTAGGCGCTGAGGATGCCTGCCTCGGCCATGGGGTCGTAGAAGCAGTGGTACTTCCAGTTGCTGCGCGAATAGACGGTGGAATAGATGGAGTCGGTGTAGTGCTGGTTGTCGTTCATGTTGTAGAACAGGTCGCAGGTGGCCATGTAGTTGGCGTAGTAGTTCTGCATGGAGTCGCGCACTGTCTCGTCGCTGTTGTAGGCGTAGTTGAACTTGAAGAGGGGCAGGATTTCCTCCACGCGTGCCTGGTAGGCCTCGGTGGACGGCATCACGGCCCAGTAGGAGGAGTCTTCCTCGTAGATGAGGGCGCGGATGGCGCTGAGCACGTCGTTGTTGCGAATCATGACGGAGTCCACATAGACCACGTCGCCGTTCTCGTCGCGGCCGCGTGCCACGCTTCGGCTCTCGTCGAGCTCGTCGTCGTCATACTTGGAGAGGAAGGCGTAGAGGCTGGTTGCCATGGCGGAGTCGCCCTTTTCTGCGAGTTCCTTCTCGTAGTCAATCTGGATTTGCTCGAAGATGTTGGCCTTGAAGGGCAGTGCTGCGTCGAGCACCTGCACGATGCCGTTGTCGCAAGCCACGTTCACCTTGGTCACGTTGGCGTCGCCCACGGTGGGACTGCTCAGCGTGCCGAGGTCAACCACCTTGCTGTTGAGCAGGGTGACGTCTTGCTTGCTGTTGTTGATGGACACGCCGTAGCGGGTGATGTGGTTCTTCACGAAGCGGTCGATGACGGCCTGCTTCTGTCCGGCTGCCACCAGCGCCAGGAGGCTGTCCTTGTTGAAGGTGCCGTTGGCGGGGGCAAAGACGGTGAGCACTTGCGACGAGGAGAGGATTTCGTCGTAGCCCGTTGCTTGGAGCACTTCGATGAAGTCGCTCAGGTCGCTCTGGCTCTGCAGGTAGGCCCATGCGGAACCATCGTAACCAGTGGTTGACGGCTCATTGTAGTGGTCGTCCCACGAGTCGGAGCAGGCAGCGAGTGTTAGCAGTCCAACGACTGCTAACGCTGCTGCGCTCAATGCATTTCTCAATATCTTTTTCATATCTTGTTGTTTTTTATTCGGTGGGACGATTACCATCTGTCTTCTGCCAGGTCGGGGTTGTTATAGACTGACGACGGACAGAGCTCAATCATGTCGAAGTTCAGCTCGTTGTTCTCCGACTCCAGTTTCTGCTGCAGGCGCAGGTAGTGGTCGGTTTCGCCATCGGAGTGGAAGATGCCGATGACCTTGCGCAGGGTGTTGGCAAAGGTGCGGAACACGGTGCCCTGGGTGCCGCCAGCCTCGCTGGTGGCGCTGCCGTAGGACTTCATGCCCTTCATCCAGCCTTTGTAGTGGAACTGCTTGTCGAAGGCAGCAATCTGCTCTTCGTCGCCGAGCGAGGCGTCGCTCTTCCAACCCACCTTGGCGTCGGCGCCACCAGGACGCATGTCGAACGGAATGCCCTGAGGAACGTTGTCAATGTAGTACTGCACGATACCGCGAGAGGAGAAACCGATGCAGGTGAACATGCGCACTTCCCAGTCGCCAGCCGGCACGGGAGGCAGCTTCACGGTGAAGTCGAAACGGCCGCGGACGGTCACTTCGTCGCCCTGGTATGACCAGAAGCTGAGCACGCGAGGACGCACGTGGATGTGGGTTGCGTCGGTGAACTCGAAGTTGGTGGCGCTGCCAGCCTTGAAGCCCAAGCAGGTGTTCTTGTTGGTAGCGTTGGCGGTGGCATCCCAGATACCATACTTACCGTTCTCGTAGGAGGACTTGGTGTAGTGGCCGCGGGCGCCGCTCGTCATGAAGTCGGGCGAGAGGGTGGAGCAGTCGATGCGCAGGCGCTCCTCGCTGAAGAGTTTCTCCCACACCTTCACGCCGAGTCCGGGGTGATAGCCGAAGGAGAGGATGTCGTCGATGTAGTGGTAAACACCGTTCACGGCAGTCTGGTCCACGTCAACCTGGCTGGCGGGAATCACGAGCGAACCGCGAATCTTAACGCCACGTCCGTCGGCGCGGCTCTGCACGCCGCGGCGGTTGATGTAGAGGCCGCTCTCGCTTCCGGAGGGGAAGGAGCACTTGAGGATGGAGTGCGGCATCATCGTCTCATACCAGTCGGAGATGTCCCAGCGGTTGCGGCTGAAGTTCTTGGCCAGCGTACTGTTAGGTCCGTCCACGCAAGTGAGCGAGTAGTAGGTGCCGAGGCGGTCGAGCATGTGGTAGGACACGAAGCGGTTGAGTGAGTTGCGACGGTCCGTGGGGTCGGTGATGTCAGCGTCTTCGGGATAGAGGGGGTCGTAGCACTGTGCTGCGAGCTTCTTCAGGCCCTCAATGTCGGTCACGCCATATTTCTCTTCCAGCACTTTGTCTTGCGGAACGAATACGGTGTACTTGAAGTAGCGGTGTTCCATGTAGGCCACGTTGTCGTACTCGGAAGCGGTGTGCATCACGAGTGCGTCGTTGGTCCAGTCGATGGAGTCGCTTCCCACGCTGTAGTTCTCGTCGATGTAGCGCTGCATGGAGTCGGCCATGTGGGTGAGCTCGAGCGCTTCATAGAAGAGGGTGATGGTGGAGTCGGCCTTGAGCACATCGGGCACCATGCTGTTGGAGGTGCCGATGACGGCGTTCATGGTGTGCACCACGCCGTTCTGCACGGAGTCGTCCATCTGAATCATGCGGGAAGTCTTGTTGATATACACGGCCAAGGTCACTTCGCCGGGGTTGGTCACGAGGTCGCTGTCGCAAGTGATGGTGAGCGGGCGCTCAAGCATGTTCATCACGGGATAAGTGCCGTCGTTGAAGTCGGTGGTGAAGAAGGCCTGTTCAATGATGTGGTTGAACGTGATGGTGTCGCACTCTGCCTGGGAGAGTTCCTCAACGGAGGTGAGGCCCTTGTTGTGCAGGTAGGTGTCCACTGCGTCGTTGGTGGGTGCAAACACGGTGTAGGAGCCGTAGGTGCCGAGCAGGTCCATCATGTTGGAACGGGTTACGATTGCAGAGAACTCGCTGAACTTGTCTTCACGGTTCAGCAGGAAGTCCTTCGCATACTCTTTCGTTGTGGTGTAGCGGCTGGACTCATCAGGGTCGTCGCTGCAGCTAACGAGCGCGAATGGCATCACGGTGACGATGGCCACGACGAGAGCCAGAAGTTTGATATTCGATTTCATAGTTGTTCAGAGTTTAGTTTTTAACAGTTTCTTCGTCTTCAGCATAAGCTGGGTTTTGCTTGAGGTAGGGGTTCACGTCGAGCTGGCCCTCTGCATACGGCATGTACATGAAGTCCATCATGGCCATCTTGATGAGGACGGACTTGCTGGCCTCGCCAAACTTGGTGGCGATGGTAGCAGCGAAGTGCGACGTGTTGCCTTCGCGGCGAGCGCGGCGAACGAGGTCGTAGTAGCGCTTGCCTTCGAAGATGAACTCGCGGTGGCGTTCGTTCTCAATCAGTTCTTCAAACTGGTCGTAGGTGGTGTAGTCGCTGCGGTTGGGGCGGAACGACTGTGCGGCCGATGCGCTGACGCTCTGTGCGTAGGGGTTGGAGCGCATGTAAACTGCGAGAATCAGGTTGTAGGCGTCGTCGTAGAGTTCCTGTGCGGTGGAGAGGCTGGAGCCGTTCACGGCGTTTGCGCGGCGCTTCACGCCAGTGGAATCGGTGGCGGTGGTGTCAACGGCCGTCGTGTCGGTCTCAGCGTCTGCGCTCAGCATGCCTGCAATCTGGATTTCGGCCTCGGCGCGCATGAGCATGACGTCGGTGAGGCGATAGACAATCCAGTTCTCATAGCTGCTGTTGTATGGGCGGGTGCTCACGCCGTTGGCAGTGATAGCGGTCCAGGCGGTAGTTGTTGCCTGCTCGTTCATGCCCAGCCCCGAGAGGTTGTTCACATACTTCAGGATGTCGTAGCTGCCGGAGTCGGTGTAGCGGAAGGCATAGATGGAGCGGTAGTCAGAGCAAACGGGGAAGAGGTCGTTGTCGTTGTAGGTCTTGTCGGAGCCAGAGAGCGCGGTCTCAAGCAGGTTGGTGCTTGCCACGCAGTACTGAACGGCACCGCCATCAGCGTTATTGCCGCCGTACATGTAGCTCACGCCCGTGTTCTTGGTCTCGCTGGAGCTTGCCGACTTGGTGTAAGTGATTTCGAAGAGGCTTTCCCAGGAGTTGCCTTCGTAGAAGATGTCGTAGGTGGCCTTGGGATAGCTGGAGCCCGTGCTGGAGCTGCTGCGCTCAGCGATGAGCGGGTAGCCGAAGTTGGAATAAACCCAAGTGTCCATCTTGGTCTTCAGCGTGTTGTCGGGGTCGTCGTCATATTCATCCATTTTCTGGTTGATGACGAAGTCGGCGCTCTCGATACACTTCTCGTAGTAGTAGCGCTGGGTAGCAGCGTCGAGGTTGGCATCGCTGCCGCGCCAAAGATAGAGGTCGGCCAGCAGGGCGTAGATGGCGGCGCGGGTGATGCGGCCGGTATTCTTCGCGTATGTGGTGCTGGTGGTCTCAGTGGTGTAGCGGCGCGGAGCGTCGTCCTTGCATCCCTCGAGGTCCTGGATGAGACTGTCGAGAATGGTCTCGTGTGCCGTAGCGGGAACCACGTAGTCCTGACTGTCGTCGATGGAGGGTTCGAAGCTGAATGGCACGTCCTTGAAGGTGCGGATGAGATAGAAATAGTTGAGCGCGCGAATGGCCTTGGCCTCGGCGATGGTGCTCTTGAGGTCAGACTCCGTGAAGTTCGGGTCTTTCTCGGCCACTTCGGGAGCGTACTTGAGTACGATGTTGCAACGGTTAATCACCGTGTAGAGCGGTGCCCAGTCGCAGGCGGAGTTGGTCTGCTTCAGGTTGCCCTTGATGAGGTTCTGCAGCGCCGTGGGCACGTCGGGACCAGAGGAGATGTTGTCGCTTCTCACCTCGCCCCACGTGATGACCTGCGTCATCCAGCTGCTGCTCTGCATGGCGGTGTAGCAGGAGCGCAGGGTGTTCTCCACGTCCGTTTTGTCGGTCCAGTAGTTTTCAAGCACTACTTCGTTGAGTGGCAGCACATCGAGGTCGCAAGAGGTGGTGAAAAGCCCCATGCACGCCATCAGACCGGCAGTTTTGAGAATATTACTGATATGTTTCATGGTTTCTGAAAATGCTTTAGATTAGAATGAAATGGATGCGCCCAGTGTGAAGGACTTGGAGCGCGGCGTGCGGGAGTAGTCGCCGGCAGGTGCGAAACCAGCCTGTGCGATGTCCGGGTCGGCGCCCGAGTACTTGGTGAGGCAGAAGAGGTTGTTGAGGGTGAGATAGAAGCTCAGCTTGCTCAGGCCCCACTGCTTCAGCACTTTGGGATTCACGGAATAGGAGAGGTTCATGTAGTTGAGACGCAGGTAGGAAGCGTCTTCCACGAAGCGGTCGCTGCCCAGGTAGTTGAAGGTCTGGAAGTTCGTCTTGGTGGTGACGGCGCGCGGCAGGATGTTCTCGAAGCTGTCGCCTTCAGTGTGCCAGCGCCAGTTCACGGCACGGCTCTGGTTGTCGCTGGTGGACATGTTCTCCAGGCCCATGCGAGCGTAGTTGATGACCTTGTTGCCGTAGCGGTAAACGAACTGCACGTTGAGTGCCCAGCGGTCGTAGTTGAGCTTGAAGCCGAAACCACCGGTGAGCTTAGGCAGAGAAGAACCGAGGTAAACGATATCGAGCTCGTCGATGGAGCCGTCGTGGTTGATGTCTTCGTAGATAGCATCACCGCCCACGAACTTGTAGTTGGTGCCGCCGTAGTCGAAGTACATGTCTTTGGGGTTGCCAGCTGCGTTGAGAATCACCTCGCCGTCAGCATTGCGGGCAACAGGAGCGTTCGGGCCGCTCACGCCCACGATTTCCTCTTCGCTGTAGTCGCTGTACTGGTAAACGCCCTTGTAGCGGAAGCCGTAGATGGCGCCGAGCGGGTTGTTCAGCTGCACGCGGCTCAGGTAGCTGCCGTTGCTGAAGTTGAAGTCGCCGTTCATGCTCTCAAGCACGGTGGGGTCCATTTCCAGGATTTCGTTGCGGTTGTTGGCGAAGGTGATGTTGAAGTCTGCGGAGAACTTGCCTCTCTTGTAGATTTCGCGGCCGTTGAGGTTGAATTCCCAACCGTTGTTGCGCATGGCGCCGACGTTCGACCAGGACAGCGAGCCGTAACCAGAGGAGGAAGGAATGGCGCGGTTCGACATGAGCAGGTCAGTGGTCTTCTGCGTGTAGAGCGAGAGGTCACCACTGATTTTGTTGTCGAAGAAAGCGAAGTCGAAACCGAGGTTCCAGGTCTCCTTCTGCTCCCACTTCAGGTCGCTCAGGCGGATGTTGCTGGGATAGACGGTGGATTCGCCCATGTAGTTGCCACCATTATTATAATAGGAGAAGTAGGTGATGCTGCCGGGCTGGCGGCCTACGATACCCCAACCTGGACGGATGGACAGCATGTTAATCCACTTGAACTTCTGCATGAAGGGTTCGTCGCTGATGTTCCAGCGGGCGGAGATACCGGGGAAGTTACCCCAGCGCTTGTCCGGACCGAACATCACGCTTCCGTCGCGGCGCACTGTGGCATCGAAGATGTACTTGCCCTTGTAAGCATAGTGCATTGAGAAGAGGAACCATTGTCCCTTCCAGCTGCCGGCGCCAGTGCCGTAGCCGTTCACCGTACCGCCGCCGAGGGCAGAGGTGATGTCGCTCGTGGGCAGCCACTTCGAACCGTAGTTCTGCTCAGAGGAGTTGCCGCTGTTGTAGTTCATGCGGGCCATGAGCATGAGGCTGTGGTCTTCGTTCTTGAAGTGAGGCACGAAGGTCAGGGTGTGGCGCGTGCTGTAGGCGTTGCTCTTGTATGAGCGGGTGGAAGCGAGGTTGTAGGTGTCGCTTGCCCAGTTGCTTGACAGCAGCGAGCCGGGGAAGTAAACGTCGTCGTCGAGGCTGTAGATGTCGAAGATGATTTGGCCTTCGTAGGTCAGCTTCGTCTGGTCGGCCTGCGTGCCGAGGATGTCGTACTTGAGGATGAACTCAGGCGAGAGCTTGATGGTCTTCTCGTCGTTCTTGGCATATTCTGCCACGGCCACGGGGTTCGTCAGGTTGTACTGCTCTTCGAGGAGCTTGCTGGCGGCTGCCACAGGCGAGTTGACGTAGCGGTTCATCGTGTAGTAGCGGTCGGTGTCGTTGCCGTTCTCGTCCTCCTCATAGATGGAGAGGTTAGGCATCTTTCTCAGGGCGATGGCCAGGAGGTCGCCGTTGGCATTGTAGTTCTTCTTGTTGTAGGTGTACGTCAAGTCGAAGTTGGTGCGGACGGTGATGCGGTCGCTCACGAAGTAGTCCAAAGCCACACGGGTGGTGAAGCGGTCGAGGTGCTGCTTGATGATGGAGCCGCGCTGGTTGTCGTAACCGCCAGAGATGCGGAAGTTTGCCTTTTCACCACCACCGGTGAGTGACACGAAGTGCTGGTGATACATACCGAACTGCTTAACGGCCTTGGCCCAGTCGGTGTTGTCGTTGAAGTGGCGGTACTCCGAGAAGTCGCGGTCGTAGTTGATTTCAGGGATGTAGTTGGTGGAAGTCTTGTCGCCGTATTCGCTGCTCAGCGTGGGGTTGAAGAATGCTTCCTTCATATACATGGTGTAGTCGTCACCATTGAGCAGTTTGTAGCCTTCGGGCTGCCAAGTGCCAGTGAAGCGGTAGGAGTAGTCCACGCGGGTCTTGCCTTTCTTACCGCGCTTGGTCTTGATTTCAATCACACCGTTGGCGCCCTGCGAACCCCAGATGGCGGTTGCGGCAGCGTCCTTCAGCACGGTGATGTTCTCGATGTCCTCAGGGTTCACGTTCAGCAGTTCTGCGAAGCGCTCCTCATTGGCATCGGTGAAGTCGAAGTCCTTGTTGGCGTCGTTTTCCCAGACGTTGCCGTTCACCACGATGAGGGGGTTGGCATCGCCGTTGATGGTGCTCACACCGCGCAGGCGCATGGTGGTTCCGGCACCAAGGTTACCAGAGTTGGCCACAATGTCGAGACCGGAGATACGTCCCTGGAGGGCTTCATCGACGGTCGTCATGGCCAGGCCTTCAAATTCCTTCATGTCGATGGACTGCGATGCCACTGAGATTTCCGTCACAGGGATGGACAGGCCGGACGACTGTGTTTTCTTCGTAGCCTTCACCACCACTTCCTTCAGGGTGGTGCTGCTGCTCATGTGGATTTTGAAGTATTTGCGGTTGATGGGCAGGGTTTGTGTCTGGTAGCCCACGTAGGACACGCGGATGTTGTCCTTGGGGTTGACAATCTTGAACGAGAAGTTACCGTTGATATCGGTGGTACCATGTGCCACAATACGGTTGTTCTTGTCAATTTCCACGACATTCACGAACATCAGGGGTTCGATGTCGTCTTCCACAATACCCGAGATGATGTCACCGGCTTTGGGTGCCTGTGCCATGGACAGCGCACAGGAGCACAGGAAAAGTAGTAAGAATGATATGAGCTTTTTCATAGGATAGATTATTTGCGCTGTTTAACACTTTCGTCGGTAATCACCTTACGCGATACATAGATGAACTGGTCGTCATCGTAGAGCAGCGGGCGGTCGATGGCGTGAACCACAACCGAGGAGCTGTTTTCAATAGTGGTGGCTTTCTCCACGTTGGTGCCGTTGAGCCAGTACTCGCGTGCCTGCAGGTTGTAGAGGCCGCCGCTGGTCACCACGTTCACGGTGTTGCCCTTGTGGTCGGTCAGGGTCATGCCGCTGGGGCTCACGCTGTTAACGGTGATGCGGTAGGGGCTGCCGGCAATCACGTTGTAGCTGCCGTCGCTGTTCTGGCTGATGGTGCCGTCCTCGTTCTTCTGATACTCGAGCTGAGTCTTGGTGCTCTCGTAAGTGCCCGTGTCGAAGCCGTTGTCCAGGTAGATGGAGTTGGTCTGCACGTGGTAGCGGATGAAGTCACGGTAGATGGAGCGGATGTGGTCTGCGGAATCGGTCTCCTCCACGCTGTCGTCGGTCTCGGCTGCCTCAGCGTTGGCGGCGTCATATTCCTCGGCGGCCTGCAGCTGTTCAAGCGTAGGCAGTCCAGCCTTGAAGGCGATTTCCATGGCGTCGTTGGTGGGAGCGTAAACCGTGTAGTGGAAGGCGTTGAGCAGGGAGTAGTAGGTTTCCTTGCCCGAGCTGTTCGTACCCACAGTCACGAGGTTGCCGCGCGTTGCGTTCTGGCTCGTGGTGCTGTTCTGCGAAGCGGAGCAGTAGGTTCCGTCGGTGATGGCGAAGGAGTTGGACTCTGCCAGCACCTGATAGAAGAGCTGGAACTCGTCGTTCTCGGCCAGCACGTCGCTCACTGCGTTGCGGGTGCCCATGAGGATGCCGTCAACCACGTAAGCGTAGCCGTTGTCCATTCTGTAGATGCCGTTCACGGTGAGCTCGTTGCCGATTTCGTCCTGGAACGAGCCGGCTGCGGTCATGCTGCCCTCGCTGTTGATGGTGCCGCCGCACTTCACGAAGGTCTTGCCCTTCGTGATGACGTAGGTCTTGCCGTCGTAAACTTCCTCCACGCCGATGATGTTGTCGAGGATGTCCTCCAGGCGGTTCTTGATTTGAGCATTGCCAGTGCCGCCAGTGATGGTCTTCACCTTCTCGCCCTCAATCTCCCAAGTGTCGGTGTTCACGCGGTAAACGTCGGCGTAGATGCGGGCAGCCTGTGCCTTCGAGTCGTCGTAGTGGAACTCCCACAGCAGGGTCTGGCTCTGTCCGTAGCTCACGGGGTCGATGTAGCGGAGCATGCCGTCGTTGGTGGGAATGAAGAAGCTATAGGTAGAAACCATGGAGTTGAGGTAAGCGTCATACTCCAGGTTGTCGATGGCGTTCTTGATGATGTTCAGGTTCTCGGTGTCAATCACGGCCGGGAAGAGCACGGAGGAGTAACTTGCCGGCGCAAACACCTTGTTGGTCAGGTAAACCACGCCGTTGCAGCCGAGGTAAACATGCTCGATGTCGTCCTCCGTCACGCCCATCTCAAGGTTGGCGTCGTTGAGGATGGAGCTGAAGCGGCTCGGCACGCTCGACGTGAGCGAGTTGAGCATGTTCACGTTGATGAGCTCGGCGAGCACAGAGTTCGGGGTGTTCTCCAGCGAGCCGAAAGCATCGCGGATGACGCCGCCGCCACCGTTGTTCCACCAGTCGGTCATGGCCTCGTCGCTCGGAACGAGCATCACGCCCATGTCTTCCATCATACCGTTGCGGTTGTTGAAGATTTCGGGCAGGAAGGTGTTCCATCCCGGGTCATACTTCAGAGAAGCGTCGAAAGTGTTGCCGTCCTTGTCGTAAACCAGCGGCACGCGGGTTGCCTCGGTGGTTCCGCTTCCCCAGCTGCGGTCGCTGAAGTAGCGCTTCACGTACACGGTGTCCACGTCGGTGCCCTTGTTCTCGTTGTAGGCCTTGGTCAGCGCGCTGGAGTCCTTGGGCACTGCGAAGCGCTCGAGGATTTCGCTGAAGAACGACATGTTGCTGTTCTTGCGGATAATCTCGGCCATATTGTCGAGAGGAGTAATCACGTGGTCCACAATGTGGATGAAACCGTTCTTGCAGAACTGCGACTCAACGATTTTGGCGTCGTTCACGTAGGTGTCATCGCTCTGGCGCGTGCCAGCGGGGTCGTTGTAGAGGAAGTCGATGTCAGTGCTCTCCAGCTTGGTGGCAGAGATGAACTTCGGCGTGAAGTGAATCATCGGCTGGCTGCCGCTGGCGTCCTTGAAGAGGACAATCTCCGGGTGCGTGCTCTGCAGCACCGACCAGAAGCTCGTCTGCGGCAGCTCGTCGCTCGTGGTGCTCACCACCTGAACGGAGTCGAAGAGCGAAAGCGAAGACATACGGCGGCAGACCTCGCCCTTCACCGGACCTTCTGCCGTGGAAAGCATACTCGTCGGGTAGGGGTTGTCAATCATGGCGCTGTAGAGCAAAAGCTTCTTCTGAGCCGTGGTCAAATCCGAATACTTGGTCACGCCCCAGTCGTTGGATGCGTAGAACTCAGCAAACGCATCGTCGTCGGCAGGGAAGACCGTCTTACTACCTGTCTTGCTCAAGACTTCCGCCTCGCCAAGATCATCGATGATTTGCAGGAAATTCGTGAAGTTTCCCTTCTTCTCCATGTAGCCGTAGATGGTGTTCAGTCCGCTGGGCTGCTCTTCATCCAGGTTGTACTCGTCGGAGCAGGAAAACATAGCCAATCCCGCAAGGCACACTGCACCCACTGCCAGCAGGCGCGTGCAAACTCTTCTCTTAAAGTTGTACAACATAATATTAGAATAGATAATTTGTTTATGTTTCTGATTGATAGCCATTTCTGGCCACGTTCAAAGTTTTCCATTCCGCGCAGCGCGCCTTTTTCGCCCACTCGCCCTGCACTGGCAGGGCACAATCCTCCACACGCACACGCATGCGTATATTCTTTGCAAAGGAACAAAAATTCTTTTTATTAAGCAAATTTAAGATTAAAAGTTTTCGCTTAGACTGAAAATTTAACAATTTTCACGTCTTTTTTGCCCCGTTAAGAGGCATTTTCCGCATAAATGCCATCTCAGCTTGCCATCATTCGCGCTCCGCACGCCAATCTTTGGCCTGCGCCAACCGCCATTCGCCGCCCACGCCGCCGACATTCACCGGTACAAAGTCCCCTGCTCCATCCCAGCCCATTCCTTCAATCTATCCTTCCGACGCCAAAGGCCTCCCCACCCCATTCCGAACCCTCCCCCAAAAAACGAAGGGGTGAAAATTGAAACGGCTGCGGTCATTTCCAAAAACGACTGCGGTCGTTTTCCAAAACCACTGCGGTCGTTTTCCAAAACGAGTGCGGTCGTTTTTGCAAGGTATGGTTTCTGGCGGAATTCGGTTCGGGAAATCGGGGGAAATGATTGGCGGCGCCAAGCGAAATGATTGACGCCAGCACGCGCCAAGCGGAGACGTTAAATCCCCTCGCGCCAATTATTATTTATTATTTATTAATTATTAATTGCCTCCCTACCGCCTATATAATATAAGGAACGCGTACATTATTTATATATAATGCACGCGTTCAGTAAGGGATTGCTTGGCCCGCACGGGGCGGAATGGCGGTTCAGGCGGCAGTTACCACTCGATGGTGAAGTTCACCTCGACGTTCACGGCCTTGACAGTCGTGCCGTCGGTGTAGCGGTACTGCATGGTCACGGTGTGCTCGTCGCCCTCGTCGCAGTTGTAGGGGTGGCAGCCGCACGACCAGGTCCAGAGGTCGTCGCTCTCAATGAAGACGTGGCTGTCGCCATAGTAGTTCACGGTGTCGCCATCGCCGTCGAACCATGCGCCGTAGGTGCCGGCGGCGGTGTTCTCGCCCTCGCTGCCGTCACTGTTGAGCGGCACGAGGCTGACGTTGGTGCTGCTCAGTTTCGATGCGCTGACGCCGAGCAGGCGGGCCACTGCAGTCTTGTCCACGTTGATTTTCTCGCTCTGGCTGTAGCCGCTGCTGTAGCTCATGGTGGTGTTTTGGGTGACGGTTCCCACCACTTCTATGTCGTCGGTGTCGATGACCAGCACGCTGTCGGGATAGTTGGCCACGAGCTGGTTCATGTAGTTGAGGCGGTTTTGCAGCCACTTCTGCATTTTCTTGATTTCCTTGGCGGGGGTGAATCCGCTGATGGGCCAGCGCTCTTGCTCGCGGGTCCAGGGCGAGGTGGAAGTGCCGTCGGCGCGCTTCTGGAAAGCGTTCAGGCCGTCAATGTATTTCTGGCATCCTGCCCAGGGCGTGGTGTAGAGCGAATCCTTCACGCTGTCCCACTGCGCCTTGTACTGGGCCATGAAGGTGGCGTTGCAAAACATGTCAGTGAAGAACTTGGGGCACTTGTAGTCGCCGTTCTGGTTGTAGGGGTCGGTGCCGAGGATGGTCTCGGTGTAGTCGGCAAAGTAGGTGTGGCCGGTGTACATGTCGCTCCAGTCGAAGTCGAATGCGGCGTCCCAGTCCCACGCGGGCCCCATGGTCCATTTGCCGCCTGCGTCTCGGAACATGAAGACGCTGCGGGGCGCCGACATCTCGACGTTGTAAACGAATTCCTGCAACTGAATCATGGCGATGTAGGATGGGATGTCCATGAGGGTGTCGAGCGCGGCATAGTCGTGGGCCTGAATGGCTTCTTCGAGCGGCTCGAGCTCGTATTTGATGCTGTCGATTTGCTCCGCCGTTTGGTCCTTGGGGAATTTCACGCAGATGGGCAGTTCATAGACTTCGCTCCAGAAGTTGTCGTCGGCATCGGGACTGAGGTCGGGGCCGTCGTCGAGGTCGATGGCGAGGAGGATGCCGCCCTGCTTGGAGATGTCCACGCGGTTGCCTCCCTGCTCCACTTGCTCGGCCACTTGGTAGATGCCGCGGTATTCGCCGTTGACGAACAGCTCGGCGTAGCGGATGGGCGTGGTGAATGGCAGGCCCATCATCTTGGCGGCGAGGAAGCAGTAGGTGTTCATCATCTTCGTCACGTCGCGGTAGTTGGCCAGCAGCACCCAGTCCTTGTTCTTGTCAATGCCCAGCACTTTGCTGCTCTCGTCGAACTTGATGCGATAGGGTTTCTTGTCGTACCACTTCCAGGTGCTGTTGCCGCGGCCGCGGATTTTGCCCGCAATGGCGAGGTCGGGGTACTGCCCCATGCCGTCGACGGAGACGAAGCAGCGGGTGTACTCCTCTTTGCTGGTGATGTCTTCGCCGTCGTCGGTGTTGACGTAGATGGCGAAGCAGCGGTATTTGTCCTTGCCCCACTCGGTGAGCGTGGACGAGAAGGTCATGCTGTCGAGCACGGCGTCGTATTGCGTGGTCTTTGCGCTCTCATCCACGGCGAACGGCACGATGATGCTCTCGTCGTCGGCGCGGTGGGCCTGCATGGTGGTGTTGGTGTCGTCGAAGTCGAAATACGACATCTGCTCAATGCGGTAGGGGAAGGCCCACGACCAGCCGTCGTAGCTGACGTGCATCTGGTGCCAGTCCTGCGCCGAGGCGGGGGCGGCAAGCAGCACGAGCAGCATGGCGGCAGCGGCGGCCAGCAAACGGTTTGCGGTAATTTGGTGTTTCATAGACGTTCTTCTCAATAAGCAAATCTTTGCAAATTTACGCTTTTTTTGCATACGTTGTGCAAAAAGCACGGTTTTTTTCGCCCTGCCCTGCCCTACTTGCTCCAGCAGCGGCGCAGCAATGCCGCGAGGCGGCAAGGAAAAGCGGGATGGACCGCCGCATTGGCCGCCCACCCCGCCAGGGAAATTGCTTATGAGTAATACTTATTGGTTCACTTCAGCACCTTGGTGGTGCGCACCGTGCCGTCGGAGAACAGGTTCTTCACGATGGTGATGCCAGCCTGCGGCTTGCTGATTTGGCGGCCGTCAACGGTGAAGTAGGTCTGGCCTACGAGCGTTGCGTTGGCGCTGGTCTGCGGAGCGGTGATGGCACTGGGCACATCCTCGCTGTCCCAGTGGAGCTGGAAGTGGTCAACCTTGAACCATCCCTTGCCGCTCTGTGCGCTGGCGCTGCCGGTGGAGTCGATGTTGTTGGTGCGGAAACCGATGGTGAGTTCGCCGCTCTCGTCCACGCCGAAGGTGAGACTCATGGGACGGAGGAGGCCGCTGACGCCGTAGCTCTCGGTGTTGGCATAGCCAGCGTAGTTGAGGAGCTTCAGGTCGTCGGCGCCCGATTCAGCGTTTGCCTCGTCCTGTGCCTTGGCGGCCTTGGCGTCTTCGGGCAGGTTGCTTGCGTAAGCGTCCTCAGTGCCCCACATCACCACGTAGTCGTTGGCGAAGAGGCGCTGTGTGGTGAGGCCGTCGCCAGCCCAATCCCACTGCACCATGACGTCGGCGCTGAGGGTGTAGGTGCCAGCGGGCAGGCCCGTGAAGGTCTGGCTGAGCTGCACTTCAGGCATCACCTGTGCCCAGATGCCCCAGAGGTGGCTGCCGTCGGTGGGCTGCTGCGAGTAGTAGTTGCCCTCGTCGTCGGTCACGTCGATGTTGTCGCCCTGGTTGATGGCGCACCAGTTCATGCTTGCGCCGGTGGCAGTGTAGTCGCCCAGCGTTTCCACTTTCGTGCCGTTGAGGTAGAGGTCCCAGCCTGCGGGCGGGTTGGCCTGGCCGTTGGAGTTGGCGTTGCCCTGTGCGGAAAGGTCTTCGAACGAGCCGTTCTGGATGATGTCGAGGTATTCGCCCACGGCCAGGCCGGTCATCTTCAGTTCCTCAAGGGCGTCCTTGAGCTCCTGAATCTTTTCGGTGGCCTCTTCGGCGGTGTAAGCCTTGTCCTCCAGGTTCTCGTAGATGGCGTCAACGGTTGCCACATAGTCGCTGTAGCCGCTGTAGTATTCGTACTCGTCGGCTGCCTCGTAGGCCTCGTTCACGGCCTCTTCCAGTTCGTCGTAAGCCTCAACGCACTCGTCCATGCGCTTGTAGAGGTCGTAGAAGTCGGTGATGGCCTTGTTGATGGTGGCCTGCTCGGTGTCGGCAGTGATGGCGCCGGTATTGCCAACGAGGGTTGTGGCCTCGGTCTCAAGCTCTTCCTGCATGTCCTCGCGGAGCAGCTGGTTCACAGCGTCGATGTAGTGGTTTGCCACGGCGGCAGCGTCGTCGCCATTGTAGCCCTCGCTCATGATGGTGAAGTTGTCCACCTTGAACCATCCGTCGCCGCCAGCGCCGTTAGCGCTCGTGCGGAAAGCGGCGGTGTAGTCGCCATTGGTGCGCAGACCGAAGGTGAGGGTGCCGTCGTAAACGTAGGCACGCACCTGCAGGGGCTGCAGCTCAGTGTCGGTGAGGGGCTCGGTCAGGCCTGCGTAGGCAAAGACTTCGTCCTGGCCCAGGATGTCCTCGTCATATTCGCCCTCGCTGCCGAAGTAAGTGGAGTTGAGGTTGCCGAAGATGCGCTGGGTGGTGCGTCGCGAACCGCTGGAGTTGGCGCCGACCATCAGGCCTGCGCTCACCACGTAGGTACCGTTCTCCAGGCCTTCAATGGTCTGCGAAATCTCAAACTCGGGCACGCCGGAAGTCCAGAGGCCGAAGCCCACGTTGCCGTCCTTGCCCTCGCCGTTGCAGTCGCTGTTCACGCCAAACCAGTTGGCAATGCCAGCGGCCTTCACCTCAGCGGCGGTGGTCACCTGCGTGCCGGCCACGTAAGCGTTCCAGCCCACGGGAGGCGCAGCCACGCTGCTGGTCTCGCTGCCGCCCTGTGCGGAGAGGTCCTCAAAGCTCATGTTCGTGCCTTTGCTCGTGATGTCGCCCAGTCCCTGCTTGAAGTCGTCGATGGCCTGCTGGAGGGCATCGATGGCGGCCTGCACGTCGTCGGCACTGGTTTTCGAAGCAAACTCGCTCTGTGCGGTTGCAATAGCGGCGGTGAGGTCGTCGTCGGCGTCCTCAATGGCCTTGGCCTCTTCGAGCAGTTCGTAGAGCGCCACCTTCTTGCTAATCATGTTGGCAATGGTGGTGGGGTCGTTCGCGGTGTCGAAATCGCTGCTGTTGTAGATGGCGAGCACGGCATCGTCAGTGGCTTGGAAGCCGTCTTCGTAGTCGGTCAGGCCCACATAGTCGTCCTCAAAGCTCTTGATGCTGTTGTAGGCAGCGTAGCGGGCCATGTAGTCCTCCACGCTCTCCACCTCGAGGAACTGCCAGTTCTCGCTGGTCTGGTCAGCCATCACGGCGCGGCCGTTCTCGTCAACCTCGTAGCCGTAGTCGTTCTCGGCCGCGATGGTGCCGCCAGCATAGTCGGGATACCACGTGCCGCCGTTGGTCTCTTCGCTAATCACGAAGTACTGGCCGCCAGCGTTGAGGTGCATGGCCAGTCCGATGGTTGCAGCGGTATTGCCTTCGCCGGCAATCAGCTTGTAGTAGCCGTCGATGTCGCCATCGGCGAGGGTCCACTTAGCGGGTTCCACCGACTTCACGTTGACGTTGCAATAGCCGTCGGGCAATGCCATGTAGTTGAGGCTGTCCGTGCCGTCCTGCGCCGTTCCAGCCACAAGGTAGAACGACCAGGTGCCGTCGTCGTTCTGCTGCGCCGTCATGGCATAGTTAGCGTAGTTGCTGTCGCTCTCGCCCAGGAAATAGAGCGCGCCGTCCCAAGTGGTGCGGCTCATGTAGCCCGTGGGATTGTAGGCATTGACAAGGATGTACTTCTTGCCGCTCGTGGGGCCGCCAGCCTTGGTCGTGGGGCGGTCCACTGCCATCGCCTGCCCTGCCACAAACAGCAGCGCAAGCGTCAAAAGGTGTAATGTTCTTCTCATAAATTAGTCGTTTTAGTTGGTAATATAATAAGGTGTATTCCCGATGCAAATATAAGTCTTTTTTGGAAAAACGGGCAAGCATCGGCGATAAAATTCGGTTATTTGTGCAAAAAAAAGTGGCAAAAAGTGACAAACCCACGCATTTTGCCCCCTGCAATGGCACGGAAAGCGGTGAGCACAAAAGCGTTAACCCCGCCGCTCCCCCACCCCCTTTTCATGCTTTCCACACAAAGCGGCCGAACAGCCTCTGCGAAACGAAGGGCATCGTTTTGGAAAAGGAAGGTCTTCGTTTTGGAAAACGAAGGGCATCGTTTTGAAAAAAGAAGACCTTCGTTTTTCACGCGAAGGTCTTCTTTGGGAAAATGGTCCGCCGCGGGGGTCAGAGGGAGGCGGTGATGATGTCGGCAATGTCCTGCTCGGTGAGCGGCACGAATGGCGCCTTGTCGAGGCCCTCGTTGTCGGCCACGTGCTTGGCCATCTCTGCCACACGCGAGCCGTCGATGCCCACTTCACCGAGGGTCATGGGCATGCCGAGCGACTTGAAGAAGTCGTAGGTGCGCTGAATGGCCTGTTCGGCGATTTCCCTCTCAGGCAGGGCGGGGTCGATGCCGTAGATGTGGGTGCCAAACTTCACAAACCGCTCCATGGTGCGGTCGCTCAGGATGTGGCGCATCCAGCGCGGGGTGATGATGGCGAGGCCCTCGCCGTGGGTGATGTCGTAGAAGGCGGAAAGGGCGTGCTCAATCATGTGCATGGGCCAGCCGCTGCCGCCGGTGCCGAGGGCAAGCAGCCCGTTGCATCCGAAGGTGCAGGCGTACATGATTTCGGCGCGCGCCTCGTAGTTGTCGGGTTCCTTGATGGCGATGGGGGCGTACTTCATGAGCACGCGGATGAGGGTTTCGCAGTAGCCGTCGGCAACGTCGTTGGGGCTGGCGCAGAAGTACTGCTCCATGACGTGGTTGATGGCGTCGGCCACGCCTGCGGCGGTGTGCTTGACCGGCACGGTGAAGGTGTAGGTGGGGTCGAGGAAGGAGCAGACGGGATAGAGCAGTTTGTCGTTGTAGCCGATTTTGTCATTGGTCTCGGTGCGGGAAATGACGCCGCCGCTGTCGTATTCGCTGCCCGTGGCGGCGAGGGTCATGATGTCGACGATGGGGAGCGCGGCCTTGGCCTTCACCTTGTAGGAGATGAGGTCCCAGGGGTCGCCGTCGTAGCAGGCGCCGGCGGCAATGGCCTTGCAGCAGTCGAGCACGGAACCGCCGCCCACGGCGAGGATGACGTCGATGTGGTTTTCCTTGCACAGGCGCACGCCGTCGAGCACGCTGGGGTCGTACTTGGGGTTGGGAGCGATGCCAGAGAGTTCGGTCAGCTCAAAGTCCTTGAGCAGTTCCTTCACCTGGTCGTAGAGGCCCATGCGCTTGATGCTTCCGCCGCCGTAGGCCAGCAGCACTTTCTTGCCCAGCGGGGCAAGGGCGGACACGAGTTTTTCTTTCACTACGCCCTTGCCAAAGACGAGGCGCGTGGGCGTCATGTAGTCGAAGTTCATCATAATTGTTGCGGTTTTTTGGGGTGTGGAATGGCGAGTTTGGCATTGGAATGGTGCACGCGTAGGGAATCCATTCGTCATTCGTAATTCGTCATTCGTAATTTATTTGAGTTTGTTGTATTGGTCGTCGGTTACGGGCTCGAGCCATTCGTTGGTGGGGTTCTGACCCAGATGGGTGTGGTAGGTGAGATGCTGGAACCAGCTGTCGGAGGCGGCGCCGTGCCAGTGCTTGGTTTCGGCGGGAATGGCGATGACGGTTCCGGGGGTCATGGGCACGGGTTCTTTGCCCCACTCCTGATACCAGCCGCGGCCGGCGACGCAGATGAGCACCTGCACGGCGTCGTGGTGGACGTGCCAGTTGTTGCGGCAACCAGGCTCGAAGGTGACGTTGGTGGGACCGCCCTGCTCGCCGTCCATGGGCGCGGTGTAGCTCTGACCGACGAAGTACTTGGCGTAGGCGTCGTTGGGCTGGCCGATGGGATAGTCGGTGGTGCGCTCAAACTCGGCGCGGGTCTGCGGCGCGTCGCCCCACACGTCCTTGGCCATGCGGAACACGGCCCATGCCTTGGGCCAGCCGGCATAGAAAGCAGCGTGGGTGATGATTTCGGCGATTTCCTGGCGGCTCACGCCGTTGGCCTTGGCGTTCTTCAGGTGGGCCTGAAGGGAGGCGTCGGTGATGCCCTGCGCCATGAGGGAAATGACGGTGACGATGCTGCGGTCGTGGAGGGAGAGCTGGTCCTGGCGGTTCCACACTTCGCCGAAGAGTACGTCGTCGTTGAGGTGGGCGAATTCGGGTGCGAAGGCGCCGAGTGCGTCGCGTCCTGCTGTCTGATGGATTTCTTGCTGTTTCATAGTGTTTTGTGCGTTTGCGCCAAGGACGGCGAGCGCCGCGATGGCAAGGATGATTGCTTTTAGTTTCATGGTTGGCATGCTTATTAAGGGAACTGATTAAGCGGTGTCGTTCTGTTTCCGGTGGCAAAGTTAGCGCTTTTTCCCTAAAGCTGATGTACCATTTTCAATGAAAATCTGACCATTTTTCATGGAAATGGGCACGAAAAAAGCCGCGCGGACGTTTGTCCGTGCGGCTCGCTTATGGAGGTATGCGTAAAAGTAAAAGTTATTCTGCTTTTGCTTCTTCTGCTGCGGGTGCCTCTGCTGCAGGTGCTTCTGCAACGGGTTCTTCAGCCTTTGCTTCCTCAGCCTTGGGTGCTTCAGCAGCGGGTGCCTCTGCCTTGGGGGCAGCGGACTTGCGGCTGCGGCGTGTGCGCTTGGCCTTGCCCTCGGTCTTGGCCATGTTCTCGTCGTAGTCAACGAGCTCGATGAAGGCCATGTCGGCGGCGTCGCTGGGGCGCTTGCCGAGGTGGATGATGCGCGTGTAGCCTCCGGGGCGGTCGGCAATCTTCTGTGCCACTTCTCCGAAGAGCGTGGTGATGGTTTCCTTGTCCTGGAGGTAGCGGAAGACGACGCGGCGCGAAGCGGTGGTGTCGTCCTTGGCCTTGGTGAGGAGTGGCTCTACGTATTTGCGCAGTGCCTTTGCCTTCTGAAGCGTAGTGGTGATGCGCTTGTGGCGAATGAGCGAGATGGCCATGTTGGCAAGCATGGCTTTGCGGTGCGAGGCTGTTCTGCTCAGATGGTTGAATTTTCTATTGTGTCTCATCGCTTTTTAGTCATTTGTTAAGTTGGTATTTGGAAACGTCGGTTCCGAACGACAGGTTGAGGTTGTTCAGCAGTTCGTCAAGCTCTGTGAGCGATTTCTTACCGAAGTTACGGAACTTAAGCAGATCGGATTTGTTGAACTGTACGAGGTCGCCGAGGGTTTCCACGTCGGCAGCCTTGAGGCAGTTGAGCGCACGGACAGAGAGGTCCATGTCCACGAGTTTGGTCTTAAGCAACTGGCGCATACGCAGCACTTCCTCGTCGAATTCTTCGTTGTTCTCGATGTCTCCGTTGTCAATGGTGATTTTGTCTTCGGAGAAGAGCATGAAGTGGTAGATGAGGATGCGTGCGGCTTCCTTGAGTGCATCTTTGGGATGAATCGACCCATCGGTAGTGATGTCGAGAATGAGTTTCTCGTAGTCGGTCTTCTGTTGCACGCGGAAGTTTTCAACTGCATACTTGACGTTGCGGATGGGCGTGTAGATTGAGTCGATGGCGAGCTGGTTGATTTCCTTGCAGTACTCTCTGTTTTCGTCTGCAGGAACGTAGCCGCGGCCCTTGTTGATGGTGAGCTCAATCTCCATCGTTGCTTTGGGGTCTAAATGGCAAATAACCAATTCGGGGTTTAACACTCCAAAGCCACTGAGCTGCTTGTCAATGTCCTTCGCCTTGAACTCGGTCTGATTTGAGATGCTGATGGAGACTTTCTCCGTATCGCTGTCATCGTTCGTCTGCTTGAATCTCACTTGCTTGAGGTTCAGGATGATGTTGGTGACATCTTCTTTCACTCCGGGGATGGTGGAGAATTCGTGCTCCACTCCGCTGATGCGGATGGTGTTGATGGCGAATCCTTCGAGGGAGGAGAGGAGGATGCGGCGCAGGGCATTTCCGACGGTGATGCCGAAGCCGGGTTCCAGGGGTCGGAACTCGAACTTGCCGTGCTTGCCGTCGGCTTCCAACATGATGACTTTTTCTGGTTTCTGAAATGCTAATACCGCCATTATTGTTTATTTTTTATTTAGAGTACAACTCGACAATCATCTGCTCTTTGATGTTCTCTGGAATATCAGCGCGCACGGGCAGGTGCAGAAGTTTTCCGCCCATCACGCTCTCGTCGTATTCAATCCACGGGTATTTGCTGTGGTCGAATCCGGCAAGTGCGGCCTGAATGACTTCCAGGGATTTTGCCTTCTCGCGCACTGCCACGATTTGTCCGGGCTTGAGGGAGTAGGAAGCGATGTTCACTACTTTGCCGTCGACGGTGATGTGCTTGTGGCAAACGAGCTGGCGTGCGGCAGCGCGTGTGGGGGCGATGCCGAGGCGATAGACTACGTTGTCGAGGCGGCTTTCGAGCAGCTGGAGGAGCACCTCACCGGTTACGCCGTCAGTGGAAGAGGCTTTCTCGAAGAGGTTGCGGAACTGGCGCTCGAGGACGCCGTAGGTGTATTTTGCTTTTTGCTTTTCGGCAAGCATGAGACCGTACTCCGATTGCTTACGGCGACGGTTGGCACCCTGCTGGCCGGGAGGGTTGGTGCGCTTTGCAAGAACTTTGTCTGGGCCGAAAATGGGCTCGCCGAATCGGCGTGAAATTCTCGACTTTGGGCCGGTGTATCTAGCCATGGTTTTTCTTGATTTGTTTGTGGCAAAGGTTGGCGCTGCAGCCGCGACTGTAGAAAGGAAAAGATACAGTCAAAATAAATAGCGCCTCGGTTCGCCGGGTTGGGTTGTGGTTTCTTTTAGACTCTTCTTCTCTTGGGAGGGCGGCAGCCGTTGTGCGGAAGCGGGGTGACGTCGATGATTTCGGTCACTTCGATGCCTGCTCCGTGCACGCCACGGATGGCAGCCTCACGGCCGTTGCCAGGTCCTTTGACGTATGCCACGACTTTGCGCAGTCCGAGGTCGTAGGCCACCTTGGCGCAGTCGGCCGCTGCCATCTGTGCAGCATACGGCGTGTTCTTCTTGGAGCCGCGGAAACCCATCTTGCCTGCGGACGACCAAGAGATGGCCTGTCCTTCGCTGTTTGACAAGGTGACGATGATGTTGTTGAAGGACGAGTGCACGTGCAGCTGTCCCTGAGCCGTAACCTTGACAACTCTCTTCTTAGCAGAGCTAGTTTTCTTTGCCATAGTAGTTGATGATTATTTAGTAGCTTTTTTCTTGTTAGCAACGGTCTTTTTCTTTCCCTTGCGGGTGCGGGCGTTGTTCTTCGTGCTCTGTCCGCGCACGGGAAGTCCAAGGCGATGGCGGATGCCGCGGTAGCAGCCGATGTCCATCAGTCGCTTGATGTTGAGCTGAATCTCGGAGCGCAGGTCACCTTCTACTTTGTATTCGGCGCCGATGACTTCGCGGATTTTACCGGCCTGCTCGTCTGTCCAGTCTTTCACTTTAATGTCTTTGTCCACGCCGGCTTTCTCGAGGATTTTGCCAGCGCTGCTGCGGCCTATACCGAAGATATAGGTCAGAGCGATTTCGCCTCGCTTGTTCTGTGGGAGGTCGACACCAACGATTCTTATTGCCATATTCTTATTGTTTTGTTCTTTCTCTGAGAATTAGCCCTGGCGCATTTTGTACTTGGGGTTCTTCTTGTTGATTACAAAGAGTCGGCCTTTGCGGCGGACAATCACGCAGTCTGGCGTGCGCTTCTTGAGGGATGCTTTGGTTTTCATATATGCGTTTGTTTTTGTTTTTTGTTGTGCTCTTTTCAGGCGTATGGTGATTACTTGTAGCGGAAGACGATGCGGCCTTTGCTCAGGTCGTAGGGGGACATCTCAACGCGGATTTTGTCGCCGGGGACGATGCGGATGTAGTGCATGCGCATCTTTCCGGAGATGTGGGCGATGATTTCGTGCCCGTTCTCGAGTTCAACTCTGAACATGGCGTTGCTCAGGGCCTCGACGATGGTTCCGTCTTGTTCAATTGCTGCTTGTTTTGCCATATTTTCTTTTTAGATGAATTTGTCGCCTAATACTTTTTCTATCTCGTCGAAGGAGGAGAGGATGTCGGCCTTGCCGCGCCTGACGCACAGGGAGTGCTCGTAGTGGGCGGCGGGCTTGCGGTCGCGGGTGATGATGCCCCAGCGGTCCTCGAGCATGTAGACCTCGTGTGTGCCCATGGTAATCATGGGCTCGATGGCGATGCACAGGCCGTCTTTGAGCATCTTGCCGCTGCCTGGGCGCCCGAAGTTGGGCACCATGGGTTCTTCGTGCATTTCGCGCCCCACGCCGTGTCCGACGAATTCGCGCACCACGCCGTAGCCTTGCGCCTCGCAGTGCTGCTGCACGGCGAACGAGATGTCGCCGATGCGCTTTCCCGCCACGGCCTGCTCTATGCCTTTGTAGAGGGCCTGCTTGGTGGTGCGCAGGAGCTGCAGGGTCTCGGGCCTGACGTTGCCCACGGGGAAGGTGTAGCAACTGTCGCCGCAGAATCCGTTGAGCTTGGTGCCGCAGTCAATCGACACGATGTCGCCGTCTTGCAGCGGGGTGTCGTTGGGTATGCCGTGCACCACTTGCTCGTTGACGGAGGTGCATATACTCGCAGGGAAGGGTGGTCCCTGCGGGTTGGGGAATCCTTTGAAGGTGGGCTCTGCTCCGTGGTCGCGGATGAACTCCTCTGCCACTTTGTCCAGCTGCTTGGTTGTTACGCCTGGCTGGATGATTTTGGCGAGCTCTGCGAGGGTCTTGCCGATGAGCAGGTTGGCCTCGCGCAGGAGTTCTACTTCCTCGTCCGTCTTGAGATAAATCATCTGCCCTTGTGATTAGTGGGCGCCGCGGATGCGTCCTGTTTCGAGCAGGCCGTCGTAGTGGCGCATGAGCAGGTGACTTTCAATCTGCTGAAGGGTGTCGAGCACAACGCCGACGAGGATGAGCAGGGAGGTGCCTCCGAAGAACTGTGCAAATTCTCTCTGTACGCCGAAGAGGTCGGCAAACGCGGGCAGCACGGCGATGAGTGCGAGGAAGAGCGAGCCAGGGAGCGTGATGCGGTCCATGATTCTGTCGAGGAAGTCGGCAGTGCTCTTTCCGGGCTTTACGCCGGGGATGAAGCCGTTGTTGCGTTTCATGTCCTCTGCCATCTGACGGGGGTTAATCGTGATGGCGGTGTAGAGGTAGGTGAAGAGAATGATGAGGATTGCAAAGATGAGGTTGTACAGCCATCCCGTGTTGTCCATGAGCTTCTGGAGGAAGGGACTGGTCCCGCCGCTTACGAAGCCTGCCACGGTGATGGGGATGAACATGATGGCCTGTGCGAAGATGATAGGCATCACGTTGGCTGCGTAGGGCTTGAGGGGGATGTACTGACGGGCGCCACCGTACTGGCGGTTGCCGACCACGCGCTTGGCATACTGCACGGGCACGCGGCGGGTGCCTTGCACGAGCAGGATGGCGGCTGCCATGACTCCGAGCCAAATCACAATCTCGAGGAGGAGCACGATGAGGCCACCGTTACCGCTTTCGAGGCGGGAGATGAATTCCTGCGTGAAGGCCTGGGGCAGGCGGGCGATGATACCAATCATGATGATGATGGACACGCCGTTGCCGATGCCTTTGTCGGTGATGCGCTCACCCAGCCAGAGGATGAACATGCTGCCGGCGGCAAGGATGATGGTGGAGCAAACGTAGAACCAGACGGTCCAACCGATGCTGTCGTACACGGCTGCGCCTTGCGTGGTGATGCGCAGGTTCACCAAGTAGGAAGGTGCCTGCAGAATCAGCACGAGCACGGTGAGGTAGCGCGTGTACTGGTTCATCTTGCGGCGGCCGCTCTCTCCTTCGCGCTGCATCTTCTGGAAGTAGGGAACCACGAGGCCCAGCAGCTGCATCACGATGGAGGCTGTGATGTAGGGCATGATACCCAGTGCGAAGATGGATGCCTTGGAGAATGCTCCACCCGAGAACATATCAAGCAGCGACATCAGACCGTCTGCGGTTTGGTTCTCCAGGGCGGCCAGGGCGTTGATGTTTACGCCGGGCAGCGCGATGTGGGAGCCGAAACGATAGACTGCAACGAACATGAGGGTGATGAGGAGGCGCGTGCGCAGGTCCTCAATCTTCCAGATGTTCGACATGGTCTTGACGAACTTGTTGTTCTTGATTTTTTCTGAGAAATTTGCCATTAGTGTTTAGAGTTTTACGGCGTTTCCGCCCTTTTCGGCGATAATTGCGGCTGCTTTCTCGGAGAAGGCGTGTGCCTCAACGTCCACCTTGGACGTGAGCTCGCCATTGGCCAAGATTTTCACCAGCTGGTGCTTGTTGATGAAGCCGGCCTCGATGAGGTCTTTCACCGTCACCTTCTCGAGCTTCTTGTCATCAATCAGCTTCTGGATGGTGGAGAGGTTGATGGCCTTGTACTCCACGCGGTTGATGTTCTTGAAGCCGAACTTGGGCACGCGGCGCTGCAATGGCATCTGACCGCCTTCAAATCCGATTTTCTTCTTGTAGCCGCTTCTTGCCTTGGCACCCTTGTGGCCGCGGGTAGATGTGCGGCCCTTGCCGGAGCCGACGCCGCGTCCGAGGCGCTTGCCGTTGTGTGTGGCACCCTTGGCGGGCTTTAAATTATGTAATTCCATTGATGAAGAATTTTATAATTTGTTACTCTGTGTTGTTAATCTCTGGTTAGTCGATGTTTTCCACAACGACAAGGTGGCTCACTTTGCGTACCATGCCCTGGATGGAGGGGGTGTCTTCATGCTCCACGGTGCTGCCGATGCGGTGCAGCCCGAGCGCATTGAGCGTGCGCTTCTGGTCGATGGGACGGTTGTTGCGGCTCTTCTTTTGTGTGATTCTGAGTTTTGCCATGTGTTGTCCTCCTTATCCGTTGAATACTTTAGACATGCTCACGCCACGGTTGGCAGCCACGGTGCGCGCGTCGCGCATGCTGCTCAGTGCAGCGATGGTGGCCTTGACGAGGTTGTGAGGGTTGGATGAGCCTTTCGACTTTGCAAGCACGTCAGTGATGCCAGCGCTCTCGAACACAGCGCGCATGGCGCCGCCGGCCACTACGCCGGTACCAGCGGATGCGGGCATGACGAGCACGCGTGCGCCGCCGAACTTGGCGAGCACTTCGTGAGGAACTGTTCCTTTGTACACGGGAACCTTGATGAGGTTCTTCTTGGCGGCTTCAACGCCCTTGGCGATGGCGGTGGTGACTTCACCAGCCTTGCCCAGTCCGTAACCGATGACGCCTTCTCCGTTGCCTACCACCACGATGGCGGCAAAGGTGAATGTGCGGCCACCCTTGGTCACTTTGGTCGTGCGGTTGATGGCAACCAGACGGTCCTGCAGTTCAACGTCGCTTCCTATTTTAACTTTGTTTACCATAATTCCTATTAAAATTTAAGTCCTGCGTTACGGGCAGCTTCGGCCACCGCTTTTACTCTTCCATGATAGAGGTAACCATTGCGGTCGAACACCACGGTGCTGATGCCGGCAGCGATTGCCTTCTGTGCCACGAGCTCGCCCACCTTGGCGGCCTGCTCGCTCTTGTTCATCTTTTCCATGCCCTGTGAGGAAGCGGCAACAAGAGTCTTCTGCTGGTCATCGTCGATGACCTGAACGTAGATTTGCTTATTGCTGCGGAACACAGACATGCGCGGACGCTCAGCAGTACCCGATATTTTGTTGCGTATTCTGTACTTGATTTTCGTACGTCTTTCGTTTTTTGTGACCATAATTCAATACGTTTTAAATTATTTAGCACTTGCTGATTTACCACTCTTGCGGCGGATTTCCTCGCCCTGGAAGCGAATACCCTTGCCTTTGTAGGGCTCAGGCTTGCGCAGGGAGCGAATCTTTGCGCACACCTGGCCGAGCAGCTGCTTGTCGCAGGACTCGAGCATGATGAGCGGGTCTTGGTTGCGCTCCGACTTGGTTTCCACCTTGATTTCCTTGGGCAGCTCGAACACGATGCTGTGCGAATAGCCCAGCGCGAACTCGAGCACGTTGCCCTGGTTGGACACGCGGTAGCCCACGCCGACAATCTGGAGGGTCTTCTTGTAGCCTTCGCTCACGCCCACTACCAGGTTGTTGAGCAGCGCGCGGTAGAGGCCGTGGTAGGCATGGCGCTGCTTGGGGTTGTCGTTCATCACTTCCTCGTTCTCCTCCAAGGTGAGCACGCCATCCTCGACGTTCACTTTGATGGCGGGGTTCACATACTGGGAAAGCTCGCCCTTGGGGCCTTTCACAGTCACAATGTCATCCTTATGAGTGATGGTCACTCCAGCAGGAATTGTAATTGGCAATTTACCGATTCTAGACATTTGTTGTTCCTCCTAAATTTTAATAGACGTAGCAAAGGACTTCGCCGCCTATCTTGAGCTCGGAGGCCTCCTTGTCTGTCATCACACCTTTGGACGTGGAGATGATTGCGATACCCAGTCCGTTAATTACTCTCGGCATCTCCTTGTAGCCTGTGTACTTGCGCAGGCCGGGACGCGACACGCGCTTCAGGCTCTGAATGGCGCTTGTCTTGGTTTCCGGGTCGTACTTCAGGGCGATTTTGATGGTGCCCTGGGGACCCTCGTCTATGAACTTGTAGTTAAGCACATAGCCTTTGTCGAAAAGGATCTTGGTGATCTCTTTCTTCAAATTCGACGCGGGAACTTCCACCACTTTGTGTTTGGCCATGATGGCGTTCCTCAATCTCGTCAAATAATCTGCGATTGGATCTGTCATAAATGTTTTGGTTTAAATTGATCGGGACTGCCCCGACAATATTTAATAATGTATGTGAGCTTGCTTTACCAGCTGGCCTTCTTCACGCCGGGGATGAGGCCTGCGGATGCCATCTCGCGGAACTGGATACGGGAAAGGCCGAATTGGCGCATGTATCCTCTGGGGCGGCCCGTAATCTTGCAGCGGTTGTGCTGGCGGATGGGGTTCGCGTTGGCGGGAATGCTCTGCAGTTTGCGAGCTGCCTCGTAGGCTTCTTCAGGTGTGCCTGTGGCGATGATTTTCTTGAGCGCGGCGCGCTTGGCGGCGTACTTGGCTGCCAGGTTGGCGCGTTTCACCTCACGGGCTTTCATTGATTCTTTTGCCATACTTTCACTTATTTTTTAGCGTCTTTGAATGGGAGTCCGAAGGCCTTGAGCAGAGCATAGCCTTCTTCGTCGGTCTTGGCCGAGGTCACGAAGGTGATGTTCATGCCGTTGATCTTGTCCACCTGGTCAATGTTAATCTCGGGGAAGATGATTTGCTCTTGGATGCCGAGGGTGTAGTTGCCGCGTCCGTCGAGCTTCGACTCGATGCCCTTGAAGTCGCGGATGCGGGGCAGGGACACGCGCACGAGGCGCTCCAGGAATTCGTACATCTTCTGGCGGCGCAGGGTGACCATCACGCCGATGGGCATTTTCTTGCGGAGCTTGAAGTTGGACACGTCCTTCTTCGAGATGGTTGCCACGGCCTTCTGGCCGGTGATTTGAGCGAGCTCGGTGAGGGCAACCTCGATGATTTTCTTGTCCTGGGTTGCGTCGCCAAGGCCCTGGTTCACCACAATCTTCTTGAGTGCAGGTACCTGCATGGGCGAAGAGTAGTTGAATTGCTTCATCAGTGCGGGAGCGATTTGCTCTGCATACACTGTCTTTAAGTTTGCAGTATTTGCCATTAGATTTCCTCCCCTGATTTTTTAGCGTAACGTACTAATTTGCCATTTGCTCCCTCGCGGCGGCCGATGCGGGTGCCTTTGCCGGTCTTGGGGTCAACCACGTTGAGGTTGGAGATGTGGATGGGGGCCTCTTGCTTGATGATGCCTCCTTGCGGGTGCTTTGCGCTGGGCTTGGTGCTCTTCGACACCATGTTCAGACCTTCGACCACGGCGCGCTGCTCTTTCACGAGGACCTTGAGGACTTTGCCCTGCTGGCCCTTGGAGTTGCCGGCGTTTACGATGACCGTGTCGCCTTTCTTGATATGTAATTTGCTCATTACTGTGTCGGTTCTTTAATGGTTAGAGTACTTCGGTGGCCAAGGAAACGACTTTCATGTTCTTTGCGCGCAGCTCGCGTGCCACGGGGCCGAAGATGCGGCTTCCGCGCATTTCGCCGGTGTTGCTCAGGAGGACACATGCGTTGTCGTCGAAGCGGATGTATGATCCGTCGGGGCGGCGCACTTCCTTCTTGGTGCGGACGATGAGCGCTTTCGACACGGTTCCTTTCTTGACGTCACTCGTAGGGATTGCGTTCTTCACGGCTACGACGATTACGTCGCCTACCGATGCGTAGCGGCGGCGGGTACCGCCGAGCACGCGGATGCAGAGCACTTCGCGGGCGCCGCTGTTGTCGGCCACTGTGAGTCTGGATTCTGTCTGTATCATAATTACTTGGCTCTTTCTACGATTTTAACTAATCTCCATCTTTTTGTTTTGCTCAGGGGACGGGTCTCCATGATTTGCACGGTGTCGCCAACGTTGCATTCATTGTTCTCGTCATGGGCATGGTACTTCTTCGTCTTGCTAACGAACTTACCATATATGGGGTGCTTCTCCTTGAATTTGGTAGCCACTACGATGGTCTTGTCCATCTTCGTGCTGGTCACCACACCCGTTCTCTGTTTTCTAAGATTTCTTGGTTCCATGAGTTCGGATTTTATTTGTTCAGTTCTCTTTGACGAAGTTCACATTTCATGCGTGCGATGTCACGGCGCAGCTTCTTGATCTGGGAGGGGTCTTCCAGGGGAGAGATGTGGTGGTTCAGGCGCATGTCGTCATAGCGGGCAGCTTCTGCCTCCAGACGCTCTGCCAGCTCGGCAGTCGTCAGTTCTCTGATTTCTGAAATTTTCATGGTCATTCAGCGCTTTGGTCGTAATCGCGACGTACAACAAACTTGGTGGTAGTCGGGAGCTTCTGGGCACCGAGGCGCAGGGCCTCTTTGGCCACGTCGTAGGGAACTCCCTCAATCTCGAAGAGGATGCGTCCGGGCTTTGCGGGGAAGACGTATTTGTAGGGGTCTCCCTTACCTTTACCCATTCGGACGTCTGCGGGCTTTTTCGTGATTGGCTTGTCGGGGAAGATGCGGATCCACACTTGGCCCTGGCGCTGCATGTAGCGGGTGATGGCCACACGGGCTGCCTCAATCTGGGCTGCGCTGATCCAGCGTTCCTGCAGGGCTTTGATGCCGAAGCTGCCGAAAGCCAGCTCTGTGCCGCGGTGCGACACGCCGTGCCAGCGGCCGCGACCTTTTTGCGGTCTTCTATATTTTTGTCTTTTTGGCTGTAACATAGTTCAACTGTGATTAGCGGTTGTTGTTTCTACTTCTGTTTCTGAATCTGCGTCCGCCGCCGTTGCCGTGGCCGGCGTCTTTGGCCTGGCTGAAGTTGGGCGCAAGGTCTTTCTTGCCGAACACTTCGCCGCGGCAAATCCACACTTTGATGCCGAGCAGGCCGACCTTGGTCAGGGCCTCAGCGAGGCAGTAGTCGATGTCTGCGCGGAAGGTGTGGAGCGGCGTGCGTCCTTCCTTGTACATTTCCTTGCGGCGCATCTCGGCGCCGTTGAGGCGGCCGGAGATTTGCACTTTGATGCCTTCGGCGCCGCCGGAGCGCATGGTGTTGGCGATGGCCTGCTTGATGGCGCGGCGGTAGGCGATTTTGCCTTCCACCTGGCGCGCGATTTCGTTGGCCACGATGGTTGCGTCGAGCTCGGGGCGCTTAATCTCGAAGATGTTGATTTGGACGTCCTTGTCGGTCACCTTCTTGAGTTCTTGCTTGAGCTTGTCCACTTCCTGTCCGCCTTTGCCGATGATGATGCCGGGGCGTGCGGTGCAGATGGTGATGGTCACGAGCTTGAGGGTGCGCTCGATGACGATTTTCGACACGCGTGCGTTGGCGAGGCGTGCCTTGAGGTACTTGCGGATTTTGCTGTCCTCGAGGATGTTTTCGCTGAAGTCTTTGCCGCCGAACCAGTTGGATTCCCAGCCGCGGACGATGCCGAGGCGGTTGCTAATTGGATTACATTTTTGTCCCATGGTTATTCCTCCTCTTTTTTGATTTTGTCAACGAAGACGGTGATGTGGTTGGAGCGCTTGCGGATGCGGTAGCCGCGGCCCTGGGGGGCGGGGCGCATGCGCTTGAGGGTGGCGCCTTCGTCAACGAAGATTTTGGAAACGTAGAGCTCTCCGTTCTCGGCTTTGCGGTCGTTCTTCTGCTCCCAGTTTGCGATGGCGGAGCGAAGCACTTTCTCAACGTCCTGCGATGCTGCTTTCTTGCAGAATTTCAGGGTTGCGAGTGCCTTGCCCACTTCCATGCCGCGGATGAGGTCAACGACGTAGCGCATTTTGCGAGGGGAAGAGGGGACTTCGCGAAGAGAGGCGAAGCTGACTGCTTTCTTTGCCTCTTTGATGGCGTTAGCCATGTTTCTCTTTCTTTTTCCCATTATTTATTTCTGTTTTTTTGCGATGTGTGAGCTGTTTACTTCTTGCGGTTGCCGGCGTGGCCGCGGAAGGTGCGCGTCAGGGCGAACTCTCCGAGCTTGTGACCCACCATGTTCTCGGTGATGTAAACAGGGATGAATTTGTTTCCGTTATGCACTGCAATAGTGTGTCCCACGAAGTCAGGGGAAATCATCGAGGCGCGTGCCCATGTCTTGATGACGGTCTTCTTGCCGCTTTCGTTCATGGCGAGCACTTTGTTCTCGAGTTTCACGTTGATGTAAGGACCTTTTTTCAATGAGCGACTCATAATTCTGTGCTTAGTTTACGTGATTACTTCTTCTTGTTGGCTCTCTCAATGATGTACTTGTTCGAGTGCTTCTTCGGCGAGCGAGTCTTCAGGCCCTTTGCGTACAGGCCGTTGCGTGAACGCGGGTGTCCACCAGTCTGGCGGCCTTCACCACCACCCATCGGGTGGTCGTGCGGGTTCATCACGACGCCGCGGTTGTGCGGGCGGCGGCCGAGCCAGCGGCTGCGTCCGGCCTTACCGGAGCTTTCGAGTGCATGGTCGGAGTTGCTCACGCTGCCGATGGTGGCGCGGCACACGGAGTGCACCTTGCGGATTTCGCCCGAGGGGAGCTTGATGACGCAGAAGTCGCCTTCGCGCGAGGTGAGCTGGGCGAAGTTGCCGGCGGAGCGCACCATCTTGGCGCCTTGTCCGGGGCGGAGCTCGATGTTGTGAATCACGGTACCTACTGGAATGTTCTGCAGGGGCAGGGTGTTGCCGAGGTCGGGTGCTGCCTCGGGGCCGCTCATGAGTTTGTCGCCAACTTTGATTCCGTTGGGGGCAACGATGTAGCGTTTCTCACCATCAGCATAGTACAGAAGGGCAATGCGAGCCGAGCGGTTGGGGTCGTACTCAATTGTCTTCACCACTGCTGGAATTCCATCTTTGTCTCTCTTGAAGTCGATGATGCGGATTTTGCGCTTGTGGCCGCCTCCGCGGTAGCGCACGGTGAGCTGGCCTTTGTTGTTGCGGCCGCCGGTGCTGCGCTTGCCATAGACGAGAGATTTTTCTGGCACGGTCGAGGTGATGTCGTCGAATGTGCCAATAGCTTTGTGTCTTTGACCTGGTGTAACCGGTCTGAATTTACGAATTCCCATCTTTTCTGATTAAATATTGCTATAGAAGTCAATGGTCTCGCCTTCTTTCAGTGTCACGATTGCCTTTTTGTAGGCGTCGGTTCTGCCCTTAATCAAACCTTTCCGTGTGTAGCGGCTCTTGCTTTTGCCGTTGTAGCGGATTGTGTTCACTGAGACGACATTGACGTTGTATTTCTGTTCTACTTCTTTTCTGATCTCGATTTTGTTGGCGTCGGGACGCACGATGAAGCCGAATTTGTTGTTCAGCTTCTCGGTGATGTTGTTCATTTTCTCCGTCACCAGAGGTCTAATAATTACTCCCATGTGCTTCCTCCTTAATCTTTGTTACATGTTTCGTCAACGAGCTTCAGCGCATTTTCCGTCACAACAAGCACATTTGCGTTCATCACCTTGTAGGTGTTGAGCGCACTGGCGGTCATCACTTCGACGCGCGGAATGTTTCGAGCCGACAAATATACGTTTTTATTTACACCTGGCAAAACAAGGAGCAGTTTTTTGCCTTCAATTTTAAGATTTTTTTGCATTTGGGCGAATTCTTTCGTCTTCGGTGCCTCAAAATCGAAGTCTTCAACCACTACGATGCCGCCGTCGGCCTGGGCCTTGTAGGTCAGGGCGCTCTTGCGGGCGAGGTCTTTCACTTTCTTGTTGAGCTTGAAGGAGTAGTTGCGGGGTCTCGGGCCAAACACGCGGCCACCGCCGCGCAGCACGGGCGAGTTGATGTCGCCTCGGCGGGCGCCGCCGCTGCCTTTCTGGCGGATGAGCTTGCGGGTAGAGCCGGAGATTTCGCTTCTTTCCTTGGATTTGTGGGTTCCCTGGCGCTGGTCAGCGAGGTACTGCTTCACGGCGAGGTAGATGACGTGGTCATTGGGTTCAATGCCGAAGATGGCGTCGTTCAATTCAACCTTCTTGCCAGTATCTTCACCTTTGATGTTATAAACTGAAACTTCCATTACTTCTTGATTGTTACGATTGAACCGTTATATCCTGGCACGCTGCCCTTGAGGAGGAGCAGGTTGTGCTCGGGAATTACTTTAATCACCTGCAAGTTGTGAGTGGTCACTCTTGCGTTTCCCATGTGGCCGGCCATGCGGAGGTTCTTGAACACGCGCGACGGGGTGGCGCAGGCGCCGATGGAACCGGGCTTGCGAAGGCGGTCGTCCTGGCCGTGGGTCGTCTGGCCCACACCGCCGAAGTGGTGGCGCTTCACCACGCCGGCGAAGCCGCGGCCCTTCGACGTGCCTACCACGTCAACGTAGGGTGCGTCGTTGAAGAGCTCCACGGTGATTACGTCTCCGAGGTTGTGCTCTTCGTCAAATGTGAACTCGGCCAAGTGTCTCTTCGGTGTCGTACCGGCTTTGGCGAAGTGGCCCTTCATGGGCTTCGTCGTGTTCTTTTCCTTGGCTTCCTGGAAGCCTACCTGAACAGCGGCGTATCCGTCTTTCTCGACGGTCTTCACCTGGGTTACAACACAAGGACCTACTTCGATAACAGTGCATGGCAGGTTTTTGCCATCAGCACTGAAAACGGATGTCATTCCGATTTTCTTTCCTAATAATCCTGGCATTTCAACTAATTTTTAATAATTCTCGTTTTCTTTCTTGATTCGTACTACACTTTGATTTCCACTTCCACGCCGCTGGGCAGTTCCAGCTTCATCAGCGCGTCGACGGTCTTGGGCGTTGCGCCGTAGATGTCGATGAGGCGCTTGTAGGTGCTCAGCTCGAATTGCTCGCGCGACTTCTTGTTCACGAAGGTGCTTCGGTTCACGGTGTAGATGCGCTTGTGAGTGGGAAGGGGGATGGGGCCGCTCACGATGGCGTCCGTGGCCTTCACGGTCTTCACGATTTTCTCGGCTGAACGGTCCACGAGGTTGTGGTCGTAGCTTTTCAGCTTGATGCGAATTTTCTGTTGACTCATTGTTTTGGTTGTTTTGTTGGGTTATTGATAGTGGGTTGGGGCCGGCTGGTTAAGAGTCATACGCTAACTGCCCTGCCCCGCCCCGTTTTCTCATTATTAATTATTATACGAGGTCCACGCGGCCGCCCTGCTCTTTGAGCACTTCGCGGGCGATGCTGCTCGAAACGGCTTCGTGGTGGTCGTACTGCATGCTGCTCGTGGCGCGGCCGCTGGTGATGGTGCGCAGGGTGGTCACGTAGCCGAACATCTCGGCCAGGGGCACCATGGCTTTCACGATGCGGGCGCCGCTGCGGCTGGGCTCCATGCCTTCCACTTGGCCGCGGCGCTTGTTCAGGTCGCCGATGACGTCGCCCATGCTCTCTTCGGGGGTAACCACTTCGAGCTTCATGATGGGCTCCATCAGCACGGGCTTGGCCTTCTCGCATGCCTTCTTGTAGGCCTGCAGGGCAGCGATTTCGAAGGAGAGCTGGTCGGAGTCCACGGGGTGGAACGAACCATCGACGAGCTCCACTTTCAGGCTGTCCATGGGGTAACCGCCGAGCACGCCGTTCTTCATGGCGTTCTGGAAACCCTTCTGCACGCTGGGGATGAATTCCTTAGGCACGTTGCCGCCCTTCACGAGGTCAACGAACTGCAGGCCGCCCTCCTTGAAGTCGGGGTCAACCGGACCGACGTTGACGATGATGTCGGCGAACTTACCGCGACCGCCCGATTGTTTCTTGTAAACTTCGCGCAGATTGACGGTCTGGGTAATGGCCTCCTTATAGTTCACCTGGGGCTTGCCCTGGTTGCACTCCACGTGGAATTCGCGCTTCAGGCGGTCGATGATGATGTCGAGGTGAAGCTCGCCCATGCCGCTGATGACGGTCTGGCCGCTCTGCTCATCGGTGTGCACCGTGAACGTCGGGTCTTCCTCAGCCAGCTTGGCGAGGCCGTTCGACAGCTTGTCGAGGTCCTTCTGAGTCTTGGGCTCCACGGCGATACCAATCACGGGGTCGGGGAAGTCCATGGACTCCAGCACGATGGGTGCGTCCTCGTCGCAGAGGGTGTCGCCCGTATGGATGTCCTTCAGGCCCACCACGGCGCCGATGTCGCCAGCGCTGATTTCCTCAACGGGGTTCTGGTGGTTGGAGTGCATCTGGAACAGGCGGCTCACGCGCTCCTTCTTGCCCGAGCGGGTGTTATATACGTAGCTGCCGGCCTGCACCTTGCCGCTATAGACGCGGATGAACGTGAGGCGGCCCACATACGGGTCAGTGGCAATCTTGAATGCCAGCGCCGACGTCTTGTCGTTCTCGTCAGGCTTGCGGTCCTCTTCCTCCTTCGTGCTGGGGTTGGTGCCAACCACGTTGGGAGTATCGAGCGGGCTGGGCAGGAAAGCGCAAACGTAGTCGAGCAGCGTCTGCACGCCCTTGTTCTTGAACGAGCTGCCGCAAAGCATGGGCACGATGTCCATCTTCACGGTTGCGGCGCGCAGCGCGCGGAGGATTTCCTCCTCGGTGATGGTGGAGGGGTCGTCGAAGTACTTCTCCATCAGCGCGTCGTCATATTCAGCGACGGTCTCGAGCATCTTGCCGCGCCATTCCTCTGCCTCGTCCTTCAGGTCGGCGGGAACTTCCTCCACTTCATACTCAGCGCCCATGGTCTCGTCGTGCCACAGGATGGCTTTCATCTTGATGAGGTCAACCACGCCCTTGAAGCGCTCCTCAGCGCCGATGGGGATGACGATGGCCACCGGGTTGGCGCCCAGGATTTCCTTCATCTGGCGGAGCACCTCGAAGAAGTCAGCGCCAGAGCGGTCCATCTTGTTCACGTAGCCGATGCGCGGCACATTATATTTGTCGGCCTGGCGCCAAACAGTCTCCGACTGGGGCTGAACGCCGCCCACAGCGCAGTAAGTAGCCACAGCGCCGTCGAGCACGCGCAGGGAGCGCTCCACCTCAGCGGTGAAGTCAACGTGTCCCGGAGTGTCAATCAGGTTAATCTTATACTGGTCGCCCTGATAGTTCCAGAAGCAAGTCGTAGCGGCAGAAGTAATCGTGATGCCGCGCTCCTGCTCCTGAGCCATCCAGTCCATCGTGGCAGCGCCGTCGTGCACCTCACCGATTTTGTGCGTCTTGCCCGTGTAGAACAGGATGCGCTCCGATGTGGTGGTCTTGCCGGCGTCAATGTGAGCCATGATGCCGATGTTTCTCGTCAGATGCAAATCTCGTTTTGCCATAATCTCTTTAATCCTTTCAATCTTTATGTCCTAAAAAACTAATCTCACGCGCGATTTAGAAACGGAAGTGAGCGAAAGCACGGTTGGCCTCAGCCATGCGGTGCATATCCTCCTTGCGCTTGAAAGCGCCGCCCTGCTGGTTGTAGGCATCCATAATCTCAGCGCTCAGCTTCTCGGCCATGCTCTTGCCACTGCGCTTGCGGGCATAAGAAATCATGTTCTTCATCGAAATGGCCTCCTTGCGGTCTGCGCGAATCTCCGTCGGCACCTGGAACGTGGCACCGCCAATGCGGCGGCTCTTCACCTCCACCAGCGGAGTGATGTTCTCCAGCGCCTTCTTCCAGATTTCCAGAGAAGACAGCTCCTCGTTCTTCATCTTGTTCTCCACGATGCCAAGCGCATTGTAGAAAATCGAGTAGGCAATACTCTTCTTGCCGTCATACATCAAGTTGTTCACAAACTTGGTCACTCTCACGTCACCATAAACGGGATCCGGAAGAATCACACGCTTTTTCGGTTTTGCTTTTCTCATTTGATTGTTTGTTTTGTTTGTTCAGTCTGTGTGGTTGCAAATCTGCGCTTACTTCAGCAAGGCCCTCCCCGCTCCGCGGGCGCGATGGCAAGCCATAAAAACCCTGCTTACTCAACCATCATTTAGCGTTCCAACAAACCAAATGTTTTAAGGGGTTAATAACTTTCAGATTACTTCTTAGCCTTCGGGCGCTTGGCACCATACTTCGAGCGGCGCTGCGTGCGGCTGCTTACGCCGGCCGTGTCCAGAGCGCCACGGATGATGTGATAGCGAACACCAGGAAGGTCCTTCACACGGCCGCCGCGAACCAGCACGATGCTGTGCTCCTGCAGGTTGTGGCCCTCGCCCGGAATGTAGCTGTTCACTTCCTTCTTGTTCGTCAGGCGCACACGCGCCACCTTACGCATAGCCGAATTAGGCTTCTTAGGAGTCGTAGTGTAAACACGGACACACACGCCGCGGCGCTGTGGACAACTGTCCAGAGCCGGCGACTTGCTCTTGTCTGTCTGCGCGCTACGTCCCTTTCTAACTAACTGTTGAATTGTAGGCATTTTGTTTTGATTTTTTATTTGTTGATTTATTTGAATATTCCCTTTACCGCAAAAGGCACACACTATCCTCGGCCAACCCCCGCCGCAAGAACCCTCAAGGCCTGCAGCAGCAATGCTGGTGGCGCGGACAGCGCGTACATTTACAGATGTTTGGAGGCCTTCAGACGACTTGCGCTCACCAGCGCGCTCGCTTACTGCATCGCCGCTTCATTCACTGTCTTTCTTCCACAACACGCGGCGCCGCGTTCGCCTCCACTATGCCCGTTCACCGCTCAAAACACACTGTTTCTCAGCCACTCACACGCGGAATCGGGTCTTCATGGTGCAAAAAGCGCTGCAAAGGTACAACTTTTTCGCCATTCCACAATAACTTTCACAAAGAAATTTGCCCAAAAACACAAAAATCACCCCATTTTCCCGAAAATTTATGAAAATTTAACATTTCAGGCGCCACTCAGCCACTATCCGTCGAGGCAGAGCACACCCAACCATCGCCCCAAAGCGACCCACTATCCCCCTCGCGCGCGATATTATATAAGGTGTAACCACCGCCTGCCTGCAAAACCGCCACACTTTCATCCGACACACTCACGCTCTCGCCCGCCGAAACGGCATACCCATCCACGCTTTCGGCATTTTCATCCACGCTTTCGGCATTCTCATCCACGCTTTCGGCATTCTCATTCACGCTTTCGACACTCTCATCCACCGCATCATCCACTTCGTCCGCGCCGTCAGCATTGCCATCGGGTTCGTCACCCCCTCCCTTTTCGGGGAGGGGGCTGGGGGGAGAGGCTTGCTCTGCGTCTTGAAACTCAAACTCCACCTCCT
>Ga0065709_1005936_pt1 | contig 45600 bp, 50 predicted proteins | sample Hoacrofraction14_2_FD_59096 | JGI IMG/M metagenome (GOLD analysis project Ga0065709, IMG submission 59096) | Hoatzin crop microbial communities from Cojedes, Venezuela, sample from fiber fraction 14 v1 | ecosystem: Host-associated > Birds > Digestive system > Esophagus > Crop | place: Venezuela...
CTCTACGTACATCATCCCCTCTCTTTGGATCTTTTTACTAAAGACCACAACTTCTTTCCCGTTCTTAACAAATATCCTGGACTCAATGGGATGTGGCTTCATGTCCACATCCTTACCTTTTATGTCTATATGGTAAATTCTTAATTTACCGTTTTCCATATAAACGCGGGTCTCTGTGTTTAGTATATCAATATTATCTTCCATAATTATCGTTGTTTTGAGGTTATATATTTATTTGGATGCAAATTTACGAATAAATTTGCAACCAACAAAATATTCCTGCGTAAAAAATAGAAAAGAAAGAAAAACGAATATTTTGGAGTGTTTGTTCTTCCATTTTCAACAGATATATGAAGTAGATAATTCAATGACGATTTATGCAAAAAGTCTTAGATTTGTCATAAATTATGTTATATTTTATGACAAATATGTATTTTTTCTCCGAAATTCTTGCTTATTCAAAAAAAAGTATCTAATTTTGGACAAAATTTAAAAGAAATGAATACGAAAAGAAATAATTCGCAGGAGATTAGAGACCGTATAATAAAAGGCGGACCGAACAAGATGTATTCAGCCAGTGATTTTTCTGATATGAATAATAGTCAGTTGGTTGCCAAGGTGTTGTCGCGTTTAGAGAAAGAAACCTTTTTGGTGAGGTTGACACAGGGCCTTTATCTTTATCCGCAGCGCACGCGTTTCGGCATCGTAAAACCTACGATGTTTGAGATTGCAACGGCGGTGATGGAGAGAGACCACTCAAAGGTCTTGCCATCAGGTATGACTGCGCTTAATCAGTTAGGCCTTTCGACTCAGGTGCCGATGAAGGCTGTTTTTATAACTAATGGAACGCCCCGCACAATAAAAGTCGGCAATCAAGAGATTGTTCTGAAAAGAGCGACGCCCAAAATATTTTCATACAAAAGCAAACTTTTCCCCATGGTGGAGTTGGCGATGAAAGAAATTGGCAAGGAAAATATTGATGATTCAACAATCTCCCTAATAAAGGAAGCTCTTTCTAAGGACGAGGACCAAGTGGCTGTAAGAAGCGATTATACAATGGCACCTCAATGGATTAAGTCAAAATTGTCGTTAGTATAAGCAATAATCATAATGTAAGTTAAAATCGCAGCACCTTTGAATGTAGTTTCAAAAATTTGTTGTATATTTGCGCTGCCATATAGAGTGTGGCACGACATAACTAATAATTTTGTCTGAACCTAAACAATAATTTTAAACCAATCATTTATGAAAGAAACTTATCAGATTACAATCATCGATGGTGTTCCGGTGATTGAAGTAGAGGGAAACAAGGTGCTGGTGGATACTGGTTGCCCTTTGACATTCGGCAATGTTGGAAACTTGGAAATTATGGGCAGGGAAAGGAGTATCCATGAAACATTAGATGGATATATTAATGTAAATCACATTGCAGAGTTAGTTGGTGAAAACATCGATGTGATGATGGGCAGGGATATCCTTGCTGATTATTGTGTGTCCTGGGATTACAAGAAAGGCGAGATGATGTTTTGCGATGAGGCTTGCGAAGAGATGAATGGAGCTTTAGAGATTTTGCGACCTGGTATGTTTACGAAACAAGTTGGGGTCTTAGTCGAAATGAATGTTGCAGGGAACAACCTTATGACTATTATCGATACAGGTGCGAGAATATCATATTTGATGCCAGAGTTTAATGAAGGACAGGCTGCAGTGCGAGTAGAAGAGGATTACAATCCTATGTATGGAGGCGTATTCAGAACCAATATTTATAATTTAAACACGAGAATAGGTGATTTAGAAAAAACGATGGAGTATGGCGATATGCCTGAAGGCTGTAAAAGAGACTTGTCTATGGTAAATGTCCAAGCAGTTATCGGACGAGATCTGTTTGAGGCGGCAAAGGTTACGATTGATTTTATCAGTGGCAAGGTGTATATACAGAAATATTGAGATTAGGAGCGAAATGCGGAGCCGATTTCCCGGCTCCGCATTTGCAAATTATTTGTCGTCGCTATCCCAATTTTCTAAGCAGAGCTTAAGCTGCTCGAGGAGGCTGTTCCATTTTTCTTTGTTGTGAGGGTCGATGGTTTGCTTATACCGATACCTGTCGTATGTATAATAAACCTCGTTGGTGACAAGGTTTATTGTCAGGTTTCTGCCGCGAAGCTGTTTGCCGTTAAAAGTGGCGGTTCCTGTAAGTATCGTTTTTTCCCATGACAACTTTTTTAATGAGGTCAGGTCGAAAACGAGGAATGATGCGACACCTCGCAAGTTCATACAATGAAAAAGATATTTTCCCTTATATGGTTGCATAAAATGCTCTGTGGCGCGAATATCCAAATCAACACCCCGGTCGATTATAGAATAGTTCATTGGCGACGTGTCATTTGTGTCCGCAATCCTTTTCTGGGCTTTCCCTGTGGCGTTATGAATACGTGAAAGGGTTTTCCCATCCATTTCGCTTAAAACATTTCTCACGCATTCGTCAACGAGTGCGGTGAATTCTTCTCTTGATAATTTAATCTCGTTTATCATATTCAAAAATTTTTAATTCTATTGTCTAAAGACATTTTGAGTTGGGCTAACAACTCATTCCATTTGGCTACGGTTCGATTGTCGGGAATCAAGGGATATTTGTACCTTGTACCTTTCTCTGTATATGTAACCTTGTCTTTCTTAAAGTCAATCATAATATCTCCTTTCATCTCGTCTCCGTCGTACACTACTTTTCCGCTTAAAATAGCTACGCCACGCATTAGTTTCTTTATGTTGCTGACGTTAAATGTGAGGAACGACGGAGAGTCGAACCTGTCGATTGCATAAAAGACGAAAGTCGTAGTTGCGAATGGTTCGACTAAAGACTTGTTCGCATCTTGCAAAACACCCTTTTTCTTTGCTATTACAGCGTCATGGTTGATTATCGTCGTCTTGGGCTGGTTTGATGATCTGTCAACCCCTTGCAAGGTAGTCTCGTATTGCCCCTGCTGATTAAGCCGCATCGCATTAGCTGCCGCATTCGACACTCTTGCGTGCGTCTTGCCGTCAATCTCGTTAAGGACTTCATTAACAGCATTTTCCACGTGCTGATAGAATTCCATTTCTGATAAATGTCTAATCTCGTTCGTCATTATATTTGAATTTATTCTTCGTTGTTCTGTTGCCAAGCCAGCATCGCGCGAATAAAGGTAATTTGATATTAGATTAAGGAATCTGTTGGTTTCATCTTTCGTTTCCCAATCAGCCTCAAGCGGGTTAATTCTCCTTATCGTCCCTTTTGCATAAAAATTAACCCGATAGAACTTTCCTTTTTTTAAATTATATTCAATATAACCACTTAATTTATCACGATAAGAAATAACCATGTCTCCATACATAACGAATCGCTGATTATTAATTGAACGTAATTCGCAAAATGTAAAGTCCAAAGGATAAGACAGATGAGTGTGTTTCATGGTTTCAATGAAAGTCATCGTCAACGTCGGAAAGGCGTCGCGAATGGCTTTGTTAATAGCGGGCAAAGCGATAGCTTCCGATGCTGCCATCTTCGTCTTCGCATTTTTATTGCCTCGCTGATTGTCAATAGAGGCATTGTAGTTCGCTCCTCTTGCCATTGCGGCTCCTCGATAATCAATCTCTTTCAGAACATCTTCTACGATATTCTGAACATTGAGTTTTACCTCTTTCTTTTTTAAACTTTCTTGTATTCTTTTCATATCTTGTGATGTTTTAATCCTTATTGTTTGCCGTCCAAAGAATTGAGGCGACTTCTTTGTTCGTATATTCTTTAAAGAGAGTAGATGGCTGGCTGAACCATAATTTCACTTTCTTCAATATATCCGAGAAGTTGTCGCTTCTTTTTCTTTTGCCGTAGCTTTCTACCGACATCAGTTCACCGTTTTCAATATACACTCTGATATTGAATCCCTCTTGCACACTGCTTATATGAATATGTGGCGGCTTTTTGTATGAATTGTCTCCTTGGACGATAACCCTGTAGGCATTTGGCGGAAAGCAAGACATACCTCCATCTTTGATGTTCAGCTTCGCCATTTCATTGATAATCTGGCGCTGCTGTCCGAAATATTTTTGATATTTCGGAAGTACTTGGAGACCTCTTTCGTCCAACCATTCTTTGAGCGGATTTCCGCCGTTCAAGGTCTTTTCTATATCACGCTCTTTGTTCCACGTATGGATAATTTCACCCAACAAGTCTTTCTCTTCATCTGCAAAACGTTTTTGCAGGGCTCGCAGGAGTGATGTGTAGGGTGTCCAGTCTTCAGTATGCCCTGTTTCGTCGATGTGCCAGACTGTGTCTTTCTTTCTCAACAACACCCATTTGTCTTTTACGAGAAGATCTGTTAATGACAGCTCAAGATTGAAATTGTTATAGTTGCTTTTACTGTCATCTGCCCTCCAAATATGAATGTGAGGTGTTGTTCTGTCGTTCGATAAATTACCCCATGTCGCAATAATATATGCTGCTCTGTGTCTGTCGTAAACGACATCCACTTTCGCAATTTCTTTTATTTGTTTCATCTTCTTCTAATGCATCACTTTCTTCGCAGTATTGTCCGACATTTTGATGATGTTGATGCCCTCGCTTTCGCCTTCGAGTTTGGCGCCTTGGATGTTATATCTCGCCACTTCTTTCGCTTCGGCGACGGTCTCGTCGACCATGACCGATTCCTTGGCAGAGGAGGTGACGTCGGTGATGTCGTCGGAGATATAGATTGCGGGCGATACCGTCTGCAAGTCGCTTCGATAGAAACCGCACTCCAAGGCTCCGGGTGCGATATACTCCACCGACGAGGGGATGTAGATGATGCCTGCTCCGTCGGTGCTGCTGCACACTCTTTGGAAGGCGTTGTTGGCAATCACTTTTGTCTCGGGCGACACGCTGAGGTGCGACACCTGAATCCACGACCTTATCTGCACCAGTACTGCTCCGTCGGCGGAGTAAATGCCGTTGGTAGTATAGTTCCCCAGCCTTGTGGCCTTTTCGACGAAGCCGCCCTTGCTGTACACGAATCCGTTAGCATACACCTTTGTGGTGCCGTTGTCAAATACTACTTCCTGGGCAAACGATGCTGACACAGATGCCAGGCATAACAGTGAAATCAAAAATCTTTTCATAATAATTATTCATTAAATGGTTTTACAATATTCTTTAAGTTCGCAACGCCATTGATATAAACGGCGTTGCAAACTTACAAAAAAAATCGCAGACAAGCACGCTTTTTTATAAAAAGTTGCATTTTTATGTTGGTGCTCGTCATAAAAGCTGGACTCTAATCAAGGTTATGCAGTTTGTCGTAAATTCTTTCGAGACAGCCGAACCACCTCATCCACTGCCTTGAATTGGGATTGAGCAGCATAATTCGTTCGTCAAGATACACCTTTTTGTTGACCTCAATCATAACCGACTTGTAGAAGCCATCCTGACCTTCGGCCAATGGGGTGAGGGAGTTCGAGTATGGCGAGTTGAAGCTCACACTGTAACCGCTTTTCTTAAACTCGGACGCGATGATATCGACGACGTCGGCATCGTATGACCAGTCGTTGTTATAGCCGATGCAAATGTCGCAAGAGTCCAGCTCTCTCGGAAAGGAATGACAGTCCACCAAGATTGTGTATTGGTCGATATGCTTGAGCAGTTCTTCCTGTCCTGCTTTCCATATAGCCATCAGCTTCGCTTTCATCTCGTCTGTTACTTTTCGCTCAAAACCGCCGAAGCGGGTATAAACGATGCCTTGCCCCTCTTTCTCTTTTTCGTCATTCTCAAGCTGCTCCAAGTCGCAGACGAAGCGGGAGTAGGGGAACACGACTTTTGTGATATAGTCTTTTTCCAACGAGAAGAGCATGTCGGTGTACCAGTCAGTCCATTTCTGCACATGATTGTTAAGGAAATACGGATTTTGTGGCCATCCTCCTAACTCTTTGTCGAACAGTCCGTTTATTGATGAATGTGGAATGTTTAGTACGATATTTTTCATAATATTGTGAGATATAAAAACATATAAATTTTCTTTGCGACAGCTCCGAGAATGGTATCGGGGAATTCCCGGTCGCACTTCCAATGCAGGTTATAATGCCAGTGGGCGTGAACATCGACACCGTATTTCCATTTCAACTTCCACGCCTCTATGGTGTAGTTCCAACCGTGGACTATCGGATCTGCTCTCCCCACCATTCTAAGATACTGGTGGAGCATTTCGTGAACGAGCAGCTCGCGCATCGTTTTTTCTGTAAAGTAAATCTCGGAATTCAGCCATATCCTCTCTTGTGAAGGCTTGCGAAGCTTTTTCGACAGGCGGCAGGAGTAGAGTCCTCCCCGCCCGATTCCTCCCGGAGTAAAAGTTATCCTAGGCATGCGCAGCTGACCGTTAAAATAAAGCTTGTTGTAGAGCCTGTACAGCTCTATCACATCTTTTTGTGTGTACTCGATATATTTCATTTTTCTGATTTTAAAGTTCGTACTTGAGCCAGCTTCCACCAGCTCTTTTTTTGTCTCTAAGTAAAATGGTATTGGGCTATACTAATTTCGGGTGCAAAGATAATATGTTTTTCGGTTCAAACAATTGTTCATTCTGTCCATATTCTTTAATCGCGCAAAAAACTTTATTTTAATGCCTTTTAAGTGAAATCGAGGTTCCTGTTTTATAAAAAATACAGATTTCTTATTTTTCTTGACTGAATATCGAATTTTTTGTGTAATTTTGCAATCAGAAACCAATATGTTGCCCCTACAGGGCATAACAAGCTTAAAAAATATAATTATGGAAAAGAAACTACGAGTAAACAAAAGTACAAGAATGTATGTCTTAAAAGAAGAAGCCAAAACAATGATAGAGCAATTGTTTGAATATAATATCTCAACAGCTGCCGCTTGTGCCAGACTGCAAAAGGATATTAATAAGGTTGTAGGTGGCTCAGAAGACAAACAAGTATTATCGCTCATTACAGTTAAGAGGATTTTTGGAGTGGTAGAGCCGAAAGATAGGTTCATGAGAGAAGACACTTTAAAGTTTCTTGCTGAGTATATAAACAAAAAGAAAGGTGAAGAGATTGTAACGTGGAGGAATCTATGTAAAGATCTCAATGAATATGGCTCAGAGATTATTGATACAAAGACAGAGAATGTTGATAGCCACGACCTCGCAGTGAACCAGGAACTAAAATACAGATATTTTCCCGACAGAGAGATACATTTGAAATATCTTGGTGGTGCTAAATTCGAGGTAATAGAAAGCATTGGAAGTAAGAGACTTCAACCTGGCGATGTGCTTACAATCTGGCAGTTTGTGCTGGGACAGACTCTTGAGGTAAGCTCTGTGGTAAGAGACGGTGAAAACCTGGGCGGATATAACACTGGTATAATGGGTAAATTGACATCGATAGAACTTTTATAATTAGAAATGGATACTATGAGCAAAGAGTCATTAAGCGAAGAACTCGAAGAGCAAATCTCAAGCGAGGAGCGCAAAAAGCGAAAAGTACAAGAAGAGAAGGAAGAGAAAATCAAGCAGGAACAGTTTGAAAAGGATGCCAGCGGCTTTATTATACCAACGTTCGGAAGCGACATCAGTAATTACCAAGGTGGTAAGGAATTAAGCTACTCCAACGACGATGGTGCCACGAGCCGCGGTACTAAATATCTGGTTCATGGCCGTGATTACTGGAAGAAACAGATACAACCGAAATATAAAGACAATCCCAAATACGAACTTCTTTTCCGAAAGGAGTTTGAAATCGGCAACCTGCTCCACCATGTGGCTTTCCCGAAATACTGGGCTTACGGCGAGGATGAGAATGGCCCTTATTTCATAATGGATTATATCGAGGGATGGACTCTTAATGCCCTGAAAAGGGACTGCCCCCACTTTTTCGAGAATAAACGCAGAACAGACCGGTTTATCAGTCAACTGCTTGATGGCGTGGAATATCTGCATACCCAAGACGTGGTTCATTGCGACCTTAAGCCTGCCAATGTGATGATAACGCGCAGAACCTTAATGGTGAAGATTCTCGACCTCGGTTTCTGCAGTTGCGGCGCCTACGACGAGAGATTGAGGGGAGCGACGAAACAATATGCGGCTCCAGAACAATTGAATGACAAGGACTTGGATTCGAGGACAGACATTTACCTAATCGGAAATCTTATAAAGGCAGCTTTAGGAGATGCCTCCGGGAAAATTTCCGATGAAGTATATGCTGTCGTGGTAGACAAATGTCTGCAACCAAATCCCGATTACCGTTTTCAAGATGTGTCAGAAATAAAGGAGTTCATTTTCAAATCTCAATTATAAAAAATTTTTTGTACCTTTGCACCCGTAAATGTAATTAATTATGGGACGACGAAGTAAATTTGACGCATCCTTCAAGGCGAAAGTCGGCAGGCGACATCGTGCGACAGGAGAAACTGCCCGATGTCCTCCGTGCTAATTAAGGTTGCAAACGTTTTCTCTTTCATACGCATTACACTCTATTTCATAATATTTTCCCCACAAGCCTGCCCGTCTCTGCCGCCGGCCCCATGGTGTGAAGTTGTCACTTATGCTTTCAGTGAGATTGCGGTGGTATCTCGTTGCGTAGGACCAGTGCTTTTGGCAACGTTCCTCTACGAGTTCATTGACGAATGCCATACCGCTAACTACATTTCGCAAAGTTTCTGACATATAAGCATCAACATCCATTGGAAGGCACTCCTCTATGGTTTCTTTATGGGAGTAGTTGCGGGTTTTGTCTTTCACATTTGCGAACTCAGACTCGTCTTTCCGATAAAGATTAAAGGTGACAGTGTCTCGTTCGGTAACTTCTCCAAAGATAATGTCTCTTTGGTCGAAATATCTTCCAAACCGTTTTGCGTCATCAAGTGCGATGTTGTAAACGATGAACGAATATTCTATGCTGCCGTATTTGCCTTTCACAGGGAAGTGGCAAAATTGATGCTTTCTTAGCATTGTTGCATAGATTTTTGTTCTCTCTTCGTTGTTCACTGTAGTACATACAGGGTTTGGGTTGTTCTGTGGTATTTCTAACACTGCCCCGTCAGATAAGGTTTCACCAGTATGGTTCTCGGCACTCATAATAAGAAATGTCTTGACCCTCTTCCCGGCAATTGCCGAAACTAAGGTTTTAAACGTTTTTTCTTTCACAATACTATATGATTTTAATGTTTTCTTGGAAAAGCCTGCGGACCACTACACTAAATAGCCAATAGTATAGTCCAAATTTATCAGTGAAAGCGTAATGACCGCAGGCTATGGGGTTGTGTGAGGCGGGCTGCCCCCGCTCCACACTTCCGCAGATTATTAAGAATTACTCTTCGTTTTGTGTTTTCGTAATTCGTTCGTATAATTTATTGAGATCGTCTGACTTGCCTGTTTGGAACGCCTCTGATACGCACTGCCAGATGGTGTCGAAGTGACCCTTGCATAGGGCGACAATCTTCTGGTAGTCTTTGTTGCCGAGAATCTCTTTTTGTTCGCCCTCCGTGAACACCCGTAAGTCCTCGCGCATAAACTCGTCTAAAGCTTTCATATTGTCTTTCAAACGTTGTCTTTCCTCCTCGCCTTTGGGGTCTATCTTCATCTCATACATTGTGTGGTATGGATGCATGGGGCCGCCAAGACCGCAACTGATACAAGTCCAACCTGTGCAGCGGCAGAACTCAAATGACAGATGCAAGCAGTACATAAGATGTACTACCATAACCCTGTAAGATAAAGCGGCGCGGAAGAAGTCTTCGTTCTTTGTTACGTCAGAGAGTCTTAATTTGTTGTTAAGAGGCACTGCCTGAAGACAAAAGAGGAAGCCGTCTTCTCTCCTGATGTCAAAGTTGATGGGACCGTTGTGGCGACCTACACCGAGATACCTCATAAACTCCTTGTCGAATTCTGTGTAGTAATATCTTTTGAATGCCGCAAGGCTGAACCGCCTTTCCTTATTTCTCTCAATGCCCGCAACTTTTTCGTTGCTTAACTCGTTGTTAATTTTCTCGTTCATCTTTTTATTGTTTAAGTTCATACTCGAACCAGCTTCCGCCGACTCGTTTCTCAGTCTCTAAGTGAAATTTGTATTTGGACTATACTAATTTCGGGTGCAAAGATAATATGTTTTTCGGTTCAAACAATTGTTCATTCTGTCCATATTCTTTAATCGCGCAAAAAACTTTATTTTATTGCCGTTTAAGCGAAATCGCATTTTCTGTTTTATAAAACTATGAAAGCAAAGAGAAGTCACACACTTCTATCGCTGACGGTGGCACATTGTCATAAGTAAAGACTTCATACGGGAAATCTTGCCCTTTAAAGAAAACCATGTTATCATTCAGCTTTGAAGTATCGACCCTCAATAAGATGTAGCTGTTGAAGTTTTTTAAGGTAGTATTGAACTGGGGTGCTGATTCCTCGGCCTGCCTTAATTTAACAGCCAAAGATTCTGCTTTTTGTCTTGGCACATCGCCTTTCATAAAATAAATCCTTGCTGGATAATTATAAATGTTGTTGGAGCTTCTTGGCGTTAATCCAATTTGCCTTATTTTGTCAAGATGCCTTATTGAGGTTGCGTGGTATATATACTTCCATTGCTTGACATCTACCATATCGTCATATTTCTTTTCATATTGTAGAATCTCAAACTCTATAGGATTTGCTTTACGGTTTCTTTTCTTCCCTTTTTTGTCGTTTGGTGTAAAAAAACGTGTAAAGGAGTTGGCAAGATAGTAGCCGCAGGTATTCATTGTTCTTTCTATTTCTGTTTCCATTGCACCTCCAAAAAGTGCATTAACAGGTAGAGCAAACAAAAAAACGTCACCTCCATTTTCACCTGCCACTCTAAAGAGATATTGCTGTCGTTTAGGGTCGTCGAATCCCAAGTGAGTACGGACAATACTCTCAACTTGGTCTGCCGGGTATGACTTGATAAGGCCTTCGTCTATTCTCCCCTCAAAGACATCTACGATAGTGTCTTCAAATCTTCTTCGGAACATAAAACCGAAATTGTCAATAGGTTCTTGCTCGTTAAGAACCTCACAAATAATGTCGGCTATTTTCCTTTTCAGTTCGCCTTTTGTAAAAGTAATAATCTTCTTTCCCATATTTTTATAATTATTTTTGTCTATAAAAATCGGTTATCGCAACAATTATGCAACACTCCTCACATCCTTGTAAGTGACCGTCTTTTTCCTAACTGACGTTTTTAAAATAACCTGGTGCCGTTGTCATAAAGGCATATCTCTCGTTGCCCCGACGCATTCTCTCTTTTAAGTTTTGAGGAATGGGGTTCACGTAGTATTCAAAATGGCAGTCGTCGGTGTCTTGCTCTCCACGATTTTCGTTGTCGTCCTTAACTTCTTCCCCTGATGAGTTGACGCAAACAGGCTGCTGCCATGGCGCTTTTATCAAGACGCAGTCTTGAGCATAGTCGCGGCACCATTTCAAGGCATATTTATAGAGACTGCTGAACTCGGGAAAGTTGTGTTCTCTATCGTAATTGAACACGAAAAACAGCGGTTGGTAGTCAATGTTTTCAGAGTCGTTTTGAGAACTGCGCTTAGCGTAAATTGGCAAAAAGCGATATCCGCTCTGCTTGATTTGTCGCAGCAGGGCTTTCGTATTTTCAGAGTTGCTTTCATCATCGCATTCCGGGCGCAGTGCAGAAATTAAGACGAAGCCATTGGTGCCGTGCCGCTGGACTATCTGCCAAAGAGGAATTTCGCCGGCTGCCCTTATCGGCTTACACTTGTTTGATGTGATGCCATAGTATTTGCTCATCACGTCCTCTCTCGGGTCGCTGCAAAGTTCTAACTTTGACCTCATCATGCGTTTTAGTTCAACGGTTGTCTTTGTCGCTGTCTCTTTGCGATTTTCGCTTGTTAAAGCTTGCTGGATGTTTAAAATGATATTTTTCATTACTTTTCTTGATTTTTCAGAAAAAACCTGCGAGCCACTACCCTAAAAGCCAATTGCAGAGTACAAACTTATCAGTGAAAGCGTAATGGCCGCAGACTATGTAAATTCTATTTCAACAGTTCTCCCCGAAGGTAGCGTTCGTAGTCCTCGACAGAAAGGCTCCAGAGGTTGGCGCGGCCTCGGCTGAGGTCGTTTTCTGTCATTGGCAGGCGGGTGCGGCCGAGGGTGTCGATGAGTTTGAGGCCGAGGCTCACGCAGCGGTTCATGTCGTGGAGGTCGCAGTATTCGTACTGGCTGTGGTAGTTGTAATAGCCGGCACCGAAATTGAAGCAGTTGATTAACGCCTGTTGCGCCACTTGCTCCACGTCGGTGTAGGGGTCGTGAGAGAGTGAGGTGTAGCCGTAGTCCTTGAGGAGGCTTTCGATTTTCGCCATCGCCTCGGGCGTGTGAATGTAAACGCCGGTGCAAGTCTCTGTAATCCAATTGTTTCCAGGTGCATCGAAAGAGATGCAGTATGCTGTGTCGGCAAACCAGTCAGGGTCGAGCTCCCTGCTGCCGATGCATCCGATTTCCTCTCCCATGAAGAACGCCGCCTTCATCGCGTCGGCCCTCTCCAAAACCGAGAGGGCGATGATGACGCCACACTTGTCGTCGCCGCCTACACCGCCGGGGCCGCAGCAAATCACTTCGTAATGACCGCTGCCGCCCACGCGGGTTTTCAAGGGCAGCCTCTGTTGTGCCTCAACCAATTTGCGCTGCGAGTGGTGCACGGTGTCGATATGAGCGCACATACAGGGGTAGCACTCGCCTGGCTTCACTGTGCCCTTTGTAACATAAACGTTGCCCGTCAGGTCGCTGTGGCACTCCCAGCCCTTGCCTTGGCAGTAGGCCATGATAGCGTCGGCCATCATTCCCTCGCTGTAGGTGCAGGAGGGAATGGAAAGGAAGTCGTAAACCATATCAGTGTCGAGCAGGTCGTAAGTGTTTTCTTTGTCGTAACGGCGGTCCTCTGCCTCGAGAGCCTCCTCGTATTTTCTAACTGCGTCGCTGTGTATCATATTTTTTAAGTATTTAAAATTCAAACTGTTGCTATAATTTGGCTTTTTTATGAACAAACCCGACCCAGTCGGGGCAGCTCCTTGCCAGAGGGTCATTGGGTCTAACCCGGCCCAGCCGGGACCGCTCTTAACAGAGAGTTTTTTCTTTCGAACAAACCCGACCCAACTTCTGTCGGAAACCAAAGTTCTCACGAGTGTGAGAACCTTGGTTCCTTTGTTGTTTTTCATGCAGACAAAGGTTAAACGTTAGGTCGATAAAGCTTAGGCTGATTTGAAACCGACAACATTTCCTTTCTTCTTGCTGTAGCCCTCCTCCTTGCAGAATTTGGCAATTGTGTTGAAGTCGGGCTGCTCTCCGTCGATGATATAAGTGATTTTGGTCTTGCGAGCCACGTTCTCAATTTCTCCGCCGCTAAGGTTGAACGCTTCACCGAGGTACTTTGTCTGACTGTCGGTGAGCGAGGTAAGCTTTGTCTTCCAAATTAAGGAGCGTGCCGCTGCCGAAGGCTTGTTGAACCTCACTTTGAAGAGGAACCTGCGCTCGAAAGCCCCGTCAAGGTTGCCCTCGAGGTTGGTGGTAGCGATAAGTATGCCCTCAAACCTCTCCAACTCTTCCAAGAAGATGTTCTGCATTGTGTTCTCCATCTGATCCACAGAGCGTTCCACCTTAGAGAAACGCTTGCCGATAAGTCCGTCGGCCTCGTTGAGGAGAAGTATTGGCGTGAGCTTCTCGGTACGGCAGAGAGAGCGGTACCTGTCGAAGATTTTCTTCACGTTCTTTTCGCTTTCACCCACCCAACAATCTCTGACTTGTGAGAGGTCCACCTTGTAGATGCTTCTCCCGCTGTGCTTTGCGAGCTGAAGCACGGTCTCGGTCTTTCCCGTGCCTGGGTCGCCGTAAAAGAGGCAGACCACTCCTGTGCGCTCCCCCATTTCAGTGAGCCGCTCCTTGAGTTTTTCGAATTCCTCACCCGAAAGAATTCTCTCCAATTTCTCTACGTTCACCTGCTCCTCGGCATTGTAAATCAAGTGCTTGGCGATGATACCCTCCGACTGGATGAGGTAATTGTTGCCGCCATTTTTCAGCTCCGAATTAACCTCGCTGAAGTACTTGTCCAAAACCTCGTCGGTGAAACTTACGAAGTCTTTTTGTGTCAGTCCCTCGTTGTTGGTGAAGTTGATGGTCTTGTTTGTGAAGAGTACGCCTTTGCCTTGCGACATATAGGTGGCAATCACGTCGTAGTGCTCATTTTCGAGAACGGAATTCATTCTGTCAATTGAGAATTTGTTGTCCTGCGTTCTACAGAATTCGGTTGCGAAGAATGTAGTCACTATCGCGTCTTCGTCTTCTATGTGCTTGTCTGCCAACAACTTGCAGAGCCCAATCTTCGGATTGTTGTCGATAAGGTATTGTATTTCATGCATCAGTATGTAAGGTGACAAGCTATAGTTGTAAATTCTCGAGAACTGTTTGTGCATAAGCCTGTAGAACTCAACTGGCTTAAGGTTCTTCATGTCTCTTTGCTCCAGCTCCTTGTCTTCCCTTATACTCAGCCACGCCCTGCTTGTGAGGTAGTAATGGTTGTTTCTGCCGTCCACGAAAAGTATGTAGTGGTGGCACAAGTCCTCCAGATCGTTCTCGCACGGAAGCATCTCAAGGGAGTCAAGATTCAGGTGCTCTGCCATATCTCCCATATCCGCTCCATTGGTGCCGTTGTTGGCTATAATGCTGATAAACACGGCCTGGCGCACGTTGACGTGCAGTTTGTCGCAAAGCAAGTCTGTGGCAGGCTTAACCATCCTCATATTTGTAGGATGGAATTGGCTGCAGATTGTCCCCTCACTGACTGCCCTCAAACAGTCGATAATTGAAAGGTTCTTTTGCTTAAGGATTTCCTTAACCTTGTTGCGTCTCTCTTCCGGAGTCCTTCTGTTTTGTCTCATTTTTTTGTTTTTAAAGTTCTACAATTCCTTTCCGCGGAGAGCGGTCGGGGTGAAAATTTTGGCGACGAAGCCCTACCCAAGAGTTGTTGGGGTCTTAAATTTTGGCGGTGAAGCCCTACCCAAGAGTTGTTGGGGTCTTAAATTTTGGCGGTGAAGCCCTACCCAAGAGTTGTTGGGGTCTTAAATTTTGGCGATGATGCCCTACCTGGGATTTTCCAGGGACGAGAAGTCGTTGCGCATAGCGCAAAGTGCGTGGTTAGTTACCTCCCGACGCTACGTGCCGCTACAAGGCCGTGGGCAGGAAGAACGGCACGAAGGCCGCGGTGTTCATGGATCCCTCTTCTTTCGAGCTAAAGCCCCTGTTAAATGACAGGGAGGCGCCTCTCAGCTCATTGTTTTTCAAAATAAAAATCTCGGTTCGTCTCATAATTGAATTTTTAATTAAAACTGTGCCTTTGGTCGCTTTCAGCTCCCTTGGGCGAGAACTTTTCGTATCACAAGGTTGACACTGAGGGGATGTCAAAACCTGGCTGCTGTATGAGGGGTCGCCTCCAGGGTTCTTGTGAAACCGTCGGCAAAGGTAATAAATTTTTTTGCCGAATGCAAGCACCAACAGAAAAAAGTTTAGTGAACCCCCTGTTTTTAACTATGATTTACAGAATTTTCATAATATTTCACGTGAATTTTTGCCAAAATGCGATTTTTTTGAGGACAATATAGTAAAATATTGATTTTGCAAATCGTTGAATTTTAAACAAATATGGACAGAGTGGACAAAATAAAAAATGGACAGAAAGGACAAAGCAGGTCTTTATACGTGCGCGCACGCGTGTGTTAAAAAATGAGAATATAGCACCGCGGGCGGTGCAGTGAGAGGTGGCATCGGCGAGCCGATGCAGTGAGAGGTGGCAAAATCGGAGATTTTGCAGTAATAAAGTTTGTTAGCGTATGATTTTTAATGAAAAAAGTGAGATTATTGCACGATTATTATGTTATTTCACAAAAATGCTGTAACTTTGCAGACCATAACAAAAAAATGAGGCGTATTCTGAATATATTAGTGATGCTGATAATGCTTCAGTTGTCTCTGCCGATGCTGGCGGAGACATCGGAGTCGTGTAGGCGTCCTGTGGAATATCCTTTGGAGTCGGGCATCAGCATGCCAGAGAGGCAGCAAGCAATGTTGGCCGACAACATGCCTTTGAGTCTTATGCCCTCGGCCGGGCGCACACAACGGATAGTGCCGGGCAATGGTGGCTTCGGAGGCTTCAGCGGTGGATATGGGAATACGAAAAAGCTTTACAATCCTGATAGTCTTTTTAATGCTATATATGGAGGCGTACTATCCCGGCATAATGCCCGGCGCATCGTCTCTGCCGCTCCTTGCGACTACTATGTGTTCGCATTGATGCGGCTTCGGTGTTAGATTTGATGTTTATAATATCAGCTTTTCTATTTTATTGATTCGTAATATGTTGATGCTCCATTTTCGCATCGGCAAACGGATTGAATTATTAAAATTATAAATATCAAACAACATAAAATAATAAACAATGGCAAGTATTAGCAATATGGAGATGGCCTCAAAGGTTGTCTCTTTGGACAGCGTGTCCAAGAAAAAAGGATTTCTCGGTTTGACAACAAAATATGTTTACAATCCCACAAATAGTCAACTCAATGGCAGATTCATAGAATATAAGTCGGAGATGGAGAAATCTCTCCTTAATATCTTAGATGGTAATATCGACGAGATGGCAAAACTCCCTGGCGGTTATCTGCGCAATAATGCAGCCGACCTTGGCACTTTGCGCCTGGATATTTGTGAGTCGGCAGACGGCAATTTCTATGCCCTGCAGCTCTTCCGTTACGACCAGTACATCTACAAACCTCTTTCAGATGTGAAAGTGTTTGAGGGTGCCAATGCGGCTGAAATACAAAGACTATTTTAATTGACAATAGACTTACTATAAAAAAGTGGATGTGTCGCAAGACACATCCACTTTTTTATTCTCAAATCTCAAATCTCAAATTGCGAGCGGAGCTCGACATCATGCGTCGATATTAGCGTAAGTTGCATTTTTCTCGATAAACTCACGTCTTGGCTCCACGTCGTCTCCCATAAGCATGGAGAACACTTCGTCGGCCTCGGCAGCGTTTTCTATTGTAACTTGTTTGAGCAGTCGTGTGTTCGGGTCCATGGTGGTTTCCCAGAGTTGTCCGGGGTTCATCTCTCCCAAACCTTTGTATCGCTGTGTGTGCAGGTTTCTGTCGTCGTCCACGCCGTTGCAGTATCTGTCGATAAATGCCTGTCTCTGCTGCTCGGTGTAGCAGTATTCGCTCACTTTCTTGTATGTGCATTTGTAGAGTGGGGGAGTGGCGATGTAGAGGTGGCCCTCCTGGATTATTCTCGGCATGAAGCGGTAGAAGAGTGTCATAATCAGTGTGTCGATGTGTGAGCCATCGACATCGGCATCGGTCATGATGATAATCTTGTCGTAGCGCAGCTTGTCGATGTTGGCTTCTTTGTCGCCTTCTCCGTCCACGCCGAAGCGCACTCCGATGCTCTGTATGATGTTCATCACCGACTCGGCCTCAAACACCTTGTGCCACTGCACTTTCTCCACGTTGAGGATTTTTCCTTTCAACGGCAGGATGGCCTGGCGGAAACGGTCGCGGCCTTGTTTGGCGCTGCCGCCGGCGGAGTCGCCCTCCACGAGGAAGATCTCGCACTCTTTCGGGTCTTTGATTGAGCAGTCGGCAAGTTTGCCCGGCAGTCCGCCTCCCGACATCGGGTTCTTCCTCTGCACGCTCTCACGTGCTTTCCTTGCGGCGATACGCGCAGTGGCTGCCAGCACCACCTTGTCGCAAATCATCTTTGCCTCTTTCGGGTGCTCCTCAAGATAGTTGGAGAGGGCTTCGCCCACTGCCTGCTGCACGGCTCCAGCCACCTCGCTGTTGCCAAGTTTCGTCTTCGTCTGTCCTTCAAACTGCGGCTCTGCCACCTTGATGCTGATTACGGCGGTGAGGCCCTCGCGGAAGTCCTCGCCGGCGATTTCTATTTTCGCCTTTTCTATTTGCTTGGAAATCTGCGGGTCGTTGTCGGCATATTTCTTGAGTGTGCGGGTGAGAGCCATGCGGAAGCCCACGAGGTGTGTTCCTCCCTCGATGGTGTTGATGTTGTTCACGTATGAGTGGATGTTCTCCGTGTAGTCGGTGTTGTACATCACAGCCACTTCCACGGGAATGCCTTGTTTCTCGGTCTTGATGTAAATCACATCGTCGAAGAGGTGCGTGCGGTGACGGTCCACGTATCTCACGAACTCTTTGAGTCCGTCTTTAGCGTGGAACACCTCTTGCTTGGTCTTGCCTTCCTCGTCGGGGCGCAGGTCGGTGAGAGTGATGCGCAGTCCGGCGTTCAGGTATGCCAGCTCTCTCATTCTCGTGGCGATGATATCGTATTTGAATGTTGTGGTGGTGAATATCGTCGGGTCTGGCCAGAACTGCTGTCTTGTGCCGGTTTTCTCGGTCTCTCCCACCACTTTCACGGGATAGAGTGGCTTGCCTTTCTCGTATTCCTGCTGATAGACTTTGCCGTCGCGGTACACTTGCGATATCATGTGAGTGGAAAGTGCGTTCACACACGACACGCCGACGCCGTGGAGTCCTCCGCTGACTTTATATGAGCCTTTGTCGAATTTACCTCCGGCGTGCAGCACCGTCATCACCACCTCGAGGGCAGACTTGTGCATTTTCGCGTGCTCGTCCACGGGGATGCCTCGACCGTTGTCTAATACCGACACGCTTCCGTCCTCATGGATAGTGACCTCCACGTCGGTGCAATAGCCGGCCATGGCCTCGTCGATAGAGTTGTCCACAGTCTCGTTCACCAAGTGGTGCAAACCTTTCTCACTAATGTCTCCTATATACATCGCAGGGCGCTTGCGCACTGCCTCAAGTCCTTCGAGGACTTGTATGTTACTGGCGCTGTAATTGCTGCTGTTGTTGTTTTCTGTTGTCATTTTCTTTGTTTTCGCTTATTGCGTACAAAGGTACGGAAAAAAACTGAAATACGAAAATTTTTTGGCAAAAAAAGGTGTTTTTTATCGAAAAATATTGCTAAGGTTAAAATAAGTGCTTTGAATAGGGCAAAGAAAAGCATACAGAGGGTTATTCCTCTGTATGCCATATCTTTTCCTGTGCTTACAGTCTTCCTTATCCGAGCTTGCTGATGTGGTTGCAGAGGCTCGATTTCAGGTTGGCTGCCTTGTTCTTGTGGATGATGTTGGTCTTAGCCAGTTTGTCGAGCATTTTCTGCACGCTGGGATACAATTTCACTGCCTCGTCCTTGTCGGTTGTGGCGCGAAGTTTGCGCACTGCGTTGCGCATGGTCTTTGCGTAGTACTTGTTGTGCAAAGTTTTCTTCTTGTCCTGACGATATCTCTTCAGGGATGACTTGTGGTTTGCCATTTTCTTCTGTTTATTTCTTTTTTTTATTAATTTTCTCGTAGTCCCTAGCAGAATCGAACTGCTCTTTAGAGAATGAAAATCTCTCGTCCTAACCGATAGACGAAGGGACCGGCTTTGATTTGCGGCTGCAAAGTTACGGCTTTTTCTTTAACCCACCAAATTTTTTTTAGGAAAAATGCACTTTTATAGCGAAAAAAGCTGTTTTTTGCCAAAAAAGTGGTGCGAAATGCGTAAAAATGCGTAACTTTGCACCGTTATGCGAGTAATGACGAGAGCGATAGTTTTGAAATATTTCCGCTACGGTGAGTCGTCGGTGATTGCCGACTTGTTTACCGAGAGCGACGGCCATCAGTCAGTGATTTTTTCCATCGGCAAGTCGAAGTCCAAGCGTGTTCAACTTCAGCAGCTTCGTCCTTTGTCGGTGGTTGAGGCTGAGTATGTGCCGTCGTCGCGTGGCGGTTTGGCGCGCTTGTCGTCGGTGAGTTGTGCCTTGCCTCAGAGGAGCATCCCTTTCGTTGAGGCTAAGCTGTCGATGACGCTTTTCCTCTCGGAATGGCTTTCCAAGGCTTTGAGGGCGGAGCCGGCCAATGAGCCGCTGTTTGCTTATATGCTCGCCGGCATCGAGTGGCTCGACAACGCCGAGAGCAGCTATCTGTCGTTCCACCTCGTGTTTCTTATGCGCCTCACCCGCTTCCTCGGCTTCTATCCTAATCTGACCGATGAAAGTTTGTATTTCGACTTGCGCAACGCCTGTTTCTCTTCCGTCGTGCCTCTGCATCCCTATTATCTCTCGGCGGATGAGTCGGCAAAGGTGAAACTGCTTATGAGGATGGACTACGAGACGATGCACCTATTTAAAATAAATAAGGAGGAGCGCAACCGATGCGTGGAGGTGCTGCTCGAATACTACCGCCTCCACCTCCCCGACTTCCCCGAACTGAAGTCTTTTGAAATACTGCGACAGCTGTCGCAGTAATGCAAAAAAGCCAGGCTCTTCCTCGGGGTTTTCTTCTTTTTGCAGTTTGCGCAATTTCGACGCCTTGAGCTGCCGAACAATCGCAATTTAGAAGTAGCCTCGTGCTGTCGGAAATCGTGTGCATCCCCGAAAAATCCCTTCCCTCGCTCTTCCTTTCTTTCGGATCGCTGTCTAATTCTCAAATCTCAAATCTCAAATCTCAAATTGACTATAGGAATTGTGTCATATACACTGGCAAGTAAATGATATTTTCGTCTTTTCTGAAATCTTTGGTATAAATAAGGTATCGCTTGCTTATTCGGCTGTGATACTTCTGATAGAATTTGTCGAGCGAGGCGTGGGTTTTGTATCCCGACGATTTCACATCGATGGGGCATACTTTCTCGCCGTCAGACAAAAGGAAATCGATTTCGTAGTTGTGGTTGCTGGTTTCCGACGGCCAGGTGTAGTAAAACAGCTCGTGCCCTGCGGCTTTTAGCATTTGCGCCACGACATTCTCGAATACGTATCCGAGGTTGGCGGTGAGTTTGTCGGCGAGCATCTTCTGATATATTATGTTTTCGGTGTATGCCTTGTCCCAAAAGGCGAGGGTGGTGAAGAGGCCGGTGTCGCACATAAAGAGTTTGTAGTTGCTCAGGTCGCTGTGCAGCGAGAGGGCGGCCCCGGGGTCGTTGGCGTGCCTTGCCATTATCACCGTGCAGGAGTCCTCCAAACCGTGCACTATCTCGTCGATGGCGTCGCGCCTGCTTTTGTCGGCCTCGTTCGGGAGATTATACCTTGAGGCATTGCCGGTGAGTCGTGCCGGGATGTAATGGAATATCTGCCTGGCTTTTCCTGTGGAGTCGATTTTCTCGCAGTCGTCCTCGTAAAGCTGGATTATCTCCCTTTTCACGCCGTCAACGATGCCGAGGTTGTTCGACGACAGGTATGCGTTTACGGCTTGTGGCATTCCGCCCACCAGCATATAGAGCCTGAAGTCGCGCATCAGCTTGCGGTTTACGGCGTCTCCGAGCGACTTTTGCTTCTCGAAGGCCTCCCGGAGCAGGTCGGTGGAGGTGTTGCTGCCGATGGCCTGCCGGAACTCCTCGTAGTCCATCGGATACAGTGTGATGCGTGTCTCCTCGCTCGGGATGCGAATGTTTGCCGTGCTTTTCCTTATCGACAGCAGCGAGCCGGTTTCGATGTAGTCGTAGCGGCCGTCCTTCACTAATTTGCGGATGGCCTGACGGGCTTTGGGGCAGTCTTGCACCTCGTCGAAAACGATCACCGACTTGCGTTCCACGAGCTTCACGTCGTAGTGGAATTGCAGTTTGAAAAAGATGTCGTCGAGGTTGGAGATGTCGTCCCACAGCTCCTTCACCTCTTTCGAGGCCTCCGAGAAGTCGATAAACATATACGACTCGTACTCATTCTTTGCAAAGGTCTCGGCGATGGTGGATTTTCCAACCCTCCTCGCACCGTTTATCAGCAGTGCGGTGCTGCCTTGCCGCTCCTCCTTCCATTTCAGCATCTCCGCATAAACTTTCCGCTTGAATATCTTCTTTTCCATACGCCACCGTAATAATTGGTCCTTTTACGGTGCAAAAGTACAAAAAAAATCGCAATCCCCAAATTTTTTATGGCAAAATGTAGGAAAATCCCCGAATTTTTCCGAGCGAAATGTAGAAAAATCCCCTAATTTAAGCCTCTTCGTTCAAATCGTCACAGAAATTTTATGCCTCTAAATTATTAATATTTAATTCGTTACAGAGGTATAAAAGGCTTTTTAGTGGACACTATATAATGTTTTTCTGCACTTTTTCGCAGAATTAATATAAATGGACGGATTAGAATTTAAAGTTGGACGGATGTTTAGGCCAAAAATTTGTTAAATATTTCATTTTATACTGATAATCAATATATTGCATCCGTCCATTATTCTTATTTTAAAATTCTTCTCTCTCCAATTCTAGACCAAATATTTGTTAAATGTTTTAGATGCTTTTGATTTTCAATTCTTTACATCCGTCCATGCTTGCAAGATTAGTTGGAAAAAGAACTTGTCTGCTGATAACAAGGATTTACTTTTTCAAGATACGCCACCTAAGTCCATCTCTATATATGAGATTTTCTTTTCTTAATTCTTCTAACAGATGGGTTAACATTTTCCTTGAAAATATTGCATTTTCGGAAAAGTTGTTTTTGAGACCGCCTCTATTGTTTACCAATGCATCTCTTTTTTATCTCCTCAATCCATTCTCTAAATCCTTGACATTTATCCAACATAGCGTCAATCCCGACCTCCAACGCAAGGACGTTTCCAAAAACGACTTTGTCGTAGTTGGGAAATATTTTGAGAATTCGTTTTGAGGGGGAAGTTTCCATTCCTCCGTTTATGTCTTCAGGATTGGGATATTTTGCAATGATATCAGCTGTTTCTGAAATTTGCTTGTCTGTAAAGTATTTCGCAAAGCCGTTATCATTAGCAAAGAACAATGCCTCAAATTCATAAAGCTGAATATAAGAAAAGAATCTTCGGTCTCCGATTTCCTCATCTATACATTTTCTCATCACCCTTACCCTGTCGTTGTCAATTGTAATGCTTTCCCATTTCTCTTTTCCAGGTACTTCCGGGATACGGTAGAAATCGATAAATGTAGTGACGACAAAATCATCTTTCCCTGATTTCAACAAACGAGACACTTCGTTCCGCAGATGGTTATACGAAGTCATTCCACCTCTTTGGCTCCTACTCGTATGTATTACTATCGGTGTTATATAAATAGAGAATTGCAGAAGGTACGGACTTACAACGCTTTTGATAAATTCACTTTCCGTCTGACCCTCAACTACCACATACAATCTTTTCATGGGCGACCTCCTATTATATTTTTCTCCCAAATTTCTCCAAGGCTGTAATCCTCAATCCAGGATGCCAAATCAGCTTGGTCAAGGCGGCGGTAGGTGGTGCCGGCATTGAAATCGGTAACAACGATGTCGGATGGGTCAAAGTTATTAATAAGATTTACAGACTGCGTGGCAACGAGCACCTGATTTTCATTGCTTGCCATACGAAGCAATGCTGCAATTTTATTTACGGCAGAAGGGTGCAAACCGAGTTCCGGTTCATCAATTATTAATGTCTTGCCTTTTATCGGTTGCAAAAGAAGTGTGGCTAAAGCAATGAAACGTAACGTTCCATCAGAGAAACTGTATGCGTCAAAATATGCGTCAGTGCCGTCCTGTTCCCATTCAAGCATTATCATTTCTCGGTTTAACGGGTGTTCTCTGAGTTTGAAGCACTTGAAATATGGCGCTACCGACTTAACGATGCCCTCGACAAGTAAAAAATTACGGTTGTGTTCATGCTGTAGCCGATAAAGACAAGCTGCGAGATTGGAGGCATCGCTTCGCAAATACTCATTATCAGAAATGTTACAAGCAGAACGCATACTCGATGTAACGCTCGTATCATGGAAGTGATAAACCATAAAACGATTTACATTGTTTTTTAGCTCTTTAGTAATGTCAGCATCGTTCTGCACATAAAGTTTATCGCCTATGGCAGGTCTTAACTCAAGGTTTAGGATTTTGCCATCGGAATACTCCATTTTGCAGTTTAACTGTTCCGAATATTTTCTGCCGTTGTATAAGAATCGGTCACATCCGCCACCTGCCATAACGTAGTTGTCGAGATTGCCTGCTTGAATGGCGTTTACAAGTTCGAAAAGGGAAATCAAATTGCTCTTACCAGAGCCATTAGCACCAATAAGAACATTGAGACTGCTTAGTTTTAGAGCAGCCTCCTTAATCGATTTGAATTTCTTTATGTATATCTTTTCTACCATAAAGTTGCACCATATTAATAAAGTCAGGTGCAAATATACATACTTTTTCCCAAATATGCAATACTTTGCTCAAAAAAAATAGAATTTAATTCAAAAGCCATAATTTTATCGATAAAAATCATCGAAAAAGTGTAGAAAAAGCATCTTTTCTTGCTTTTTCGGAAAAAAGTTCGTATATTTGCAGCTGAAATAATTTAAAGACTACAGCAATGAAAATACAATTCGCATCAGATTTACACTTGGAGTTCCGTGAGAACTGGAGATACCTGAAAGAGGAGCCATTGCAGCCGGTGGGCGACATACTCGTGCTTGCCGGCGACATTGGTTATCTTGGTGATGACAACTATAAGAACCATCCTTTCTGGAAATGGGCATCAGAAAATTTCAAAGAGGTTATAGTGTGCATGGGCAATCACGAGTTTTACAAGAACTACGATATCGCCACGCTCAAAGACGGTTATTGCCTGGAAATACTCTCCAACGTGCACAGCTACTACAATGCCGTGGTGAACGTAGGCGACGCGGATATCATCGTCTCCACTCTTTGGGCGCACATCCCGGAGGAAGAGGCATATCCGACGACGCGCGGCGTAACTGACTTCTGGCGAATTTTATATAAAGGGCGGTACCTCACTGCCGACAATTTCAATTCAGAGCATGAGCGTTGCAAGGCGTTTATCGAAAAGTCAGTGGCGGAGAGCAAGGCCGCAAAGAAAATCGTGGTTACACATCATGTGCCCTCGTTCCAATTAAGTTCCCCCGATTTCGCTGGCAGCACCATCAACGGCGCATTCACCGTGGAGCTCGGCGACTACATCGCCTCAAGCGGCATCGACTACTGGATTTACGGCCATTCCCACCGCAACATCGACAAGATGATAGGGCAGACGATGTGCCTCAGCAATCAGCTCGGATACGTGTCGCACAACGAGCATATCGGCTTCGACACCTCCAAAGTTATCGAAATATAGAGCTATTCAAATCGTCACCAAATTTTTGCGTGCGTAATCATTTGAATATCGGTGCATTACAGACTTTTGTCAGTGTTTTTAGTGGACACTGGTTAAAAGTTGCATTTTTTTCTGCATTTTTTCGCCGAAATGTTTTGTGGTTTCGGAATATTTCAGTAATTTTGCATCGTTCTAATATATATATAGAATTGTGCAAAAGTTTTAGAATATGAACAATGTCATAATATCGGGACGAGAGATTCCCATTAAAGAGAGAAGCAAGTCTCAATTGAAAGGCGTGAATATCGGAGAGCAGCTGTCTTACAAGTTCTTCGATGCCAATTTCCATGGCATAAATTTGCTCTTGCTACAGCCCAGAGATAAAATGTCTACACCACGTTCTTTGTCTATTTTGGCACAAAACATAGAGGCAAAATTCAGCCTACCGGTTGTGTACCTTTTAGACCCGTGCCCCGCCTATTTTCGACAGCGTCTTATCGACAAAGACGTTTTCTTCATCATTTCCGACAAATACGCATATTTGCCAATGCTTATTGCCAATGAACGGATGCGCAGAAAGAAGACGGCGAAAAGGCTTTCTCCCGTGGCGCAATACATACTGCTTTATCATTTGCAAGAGACATCATTAGAGGGAATGTCGGCGAAAGATATCGCAAGCATCTTGCCGTATTCTTATTCAAACATCGCTTTCGGATTAGTGTGTCTCGAAGACTTGGGGTTGTGCAAGCGAAACATTAGCTCTTCAAATAGTAAAGTCATAAGTTTTCCCTATCGAGGCAAGGAACTTTGGGATAAAGCGGAACCTTATCTCATAAACCCCGTTTCACAAAAAACTTTCTGCGATGAACTGCTGTCCGACAAGCATTATCCTATTTGTGGCATCAATGCACTGGCCCGCTACACCCGGTTAAGTGCCGACTCAGAGTGTATGATAATGATGGACAAGAATGAGATAAAAGAGTTGATGAAGACCGGCTCAATGGTGAGGCAAAACGACTACGACGGGAAAGTCTCTATCGAAATTTGGAAATATCCCCCTGTTTGCAAAGAGGGATACTCTTCAGATATTGTTGATAAGTTATCGCTTGCCATGACTTTGCAAGAAGATAACGACCCGAGAGTGGAAAAAGAAGTTGAATATTTAATAAGCAATACGGAATGGATGGATTAGAATTATTCAGAGAAGCATTCGAAGAATACCACGACAATTATGTAATTATAGGTGGAACAGCCTGCAGTCTCACAATGGAAGGTACAGTGATGCGTCCACGCACCACCCACGATATCGACATTATTGTGATTGTTGAAAAAATGACCAAAGAATTCGGTATCCGCTTCTGGCAGTTTATACGAGAAGGAGGTTATAGGGCTGAAAAACGCAGGAATACTGGCGACGCCTCACCTAAATATGAGATGTATCGTTTTCTCGATGCAAAACTCGGTTATCCTGAAATGATAGAAATCCTTTCTCGGCATCCCGACATTCTTGGAGAGCCAAAAGGGCTGCTGATTGAGCCTCTTCCGATAGATGAAGAGGTTTCAAGTCTAAGTGCGATTATTATGGATGATGACTTTTATCATTTCACCATAGATCATAGCACATTGACGAATGGGCTAAGGCATGCAGATCCTATTGCTCTCATAGCTTTAAAATCTAAAGCCTATCTGAATCTCTTGCACGAAAAGGAGATTGGAAAGCACGTAAACAGTAAAGACATCAAAAAACATCGTTCTGACGTATTAAGGAGTACGGCTATAATAGCTGATGAACCGATTTTAGCACCCGAAAGCATTGTAAATTGCGTTAAAGATTTCGTTTCTTCAATTCGCAATGAGTGGAACTCTCTTTCGGAACCATTATCAAAATCAATTAACCAAAGACCTGAATTTGTTGATGCCCTGTTGGAACAATTGGAGAAACTATTCATATTAAACAAATAGAAAAAATTGTAGGTCACAGATACAGAAGAATGTTTGATTTTAACAAAAATTACGTCTAAAAACGTCCTTTTGTTTCTGAAAAACGTCCAATCACATCTAAGCGAATTGGTGCCGATGGATGTGATTGGACGTTAACGCTGATTAATGGGCGAGGGGATTATCCCGCGCTCGCATCAGTGAACTCTTTTAAGATATTATTCATATTTTTAATTTGAGGTCCACTTGTATCAGTGATGCTATGTGTTTTCTCTTTGACTTTCTTTATTCTGTCCCATGTCAGTTTGATTTTGCCGTCTTCTGTCTTAACATCCTTTTCGTCTGCGATTCCATCTTTCCAGTCGAGATAGCACTGCTCTATTGCCTCTTTTATCACGGCTTCTATATCTGCGCCACAGAAGCCATAGAACTCTTTGCATTTCTTAATGTCTATGTCGTTGAGCTCATCGGCTTTAGGGCATTTTGCCCTTATACCTTTATTCAGATGAATTTCAATAATCTGTTTCATTTCGTTGTCGTTAGGTAATTTAACGCAGAATATTTCATCGAAACGTCCTTTGCGTTTTAATTCGGGTGGAAGATTTTCGACATTGTTTGCAGTGGCGACGACATACACAGGACTTTTCTTTTCTTGCATCCAAGAAAGGAAATAGCCATACATACGCATAAGAGAATCATTGTGCTGATTTTTCTCGTCAACACCCGAGAATCCCTTTTCTATTTCATCAATCCACAACACGCATGGGGCGGCAGCCTCTGCTATTTTCAATGCTTTCCTCAGACTTGCTTCACTTTCGCCAAGCAGGCTCTTCATCATACTGCCCATATCGAGTTTCAATAAAGGCTGCTTAAATTGTGTAGCTGTAGCTTTTGCGCACAATGACTTTCCACATCCAGGCATTCCCACGATAAGGATGCCTTTTGGCGTTTCAACACCATTTGCCTCAGCTTCACCGAGATTGCTGACGACGACAGATTTCTTTTTCAAATAATTCTTCAGGTTTTCAAGACCGCCAATATCCTCAAGCCTCTCATTAGTCTCCACCAGTTCAAGGGATCCAGACCTTTTCACTATGGCTTTTTTCTGTCTTAAAAGAGTATCACGGTCTTTTTCCTCCAAAGAGCCATTGTTGCTTAAAGCGAAGTCAAGCATGCGGTCGATTTCGAATTCAAACAGGCCTCTTAGGGTTGGCATTAAGGCTTCCCTGTCTTTTGGAGATATACGTTTATATTCATTCATTTCCGCATGTTTGTCTATAAGCTTGTTTATTTCCTTTTCATTCGGAAACGGAATGTCGAATATCGACACATACTTCTCTATTTCCTTTGGTATTACGATTTCACTGTCGATAATGAAAATTGTGGTGTTGAAATATTCGTCGTAGAGTCTTCTTTGACCGATAAGGTGCAGGTATGATATCACCTTGTTGTCTTGTAACTCCTGACAAGCGTCTTTTATAACAAGATAACGGTCGGGTAGATGTATCTGCTGCTCTATCTGCATAAGATATAGTTCAGACAGTGTGTCGGTCAGCGATTGATAGCGGCTGTCGTCAACCATAGCCCTCTTCGTGATAAAGTCTGTGCGTCCTAATGCGGGACTCCACTCTTCTATCATACCGTTTTCAACGACCTCTTGTCCTACGGCCTTTTTTATGACTTCATCAACACGCCAGAAATCATAATTCTGTATGTATATAATCGGTGTATTTACATCAATCAATTTCCGTAATTCTAAATCAACTCTTCCCATATATCTAACTTTTAATACACGTTCAATTAGCCTTGTTTATCATCTTGTTTGGAATCCCAAGGGACGTTGTGAAAAGAAATGTCTCCACCTTGCTTTTCTATATCGTTTTTGTATTTACTGAGTGGTTTTGCCTTCTTAAATTCTTGCATACAAGCCTCCTGAATAAATACCCATCCTCTTTTTATTTCTATGTCAGTAAACCCTTTGTCATAACTATTATATTTATTCAATTTTTTAAAGGGTTCTCCTGCGTAAATAAGACCAATACAATATCTTTCCACAGGACTAAGAGTTCTTTCTCTTTCTTCATTGTATATCGTTCTTACAACGATGCAGGTTGTGTTACTATTATTTTTTAAGATGTCTTTTGCTATTTCGCAAGATGCTGATGCTTCTTGATTGTCTTTCGTAAATTCGACGAATGCCTCTATAATTAAAATTATACCTTCATAAGACATATCTGTATAACCTGGAAATCTCTGTTCATATACTTTCTTAGATACGACATCTTTCTTAGAGTTATTATTTTCATTCGTGTTAGAATCATTGCCTGCTTTGTATGAGTCTACTATAGTCTTAGCATCTAAAGACTTGTCAAGCCAAAGCTTACCAAATTCAAGCTTGTCTATTGCGCTCAAATTATTTCTTTCTAAGTAAACACGGAACAGAGCTTGCTTGAAAACATCCACTTTGCTATTTTGTCTTAATATCTCTTCTGCATCAGGATAACCATCAACAGCGAGTTCTATAATAATAGTGCGACCTTTCGCTTTTTCTTCTTCAGAAAGAGATAGCTCATCGTCAATCAATAATTTTCCAAGCACAAGTTTGTCTTTCTTGCTTAATGTATTTTCCAACTGACGGAGAATGTCTAACAGATATTTTTTATTGTATTTCGATCGCAATCGGTCATACATTCTTTCTGCGTCATGTTTGTGCCTTTCATCTCTAAAATTCTTTCTGATATATTTAAAGAGATGTTTCGCATTTTGTTGATAACCATTATCTTCCCAAAAAACTGCTAAATCACAAAGATTTTTGTAATCTTTCAGTTCGGGCATCAATGCGCTGATTAATTTCAGACATTCCTCTTCTGTATAAGCAGTGTCATCAGACTTACATTGCTTAACAGCTTTAGCAATGTCATTTTCTTTTAACTGTAGAAGCCATTTTTCGAGACGGCCATCCATTAATAAAATCACATCTTCAAGTGAAAAATTTTGCCGAAGACTGTCAAGGGAGGTATGCTCCTTACCTCCTGACATAATCCGTATTTTTACAGGTCTAATTCCGAACTTCATGAGAATATAAAATTAAAGATACCTTTGAAAACTGAACCTACTGCACTTATTACAGCATGCGCTATACTTTTTGCGGCTTGAGCCACTTTTTTCACTCCTTGAACCACGAACTTTGCACATGGTTTTGCCATCAGTCTCCCAGCCGTTCTGATAACTGGAGTTATTACTCTTGCAGGAGGAAAAGCGGCACCTACAACATTTGCCACCGCGTCAGAAACTCTGATTATACCTTGCTCTACGACTTTTTCAGCTATAGCTGACACTCTTGCTGCCGTATGGTCAATAAGCATATCAACAGCTTTTGTGGGAGATATCAATCCTATGTTAGCTTGATAAGCTGTTTTACATTGTTGCAAGCCTTCATCAACGGCAGAGGCAACTTTTAAGACATCAGAATTCTTTAATTCTTCATCTGGGGTCGTTGCTACCTTTGCCAGATTAAATAGTTTCTTCATCTCTGTATCCTTCTTTCCGTAAAAATTATCGTTAAGAAAGTCCTGAACAGATTTGAATTCTTTTATTGGTTCATCTATGTCTGCACTTGAAGAAATAATGTCTTTTATTTTTATGGTTTCAGCTGAAGCGTTTGTAATCAATAAATCATTAAGGCTTTTTATTTTCTCTTCCATATCCCATCCTCCTATTCTTTTTCGTTTTCTGTTGATTGCTCAAATTCTTCAATCTCTTTTCCGTAATCCTCAAGGCGTGTTGCGAGAGCGGTGTTGAGACCTTCGATGAATTCCTCTTTTTCTTTTTCGTCTTTGTCTTTCAGGATGGAATCCATTTCGCTTGATAGCCATTGCTCGCGGCTCTTGCCTTTGTCTTTCGCCTCTTTTAAGGACAAGGCCTTGTTGTTAATACTGTCGATAACAGCATTCGACTCGTTGAGGAATGCTGACTGCTCCTCGCTGAAGCCAAGCTTTTTTGCCTGCTCTGCGATGAACGTGTCGAAATCCATGTCTCCCTTTGCCTCATACGCTTCAAGTAGTTGGCCCAAAATTTCTTCTTGTGTCATATTCGTTTTTTTAGGTTTTATTTTTCCGCTGCCGCCTTTCCTTTAAACAAAACACCAGATTTGCCGTCGGGGCGGAGAGCGATGTTGCTTCGCGCTGTTGTTAGCGAGTGCAAATATACTATATTTTTTACAAACGTCAAAGGAATTGGGAATTTTTCGCTCAAAAGGGTTGAGAAAAATTTAAGGCGGTCGAAAAATACCGAAAAAACGAGGCGGCAGCCGTCGAAAATACCGCGAAAAAGGGAGGCGAAAGCCGTTGCGATAGCTCTTTGCGGCATAAAATAGCATAATTTGGTGAATTTTTCTAAAGTTTGTTTGGAATGCACCGAAATTATTCGTAACTTTGCAGCGAATAAATATATCAATATGGCAGGAGCAGAGAATTGGAGCGATGAATACTGGCCGTTGCTGATGCAACTGTATTTAAAGAAGCCGGAGGGTGTGAAGCCCGTCTTCGGCCGTGGCACTGTGGACCTCGCCATGGAGCTGCACGTGCATCCGCAACTGCTTCATGAGAAGATGAAAGCACTCAGGAAACAGGCGGAGATAGACCGTGAGCAGATAATTCCGGGGTTGGAGGAGCAGGCCGAAATGATACACAACCAACAGTCGAAACCAAGTTTGAAAAAATTGTGGCGGCTGTATGGCGACAACCCTAAAAAGCTGAAAAAAGACACAGCCCTGATAAGACAGATGCAAGGCTTCTATTCCGCCGGGGCTTTCTACGACGGCGTGGAAATAAAAGAAACCTTCGAGAAAATCTTCCGGCCGATACCAGATATCGAAGACAACATCACTCCGCTGATGCTCATACTGATCCTCGACCTCTATTTCCGACTCACCCCCATCACCATGCAGGAAGAGACACCGGAGGTGAGGGAACTGGCGAAACTCATATCCATGAAACCGGCGAAAGTGGCGGAGATATTAGAGGTGTTCCAATATTGCGACCCATACCTGAAGCGAGAAGCCATAATGCTCAACCCGCTTTCGGAGGCTTGTCAGAAAATATGGCAGAAATACGCTAATATCGACACGATGGAACTGGTGAACATCGCTGCCGAATACAGTGAATATTACAAATCATAAAGAGAAAAATAAATGGCACAAGGACTTATCCAGATACAAGGGCAGAAACAGACGATGCAGCAGAAGCTCTCACCAAGTCAGCTGATGATGGTGAAGCTGCTCGAACTGCCCGTTACGGAGCTGGAAGAAAGAGTGCGCACGGAGCTCGACGACAACCCGGCCCTCGAACAAGACACTGAATATCCCGACGAATTGTCATACGACACTGACAGCCCTGCTGACACCACAAGCGACGAGCATGCCAACGACGAGGAATACGATGAGTTTGCGGAAACAAAGGAAAAAGAAGACCGCGAGGAGGCCTTTGATCTGGCTTTGGAAAACATCGGGCGCGACGACGAGATGCCGGAGGTACAGCAGACGCAAGTAAACAGCTCGGGTGGCGAGGGCGAGAACTTCGTGTATGGCGACACCGATTCTTTTTATGATTTGTTATTGCAACAGGCAGGGGAGCATGAGCTGACAGAAAAACAACACGACATCCTCGAATATCTCATCGGCTCCTTGGACGACGACGGACTGCTAAGAAAATCGATGAGCGACATAAGCGACGAACTGGCTTTCTCGCATAATATCGACGCATCGGAAGAAGAGATACACGACATGCTCTTAGTGCTACAGACTTTCGACCCGGCAGGCATCGGTGCCACGAATCTGCAAGAATGCCTTGCTCTGCAAATCGACAGAAAAGAATGCAGCAAATATGAGAAAAAAATGATGAAGGAGGTAATCGAAGAGCATTTCGACGACTTCAAGAAAAACAAATGGAAGAGGATTGCCGAGCAGATGAAAATCTCGGATGAGGCGGCGCAAGTATTAGAGAGAGAGCTGAAAAAACTAAACCCCAAGCCGGGCGCGGCGATGGGAGAGGCTGTGGGGAAAAGCATGCACCAGATAACTCCCGACTTCCTTATCGACATCTCCGATGACGGCAGAATATCGTTCTCGCTCAATGATGCCAACCTTCCCCCGTTGAAGGTGTCGGAGTCGTTTACAGAACTTCTGCAAGAGAGTCAGGACAAAAAAACGCCTCAGTCTAAAAGGATGAAAGAGGCCCTGGCATACACGAAGAGCAAGGTGGATGCCGCACAGACATTCATCGACGCTGTGAAACAAAGACAGCAAACCCTCTACCTCACGATGAAAGCCATAATACAATGGCAAAGACCTTTCTTCGAAGACGGAGACGAGGCTTCGCTCAAACCGATGAAACTTGAGGATATCGAAAAGATGACTGGAATCGACTCATCGACAATCTCAAGGGTGAGCAACAGTAAATACGCACAGATGAAATGGGGCACGTTCCCGCTGAAATTCTTCTTCACCGACAAATACACCTCGGAGACGGGCGAGGAGATGTCAACACGGAAAATAAAACTTACACTAAAAGAAATCATAGACTCAGAAGATAAAGGAAACCCATACAGCGACGAGCAGCTGAGAGAGAAACTCAAAGAGGCGGGACAGCCGGTGGCAAGGCGCACAGTGGCAAAATACCGCGAACAGCTCGGAGTGCCGGTGGCAAGATTAAGAAAGCAATGAAAAGATTTATCATAGAAGCCTCGAAAATAGTGAGCAGTCTGTTCAACCCGTTCTACCTGCCTGTGCTGGGCATGGTGGTGTTGTTTGTGTTCAGCTATTTGTCAATGCTCTCCTGGCCCTATAAGCTGCAGGTGCTTATCACCGTGCTTTTCTTCACCGTGATGCTCCCCACATTCGCCATCGACTGGTATCGCAGGTTTAAAGGGTGGACAGAGGCAGAAATGGCGAAGAAAGAACACCGTGTGATACCATATACGATATCGATAATAAGCTATGTGATTTGCTATTATATCATGACGGTGATGCGCATACCGCGCTTTATGTGCAATATAGTGCTTGCGGCTCTTGTCTTGCAGATGGTATGTGGCATTATCAACCTGTGGTGGAAAGTCTCCACTCACAGCGCGGCGTCGGGAGGGCTCACCGGGGCTCTCGTGGCATTTTCGATGATTTTCGGTTTCAACCCCTTCTGGTGGCTCTGTCTCGTGATTTTGTTGTCGGGACTCGTTGGCACCAGCCGTATGATACTTCGCCAGCATACTCTGTGGCAGATTTTCGCCGGATATGCGATAGGCTTCGTGGTGGCATGCGGCGTGTTGCTGTTTTGTTGAAAAAAATAAATTTAATAAGATATGAAAGCATTAGTTAGTATTATAATGGGCAGCACGAGCGACCTGCCCGTGATGGAAAAGGCGATGAAACAATTAGAAGAGCTTCAGATACCTTTCGAGGTCAACGCTCTCTCGGCTCACCGCACCCCGCAGGCAGTGGAGACATTCGCACGCGAGGCTCAAGGCCGTGGCATCTTAGTGATAATAGCAGCTGCCGGCATGGCAGCGGCACTGCCTGGAGTGATTGCCGCAAACACCACCCTGCCCGTAATCGGAGTGCCTATAAAAGGTATGCTCGACGGACTCGACGCACTGCTGAGCATAGTGCAGATGCCACCGGGTATTCCCGTGGCCACAGTGGGAGTGAACGGAGCCGCCAACGCCGCAGTGCTGGCTGCTGAGATGATTGCACTCAAAGATGATGAAGTGGCGCAAAGAGTGGCAGCACAGAAAGCTGGGCTGAAAGCGAAAATCGAAAAGGCCAATAAGGAATTGAGCCAAATCGAAGGATACGATTTTCTGTGCAAATAAATTTGCAATGGATAATGGATAATGGAAAATGGAGAGCTGGATGACAGATTTGTTTAATTATAAAAGGAGATACTCCACAGAGGTGAGGGTGGGGGATAAGCCCTTGGGAGGCGACAACCCGATAAGGTTGCAGTCGATGACCACCACCAACACACTCGACACGCAAGGGTGTGTGGAGCAGGCACAGCGCATCATTGACGCTGGCGGTGACTACGTGCGTCTCACCACACAAGGTGTGAGGGAGGCGGAGAACTTGAAAAACATCCGAGAGGGACTGCCTCACGACGGCAGCGCCAGACTCGTGGCCGACGTGCATTTCAATCCGCATGTGGCAGAGGTGGCAGCTCTGTATGCCGACAAAGTGAGAATCAATCCCGGCAACTATGTTGATCCCGCCCGCACATTCAAAAAACTCGAATACACTGATGAGGAATATGCGGATGAGCTCAAAAAGATAGAGGAGCGTCTGCTGCCCCTCTTGCAGATATGCCGTGAACATCATACGGCTCTGCGCATAGGAGTGAATCACGGCAGCCTTTCTGACCGTATTATGAGCCGTTATGGCGACACGCCGGAGGGCATCGTGGAGAGCTGCATGGAGTTTCTGAGAATCCTAAAAAAAGAAAACTTCAACGATGTGGTGATATCCATCAAGGCCTCCAATACCGTGGTGATGGTGCGCTCGGTGCGCTTGTTAGTTGACGCTATGGACAAAGAAGACATGCACTATCCTCTCCACCTCGGCGTTACAGAGGCCGGCGAGGGTGAAGACGGCAGAATAAAGAGCGCGGTGGGCATCGGCGCACTGCTCTGCGACGGTATCGGCGACACTATCCGCGTGTCGTTGAGCGAAGAGCCGGAGAGGGAAATCCCCGTGGCTCGCGACCTCGTGGATGTATGCCTGCCAAAACCAGAGACAAAGGCTCCGCATATCGACGACACGCCATGCAAGAGCTTCGACTATCTGCGACCTGAAAGGCGTAAAACGATGGCGGTGGCGAAAATCGGCGGCAATAACGTGCCGGTGGCGGTGGGTGCTGACTTCAATATCGACAATGCCCCGGCGAAACTGATTTATATGCCAGCCGATGCAGAAGGAATTAATGATGGGAAACAGACACCCGACACAGATGCTGATTTTATTAACGAAATACGACAGAATCCCGATGCCGTGGTGGTCGTTACTGGGCGACAAACCATGGATGAGGCCAGCGGAACAATTCTCGGCCGCTGCCGCGCGGCGGTGAATAAGCTGATGAACGCCGGTTTGCAAAACCCGGTGATTTTCCGCATGTGCTATGATATCCCTAATATGACCAAGGCACAGTTCCAACTCACCGCGGCTGCGGATATGGGAGCCCTGATGATAGACGGCTTCACCGATGGCGTATGGCTCGACAATTCCGCTGACAGCGGCAAACCATTTGAGTGGCAGGCAGAGACGTCGCTCGCCATCTTACAGGCGGCAAGACTTCGCACAAGTAAAACGGAATATATCAGTTGCCCGGGATGCGGCCGTACTCTCTACGACCTCCGCACTACCATCGCGAAGATAAAGGCAGCCACTAAAGACCTCGTCGGTCTGAAAATCGGAATCATGGGATGTATCGTCAACGGACCAGGAGAAATGGCCGATGCCGACTACGGATATGTGGGTGCAGGCAGAGGAAAAATCTCTCTCTACCGGCGCAAGGAATGTGTGGCAAAGAACATCCCTGAAGAAGAGGCAGTAGAACGGCTTCTTCAATTGATAAACGACGACAGGGGTTAGGTAATAATTGTCAATTATCAATTGTCAATTGTCAATTAAAATAAGAAGAAAGGCTCGGAGAGCCTTTCTTCTTATTTTACTATCGACGTAAGAGTTCCTTTTACATTCTTCATGCTTTTCACGAATGCCTTGGCGCTTCCGAACCGTAGGAAGAGGTCGAGCCTCACCGGCACGTGATAGGCATCGTCGGTGATGAAGAACCTCACTATCTCTTTCTGTTTGCCGTCTTCAACCTCAAGATACGACACTGACAGACAGCGGTATTTCTTTCCGTCGTCGCCTTTTATAACTTTCTTCCCGCGGTATTTTAGATAGCCGTTGATAATCTTCTTGCCATCCACTTGAGGTAGGGTTATCAGTTTGCCTTCTTTCCAGTCCGACGGGTCGAAATTGCGGGCATAGAGGAAAGTGCTAAGCATATCGTGCGGACAGTTGCCGCTTGTGGCGTTTTTCCAGAAGTGCTTGCCTTCGTGGTTTATGCGGTGCTGTTTCAGGTCGGCCTTTTCACCACTGTATTTATACCACACCTCGTCGATATAGTATCTGTCGCCCTCGCTTGCCGCCTTTCTGTAGTATAGCGGCACCATGTCTTGTGTGGTATAGCAGGTGAGTGTGTCGCGCAGCTTGAAGAATTTATCCGCTTTCTTGCTTCCACGAGTGATGAGGTCGGCCTTAAATGCCTCTTTGCCCTCGTATTTAGTGAGGTGTGTCTGCATGGTTGCGGTGCCGCATTTCACCCACACGAATTTCCAGTTGAAATATAAGTTGTATTCCAGCACCTCGCCTGATTTAAAAGAGGTGTTGGGCAGAGGGCATTGTGCCTTCGTCTGTTGCACAGTGCCTGCCAAGAGTGCTATAATTATGCTGCAAACAATCGCAGCCATTCTCATTCCTTTCTTCTTCATATCGTAAAATATTTAATTCTGTCAATCTCGCCAACCCTTATCTGGAAAAACCGCGGCTTCGCCGCCATCGCCGGAACGGCGATACTAATTGTCAATTGTCAATTGTCAATTGTCAATTGTCAACTGTCAATTGTCAATTCCCCTTCGGGTTATATTCTATTCCCAGGTCTTTTGCCCTTTTGAGGTTGCGGTCTGTTTTCTTTTTATTCTCTTTGTCAGCCTTTTGTTTTGTTATCTCTCCTGGTTTTTGTTGAGTAACAGGAGTGGCATTTACATTCCACGACTGTGTGACATCCCATTTCGCTTTGCATTCGATGTCGTGCGGGTAGTAATACACTGTTTCCGGCTGTTTGTCGGCGGCATATTCTCCAGTGTCCCATTTGCCGTTGCCATTAGCGTCGTCGATGGCCCGCATATAGTAGGTGCCTGGTTTCACGTAGTAGAAATCGGCTTTTCCTCCCACGGCTTTCATCTCTCTCACGGGTTTGTCGCTCTTATCTAAGAGTTGCACTATCACGTTGTCGGTTTTTGTTCCGCTGATGGTGATAAAGAGTGAGCTGTATGCGTCGAGACTCTTCACTTTCACCCCTTGTTTTATGGGGTCGGTGGTTTGTCCGTAGATGTCTGTTATTGCCGCGCTGTCCACCTCAAAGCTGTATTCTGTCTCTGGCTGCCAGTCTGCCAATACGTCGTATGTTCGGAATTGTCTCTCGTTTTTCACCACTTGTATGGGCTGGTTATACCACATAGAGTCGATCATCACATACAGGTGCACTTTCGATGTGTCAAACTGCGCCACAGGCGTGGGCAGCGTGATGCGTATGTCGGTGTCGGGGTCTTTTTCTCCCGTGTTTTTGATTTCCGGTTTCAGCGGCTCCACTTTCTGTATGGTGTCGTAGGGCTGCTCTTTTTTCTTTTTCTTCTCTTGTTCTTTCTGCCATTTCTCGAAAGCCTCCTGTTTTTGCTTCATCCTTTTCTGGTATGGCTGCTTCGAGAGAATCTGCGTGGTGTCGCTGTTGCTCACCAATGCCCCGGTGGAGTCGCTCATCATATATGTTATAATCATGTCGAGCGTGTCTTGGTTGCACAGCGTGGTGTCGCGCAGCCAATATGTTATGGTGTCTTTATGCTCTGAGGGTTCAATGATGAATGCGTCGTCGGTGTTGAAGTTGAGGCCTTGTATCTCCGGCAGACTGTCGTGCCCGTAGCTGAAATAGAGTGTGAAATAGCGGTAGTCTTTGCGTTCCTGCTTCAGGAAATAGCGGTCGGTGATAGTTTCTGTAAACGACCTCAGCACGATGTTGTCGGGTGTGAAATGTGTGAACGGTATGCTCTCTATCGACTTGATATGCAACGAGTCCACCCATGTGGTGTCAGGCCTCTTGTCAGGAAATGACGAGGGTGAGAATGTCTCGTGCGAGAAGGCGAGGGCTTCGCTTCTCTGGCTGAATTTAAAGTCGCCGTCCATGTCTTGCAGTGCGTAGGCCCTGTATGTGCCTGGGGCCACGCCCCTGATTACAAACCTTCCGCGGCTGTCGGTGCGCGACACCCTCATGAGCGGCTGCGTGGTGAATGCGCTGTCTGCCAAGTCGTTATATAGTCCCACGAGTATTCCTTTCACCGGCTCCAGGTTCTCGGCAGCCAATACGGTGCCCGACACTTCAAATGTGTCGATGGCCTCGCCGGTGGAGAAGCTGAAGGTGTAGTTGCCCAACGGGTTGCCCTCATTGTTGTCGCTGATGGCGTCGCTGAAGTCTATGGTGTAAGTAGTGTTGGGTTTCAGTGAGTCTTTGAGCTCCACGCTGATGTATTTCCGGCTTGTTTTTATCTCCGGTGTCTCGAGTTGTGGTGGCGACACAACGACTTTTTCTGTGGCATTTTCGAGTTTTATATATTCGTCGAAATATATTTTTATTTTTCCCTCAGTGATGTTCACTCCTCCGTCGAGCGGTGTTGACGCCACCACCTTCGGCGGGTCGTCGTCATACCATCCTCCGTCAGGTGAGCCCATGCGTGCGCATGAGGCTATGATGAGCATTGCGAGCGTCATCACAACCAAGTATAGGCCGTGTATGGTTTTTCGTGTCATTTACTCCTTTGTGGTGTTGTATTTCATTATCTGCTCGATATATGTGCGCACATTGCTCAGTCTTGGCACTTTGTGCTGCCCGCCGAGCTTCCCTTGGGCTGCGAGCCATTCGTTAAACACTCCCGGCTTTCCCTGTATCACCTGCAAGCGTTGCAGTGTGATGTTTTTGTATCGCTTCGCCTCGTAGTCGGAGTTGAGCTCTTGCAGCTTTTTGTCGAGTATGTCGGCGAATTTCTCGATGTCCTGCGGTGGTGTGGAGAATTCGATAAGCCACTGGTGCCGGCATTTGCCCTCTTCGTCCATAAACACGGGTGCGGCGGTGTATTCCAGTACTGCCGCGCCTGTTTGCTGACAAGCGTATTCGAGGCCTTTCTCTGCGTTATCCACGATAAGCTCCTCGCCGAAGGCGTTGATGAAATGCTTGGTCCTGCCGGAGATGATAAACTTGTATGGATTTGTGGAAGTGAACCTCACGGTGTCGCCAATGATATACCTCCATAGTCCAGTGGTGGTGGTGATGACCATCGCGTATTCCACATCTTTTTCCACTTGCTCTAATGGTATCGCTGTGGCTTCGGGTTTTCCGAAGTCGCTCATTGGTATGAACTCGTAGAACACGCCGTAGTCAATCATGAGCAGCATCGACTTGTCCGCCGGGTCGTTTTGCAGTCCGAAGAAGCCCTCGCTTGCGTTATATGTCTCCATATAATGCATTTTTGGTGAGGGAATGATACTTTCGTATTGTTTTCTGTATGGTGTGAACGCCACTCCTCCGTGGAAGAACACCTCTAAGTTTGGCCATATCTCGCTTACGTTGTCTTTCCCGCTTATTTCGAGTGCTTTATTCAACACGCTGAGCATCCATGAAGGCACGCCGCTGATAGAGGTAACGTTTTTGTTTATGCACTCCATGGCAATCCTCTCCCTTTTGAGTTCGAAGTCTTGCAATAGTGCCGTGTCTTTTTTGGGCACTCTGAAGAGGTTGGCTATGGGGTTGATGTTTTCTATCAATATTGCGCTGAGGTCTCCTACGATGCTCCCCGCCACATTGTAGTTGGGTGAGTGGCTTCCTCCGAGTATGAGGCTTCTGCCGTCGAAGAGTCTGCTTTTGGGGTTGTTGTGCAGATAGAGAGCCACGGAGTCGAAGCCTCCTTTGTAGTGGGTGTCTTTAAGATATTGTAGGCTCACGGGTATGAACTTGCTTTTGTCGTTGGTGGTGCCGGAGCTTTTGGCGTATGATTTCACTCTTCCCGGCCACAGCACGTCTTTTTCCCCGTGCCTCATTCTGTCGATGCTTTCCTTTAGCTCTTCGTATGTGTTTAGCGGCACGTTTTTAGCGAAGTCCTCATACGACTTCACTATTCCTAATGAATGTTTGCGCCCGTATTCTGTGTGTTTGCCTTCATCCACAATTCGTCTCAGCACTGCCGCTTGTATGCTGCTGGTGTTGTTGGCGTATGCTTCTATCTGCTTTACTCTCTTGCAGAAGATGGGCTTTGCTAACGTTGTGATTGCCATTGTTATAGCTTTTATTGGAAGGCCTGTTCCTCAGCCGCGGCGATGATGTCTTCTTTTGTCATCTTGCCAGGTATGTGTATGTCGCTGAGGTCGAAGTCTTTGCCGTTGAGGTCTAAGCTGTCGCTGCTTGTGTTGTTGCTGTTATCCTTAGCGCCCTCTTTTTTGTTGGCTGCCTTTCCTTGTTTATTTGTTCGGAACCCCTTGTCCTTGCCTGTTGTGCCATCTTCGATGTCGATGTCAGGCACGGTGGTGGGGTTTTCCTCCATTTTTGTCCTTTTGCTTTTTTCGGCGAAGATAAGTTCTGTGAACTGTGGTTCTTTTCTTATTTTCGCCAAAGTCTCTTTCGCCGCATTCTGCTGGCTTTCTTTTTTTGAGAATCCTTCTCCTTTCCCTCCTTTCAGGTTCTCTATTATTACAAGAGTTTTAAACACGGGGCTTCCGCTCTTGTCTTTTGTCTCTTCAAGGTTTTTGAACTCTATCTCCACCTTGTTTTTCTGTGTCCACTCAATGAGTTTGCTTTTGAAATTCACCTCTTTGTATGCCACCTTGTCGATGTTGATAAGTTGGTTGAGGATTCTTTTGTTCATAAACTTCATGCAAGCGTCGTATCCTCTGTCGAGATAAATGGCTCCCACGAGAGCTTCGAAGGCGTTGCCTCCCATGTAGCTGTTGTGTGAGTTGCTTTTCCCCGATGTGAGTATGAGGTCGGTGATGCCCATCTCTTGCGCGAGCTTGTTGAGTGTGTCGCGCTGCACTATCTTGCTTCTTGTGTTGGTGAGGAAGCCTTCTCTCTTTCCGTCGAAATGTCGGTACACGATGTCTCCCACGATGGCGTCGAGAATGGCGTCGCCGAGGAACTCGAGCCGCTCGTTGTTCACCGGTCTTCCTTTCTCATTGCGCCTCCCTATGCTTTTATGCAGCAGGGCTTGCTTGTAGTAGGTGATGTCTCCCGGACAGAAGCCGAGTATTTCCTTCAACGAATAATAAAGCTCCTTCTCCTTACGGAAAGGGAGCTTTATATTATTGATGATGTCTTTTAAACTCATTAATCGCCGTTGTATTTTTTGAATACTACGCTTGCGTTGTGACCGCCGAAGCCGAAAGTATTGCTCATGGCAGCCCTTACGGTGCGTTTCTGTGCCTTGTTGAAGGTGAAATTGAGCTTGTAGTCAATCTCCGGGTCTTCATCGCCCTCCTCATGGTTGATTGTGGGCGGCACGATGTCATTTTTCACGCTCAGCAAGCAAATCATGCCTTCTATGGCTCCGGCAGCTCCGAGGAGGTGGCCGGTCATTGACTTGGTGCTGCTGATATTGAGTTTGTAAGCGTCTTCTCCAAACACTGCTTTGATGGCTTTCACCTCAGAGATGTCACCCACATGTGTTGACGTGCCGTGCACATTGATATAGTCGATGTCGGAGGTGGTAAGACCGGCGTCTTCCATTGCTGCCTGCATCACGAGCTTGGCTCCTAAGCCCTCGGGGTGCGAGGCGGTGATATGGTATGCGTCAGCACTCATTCCTTCACCCACCATCTCGCCGTAAATCTTTGCGCCTCTGGCTTTTGCGTGCTCGAGCTCCTCAAGGATGAGGCACCCGGCTCCTTCTGCCATCACGAAACCGTCGCGGCTGGCGCTAAACGGTCTTGAGGCTTTCTCCGGCTCGTCGTTGCGTGTTGAAAGGGCTTTCATCGCGTTGAAGCCTCCCACGCCGCAGGCGCAGATGGCGCTCTCGCTGCCGCCGGCCACCATTACGTTGGCCTTGCCAAGTCTGATGATGTTGAAAGCATCAGCCAATGCGTGGCATGATGAGGCGCAAGCGCTCGTCGTGGCGTAGTTGGGACCGTTGAAACCGAAATGAATGGACACGTGCCCGGCTGCGATGTCGGAAATCATCTTGGGGATGAAGAAGGGGCTGAACTTGGGTCCGTCGGCTTCGTGCACACCATAGTATTTCACTTCGTCCTCGAAGGTACGGATACCTCCGATGCCGACTCCGTAAATCACGCCGATGCGCGTCTTGTCTTCTTTCTCCAAGTCTAAGCCACTGTCGTTAACCCCCTGAATGGCGGAAATGAGAGCCAGCTGTGTGTAGCGGTCTATTTTCCTTGACTCCTTGCGGTCGAGGTATTCATTCACATCGAGCCCTTTAATCTCGCATGCGAAATGGGTTTTAAACAGTGTTGTGTCAAACTGTGTGATGGGCGCGGCTCCACTTTTTCCTGCTAAGAGGGCGTTCCACGTGTCTTCCACGTTGTTGCCCAGCGGTGTTACTGCTCCCAGTCCAGTTACAACTACTCTTTTAAGTTCCATTTATTTTGCTTTTTCTTCAATATACTTGATGGCGTCGCCTACGGTTGAAATTTTCTCTGTCTCGTCATCGGGTATATTAATTCCAAACTCTTTCTCGAATTCCATGATGAGCTCTACGGTGTCGAGTGAATCTGCACCAAGGTCGTTGGTGAAGCTTGCCTCTGGTTTTACCTCTTTCTCGTTAACACCGAGTTTGTCAACAATAATTGCCTTTACTTTGTTCTCAATTTCTGACATAATTTTAAATTTTAATGTTAATACTTAATTACTTCTCACTCATAGAGCCTTTGCCCTGTTGGAAACAGGGTGAAAAAGGCAGTTTTATCCAAAAACCGCCGCAAAGTAACTACTTTTTTGTGAAATACGCAAATTTTTTTACGAAAAAAGCATTTCTTGCTGCACAAATGCCCTAAAGTTGTGCAAAAAAAACCACAAATTTTGCATAACTTTGCAAAAATTTCATCTTGTTTACGGTGATTTTTACCATTGTGTACGTTTACAATTTCCGCAAGTTTGCATGTCGTTATTATTATCGAATTTATTCTTCTGCCATTGACTTTAGCACGTCAAATCGTGTGATTTTAGAAAAATATTGTATTTATATGCTTTCATTGATAACACGTGGTTCAATTAGAAGCTGTTCGGTGAGTATATAATAAATAAGGTGTAATGTAAAATCTATTGTAAACTTTGCAAATATACAGAATAAATGTGACATAGAGCACGAAAACGAAAAAATGCAGTTGGGGGCTTGGTTTTAAAAAAAACAGAAAATTGAGCGAAAAAACATATTTTTTATTCTTTTTGCATACAAATCGAGATTTTTATGTAAATTTGCCCTCGAATAGAACTTAAAGAATTTAAGATATGGAAGAGATGAAGCAGAAAAAGAGAAGATAGTATAGAACTGAAACCGCAATTATTTATTCAAAGACAGAAAAGAACGTATTCCATTTTCCAGATACAATGTAGTAAAAGTATAAATGTAAACTGAAATAAAAAAGGATATGAACAAGAAAACATTGTTTTTTACAATATTCTGCGTCGGCAGTTTGGCGGAGCGACTTAAAAAAGACGACAAGGACGTATATCATGCCTTGGAGGAGTCTCATATTATTTCCGACTATATAGTTCCTTGCTACGACACGCTCCACACTTTCTCAAAAGAATATATCGTCGAAGATTTACTGAATTTAATGAAAAGGAGGAATGTTGTTATATGATACTCTATCATACATCAACTGTTGAAATTCGCAAATCAGATGTGCTTCACTCTCGAAAGTTTCTGGACTTTGGAGCCGGATTTTATGTAACCACGCTAAAGGAACAAGCCAGGCGATATGGAAAACGCATCACAAAGGAGCAAGCTTTAGACCTGCTGCGCTTCGAGATTCCTAATTGTCAAATGTGTATAACTAGCCAAAAATGCTTAGACAAGCATTTGAGGTTTTTAAAATCAATAAAAGTAAGTCGATGAAAGCAAACAGACAAATATTGCAAATGAAATATGCTAGAATCGTGGAGAGGTTCGCGAAACTTGCGAAGCTTTCATACGAAGAGGCTCTTAAAATATTCTATGACTCCCGTACATTTAAACTTATCAGTAAGGGTATAGGCGATATGCATTGCCGCAGCGATGAATATCTCGCCGATGAGCTGATGATTGAGACGGGGAGAATGGAATGGCCGCCAAAAACTAACTAATCTGACTACACCTTATATATAATATATAGACGCAAGTGGCAAATAGGGTGGGGCAGGTCGTGGCGTAATGCTTTCGGTTGGCGAGAGTGCGCGTTCTTTTGCTTAAAAATGCGTTTTTGATGCAAAAAATGGGGGATTGTGAGCGTAAACAGGGCGATTTTGTAAAGAAAGGCGAAAAATGTCGTGATTTTCTGAAGATTTTTGCGAAAAAGCTTGCGAGTTTCAGAAAAAGGCAGTACCTTTGCACTCGCTTTCGGAAAAAACGACCTCCGGAAGCCAAAAAGAAAGAGTTCTTTGAAAGATTTACATGACAGAAAGAAAGTAGTACAAGAAGCACGCCGCAGATATGTGGATGGGGTTACACCTTATT
>Ga0065709_1029259_pt1 | contig 45457 bp, 34 predicted proteins | sample Hoacrofraction14_2_FD_59096 | JGI IMG/M metagenome (GOLD analysis project Ga0065709, IMG submission 59096) | Hoatzin crop microbial communities from Cojedes, Venezuela, sample from fiber fraction 14 v1 | ecosystem: Host-associated > Birds > Digestive system > Esophagus > Crop | place: Venezuela...
TCCTGGCGGGTGCGGCAGGCATCCTTCTTCTCCTGTTCTTTGTTCTTACGGGGAAAAAGAGAAGAAGAGGTTAAACATTAAGTTACAGGGTCAGGGCTTTCACCCCTGACCCTGTAAACCGGATACACACATGGAGTAAAGGCACCACAAGTGCCATTATCAGGCAAAACTGATAAACAGTAAGCATAAAAACCACCGCCCGAAGCCTTTAACAGGCTTCGGGTATCTTTTGACACCCGTCCCGTATCAAAAAAAGGTGTCAACGTTGACACCTAACCTCTCTGCGCTCTCTCAGCAAATACACGCAAATACAAAACATTTTTAAAACTCGTAGCAACCTCTGCATCCCAAAAAGGAGATCTATGACAAAGACAGAAGCGACGGATGGCACCTTTCCATCTTTTCTTCCTGTAAAAGAGAAACCTCTGGTTGCCTCTTTACGGGAAATCAAAACGCCTTCCCCTGACTTTCGTGCCTTTCGCCTTGAGGACCTTGACTCCTTCGTCATCCGCATCGACGACCGATTCGGGCATCCTGTCCGGGCGGACACCTATCCGGCAGATGTGCCGGAAGAGATGGCTCTTGAAACGACCTTGAGAAGGGTCAAGGACAGGATCAAGGGAAAGCATAAAGAGCCGAAGGCACTGTAAAAGGGCGAAAGCCCATAAAGGGAGGGATCCACACATGCGTATTTTAAAACGGATGAACATGGTCCTGTGTATGATGGCGATCCTGTTTGTCGGGATGGCCGTCTTTACTCCGGAGGAGGCACAGGCAGCAACCAAAAACAAAACGTACACGGTTTACCTCAATAGCAATAAGACCGCCAAGGTCACGGGGCACTATGAGGAAAAGATCGCAAACGAGCTGTTCAAGCTGATCAATAACTATCGCAAGAGCAACAAGCTGAACACTTTAAGTAAGAAGAAAGCGCTCACAACGGCGGCTAACACCCGTGCGGTAGAATGCTCCTATAAGTTCAGCCATACCCGCCCGAACGGCAAGAAGTTCAGCACCGTTTCCTCGCTTGCCAAGGGTGAAAATATCCTTGAGGACAACTCACTGGCCGCGAGTAAGAGAGCAACAGCGAAGAGTTACCTTACTGACTTCAAAAACTCCAAGACACACAACGCAAACATGCTCTATAAGAAATGGAAGACGATGGCTGTGAGCGTTTTTGTCAAGCCATGCACGCATCCGCTGGGCATCAAGTACGACGCCTACTATGTGGCCGTGGAGTTTGGCAAGTAACAGAAACATATTAAGAAGTTTTTATGATCCTATACGTCGGCAGCCCTTCCTGTCCTGCCGATAGAAAGAGAGAAAACATGTATACCAACAACTACACGGTGGTAGATCTGGAAACCACCGGCCTTAACCGTCAAAGTGATGAGATCGTAGAGATCGCCGCTATAAGGGTCAGAGAAGGACGCATGGTCGCGTCCTTCCATTCACTTGTCCGTCCGCAAAACCCGATCCCGGAGCAGACCTCACGATTCAATCACATCACTAACTCGATGCTCAAAAACGCCCGGGAGCTTAACGACGTTTTTCCGGCCTTTGTCAAATTTATCGGAGACGATCCACTGCTCGGTCACAACATCGATTCGTTCGATATCGACTTTCTGAACCGGGCGGCGCGATCCATCATCGGGGAAGACCTTCCGAATGAAACAGTCGATTCCCTGAAGATTGCCAGAAAGGCCATCAAGGAACCGCACAGTCATAGCCTTTCCAAGCTTTGCGAACGGTTTGGTGTTACAAATCCACAGGAGCATCGGGCGCTGGCTGACTGTGAAACGACGGTAAAGGTATATTCCAGGCTACGGGAGATGGACATTCCGGAGGAAGCCTTCAATGAGGAAGAAGATAGACCTTATCGAAATGGGCCACTCACCGAAGAAGTACAAACCGATGCTCCTACAGGTAAAAAGAATAATGCCTTTCGGGGAAGATTCCGCGCATAGCGCGAAAGGAAAACAAGATGGGACTTTTTAAAAACATCAAGACTATTATAAAAGCAGCCGCCGCTGCGGCAACGCTTGCCGCCCTGACGGTATTCATGCTGCCGGCTGAAGCAAACGCCGCAACGATCAATCTGCCGGTCATGAACCTGCCGGCTAAAAGCTGCTCAAACTACAACGCATCCACCAAGACATACAATTCAAGCACTGAGGTTGGCTATATCGCCGCACCGGGCTATACCAAGACGATCACGGTGAACAACGTGACGTCATATTATTCCAATAATACGTCCGTTGTCTCTGTCGTGAGAAAGTCTTCCAACACTTTCAAGATCACTGTCAAGAAGGCAGGTGAAGCGGCTGTCATTTTTGAGACCAAGTCCAAGAGCAGCGGAACGACCCATACCAACCGCACAAGATACGTATACTATGTTCCGGTCGACGCTAAAACAAACTTTGTTACCTTCCATAAGTCCGGCACAATTTTCGGTTGGAACGGTCTGAAACTGAAAGCCAATGACTACGTGGTCGTCACCATTCCGGGCAAGTCAAGAGAGTTTAAGTTCTCTATTGACAACCGCTATATCAAGTGCGTCGATCAGGGTTGGGTAGACGGCCTTGGCAACGTTTTCCTGATCAAGATCGTAAAAACCACGGCCAATCCGGTCCTTACTATCTATGAAAAGGGATCGAATACCAAGAGCTTTACCGGTCAGTGGATCTTCATGAACGTCTAAGGGCAAATCCGCTTAAAAAAGACATAAATAAAAGTGAAAAGCGAACAAAGTAAACTTTAAAAAGAGTTATTCTAAAGCTGAGGAAGCGGGCGGGCCAAACCTCCTTTGCATAAAACCAACTGTCGTTTTTTCAGGCCATCAGCTCCTGTGCTGATCATGAGTCCGCTTTCACATAGACTCCATAGAGACCCCGGTGATGTGCCTACACCGGGGTCATTTCATGACAAAGTCATTTCATGACGTAGCCATTTCATGGCCCGCCGTTTCAGGCAGAGTCATTTCGTAACGGGGTCATCTCACGGTATTATCAACGTCTTTTATGACAGCCCCGCTTACAGCAAAAGAAAGGAGTAAAGGGGTATGGATGGCCTGCAGTACTCAGGCTCCTCCCGGGGCAGTTAAGGACAAAATTCGTCCGAGAGCTATCTTCTGTTTTATCCAGGGCACATGTAACCAGTAAATGTAACTCATCTGATATTCAAGAAAAAGAAGGAGAGCAGAAATGCACAATAAAAAGTTTCTTTCCCTGATGACGGCCGCTCTGGCCATGAGTATGTCCGCCGGTCTGGCTGTCAGCCCGGTGGTCACGCCGCTTTCGATGGTCGCTTACGCCGATACAACCACTGAGGACAGTATCGTGACGCCGACCACGCACACCGGCTCTGTCACCGTCAACCGCGTGAACTCGGAAGGCAAAAAGGTTGCGGGTTCCCAGTTCTGGTTCTACAAGGTCATGTCCATCACGCCGGGTACAGAGGCTGGCGACTATGCCGACTTCAAGCTGACAGATAACTTCGAGAACGCTTACTCTGACAGCGAGCTTCAGAAGTGGTTTAAGACGGCGGATGCTCTTAAAAACCTTTCCGCGCGTGACTTGCAGGCGATGACGCTCAAGCTCGATGCCTATGTCAACGCAAATGGCATCACCCCGGATTATCAGTCAAAGGGAACCAATGGTGACGCTCTGACGCAGGAAGACGGTGTGGCTGTTGTCGAAAATATGCAGCTTGGCTGGTATCTGGTCGTTGAGACCACAACGGCTGACAAGGAGATCGCGGTCCGTCCGTTCATGGTGGCTGTTCCGTCCACGAACAACGCTTCCTCGGTGGAAGAGGGTGCCGACATGATCGACGATCAGGGCAACATTCTGGAGACGTACTTCGATGAGAGCGGGCAGCGCTATTATCTGAAGGGCGGGAAGTATTACTACGCTACGGGCGACAAGAAGGACACTGAGCTGACGGATCCCGACGCCATCGCCAAGCTTTACAAGAAGTCCGGCACGGAGTGGGACTACTCCATCGTTGTTAATCCAAAGGCACCGTCCATCACGGTGGACAAGAAGATCATCAACGGCAACAATGTCGAAGAGAACGATCCGGACTACGACGGCACGGGCGAGATCAACTATGACGGCCTGAAGGATACGGTCGCTGAAGGTGACTATGTCCATTATGAGGTCCGCTCTTCGATCCCGAGCTATGCGGACAGCTACTTTGAGGACGGTGCGACGTCTGTCTACACCCTGACTGACTACACCTCTGATGGCCTGACGATCATCGACGAGTATGATGACCTTAAATACTACGTGAATGGCTCGAAGGATGCCGATGGCAACGCGGCGGGCAAGGAAAGCACCAACAAAAAGAGATACGCTATCGAGATCAAGTATGTCTCCGGCACGGACGATAAGGGCAATGAGATCCTGACGGAGATCCCGCTGACGGAAACGGTCACGTCCGGCGAGACCTCTACGACAGTTGCCAACTACGCGATCACGCTGACTCCGACACAGGGCAATACGACTGATAAGGATGTTGCCAAGACGGAAGAGGTCAACGGACATCTCACCTGGGCACAGCCGGATCTGAAGATCGAGTTCACGAAGGACTTCCTGAAGAACACGAACTACCGCGGTAAGACGCTGGTCGTCACCTACTGGGCACTGGTCAACGAGGATGCCATCATGGGTACCCGCGGCAACACGAACGATGTCTACCTTGAGTATTCGCACAATCCGCATGACACCACCTCCGCAGACCGCAAGGAATCTCCGGAAGAGGATAAGCCGGATACGCATGTATATCTGTTCGGTATCCAGATCGACAAGTTCTATACGGACGATAACGGTACGCAGAAGGCTCTGGCCGGTGCGCAGTTCAAGCTCTATCACGATATCAACCTGACGGAAGCTGTCAAGTACGACCGTGATTATAAGTCCGATAATAATGCCGGTGAGGAAGGTTCCAACACCGAGTATAAAAAGTACATGTCTGCGGACACCAACGGCGATCTGATCATCACAACGGACGAGAACGGCAACGCCGTGTTCCCGCGTCTGGACGCCGGTACCTACTGGATCAAAGAGGTGAAGTCTCCGGCTGGTTACACACTGCTGACGAACCCGATCAAGGTCGAGATCATCCCGCACCTTGAGTCTTCTGACGGCAAGAAAGTCGCAGACGGCGGCTATGATCTGAAGATCGACGATGTTGATGTTACCGCTTCCACGACCGCTCCGGATAAGTATGCCTCTTACTACATCCAGACGACCGAAACGGAAACGGTCACGGTCGATGAGACCACCACAACGATCACGAAGTACACGACCGATGGCATCACGCACATCGCGGTAGAGAACTATGAAGGCTTTGCACTGCCGGCAACGGGTGGCCGTGGCATCCTGCTGACGCTGACGATCGCCGCCGGTGGTATCCTTGTGATCACCGCCATGCTGATGAAGAGCCGCGGAAAGAAGGAGACTCAGACTGCGTAATCTCTATCACTTTAACAGGGCCGCTTTAATGGCGGCCTTGTTCCTGCAGGGCAGCCAAGAAAGGAGGAGACCATGCAGTCACACAGAGCTTCACTTCGGAGCGGCAAGGTCAGAAGCGCCTTTTCTGTTATCCGCTTTGCGGCCGCTTTCTTGCTTTTAAGCGTCTTTCTGGCGCTTCCGGCGTTTGCGGGTGACATCAGCATTTCTCTGACCGCACATGAATACAGCACGCTTTCCGGAGTCACGTTCTCGGCTTACCGCGTAGGGGACGTGGAAAACAACGAGCCTGTTCTTACCGGGTCCTTCTCGGAAGAGAGCATCCCGGAGACGGCCGGTGCCCTGGAGGAGCTTACGGAGCGGATCTCCAAGACGGTTGCCTCCGATGCGAAAAGTGCTTCTTCCGGTCAGACAAACGAAAACGGCAGCGTGACTTTGTCTGTTGATGACGGCGTATACCTGATTCGGGCAACAAATACGAAAAAGTACGGCACGATCAAGGAATCCCTTGTCTGGCTTCCGTGTTTTTCCGTACTGTCATCCGGTGTTAAAGACGTGGTAAACAATATCTCGTTAGTCCCAAAGGCAACACCAAGAGTTCCCGCACCGGTCGCCACGATCAGCAAAGTGGCGATCACAGGCGGCGAGGAACTGCCTGGAGCGACGCTTCAGATCAAAGACAGCAGCGGAAATGTCGTGGAAGAGTGGGTCAGCGGAAATGAGCCGCATAAAGTCACTCTGGCACTCGGCACGTACACACTGGTCGAGATCACCGCGCCAAACGGATACCAGGTAGCGGAAAGCATCACCTTTACCATGACCGATACGGACGAGGTCACCAAGATCGAGATGGTCGATGCTCCAATCGAGACAGAAACACCGACTCCCGAGACTCCGTCTCCGGAGATCCCGCAGACACAAAAGGTCACTGAGCCTGAAACAGAACCGGAGATCCCGATGGAGGAAGAGAGTGAGACAGAAACAAAGCCATCCGGGCTTCATGGTGACGGAAAGACCGATGAAACAAAAGAACCGACGGTAGACATCACCGTCCCGCCGACGGTTCCGCCGACACAGGTAACGACCAGCTCCGGGCTTATCACCGGCAAGGTCGCCACAGGCGACTTCTTCCGGTATCTGCCGGCCATTATGTCGATCGGCGGCGGCGTACTGCTGATCGCTCTTCTGGTCATCTTTAAACGTAAGAAGAAGTAACAGCTTTCGACAAAAGCAGAAAAAGGCTCACGGGAGCCTTTTTCTGTATGTAAAAACAGCTCTTAAAACAAAACACCCAAAACTTTAACCGCCAAAAGGCTACAAGCACATCCGAACTTTTTAACAGCCCCCAGGGGCTCTTTTAACCACGAGGTGTATATATGTACAGCGTAACGATCAAAGAGCTACACAGCGATAAAAACCCCAACTGGCGAGGAGTTGCCGAGATATCCATCGACAACGCTTTCCACATCGGCAACATCCAGATGCGAAACCGTAAAGACGGCGGGATATTTCTGGATTTCCCGCACTACAACAAACAGAGCAAGATCGAAGGCGAAAAGGATACGCGAGTAGATTTCGCCTATCCAAGCAAAACCTTCCGGGATGAGCTGGAAGCGGCTGTGAAGAACGCCCTTGATAACGGAATGACCGAATTCGTTCTTCGCGCGGATCAGGAAGAGACAGCCAAGCCGTTTTTCCGCGGCGATAGTGTCTTTACGGGAAAAAACAGTAAGCACAACCTATACGGCAATGCGTCGATCGCCTTTGGCGAAAACCACGAGATGACGGTCAATCAATGCACGCTGCGTCGGAAAAAGCCGGCCGAGGGTGAAGAGATCGGTGATTTTTACGTTGCGTACCCCAAGATCACACGCCCTAATCCGAAAGATCCGGAGAAACCGTTCCGCACTTCCGTCTGTTGCCCGCTAACCCCGGAAATGGCGGCCGGTCTCAAGGAAAAGGTCGTCAAGGAGTATGACCGGCAGTGTATCATCATCCGTAAAAAGGAGCTGCAGGAATACCGTGAAAAGCAGGCGCTGCAGGAAGCTGAGAGCAAAAATACGATCTCAGATCCTTCCGTGAACGATGACTTTGCGTCCTTTGACTTTGATGAAGAGATCGACTTTGATTCGCTCACGCCCGGACAGCTTGACTTTAAGGACGATAACAAGAAGGAAGAAAAGAAGGCAGCACCTAAAAAGCCATCAAAGGGTGCAAGATAAATTTTACCTGAAAGGGGCGCTGAGCGCCCCTTTCTGCCGCCAAGGCTGCTTTTCGAAAGCACTGAGACCTCTGTTTCGGGAAGTCTTACCTTGAAGCTCTGTTTCAGGTCTTCGAAAGGCAGCCTTAGTTGTAGCTGTTTAAATACATGGCTACGTATCGGGAAAAGCTTTATATCAGACCCTTTCCGATGCCGCAGAAATCACTTTATTCAGCGGCAAGTCGAAGTATTAAGAACTTCAGGCTTAGCCGAGCGATTACCCTTAGTTATCCATTACGATAAGGAGGAAGCTACATGAGACGTAAGAACATCCGGCATGCGCTCACCAGTACGATCCTGGCCGCAGGGCTGTGTATCAGCAACCTCGGCGGAAGTCTGGCAGTGTATGCCGAAGACATCCCTGTAAGAGACGAGATACAGGCTCAGGTCGAAGATGCGGACGGACATACCCATGAATGCGATGACCCGAACTGCACCGACCATGATGCACACGACGAAGAAGCAGACACTGTTCCTTCGTCCGGTGAAAACGGGGCCGCACTCGCTCAGGAGAGTGATGATAACAGCTCTCGCACCGAACTGGACGCAAACACCTATGACAGCGTTGAGGAAGCTTTGAATGCCGCAGACGACAGTGCAGATCAGGAGCTGCCTAATACGGGTAACACCGCTGAAGAGGTTATCGTTGAGACAGAGACAAGAGAGCCCGGCGAGATCGTCATCGACGTTCCGGATCCGGAGGACACCTCAGACGGTCTTGTCCCGATCGAGGTAACCATTCCGGATGATGACGTCGACGTCGATACGGTTATCGACACTTCCGATACAGAAGAAAACAATGCTGAAGACGGTCTGACGCCGATCGTTGTTACCGTTGCCGAGGACGAAGAAGAAGTCCCCGCCGATACAAGCGGAGAGACGAACGTCACGATCCCGGAAAACATCGCTTATTCCGTCACCGAGGCGGAAGAGGAAATTTCTCTGGCCGGAACGTATGAAAAGGGCGATGAGCATGTGTCTGTCCCGGTCAAGCTGGCGTCGAAGTTCAAGGCGGCAAGCCAGTCCACCAAAGCCTTTACGGGTAAGTACGGTGACCAGCTGACAGGGTCAGCCAAGATGTTCTATACGACCTTCGTCAAACACTATATCACCAACTCTTCACAGGAAAACTGCGAGATCACCTATGACAGTGTGGACGATTCTCCGTTCCTGTTTGACTGCACCGTGACGAACGATGCGATCGACAAAACAACTACGGAGTACAAAAACTACGTGTCCGATGTCAAGACAGCAGTACAGAGTGCCTGGGATGCACTGAACTATGATTATCCGGAAAAGATGTGGATGGTCATGGCGTCATTCAACTATCAGACCTCGCGTGTCTCTGAGGACAACACCAACTGGACCGGGTATTTAAGCAAGATCACCTTAAAGCCGGTCGAGTCTTTTGACGGGGCCAAGGAGCTTCAGGATGACTTTGAAAGCGCCCTGACGAGTACGGTCAGCACGATCAAGAAGAGCGCTGACTATGATCAGGACGGCACGGTCACAGACCTTGAGTTCATCATCGCGACGGATGAATATCTCTCCAAGCGTCTTGAGTATGACGCGTCTTCCTACGACGCATCTGCGGGCAACTACAGCGTTTTCTGTGCCGCGGCAAGCGTACTTGACAGCGTTGATAACGGTGTGGTGTGTGAGGGGTACGCGAGATCCTTTGCCTCCATCATGCATGAGTACGGCCTTGCTTGCTGCCTCATCGGCGGCTATATCGATCCGGGTTCCACCTCGGAAGAAGGCCACATGTGGAACGCGGTCAAGCTGGACGGTTCCTGGTACGCAGTCGATGTCACTTTTGATGATCTTGACTATGCGAACGCCACGACCGGGCGTTACTCTACGCGGAAGACACTTCTCACGACCGAATATGACGGACGGAGTCGTGACGGGAACTTCTCGGAGAGTCAGACGACCACGATCTTCAACTATCCGACACTTGCGACGAGCAACTATGAGTACTCGATCACGAATCCGCCGACCACACTGGTATGCGGAAGCGGGGACAGCAACCTGACGCTTTCGACCGCCGGAGCATTTACGAAAAACACGGCGGCAGACGAGCATAGCTATACGGTCACGAAGGAAGTCGCCGCCACCGAAACAAAGGACGGCTCTAAGACCTATACCTGCTCCACCTGTGGAAACACCTACACCGAGACGGTCGAGTACAGCGCCGATGACAGTAAGAAGAAAGCTGAAGGCAGCGATACCGAGACAGAAAAGTGTGCAGACGGAGAGCATGACTACACCGTCACCGACACCAAGAACGCTACCTGTACCGAGGACGGTTCCAAGACCTATACCTGCTCGAAGTGCAGCGATACTTATACAGAGACACTGGAAAAGACCGGTCACTCGTATGAGGTAACAGACGAAAAGGCTGCTACCGCAACGGAAGACGGGTATACGACCTACACCTGCACAAGCTGCGGTGACACCTATACGGACACCATCCCGGCGACCGGTGAGGAAGAGACGACAGAGGTCGGGATAGCGTATTACAGCATCGAAATCAAAGATCAGGATGGCAATTCCCTGAAATCCATCTTGATCTCAAAGACACTTGATGGTGAATACTCAGAATCCGAGCTGAAATCACTCCTTCTTGAATGTAAAGAGGAGGCTGATGCTGAGTATAACCAGTATATGAAAGATAATGACCTCGCTGTGGATTCTGCCTCCACCTTTGAGGTGCCTATCGGTTCTACAACAGAAGATGGCGTAACCACTTATAAATACCGACAGGGGCTCACGGTCGTTGTTAAGCCGATCGATGATACGACCTGCACGGATGGCGGCGAACACACCTATACTTCCGAAACAAAGGACGCGACCTGCACGGACGAGGGCAGCATCACCTATACCTGCTCCGTCTGCGGTCACAGCTACTCAGTAACGCTGGGTGCTACCGGTCATACCTATGAGGAAGTCACGGATACCGCGACCTGTACCGAGGACGGCATCAAGTCCTATGTCTGCTCCGTCTGCGGTGCGACATACGAGGAAGAGAGCCTTGCTACCGGTCATGATTATCAGGAGACCGCTCATCAGGACGCTACCTGTGAGAACGCCGGATACACCACTTACGTCTGCACGAAGTGCGGCGACCGTAAGGAGGACTATCTGCACGCCACAGGTCATAAGTATGAGGAGACAGGTGAGTCAGAAGCCACCTGTACAGACTATGCATGTGTGACGTATGTCTGTTCTGTCTGCGGCAAGGAGTACGTTGACATCATTGAGGACGAAGAGCCGCTTGGGCATGACTATCAGGCGACCGCGGAGAGCAAGGAGACCTGCCTGACAGGCGGAGAAGTCACCTATGTCTGCTCTCGCTGCGGCGATACTTATACCGAAACGATCGAAGCTCCGGGTCACTCCTACGAGATCACGGAGCATCATGACGCAGACTGCACCACGGGTGCCTATGACATTTACACCTGCAAGGTCTGCGGCGACACCTTCCAGACCTACACATCTTCTGTCGGCGACCATAACTATGTGGCCGGCGAAGTTGTCGCGCCCACCTGTGTCAGCACAGGTTACACGGTCTATACCTGCTCTGTCTGCGGCAAGACCGAAAACCGCGACTTTACCGAGAAGACCTCTCATAATTATGAGAAGGTGACCGGCACGGGTGCTACCTGTACCGAATCCGGTGCGGATGTCTATGTCTGCACGTACTGCGGCGATCGTCAGGAGATGAACTTCCAGGCGGCGCTTGGCCATAACTATGTAGAAAAAGTCATTGCTCCGACCTGCACAACAGACGGCTATACCGCCAAGGTCTGCTCACGCTGCGGCACGGAAGTGAGAGTCTCCGGTTCTGAAGTCTCCGCTACCGGTCACAACTGGACAACATCGACGGTCGCTCCGACCTGTACCGAGCAGGGCTATGACCTTAAGAAGTGCGAAAACTGCGGAGCGGAAGAGCGCACCAACTTCGTGAAGTCCATCGGGCATCACAACTATGTCGTGACCGAGACGGTCAAGGCTACAGCTGAGGAAGCCGGTTACACGGTCTACACCTGCACGGTCTGCGGTGATTCCTACACCAGTACGGAAGCTCCGAAGGGTCATAACTGGGTCCTTCAGAAGAGAGTGGACGCGACCTGTACCGAGGCAGGCTACAAAGAATACGCCTGTGCGGACGATGGCTGCACAGAGACCTATCAGAGCGAGATCCCGGCAACAGGTCATACCTATACGACCACAACGGTCGAAGCGACCTGCACAACACCAGGCTATATACTCCATACCTGCAAGACCTGCGGCGATTCCTATAAGACAGACTACACAGACGTGGCAGAGCATGACTACGCGGTCAAGACTGTAGCCGCCACCTGTGAGAGTGCCGGTTACAAGGAGTATGTCTGCCGCAACTGCGGTGATACCTATAAGGAAGAGAGCAAGGGCCAGCTCGGGCACAAGTTCGTTGACAAGGTCACAGCTCCGACCTGTACGGAAGACGGCTATACCACGCATACCTGTGCTCGCTGCGGCGAAGTTGTCACGGACACGATCGTTCCGGCGACAGACCATAACTTCGAGGAGTATACCGTCAATCCGTCCTGCACGACGAAGGGCTATACCTTAGAGATCTGCTCTGTCTGCGGCTATACCAACGAGCTGGGCACGACAGAAGCCAAGGGTCATACCTATACCGATACCATCACCAAGGCAGCCACCTGCACGAAGAACGGTATCATGACACATACCTGCTCTGTGTGCGGTGATTCCTATACGGAAGTCATTCCGGCAACGGGACACAGCTACGAGAGCGAAAAGGTTGAAGGCTCCTGCACTGAGGACGCTTATACGAAGCACACCTGCACGGTCTGCGGTGACACATATACGGACGAGATCACCACGGCTCCGGGGCATAACTTTGAGACGGTCTCGACCAAGGCTACCTGTGACACAGACGGCACCACCACCTACACCTGCAAGGAGTGCGGCTATACCTACACGGTCACAGACGGCGAGGCGACCGGTCACGAGTACACCTACGAGCATCTGGATCCGACCTGCACGGATTACGGTTATACGATCGCGACGTGCAAGACCTGCGGCTACTCCTACACCGAGGAGCTGTTCGGACCGCTCGGACACAACTGGGTGCTTACCGTTGTCAAGCCGACGGTGGCAGAGGGCGGCTATACGACGCATACGTGCTCTCGCTGCGGCAAGACCTACAACACCAACTTCACCGAAGCGAAGACTCTGAAGACTCCGTCCTTTACAAGTGCGAAGTTCAAGAAGAGCGGCAAGGCGGTTCTTACGTGGAAGAAGGTCACCGGCATCACGCGCTATGAGATCCAGTATTCCACGAATAAGGACTTCACGGATGCCAAGAGCGTGAAACCGAAGAGAACGACCGTCAAGAAGACGATCACGGGACTTGAAAAGGGCAAGACCTACTACTTCCGGATCCGCAGCTACAAGAAGCTGAACGGACAGGTATATTACAGCGACTGGTCAAGCACAAAGAAAGTCCTAATAAAAAAATAAAGAGAAAAGAAGGACCGATTCTATAAGAGGGTCGGCCCTTCTTACCAGATAACATAGGCTTTTTCTTGTGTCGAACTGCTTGCGCTTTAATTGTCAGGACTGTCCGAACAAAATGTGATATAATATATAAAAACAAACAAAAAAGCACATAAAACCTATAGATAGGGTTCGGAGGGAAAAATGATATTAAAAGACACAGAAGTAAGCAGAAAGCTCCGGGATGTTGCTGCTACTATGGCAATAGAAAATATGTATGTTTCAAAAGAATTTTTACTGGAACTGCTAAAAGTAGCCAACGGAGAGAAAAGTTCAGAAGAACTAAGAAAAGAAGTGATCCGAAAACATGCCAGATAAGAAATACTGCTATCCTGGATCAGATGTGTTAATAAATAAGCTCGGAATAACAAACGCAAAAGAACTTTTTGATGCCGAAGTAGAGCTAACATTTATGCGTTTAAGCGAATTAAGCTATGCGCCGATCAAAGGTGTGTTTGATTTCAAGCATCTCAAGCAAATACATAAATACATTTTTCAGGACGTTTATGCATGGGCAGGAAAAGTCAGAACGGTTGAGATTGGCAAGGGAAACCTGTTTTGTTTAACTGCGCACATACAGGACTACGCTGACATTATTTTCAAGAACTATTATCCGCAATGTAACATGGCAAAAGAAGACAAGGAAGCCTTCATAAAAGCTCTGGCAAAAAACTATGGAGAGCTTAATGCGCTACACCCTTTTCGGGAAGGTAACGGCCGAGCACAACGAGAATTTGCCCGTTTAGTTTGTTTGGATTGTGGATACAACTTTAATCTGGCTGTAGCAACCCATGAAGAAATGCTCGCGGCGAGTCAGCTATCGTTTAACAAAGGCGACAATGTTTTATTTGAAAGAATATTTTCAAGAGCAATCAGCGAAATAACAGAAGAAACGCCTTATCAAAACGGCGTAAATGTACTGACGTCAGATGACCTTACGCTTAGCCCATTCGATGGCTATAACTATGACGAATACAACGACGATGCGTCTCTAAAGAAATACCGCAAGGCATATAACAAGAAATATAAGCCTTACCTGAAAAAATAGCAGTATTATCAAAGGAAAGAAAGGAATAGGTTTTATAGCACCTCCGCATCAATAACCTATCACCAAAGAGAAGAGCCGATTCCAAAACGGATCGGCTCTTTTTTGTGTCCTTTTTACGGTCAAGACCGAGATGAAAGCATTCTAAGAGCGGGTTTTTACGCAAAAAACCGAAAAGCGAACAAAGTAAACAGCGTACCGTGATAGAGTGTAGCTGAAGGCAAACGAGCCTTACAATCTATATTTTCATTTTTCATCACTCCTTTTGCACTACCGCGAAAGCGGAAAAACAGCCGTGGGCAGATCCTGCGGCTGTTTTTACAGCAAAAGGCATTCTACCCGAATGAGCGAGACAGTACGCACAAGCGCATCCCGGCAATGCAGGAGTACTCGGAAGTCCTGAAGCAGGAATCAAAAACAATGAGAGACATCACAAAGCGAGAGTATCAGAAAAAGAGCGGGCCAAGCGCCCAAAATACCCTGCCTGACCGATCGGACCCTGCCAAACACAAAAGGCTTCTGTATGAAACAGGAGCCTTTGTCGAAAAGTTGTCAACTGACAACTTAAAGGTAGTCAGTTGACAACAAAAAAACAACCACATGGCAGTAGGAGTCACGTTTGAAACATTTGCCTTTAAGCAAGCACCTGCCTTTCTACTTTGTCTTCGGATAAAAGACGATCCCCCACTTGGAGCGGACAGATGCGGCGTTGTAATTCACGAGTCTTCCCGCCTCGTACTCATCGAGGATACCGCGAACAGTCTCCGTATCCAGCGTCCGCCGCCCCGACGGAAGGATACCCTGTTTTATTACGTCCAGGTAGAAGGCAGCTTCCATAAAGTAAGCAGTGTATTCCGTACACTGGATAAAGGCCGCGTCGATCTTTCTGGTGGACACATCCTCGATCATGTTTTCAATAGGAAGATTCTTATATCCGCCTTCCCGAAGCGGGATCGGATTATAAGCGCGCATCTTTCGTGCGAGAGTTCGCGCGGACGAAAGAAGGTTCGGGGTGCAGATGACCTCATACAGGCACCCGTCCAGATCCTGCGAGAGGTTCTCGACGCGCTGTAAAAGGTAGGTCAGGGCGTTATTACGCACCTCATACCTGTCCCCACTGATCTTTGTTTTGTCGATCAGGACGGTCGTAAAGAGCTCCTTCTCCATCTTTCCGATATAGTGTGCAACACGCTGAAGGATGATCTGTCTTTTTGTCCGGTCATAGCCAAAAGAGGCCATAGGCCCTTTGTTTTCGATAAGACCGCGGACATCGATAGTCTCGGACAATGGAAGCGCGTATTCCTCTTTGAGGTTCTTTTTCAGGTCCTGCCAGACCTTGAAGTTAGACTTCCAGACGCTCTGCGGCATACTCATGGCGGTCACGACATAGTATGGCTCTTTGTCAAGATCATCGAGCCTGGTCGTCCCCTGTGCCGCGATATAGACAAGCATTGATTCTGCCATCGTTTTTACCTCAAACAGCCTCATGGGCTGTTTTTTCAATTTCTCCGACAGAGCGAACGCGTTCAAAGTCTCCGTTTTCGATATGAAACAGGGCGTGACGATACGCCTTCTCCTGTTCGGACTGAGAGAGCCGGCTATTTAAAAAGATCGTATAAGTCGCGTCCGGGTTAGGGGTCACGGCTTCTTTTATTTTGGTCGGAAAGGGCATAAGAACCACATTTATGTCATCCTGGCACAGATGCGGTTTCTTTTTCTGTTCCATTATTCGTTTTGTCCTTTCTCGCCGTTCTCTTTTCGCGGCGGGCTTTAAAACTTTCAAGTGCGGCAATGCAGCTGCGGATCTCTTCGGACGGGGCTTCTAAGGCCAGCGTAAAGAGGTCACGAAGCTCTTTGCGTGTAGCCAAAGAATCCATTACCTCAACATACGCCGCAGGGCTTTCGTAAGAAAGCTTCTTGGGATCTCCGCTCATAATATATTCCGGGTTGAAGCCTAAGTTATTTGCTATGATCTCCAGCCTATCCGGCTTGAGCGTATCCTGCCTGCGGTCAAAGAAGTAGGGCGGGAAACCACAGGCTTTGGCCAGTTCTCTCGGGGTAATACCCTGATACCCGGCCAGCGTAACGATCCGCTCCACGAGCGTCATATCCCGGAGGTCCATATTTACAGCTTCTTTTACGATCATGGCGGTACCTCACAGTGTTTACAAAAAGTTTACAAATACCACATAAGTTCCCATAAGTTGTTATAAGTTGTTATATCTTCACGGCTCGTCCAGAGAGCCAAGTACATATAATCAGATGCAAAGAAATCTTATGCGGCCAAAACTTTGACATTTTTCAAAAACTGATTATAATTATTTGTGTAAATAGTTCGAAGTATTTTTCAAATTGACGTTATTTCCAAAAATACTAAGTTAAGCCGTTTTGTTGTTCCCGGGCGGCGAAAACTACCCGGGAGAGGTTTATATCGCCTGACAGAGCCTTAAGGCTTTTATCAGGGGGTTTCAAGAGTATCGTTCATGCCAAGTTCTTCCTTTTTATAGGCAAGCAGCATGTTGGTGACAAAGAGAAGGTCTTTTTCATCCGCATCCTGTGCAGCATCAAAAAGGAGAGCCAGGTTACGGTCGTCCAGGATCCGCTGGGCGGTCGAAAGTGTCCGGTCTTCGGAGTAGTATTGGTCTTCCAGTTCTTTCCGTTCATCGGCAAGGGACTTACCGGTAAGGAGATAGTTGAAATCACACTTAAGATAAGCGGCTATCATCTTCAGTTTTTCGGCGGGGATCATCCCTTTTTCAGACCGCCAGACCCCGGCCAGATAGCTCTTTGAAAAGCCGAGGTCATCGCAAAGACGTGACGCGGGTATGTCCTTTTCTTCCAGAATGGCATACAGCCGGTCCACGATCCTCTTTCCTTTGGGCGGGACAGGTTCCGTGTTTTTCGGTCTTCCGGGCTTCTTCGGCTCGCTCGTCTCACCGGCGGCGTTCTGAGCAGGAACATTTTTTCTGGGGCGTCCGGTGCGGCGCGGAAGGGTTGGCCGGGAGACACTTTGTTGAGAGAGTGCGTGGTTTTGGTTACGCATAAAGTGTCCTCACTTTCATACATATATAAATATTTAAAAATTAGTTTGGGACACACTTATTTTAATCCGCCGATCCCGGTCCGTCAACCGGTTTTGGCACAAATGTTTGGACAAGCAGAAAATAAACACGTATAAACAAGCAGTTCATATAACCACTCTTTTCGGAGGTAAGGGGCCGGAAGGAGAGTAAGGGAAAGGGGAACGTATGAAACGCATCTGCATCTCAAACAATAAGGGGGGCGTAGGCAAAAGCGTCAGCGCCCAGAACATCAGCCACATTCTGGCAACCCGGTATCAGAAGAAGGTCCTGCTTATCGACACGGACCGCCAGAGAGATACCACCAACTTCTATTTGAATCATTCGCTGATCCATCGACTTAGCGAAAGAGACTCTCACAGCGAGGAAAAACATCTCCTGACGTTAAAGGACGCCATGCTGTCCGCGCTGGATGATGACAGCTCGCTGTCCATCCGGGACTGCATCGTCCCTACAGATTTTGAAAATCTCTTTCTGCTCCCCGGTGACACAGCTCTCGACGAGGCCGCCCGGAAACTTAAGGATGAGGCCTTGTTTTCGTGTCAGAAGGTCCTGTGCCTGCTTCTTGATGAAGTGGAAGACGAATACGACTACTGCGTGATCGACTGCGGGATCAACTCGACCGACATGAACGTCAACGTTCTGTACGCCTGTGACGAGGTTTACATACCGCTCATGACCGATGACGGAAGCCTGAACGGCGTACAGACCACCATCGACCACTTTATACGAAAGATCTCAAAATTCTCGGACCGAGACCTTTCAGTCGGCGGGATCTTCTTTACAAGACACCGCCCGCAGTACGTTGTCTCGCGCTACGCGGATGCGGGAGCCAGAAGCCTGTATGAGAACTACGTGCTCCCGATGTACATCCACGAATGTCAGCTGTTACCTGAGTCCAGCCATACACACGCGCCGCTTCTTGTAAGCGACCCGCATGTACGGCGCAAGGCTACAGCGGATTATCTGGCTCTTACCGATTATATCGTCTCTAATGACCGAAAGTCATGGCTTGAGAAATATAAAGACGCGGCAGAGAGCGCAAACAGCGCGGCAAAAACAGAAAGCGAGGTGGGTCGATGAACAACCTTCGTGCGCAGCTTAAGCAACTCAGCGAGCGGGAGACAAAACTCCAGAACGACGAGGTCGAGACCGACCGCTGGCTTTCCCGCGACTCCTTAAAGATCAATGAAAAAAACAACTATTCCATCTCGGAAGAGAGTGTGAGAGCCCTTGCCGAGGACATTGCCCTGACGGGGCTGGAAGCGCCGATCGTTGTTTTTGACAACCGCAACGGCACCTACACGATCGTCTCCGGTCATCGAAGACTGGCCGCCATCGATCTTCTTATTAAAGAAGGAAGGTGGGACGGAAAAATCCACTGTTCGGTCTTTGACTACGAAAAGATCGACCTTCCGCTGTCGTTTGAGGGCAAAGAGCTTTACGCGATCATCCACTCGAACGTCAACCAGCGTGACAAGACCGCGGCGGATTACCTGTTCGAGGTCAGCGTCCGGGAAAAGCTCATCGACGAGATGAGAAAGAACGGAGCAAAAACGATCCAGGGTCCGGAAGGTGATATTTCACTTAAGGGAAAGCGCACCAGAATCGCTCTGGCTGAGCAGATGGGTACCTCTACCGGACAGGTAGGCAAGGCGATGTTCATCAACACCAATGCTTCCGATGCCCTGATGGAAAAGATCCGCAAGGATACGGTCAATCTGCACTGTGCCTGGATGATCGCCCATCTTCCTAAAGAAGAGCAGGAAACCTTCCTTTCCCGCTTTGATGACAACGACGAGATCGAAAGCGCCGCCATCAAAGCACTCTTCACGGAAAAAGAAGAGAAAGAAAAAGAGAAAAGCGCCGCCAGAGCCACGTCTGAAAACGAGGTTCCATTTGAAGAAGGGGACGGCACCCCGGAAGACAGTGAGGACATCGAAGGCACCTACGGCGACGACGAAGGTACGAACGAAGAAACATCGGAAGGCCATCTTCTTTGCAGCGGTGCTTTAAACGATGAGGTTAGCGGCTTTAACAGCGCGTATGGCTTTCCGGACGCAGACTCTTATTCCGAAGATATGTCCGAGCATAGTGCCGCAGACTCTGAAAGTACCAGAAGAAGCATCACGACCGGCGGCGGCAGCGGACAGACCTTTGCCCACGCGAGTGCGTCATATGACGATCGCCGTCCGGGCTTTCAGGATAGTCGTTCCCGACGGCAGGAAAGCCACACAGAGCCGCATACCGGCTTTACGAGAAACGAAGTGGAAGAGCTCTATGAGCGTTACAAGGAGATCTGCGAGGAAGATGACGATCAGGTAAACCTCATCATTCGGGAGGCGCTTGCCTGTCTGCTCCTTTCCCTCACCAAGCGCTAAGAAGGAGGCTGTATGACATCGACAAAGAGATCCATCGTTGACACCATCACCCAGACGCCGGGGCGGAGTCGAAAACTTTCGGCAAAGACAGCCGAAAAAGAGGCTGCCACCACCCCCAACCAGTTTACGACTAAAGAAGAGGTCGATCAGTACAAACTAGACCTGGCCCGGGAGTCAGTCGCTGAAAACTATACCGACGAGGAACCGATGCAGCTATCGACCTTCGATAAGCCCAAGAAGAAGTCCCGCAGCAAGAATACGGACTTTCAGGAAGATCCGGAAGTACAGGCAAAAGCGGATTACCTTGGAGACCTGCTTTCCAAAGTCGGCATGCTGACCGGTGCGGACATCCCGCTTTGGAATGACTCCATCTCGATCACCGAGCGTATGAGACGGGCTAAAGAATCCGTCAAGCCGTGGCGTGAATACAACATCTACATCGAGAAGGAAAGTTTCCCGTGGATGCCGGAGAGCGGAAAAGTACTTCCGTTCATGGTCCTGGAAAAGCATCGGAACTTCGTCGTGCTTGAGCGGGACGCCAAGCTTGGGCGCTATTGTATTTCCCTTGGCTGGTACGACTTTGTGCGTCTGGCCCGTAAAGGCTGTGACTGACAGATAAAAACATCTTTCCTTATAAGAAAGGGGTGAAGCGATGAGTGACGAAGAAAGGCTCAGCCGGCTGAAGCGCCTGCAGGAAAACCTGTTCGTTCCGATCGAGGACGCCAGGAAATGGCGCATGGACGGTTCAAACGACCGGGCCAGAACGATCCGTGAAAGCCTTAAGGGGCCGCTCTTTCAGCTGCTTGAAGACCTTCAAGACAGAAGTGAGAACGCGCTGGATGAGGCGGAAGATATCGTCAGAGTGCTTTTACAGGCTCTGGATATCCGTCCTGAAGGAAAACCTGAAAACAAGGCATCAGGCGACAGCGATGATACCGAGAGCTTCGACAGCGGTCTTATCAGAGAGTAAGAGCGGGGAGGGAAAAAGAGCTATGGAGTACAAGATCTTCACGAAAACGGAATTCAAGAAGCTCCTGTCCAACTACAAGATAGCGGAAGCGTATCTGCAAAGAAGAACGGAAGAACTCTTTAAAGAGAACGAGAGCTTTGAAAAAACGCTTATGCACTGTGTTCTTCCGACCGGCCACAGCGGCAATAGCGGGGTAGGGTCAGGTGGATCTTCGCATTCAGATCTTTCCTCTGTCCTGATGCGAGCAAGGCTTGAATACGCGGAGACGCAGCGTTCGATCACGTTGGAGATGGACAGGCTCAGCAGCGACAGGGCGCACCTTCTTCTGATCCGTAAGAGCCTTCAGAACCCGGCCCTCAGCGTACAGGATAAAAACCTGATCACCTATGTCTATCTGGAGGCACGGGGACTAACAAAGTACGCAAACGAGTACCATCTTTCCAAGGCAGGAGCTTTTAAGCAGTGCGAACTCGCCGTCGGAAAGCTCCTCGACGTATACAACGCCCGTGCAAGAGCCGAGAACGCCAAGAACGATCCGTTTTTCGAAAACGTCGAGTTTAGCCTTCGCGCTGAAAAGGAAGCACGCAAAGCCCGCGAAGAGGCACAACAGGCAGCGAGCTGAAAGACAGACCTTTCCGGCACGCGAGCGTGAACAAAAGCAACAACAGCCGCCTTTCAGGCTCTTTTGCCTGAATCGGCAGGGCTGATCGGGAAGATACGACAAAACACAACACAAACGATATGTTGCATAACAACAAGTGAAATGTTAGGCAACACAACATCATAGCAGTTACCGGCTATACGCCTTTACATAGATAACCAAAAACACGATAACAAACGGCCAAAGCGCCGATCACATAGATCGATATAAAAGGAGAAAAGAACATGCTGCCACTGCCAAAAGAGAACACTTCTCAGGGTACAGAGCGCTCTGAATTCATCTCAAACCAAGAATGGGAACAACACCCATATCCCAAAAGCAACATCAAAACCCTCCGCCGGTTTTATCGGTATCCGCAGGACTTTCTGCACAGCGATAAGAACGATACCTCTCCGGATATCGCCCAGCTGCAAAAGATGCCCCTTAAGGTGCGCTTTGCCTATACGCTGTTTTTAGATTATGTCGGCAATCCGGACGTACTGAAAAAGTGGGACGAAGACAACATCCTGTGGTTTCAGCTGGATCATAAAGAGTTTGCCAGAGTCCTTCGTCTGGAAGGAAAGCGGTCTACGGAAAGCCGCATTATTTCACGCTTGAAGTCGGCGGGAGTCATAACAGAAAGAACGCTGTTCGCACAGCCAAGATGCTACTGTGTACACGATATCTCCAGAAGGGTTCCGGATGGCTCAGGCTTCGAAAAGATCCGCAAGGACGATCCGCTGACACTGGCTAACCGCTACATCGCGATTCCGTCCGTACTGCTCGATCCGAATCATCCGCTGTATAAGGATCTTCCTCTTGAAAGCGCCGGCATCTATGCGGAATTGTGGCATCGGAGCCATCTGTCCCGTAAAAAGGATCAGTTTCAGGATCAGGGGCGTACCTACAGCGTCTTTACGATCGAGTCGATCTGCAAAGCCTTCGGATTTGGCAAGGAGCGCGTCAAAAAGGCACTGGAAGCCATGATCTCGCATGGCCTTGCCGAGCGGAACATAGGACCTGAGAGCCGCGCCTACCGCTACTTCCTCTACGACTATCTCTACCCAAATGTCGGGGAAGAGATGATGGAAAAGATGGTCGCCTACCTGCCACCGCAGAAAAAGAAGGAAAGCTTCCCGATCCAGACGCCCAAAGCGGAAGACCCGTATCACGCCGGGATGGGCATGGAGCGCAAGCACTGTTTAATGGGAACGCTCCTTAAACTGGAAAAAGGCGAAGGCAGTCCCTGGTGCCACATGCCGGAGGTGCAAAAAGAGGAAAGGGTCTTTGACAGATATGCCGACGACCCCTACGCACCCGAGGATGACTCCTACATGTCCTATGAACTGCTCGATAAGTACTACGAGAGGCAGTATGGCATGGGGTCTGAAATGCAACAGGGCGCAGCGGGCATGGTACCTGAAATGCAACAAAACGGGGGAGATTTTGACCTTTTTGCATTTCAGACCCCATCCTCGTTGCCAAAAACCGCCCTTAGAGATACTGCTCCCTGTGGTTCTTATAACAAGGGGGGGGATATCATCAGCTATAGTCAAAGTCAGACTCCGCGCGCGCGCGCGACGGACCCTGACCTCGCAGATGCTACCCCGCCCCTTACATCAAGAACAAACCTCTCCGAGGGCAGAGCGATGTCTTTGACCGAGGGCGACGTACAAACCATCAGCGAGGGAGTTGCTACCATCCTGCTTACAACTCTGTTTCAGAACGGAGGAGAAATGTCTCTGCCAAACGGCAAGGTGATCTACATCGAGGATGCCGCAGAAAGACATGCCGAGCAGAACGAAAGCGGAAGGAAGCGAAAAGCACACGGAGGCGAAAAGAAAAAGCGTAAGGGAAACACCACTACAGCCCAGGCGGACGGCAAGCGCAACTGGTGGGATCTGCCGGAGATCCCGAACGCCAAGGCCGGAGTCGTTCCGTTTGATACCTACGAGGCGTTTGTCGCGTATGCGGATAAAGCGGAGCTTACGCATCTCGACAGAGAGGAATTTTACCAGAAGCTTGTCGAGCAGGACGGCTTTGACGCCAAAGGTATAGAGATCGGCAACTGGCGAGCATATCTCCTTAGCTGTGATGAAAGGGCAGAGGACTGGGCAAAGAATGCCAGGGCCAACCGGCACTCATCGAAGGTGATGGAAATGCCGGGCGTGGCACAGGAAGCGCCAGAAGACACTATGCAGGCTGCTGATACGGACAAAACTGCAGATGCGCAGAAAGGCGGCACTGCCGAAAACACCGATGGCATCATTGCCGAAAGGAAGCGTATGGCGAAGGAAGCACTGGCGCGGAAAGAAAAAGAGGGCGCGAGAAAAACGGAAGGCCATGAAACGGCCCTTGCCCGTGTGCCGAAGTACCCGACGAAAGAAGAGTTTTTAGCATACATCGAGGAAAATGGCCTGAAGAACATCGTCGGGGAAGCCATGTATCATTGTCTGTGGGTCAGCGGTTGGAAAGACTCGAAGGGAGCCCCGATCTACGACTGGAAGAAATATATCACCGTCACCGACTTCAGGGAAGCAGTCGCCCGAATGGACCAGGTCATAGATGAAGTTCAGCTCGATGCGGCGACGCAACTGAAGATCGAGCGCGGTCGCCTGTTGGCCATCAAAACGAAAGACGATAAGGCCCTGCAGGAGATCAACGAGTACGCGGAAGGCCTTTACAGTGCCGCGATCGTTAACGATTACGTCGACAAAGAGGTCCGCAAACAGGCACAGGCTAAAGCAAGCGAGGCTATCGGATCAGGGTTCTACACGCCGAAAAACGGCAAGGAAGACATCATCGAGGTGGATCCGGTGACGGGATGCTACGAAAACGGAGACACAGGAACCGCATTGGTAACGCCAGATGAGTGCGTAAGCGGAAGTTGTGACGAATCACAGGGAAACAGCACGGCCGGATATACGACAGGATGCGGCAGTCCGACTAACAACACCGGCAACGGGATCTTTTCAAACATGACGCTTGACGAGTACGGGGACTGGTTAATGGCTCACGCAAAGTTTGCCAACGATCGGGAGAGGCAGGAAGCTCTGCAGATGCGCAAAGATGATCCGGAAAGATTTATCCGAACGATGCGCGGCATGGTGCTGCTGGCATCATGACAACTCAAGCTTTAACCGCCGGGAAATGAAACCGTCGACAAAACCGCATAAAGCCGTTAAAGAAAGGGGCAAACATGACAAGCTGGGAGTTTATGCAATTCATGAACGCTGTGGAAGACAGATATAGCCCGCCGGGAACGCAGACGGACCGCATGAAAAGTCAAAACAAAACGGGAACAGACTCGTGGTACGGCATCATCGCGCCTTACAGCTACGATGAGTGCATGGACGCACTGGATATCCACATGCGCCGTCCGAAGGCGGGGTATATGCGCCCGACACTGCCGGATATCATCCAGATCATCGAGACGAAGACCGCCAGTCGCCTTCGTCCGGAGATCGAAAGATCCTGGAAGAGCGTAAAAAGAGGACTTAGCCGTATCTCTACCCCGGCCGAAGCGTTTGACTTGCTCGACATGGACGCCAAGATCGTGATCGGCAACAAGGAAGCTCTGGCCGCTATGGCCAGAGAACAGACGATGGAGCGGATCGAGCAGGTGTACTTCCGGGAGTTCGAAGAGGAGTTTCTTCTGAATCGCCGCAGCGCCTTGCTTGATGAAAACGAACTGGAAGCGTGTCATGTCATGGCACAGCGCCGCAAGGCCATCGAGGAGAAGAAGAAGCAGATCTTCGCTCTGGAAGCAAAGAAGCGTCAGGTGCTTGAGATGCAGCCCGCCTCCCGTCCCCGCATGGCACCGGAGCAGCTTGAGCGCATTCATGCGAAGATCGATGAAGCCGAGATGCGGGCGAACACCGGGCAGCCGCTCTTTCAGACGTCCGGAGAAGAGTCTGACACTCAGAAGACATCCGGTAACAACTTCCGCCCGCATGCGTCATCTGCTGACGCGATGACAGACGAAGAGCTTCGCCTGTCCGCCGGCATGAGTGCGGAAGAGTGGGAAAACGAAAAGCGGCGTGCCGAAAGGCGAAAGGCCATGATCGTTGAGCGGATGCGCCGAAATTCTGAAAGAGAGAAACGGGAGAGGATGATCTCATCCACGCGCGGCGGCGAGAAAGGAGATCAGGCATGAGAAAGTTTCTGAGGGCGCTCGTCCTCATAGCCGCTCTGGCACTGATCGGTACAGGCGCTTACAGCGCCATCAAGGTATACCTCGGATACAAGGAGGGACGGGATGAATACAAGAACCTCTCGGGCGGATATACCACCCTGAAAGCAAACGAAGACGGGGTTGAGGCAGAGAGCGAGACGGAGATCAGCACGGAGATCATGGTAGACGAGAATGGCGTGGAGACCATCGTTCGTAAGGTCGAGATCAAAAGGACCGTCATCCCGGCAGACGCACCGCAGCGGCGCGAGATCGACTGGGAAGGACTTTTAGCTCAGAACGAAGACATCATTGCCTGGATCGACATCCCCGCGATCGACGCCTCCTACCCGGTCATGCAGAGCGAAGACAATGATTACTACCTGCACCGGGGCTTTGACAGGGAATACCTTTTTGCGGGGTGCCTGTTCCTTGACTATCACAACAACTCGAACTTCCGGGATTACCATTCGATCCTGTATGGACACAACATGCGGGACGGCTCAATGTTCGGGCGGCTCAGGGAGCTTCGGAGTCAGGAAAACGTAGACGCGAACCCGTATATCTGGATATACACGCCGGAGACGGACATCCTCTGCCGGATCTTTTCGGTCCATAACACGGGCGTCAACTCCGAGACATACACCATCTCGTTTTCAGACATGGAGACGTGGAGCGGGTGGATCGAGCGACAGATCGAAGCGTCGCAGATCACCTCACCCGACTATCCGACCACGGATGACCGCATCGTTACGCTGTCAACCTGCGTGGGAGATGACTCTCAGCGGGAAACGGTGCTCACGTTCGAGGTCGCGAGGATCAAAACGGGAACGAGTAAAGATGATATCCTTGCACGGCTCTATCCCGAGATGGAGAGCGAGAGCGAAAGAATAAGCGAAAACACCGGATGGATCAGGATATAGTGCTTCTGCCGAAGCAGAGAGGAGACAGTTTTGAGCAGCAACAACCAGAAAAACACGCTCGCCGATGCCACGGCGGAGCGAGCCGTTCTCGGCGCGATACTGGTCAGCGACGACGTGCTTGAAGACATCTGTACGCTCGTCAGTGCGGATGACTTTTACTATCCGTCCTACGGGCAGATCTTCAACGCTATGGTCGAGACCAAAAAGTCCTACGGGAGCGTCGACAACATCCTGCTTCGAAAGAAAGCGCAGGAGATGAAACTTGACGGGCGGATGTTTGATGACGAAACGCTTCTGGACATCCTGGATGCCACTCCGACCAGTACGGTCGGTCCGCATTACGCGAAGATCGTGAAGGAAAAGAGCCAGCGACGCACCTTCATCGAACTTTGCAACAAGTTCGCACAGCTTGGCTACGACGAAAGCCAGTCACCGGCGATGCTTACGCAGAACCTCAAGACCGCGATCGATGCGGCGGACATCGTGGATCAGAGCGAATACCTGAAGCCGTTCTACAAGCATGTGCTTGAAGCTCTGCGCCGGATCGAAACGATCCAGATGGAGAACACCACGCTGACAGGCCTTCCGACCGGATTCACCGAGCTTGACCGGAAGACGACGGGGCTTCAGAAGGGCACGCTCAACCTGATCGCCGCCCGTCCCGGCATGGGCAAGACGGCGTTCATCATGAACATGATGTACCGCATGGCCCTGGGCGGTGTTCACGTCGGGTTCTTCTCGCTGGAAATGACCTGCCCGGAGCTGATGCAGCGATACATCGCCATGGGCGTTCCGATCGAGCTTTCCAAGCTCAAGACCGGCGATCTGCAGGACAGGGACTGGGAAGCCATCATCACAAGCCCCCTCGGGACGCAAAAGCCGGAGATCTGGATCGACGACCGCGGCGGCATCTCGATCGAAGAACTGGAGATGCGGGCGACACAGATGAAAAAGATGCACAACATCGACATCCTGTTTGTCGACTATCTGCAGCTCCTGTCCGCGTCATCCAGAAATCGCGGCGACAACCGCCAGAACGAGGTCTCGACGATCTCCCGGCGTCTGAAGGCGATCTCCAAGAATCTGGACATCCCGGTAGTGTCGCTGTCGCAGCTCTCGCGTGCCGTGGAGCAGCGTCCGGATAAACGCCCGGTACTTTCCGACCTTCGTGAGAGCGGTGCCATCGAGCAGGATGCCGACATCGTGATGTTCCTCTACCGTGACAGCTATTACAACGAGGACACGGAATTCGGAAACGATGTGAGCGTCATCATTGCCAAGCAGCGTCAGGGCGAACTCGGAACGGTCACGCTTGACTGGAACGGCTCCAAGATGCTCTTTACCGACAAGCAGCCGCGCCCGCGGGAGACCTACGACGACAGACCGAGCATCGATTATCTGACAAGACTCAACCAGAACGACGAACCGGCATGGGAGGAAGGAGCGTAAAGAGATGAGCGATGAAAACACCTTTGTAACCGACATGGGCTCCGCCGTGACCAAGGAAGACCTTCAGGAGAAGACGGTACGCCTGTCCGACACGGAAAGCTACACCTTTCACTCCTGTCAGCTCTACCTCGCCTACCGCGAGGTCAGGGCAAAGGCCATCCGGGATGGCCTTGACAGCAAAGACTTTGATGACCCGTATCTTGACTCAGTATCAAAGCGAGTGTTCTACGCGCCCGAAGTCGGGCGCATGACCACGGCCTATTACATCGGATGGATGCGCGGGATCCTGTACGCGGACCGCATGGACATCCTGCACAATCTGGAGGGGGAGAGTCAGACATGTGTGATGGACGAGAAGGAACTTACAGGATACAGCAAAAAGGCACTTGGCGGATTCTCGAAGGAGGAAGCGCCGAGTACCTGATGGGAAAGGCACTAGGCATGGACAAGCGCCCTGCCTATACAGAGCTTGGGCAGCACATCTACGAGCCGTACCGCAACCATCTCTTTACCGGGGAAAAAGCAGACGCGGAACTGATCCAGGCAGAGCAGCTCGGTTACTTTCTGAGGACGCCGATCGAAGGCGGCTATGCCTGGCAGGTCACCCGCAAGGGGATCAGGCATCTGGAAAGGATCCTGAATGTACGGATCGACCTTCCGTATTATCTGCCGCAGTACGCATTCCCGACCGAGGACGCATACAGGGAGGGGTGAGAGATGTTTGAAAAAGAAAGACCTGAAAGAAAGAAATACTTCTTTCCGCTGTATCCGGAGTTCTGTTCTCTGACGCCTTCTGACAGCGAACTGATCCTGTATCTGCAGGAAGCGGGAGCCACCGAGATCTCGATCTCCGATGAAAACACCTACCGTATCGGCGGGAAAACGCGGGCACTTCCCAAAAGTGCCTTCGCGGACATCCCGCCCGGCACCTACCCGGTTGAAGCCGTTGCGGCTCTAACGAGTCCGATGGAAGTCAAGTTTCACGAAGCACAAGTCAAAAAAGAAGAAGAAGGGAGAGAGAAGCATGGCAAAAAGAAAAGCACCGGTCATCACGCAGGGAACCAGTCCGGCCATGGCCATCCGTCACTTTAAGCGATTCAACGACACCTGTGACCACCGTGGAAGCGGCAGCCCGAAGGAAGAGCCTGACAACAACTTCGTCGGATCCTACCTTCGGATCTTCGAAACATCCGGGGATGTTTTAAGCATTCGGGAAAATGAATGTGCCTGCTTTTACACTGCCCGCACGGGAAATTCGCGAAAAACAGACCACGAGACCTTTGTTTTCGGGTGCCTTAACCGCTGCGGCGAGATGGTCGACGAGATCGACGAGAGCCTTGACGAAGAGATCAAAGAACGGGAAAAGCTGTTTCTCGGCGGGGAAGTGCCGGAAGGAGAATGGGAAGAGGCCCTTACCGACGATCAGCAGACACTGTCTGATCTTTCCGAAAGCATACTTATGGCCTTCGCGATCACTTCCGCTATATCCGGCAACGAAAAGTGGATCGGCGACGAAATCGCGGCTCGTATCGCGCTGCGTGGCTACGACCCGTCCTACAATGCCTTTGAAGCACAGGGCAAGGATAAGGAAACCGAAGAAGGCCTGAAAGAAAATGTGAAACTCTCCGGAGAAACATCTCCGGAAGACAAAAAGCATCTGTATCTTAAAAACTTTACACCGGAAGAAGAGACCGAGGTGTGTGAAGCTTTCATCCACCTGCCGGTCCGGCCGGAAACAGCCGGAAACTTTTATAACCTCTGTGCCATGTATACAGAGGACAAAGAGGAAAAACAGTGGTTTATCGACATTTTGGAACGCGAATACGCTATGATCCGGCCGCTTTTGTTCACACACGCGCTCTGGCATGAATCCGACGCTCTTCCGCAGAACCTAAAGCCCGCCGATATCAGTCTGGGGCTTGAAGCGGCGTTTCTGCCGCTGCTCAATGACTACTGCATCACGCAGGGAACTGTCCCGTCGGCACTCTACGCGTCCGTACTGGCCGTGTACTTCATCCTTGACTGGCACAAGAGTGAGTTTGAGGAAGAGTTCCAGCATGAGCCTTACCCGCGGCATCTTTTTGAAAAAGCCAAAGATGTCATCGCCTCGCGCCTTCTCCACAGGAAGATATATGAAAAGGACCAGGATCTGACAGCACAGGGCGACGAAGTATGGAACTTTATCGAGAGGTCCAAAGAAGTGCTGGAAAGCACGTTTGTCAAGAACGGCAGCTGCTTCGAAAAGAGCGGATACACGGATACGAATCTCCTGTTCCCCGCGTATCTTCGGACCGGATTCGGTGTGTTCGACATGCCGGGCGAGGCGCTTTCGCATCAGGCTCTGGTAAGTTCCATGCGTCCGTATTCCGGAGATGTCCTGAGTGACATCTGGGCTTACTTCGGCCCGATGAGAGGGACAGACCGAAGACGAAAGATCAGTGCTCTTGAAGAAAGCCTGAAAGAGTTTCCTAGTATCTATTTGTTGTCCCACCAGGAGAACCGGCAGGGGAAACAGCTTCAGAAGAAGCATCGGGAGATACTTCTTCCATGGAGTGATCTGATCAGCTATCTGGCTACAGTCCGTCAGCTGAATGTATGTATCACCATGACACAGATGTTCGAAGGAAACATGAGAGTCCTTAAAAAAGCTCAGAAGGAGGCCAGAGACAGCGTTGAGAAAGCCGGGAAAGACAGTCAGGAAAGTCTTGACGCGGCGGCGGCACTCCGTCAGGAAGCTCAGGACCTCCTGAACGAAACAAAGAAAAACCTTGACGATGTCCTTGCCCAGGAGCGGGAAAATATCTGGAAGACCTTTAAAGGCGAGAGCGTTGAAAAAGACAAACGGATCAAGGCACTGGAAGAAGAGGTCAGCACTTTAAAAGGAAAACATCAGGACGCCCTTAAAGCACTAGAGGAAAAAGAGCTTGAAAAAGCACAGGGTGGAGAAAAAGAAGCTGACAGTTCGGATGCTATCAACATCAGCACGGAAGACCTTGCCCTGATCCTGAATGCGCGCTATAAAGGCATGATCCTCGGCGGTCATCCGAATCATGCCAAGAAGCTTCGGGCGCTGCTTCCCGACTGGAAATTTATCGAATGCTCTACCGGCCGCCGGATCAGCAAGTCGGAACTTCTGAACACGGATGTGCTGGTTGCCTGTGTAGAGCATCTGGACCACAGCACCTATAACAGTGCCACCGCACAGGCCCGCCTTGTTTCCGGGAACACGATCCCGACTGTCACGATCAGCGGAACAAACGTGGACGCACAGCTTCGGGAGGTCTACAACCGCCTGAAGGCGAACGCCGCCTGAAAAACCATCGCTTGAAATGTTGCCTGTCATCCGACAAAACGTCGGGTGACAGGGCTTTTGGGTAGTGGCTACGATAAATGGTAGAGAATACCCACCCCAAAAAGCGGGATAGTGTCAAGAACAAAGACAGCAGAAAGGCGGCAAAGCATGGAAAATCATCCGTTGGTTGATCAGGGAACTCTTGTTAAGTTTCTTCGGGAAAAACACGGTCTCACGCAAAAGGAACTTGCGGAAAAGCTTTTTGTCAGTGAAGACCTCGTATCCAAGTGGGAAACAGGGAAGAGGGGCATATCCGCAGATTATATTCTGCCACTTGGCCGGATCTTTTCTATTAGCGCGGAATCCTTACTGGTGGCCGGGGCGGAAGAGAGTGAACAGGATAGCGTATACAAAAACACGGCAGAAAACATGCCCTACCCCGCGCTATACTTTGAACCGTTTGTTCAGGCTGGGGCAGATCCAGACGATGTATATCTTGCCTGCCATTACACGGTGCTCAGAGAGGCACTCTTCGACGAAAAAATGCGGGAAATTTTTCCGGTGCCGTACGACCGGGGAACCTTTGAACAAGAGGACATGAAAAAGCTTCTTGCTATCTGTCAGGAACTGAATGATCAAGGCAAGCTCTTTTACATTTACATGTTTATGCAGAGCGATGAGGGCAGAGAGTGGATCATCAAGCTGGAAAGTGCCAGATATCCCGATTTTCTCAATCATTTCAAAATGGGTCTGCCTGTCAGGTTTGACCCGGAAAACGGGCGAGTCTTTTATGGGAGAGAGGATGATAGGGTACATACGCCGATGCCGCTTCCTTTCGGCGAACCGGTAACAGAAGCGTTTAAAAAAAAGACCGCCACACGCAAGCTCTTCTTGGCCTGATAAGCAGAAAGGAATTGACATGAACCGTTCCAAAGAAGCAAACCGCCTGTACTTCGGAATGCTCGTATTTATCATCAGTATGGCCCTGCTCTTCAACAGGGTACTTAAGATCCACGTGGGGGCGTTTGCGTCTGTAACGCTGACCGAGGTATTAGTCCTTCTTCCTGTGATCATCTATCTCCTTATCGGTCACGGATCGGTGCTTGACGGGATCGGGATCAGAATTCCCAATATAAAAGAGATCCTCTGGTGCGGGCTGCTTGCCCTGCTCATTGAACCGGCTGTTCTGGTTTTAAACCTTCTCAGTCAGCTCTTTGTCGACAACTACGTGGCCGGAAGTCTTACTTCTACGCAAGAGGAATCGCTCTTTTTTAACTTGTTTTTCTATGCGCTTCTCCCCGCGGTGGTTGAAGAGTTTATCTTTCGAGGGGTACTGCGTTCCTGCTATCGCCCTGCGGGGCTTCTAAAAAGCTCTCTGGTGACGGGACTTCTTTTCGGATTATCACACCTGAACTTCAATCAGTTCCCCTACGCCTTTTTACTTGGCATTTTTCTGGCACTGCTTATGGAAGTGAGCGGAAACCTGATCCTTCCGATCCTGGTACATTTCCTGATGAACGGAAGCTCGGTCATCACCGCACACTTATTGTCAGTTTCTGAAGATGCCTCCGCGGCAAAAGAAATCGCCGCAGATCAGGCGGCAGACTCTTCTTTTTCGCCGGTCTTCTGGATCCGGCTTATCTTTATCGCGCTGGTGTCGTTAGCACTGGCACTTCGGGTACTGAAACAGCTGGCGGTACTATCCGGAAGAGGAGAGATGTTTAAAAACGCCTTTATAGCGGAAAAAGGGTCGGAAACAAAACAGCCGCTCAGCACCTTAAGGGTGAGCGACATATATCTTGTCGCAAGTGTTCTGATAGCCATCGGCTATATGGCCTACCAGAACGCCCGTATGTAGGGGCAGAGTATCTTTTGCATGTTTGTCCTTTGACAAAACCGGCCTGACAAAAGGCCGGGTTAACGGCTGAATAAACGTAAGAATAAAACACTACTTTAGACATATGTAACACCTGCCCGGGATGATCTCCCGGGTTTTTACATCAAGGAGACCTTATGAGCGAAAGTCAAACCTATGGAATCATAGACAAAGCCGCATTCGTAAACCTTGAACTGAAAGCCCAGTATCAGAGCCCTACGCCGAGCGGAAGGGAGCGTGACCACCTCGATATCTGTTTCTGTAAAAAGACAAGGGTACTTCAACAGAAGATACCTCAGGCGGAAGTTCTTTCCACCGAGGATTCACCCGAAAAGATCTATGGCGTTTTCTCCCGCGGCACACTCTATGTGTTTGCGGAGAAAGGGCAGATGCATCTTCCGGAGGATTCTTCGCACCTGTTTGACTTATGTATGTACGCAAATCCAAACGGCGTATTTGACGAGCGCAAGAATAACATTCGGCGTATCCGGGGACTGGAAACGTTGGACACGTCGGATGTTACCGATATGAGTTACCTGTTTGCCGGCTGCGAAAACCTGACCTCGCTTGACCTTAGCTCTTTTGACACCGCAAACGTTACGGATACGAGCTATATGTTTCACAGCTGCGGATCGCTGAACGAACTGGATCTTGGTTCTTTCGATACGTCGAACATCACGACGATGCAAGGTATGTTTGAAAACTGTGATTCGCTGCATATATTGAACATCTCCTCTTTTGATACCGGAAATGTCATTCACATGGGGAACATGTTTTACGGTTGCAGGGCGCTAAGCGAGCTTGACGTATCTCACTTTGACACAAAAAACGTGACAAACATGGATTCAATGTTCGCCCGTTGTCTCTTACTGAACGAGCTTGACGTTTCACACTTTGATACATCAAAGGTTGAGAGCATGTATTACATGTTTGGGCAGTGCGTCAACATAAAGCATCTGGACGTAAGTTCCTTTGATATGTCAAAGGTACGACTGTTAACTGCCATGTTTTCCGGCTGCCATGCGATCAAAAGCCTTGATATAAGCGCCTGGGACACCAAAAGCGCGGAATACATGAACGACATGTTTGCCGGCTGCAATACCCTTTCTGAAATTTCGGGGATAGAGCATCTCAACACGAGCAATCTCCGCTTCTGCCGCGACATGTTTTTCCTCTGCCCTTCGCTTAAGACCCTTGACCTTAGCGCATGGGACATGTCCAAGGCAGAAGATATCTCCGGTATGTTTCAAGACTGCCGGTATTTAGCAAAGCTTGACCTGTCTGGGTGTGACACGTCGAGTGTCACAGACATGAAGGAACTTTTTTCCGGTTGTTGTTTTCTCAAAGATCTGGACGTTTCGCACTTTGATACCTCAAAGGTCAGAAACATGAAGGAGATCTTTAAAGGCTGCAAGAGCCTTGAGTCTCTGGATCTGTCAGCCTGGAACACCGAAAGCCTCGGATCCGGCGGGTATACGGCTCTCCAAGGAGCATTTTCCGGCTGCACGTCACTGAAAACACTTAACGTCAGCAACTGGGACGTGAGCCATGTGACCGACCTCAGTAATCTTTTCAGTAACTGCGAAAGTCTGGAAAGCGTTGACCTTTCCACGTGGGACACCTCCAACGTCAAAAGCATGTGGGGTATGTTCTGCGGATGTACTTTTCTTGAAGATGTTTCCGGCTGTACCTGGCTAAACACAGAGAAGGTCGAAGACATGAGCTACATGTTTTTTAACTGCCGGTCTCTTGAGAAGATCGATCTCTCAGGCTTTGACACCTCCGAAGTCAAGGACATGCGGAGCATGTTCAGTCACTGCAAAAGTGCCGAGGTGATCTCCCTTCCCTGCGCTTCCACGCAAAGAATCCCCAAGACGGACGGGATGTTCAATGGCTGCGACAGCCTTAGGAGAGTAGAGCTTCCGTCTCATCCGATGGCGGCCCGGTCAATCAAAGAAGAGGCGAAAAAAGTCCTTGAGGAACTGGAACAGCGCCGCGCTTTACAGGGGCGATGAAGGCTGCCTGAGCCTTCCGAAGAGAAGTTCTGAAGTGTCTTGACCGTTCCTCCAGGAAAAACAGCGTAAAACATGTAAAAAAGACAAAACAAAAACTGAAAAGCGAACAAAGTAAACATCGAAAGGTTGTAAACTTAAAATGCGGAGAATCGGAAAGGGTGATGGCAGATCTGTAAGAGGTCTGTTTTTGCTTTTTTGTTCCGCTTTGAACTCAAAGAGAGAGGTCAGAGAGGGCCTGTCTCTTTTGTGTATAAGGGGAGGTAAACACTGCAGAGGAAAGAGAGGAAAGAAAAACATGAATAACGGACAAAAACATCTGTTGTCTATGCTCATCCTGTCGCTTTTGGTGGTCATGAGTGTCAGCTTCAGTGCCAGTGCGGCCCTGAAACTCAGCGACAGCGCGCTGGTTCTTGAAAAAGGACAGACACAGGCGCTGAAGCTTACGGGCACAAAAAAGACCATCACCTGGAGCAGCTCCAAGACAAGTGTGGCGACCGTTGACGCAAACGGAACCGTCACCGGCGTCAAGACGGGCAATGCCGTGATCACCGCTTCTGTCGCGGGCAAGTCACTCAGCGCGAAGGTCAAAGTCCTTCCGTCGATCAAGAGCCTGACGCTCAACAAGACGAAGACAACGCTTATTCTCGGAAAGAGCCGGACACTCAAGCTTTCGATCCTGCCGAAAAAGGACGAGACTCTGCCGGCTACCTGGACTTCGTCCAACAAAAAAGTCGCGACTGTTAATCAGAAAGGTAAAATCACGGCCAAAGGCATCGGTAAAGCCAAAGTCACTGTCACGGTCGGGACAAAAAGCGTGACCTGCACTGTAACAGTCAAGAAGAAAACCGTGGCGGTTGACAGCCTGACACTTAATAAGAGCACCATGAAGCTCTATACAGGCTCTGCCAACGCCAAGACGCTGACGGCGGAGATCTTACCGGAAACGGCTAAAGACGAAGAGATCACATGGACTTCGTCCAATAAAAAGGTGGCCACGGTCGATGATAACGGCAAGGTCACAGGCGTCAAAAAGGGCAAGGCGGTGATCTTAGCAAAGGTCGGAGATAAAACGGCGACCTGCACCGTGACCGTCAAAACAGCCCCGGTTCTGATCCAAAGCCTTTCGCTCGATAAGACGGTAGTTGTCCTGAAAGTCGGCATGACGACCCGTCTGAAAGCAACCGTCCTGCCTAGCAATACCACAGACAAAACGGTCAAGTGGAAAAGCTCGGATAAGACCATCGTTAAGGTCAGTAAAAAGGGCAATCTCCGGGCCTTAAAGGCAGGATCGGCTACCATCACGGCTACGAGCGGCACAAAAACAGCCACCTGCACCGTAACGGTCGTGACAAACGGCACGGGCGTACTGGTTCAGACCGGCATCAGCGCTGTGTGTAAGTATACCAGCGTGAAGGAAGGTTATACCTTCTCCGCCTCCGACTTTACGGTATACAACGAATACGAGGGCGGCGGCAAAGAAGAGACAAAGAGCTTCACCGTTAAGCTGGAAAAGGATACGACCAAAGGCAGCTACCTTGCGACAGTCATCAGCGGAGACTACCGGACGCAGATCAACATCCCGTACGCGACGGAGACCGTGTCGACCAAAAATCAGACCGGCATCACCGCATCTTGTATTCAGGATAAGGTAGAAGAGGGCTACAGCTTCACCACGACCGACTTTGTTGTGTCAGCGGTGTACGAGGACAAGACAACGGAGCAGATCAGCTCTTTCTCGATCAAGATCAGCAAGCTGACCGAAAGCCAGGTCTACAAGGCAACGATCACGAGCGGAGATTACACCACGACCGTGGAAGTGCCGTATACCTCGAACACCAAGACGGTCACAGGTATGCGGGCAGAACACAACACCGGTTCGGTGGAAGACGGTCATACTTTCACAACCGGCGAGTTTACGGTCTACCTGACCTACTCTGACGGTAGTGAGGAAACGTCGAACAGCTACAGCGTAACGGTTGCCAAGGACAGCTCCGGCACGGCGTACACCGCGTCCTTCTCTTCACAAACAGGCTCTGCTTCCTGCACGCTGTCGATTCCGATCACTTCGAACAGTACGTCAACGGATTCCGCAGTAACGCCCGACAGCAGCAAGGCAAGTGCTTCGTAAGGCAGAAGAGCGGATACATCTAATAGAAAGGTACATAAAACTCATTCAGGTCTCTGATCTTTCAGGGGCCTGAAACCATCCATAAGCACAGATAAGGAGATAGACATGAGACATGTAAAAAGGCATTCTCTCCTAACGGTTCTGATGGTTTTATGCCTGACGATCACGGGAAGTCTGGTGATCCGCTCGCCTGTCATGGCGGCTACACTTAACAAGCGCTCCGCCCGCCTTGTCAAAGGGCAGACGATCAACCTGACACTTTCAGGAACGGATGAAAAGCCGACATGGCAGAGCAGCAATAAGAAGGTCGCCAAAGTATCCCGAAACGGACATGTCCGGGCGACGGGCAAAGGTAAATGTTATATCTACGCGTGGTATAGCGGAAAGGTCCGCAAGTGCAAGATCGTTGTGGAGACGCCGAAGCTGTCCACCAAGACCGCCCTGATGAACAAAGGTGAAACTTTCAAGATCACCGTCAAGAATACCAGACAGAGCGTGAGCTTTGTATCGGACAATGAAAGCATCGCCACGATCGACGAAAACGGTATCATCACGGGGCTTACAGTCGGGGAGACGAACGTACGGGCGTATCTTGCGAGCGGAAAGAAGTATACCTGCCGTGTGATCGTAAGACAGCCGGAAGCGCAGGCACTGTCTGTTCTTGAGAGCGGCTATACGGCCTATCAAAGTCTGACGGGAACTACGCGTATCTCCGCAGCGGCACGGGTAAGCAACCCGAACGCCTTTGCTGTTCTGTCTCCGGCAATCAAATTTACAGTTCTGGGCAGCACCGGAGAGACGCTGGCATCCCACCTGGCAGTCGGAACTGTGATCCGCGCAAACGATGAGACCGCCTTTGCGACGAGCATCGAACTCCCCAAAGGTGCTGTCCCGGCATCGGTCAAGGCAGAAGCCGCTCCGGTATCTGCACTGCAGAAAGCCGATAAAGAGATCAGCGAAAAGATCACCGCACTTGGAGTCAGCCGACTCGATACTGATTATGTCACCACGATCCAGGGGAATCTTTCCCGTGCGACCGATGCAAATGGTGCGGAGATCTCGGCACTGTTTTATGTCGGCGGCGTCTTAAAGGGCGGCGTTTCCACGCATCTTTCCGGCAACATCCTGATCTATCACATCAGTTCGGAGAAGAACCTTTATGACGCCCTCGGCGCAGAACCTGAGATCAGATTCTACGTGCAGAACGCATGATCTCAAACCTTAAAGAGTAAAAGGGACAAACTGAGAAAAAAATCAGGGGAATATATGGACAAAATGGGAAAGAAGGTGTGGTCAGACCAAGCCTTCTTTCTTCATATATATAAACATCAAACATAAATACCAAACACAAGTCAAACCGAAACCATTCAGGAAAACAACAGCGCCCGCAAGCCGAAAAGCACGACCAAACGCAATACCTCTTATCGGGAAATTTCGGAAAAGGCGCAGAAAGGAGTAAGAGTGTCACAGGAAACAGATCTTACGCGGGTAAAGGTTACAGGAGCTGTTAATTACCCGCATCTGTTTAAGCCCAAGGCCTTCGGGAGCGGCGCACCCAAGTATTCGCTGACAGTCTCTTTTGCGAAAAACGAGACCGAGATCTATAACAGCGTCCGCATGGCTATGAGCGCAGCGGTACAGGAAGGCATCGACCGTGGGCTGTTTAAGGCAGGAGAGGAAAACTCCGAAAACTTCCAGTCTCCGCTTTACGACGGCGATGCCGCCAAGTCCGGGAGCGACCGGTATCCGGGACAGTGGTACATGCGTGCCCGAAACACGTATCCGCCATCCGCGATCGTAGGCCCTGACAGGCAACCACTGACGGACGAAAAAAGTATCAACCGGGGGGATGTCTGCAACGTAGTCGTGATCCTGTATCCCTATAACTACGAAGGGAAATGCGGGGTCGGATGCCGGCTGATCGGTGTACAGAAGACCGAAGATCCGGAAGCCTACGCAGACAGTCACCAGGTGCAGTATACAGCCGAAGAACTGTTTGAGGTTCTTGTCTAAATCGGGACATCAGACATTTTTCTTAATAATCTTTAAAAAACCTACACAGCAAACAAAGCGAGGAGGGAACATGAGACGCACGATCAAAAAGCTCAATTCAGCGCTTGCCTTTGCTCTTTCCATGACGATGCTGGCTTCAAACGTCGCCGTAGCGGACGAGATCGAAGCTGCTGACGCATCGGAAAGAGCCGCAGAGCAGGACGCAGCGGTGGAAGAAGAGACCTATAAGCTCTACTTCCCCAAGATCGAAGGTATCAAGTATAAGACAGATGATGATCATCCGGTAGAGGATGAGGAAGAAGAGAGCGAAGCACGTGAGGGTGAGGAAGAGATCCTTTATCAGAGTGCGGTGTACGCTCCGGATGAAGAAGTATCCTTGAAGATCGTCTACAAGGACCATGAAGCGGCGGATACCGTGGAGTTCAAGGACGAAGACGGCGAGATCATCGCCTACATGTATGACGTCGAAAAAGAACGCTATGAATTCGACATGCCGGAAAGTGATGTCTGGCTTAGCCTGACCTTCCCGGAAGACATGGCGGATAGCGTGGACAACACGGATGTGACTTATGAGGATGGTGTTGTTGCAAACGATGCTGCAGTCACCTCAGACGAAGGGCAGATAGCGGACAGCGACCTCAGCGACACAGATGCGGATGAAGTCGCGGATCCGGCAGCGGAGACATCCGACTACACCCCGCAGGAAGAGACTTTTGCACAGACAGTCGAGGATGACGGTCTTCCGCAGAGCGGGAGCCTTGTACAGGTCGCGACGATCGACGTTGCTCTGAACGACGCATCGTTCTCCGCTTCCACGGATTTCCGCAACATCGACTATGATCCGAACACGCAGAGCCTTTCCTATATCTCGGACGATGTCAACATCACAATGGAAGGCACTTATTCAAGCGTGTATCGCATTGATGTATCCGGGGGCAAGTTCTGGTTCGTCCTGCGTCCGGTGCGTGTGAGCACGTCGGCGGAAGGTGTCAACGTTGACACCTTCTCTGCGGAAGAGGCTGAAGAGGTTATCGACAGTGAAAACCGTCTTTCTGACGGCGATGTGCTCGCCGAGGACGATGACAGTGCCGATGATACGGCCGGAGATGACGCCGGAGACGGCACGGGTGGCGATACCGGCGATACCGGTGAAGAGCCGATCGATGACACAGACCCGTCTGACGATACGACCTCTGCCAAGACAAGCGTCACGGTCACCTATACCTGGGTCGGTCAGGATGAAAACGGCACGCAGCTGTGCAGCGGCGGCGGCACTATGACGCAGGAAGCGTATGATGACGCCGAGACATTCAAGCAGACGATGAAAAACAGTGCTGCGGCGGAGTCTGACAACGCGGTAACGTCGAAAGCGGCCGAGCTTGGCTATACGGCTGATACCGCCGGCGCGGAGCATAACTTCAGCGATCCGCAGACGGACGGCAACAGCACGACCTATACGCTGACCACGATCTACACCCTGACCATGATCTCCACGGGTGAAGAGACAGATGCCGCCACCTACACCTATACGACCAACTATAACTTTGGCGGTATCGTAGACGGTGAGGAGACCCCGATCGTTACGGGCAATGGCTCTCTCACAAATGGAACCACCGATCAGGAAGATCTTGGCACGTATAAGGCGGATCAGGCGTCTGACGCCATGGACATCATGAACGAACAGATCGAGACATGGGCAGAAGAGCACGGCTATACCGTTGACACGACCAACCCGCAGGTCTACACTTCGGAAGCTCAGGGTGAGGGCGAGACGGCTAACACCACTACGGCGACAATCTCCGTCACCTATACGCTGACCAAGGTCGAGACAGATGATGACGATGAAGATCCGGATGAAACAGATCCGACCTCCACCGACCCGTCAGGGACTGACCCGTCAGAAACTGATCCAACCGGCGAAACCACCGACCCGTCCACAGAAGGTTCCACAGATAAGACCGGTGAGACCGGTTCGGCGGGGGATACTACCGGAGAAACGACCGGTACGGACAGCACAACGGATGAGGGCGGCGAGACTACGCCGAAGTCCGGCGACGAAACTGGTGAAACTGAAAAGAAGACGGATGAGACCGGTGAAACGGCCGACAGCGGAACAACCACCGATCCGTCGGAGAGCGAGCCGACCTCTGAAAAGCAGAGTGAGAGCGACACTGATAAGACAGCTGACGGCACCAAAACGGTCGTAGACGGCGAAGAAGAGACAGAAACCGCAAAGGTCGATGATCCCTCTGGCACGAAGCCGACCGGCGACGAGACAGAAAAGACTTCCGAGCTTGAGACTGAAGCTGAAGTTGCAAAGGTTCCCGTCACACTTCACGTCACCTTAAGCGGCACCGATGATGAAACGGCGGGCGTGTCGCTTTATGGCAATCGCTATGCGGTCTATTCGGATGAATCCTGCAAGAGCGACTTCCTGCTTGGGCGTATCGCCGTTGATGAGAATGGTGACGGCGCTGCTATCGACGCAGCTGACTCAAACGGCAAGGAAGTGCTGTATCTGAACCCGACCAAAACTTACTATGTCAAGCAGTACATGAGTAACGGTGCAACCGTTCAGGATACTAACTATAAAGGGTTCACCGGCACGACAGACGGAGAAGGAAACTATACGCTGTATGTAGACCTGACCGCCGAGATCGCAAAGGGGTCTCTGCAGATCCTCGATACTTCTGAGGATAACGCAGGTAAGACGTATGTCGCAACGTACGCTGAAACCAACGGTTCGGTCGCAGAACCGATCACGCTGACCACGAATGAGTACGGCGTTGCCAAGAGTGCGGAAAACGTGCTGCTCGGTGGCGTGTGGAACATCGCTCTGGCGGATGATCCGGAGAACATCCTTGGTTCCGTCAGCGTAGTGGACGGGCAGTATGCTACTTACGCTCCGGCAAACGAAGCGGATGGGAAGTATAACTACACCATCACGATCGAGATCCGCGACGAGCGCGGTGAGCTGATCGCAAATGACACCAATGCCGAGTTCGCGGCTTCCATCGTTAAGGAAGACGAGGCTGGCAATACGGTCCAGGAGACCGCCATTACTCTGTATAAGGTGTCTACAGCAACAAACGAGATCATTCCGGCACAGCAGCTCACGATGGGAGACTCAGGTGTTATCTCGATGGCAGGTTCTTTCGAACCGGGTACCAAGGTCCGCGTTAAGGAGACCAAGGCTCCGACCGGATACAACCTGAACTCCAAAGTCATCGACCTGACAACCTCCACAAAGGGCGAGCCCGGAACACTGACCTATACCTTTAACCATACAGTCCGGGAAACGATTGTTTCGGACGGCACGATCACCGTTCGTGTTACGGACGGAAACGGCAATGCCCTTGGCAGCGGCATCAATGTTACACTGACTCCACTTGGTACAGAGAATGGCACCACGCAGGAAACAGGCGACGCCGGTGAGACTTCTTACAGCGTACCAGTTGGACAGTATACCGTGACGCTTTCCAACGTCCCGGATGGTTATGCTGTTCCGGACGCGGTAACGGTCAAGCTTGACAGCGCGAGCGCTCTGGCGGAGATCCCACTTTCCCGTACGAGTGTTGTTATCAACCGTCTTCTGACGGACGGCACGGTACTCGAAAACTCTGTCTATCTGCTCCTTACCGAAACAGATGCGAACTCAGGCACGATCGCCAAGATCGCGGAAAAGATCGCGGAGCTTCGCTCCAAGAATGCTTCTGACTGGATGGGCGAGCTGCAGAGCTGGCTTGCCGAGAACGGCTATCCGACAGACCTGTCCTCGTATGGTCCGACCTATACCACGGGTGAGGATGGATCTCTTACGGTCGACGGACTGTCTCATGGCAAGACCTATTATCTGGTCGAGACCGCTACGCCGCAGGGCGCGAGCGTCGATGATACGGTCCACAAGGTCGTGGTCGATGAGAGCGGCAAGATCAACGCCTCCACCATCATGGTGACAAGCGTCCAGAGCGACAGAGTCGGCACGGTAACGGTCGCCTGTACGCTTAAGGACGCTACAGTCGAGATCCAGACCGCAGACGGTACGGTGCTTGATACCTTCACGACGGCGGGCGGCTCCTACGTGCTGACAGGTCTTCCGAAGGGCGAGTACAAGGTCGTGCAGACCGCTGTTCCGACCGGATATGTTGCCAAGACCGAGAGCTTCACGATCTCCGACGACAACATGAACGCGATCGTCACGCTGAATAACAATCAGATCTTTGTCAACGTTTCTCTGGCGGACGCGGACACCGGCAATCTGGTATCCGGCGGTACGTTTGAGGTGAAGGACAAGGACGGCAACGTGGTGGATTCGTGGGAGAACGATGGTTCCGCTCACAGCTTCGTCGCTACGATCGGTGCACAGTATACGGTTACCGAGACCAAGGCTCCGACAGGCTATGTTGCCACAAGCGATAAGGAGCTGACGGCGGGCCTTGATACTGACGCGGGTCAGACAAGCTCCCTTACGATCAAGAACTACAGCATCCTGGCATCGGTATCGCTGCTTGATTCCGAGAGCAAGGAATACCTGACGGGTGCGACGCTGACGATCACTGATAAGGACGGCAAGACCATCGACTCCTGGACCACGAACGAAAAGGCTCACATGGTCACGCTTCCGGTCGGCACTTATACGCTGACTGAGACAGCGGCTCCGGAGAAGTACGCAACGGCCGCCAATATCGTGTTTAAGATTGCCGAGACGAGTGCTATTCAGAAAGTCACGATGTACAACAACCTTCTGAAGATCGAGATCAGCAACCTGATCCCGGACAGTGAGACGCTGGTTGCCGGTTCCGAGCTGTCGATCATCGACGCGAAGGGCAATACGGTCGAGACGTGGACCGCAGATGGCAGCATCCATACGGTCAACCTGCCGGTCGGTGAGTATACGCTGAAAGAGACCAAGGCTCCGAATGGCTATACGCTGGCGGATGCGGTCGCCTTCACCGTGAAGGATACGGCTGATGTGCAGGAGGTCAAGCTCTATGAAAAGGCTTTGACCATCACAATCTACAAGAAGGATAAGGTCACCGACAAGAACCTGGCGGGTGCTGAACTGAAGCTCTCCACTACGGACGGCACGGAGCTTGCCGCGTGGACGAGTGACGAGGAAGGCAAAGAACTGCAGGTCCCGGCTGGCACGCTGGTACTTACCGAGGTCGCGGCTCCGGAAGGCTATGAGCTTGCCAAGAGCATCGAGATCACGGTCGAAGACGGCAAGGAAGGTCAGGAGTATACACTCTACAACGCACCGAAGGATGATCTGGTCAACCTGAGCGGCAAGAGCGTCAAGACTACGGTCGACGCCAATGGCAACGCTGTTTCCTATACGGACGCCAACGGCAACACGATCACGCCGAACACTGTAAACGGAACAGCGGGGACGACATATACAAGCGCAAACGGAACAGCCGTGAACGGCACCGTTACCTCTGACGGCGGCAAGGGCGATGTTGCCACAACAGCCGCAAAAACGGGTGATGTTTTCCGGTATCTGCCGGCTATTCTGTCAATCGGCGGTGGCATCCTTCTGATCCTGGTGCTGTTTATCTTCAGAAAGCGCCGTGCTCATTAAAAAGCAAAGGGCCGCTAAACACAGGTACCAAGAGGGGGGAGGAAACTCTTCCCTCTTGTCATAAAGAAACTACGGACAAAACACAACCGCCCGGCCGGCGGGGCTTGCCCGCAAAGAGGAGGAGTATGAAGGGGAATGTATGAGGAGCGGCCGACATGACGCAATAAGCAGTATTAGTTATGATATATCAAGGTCAATATCCGACCTGTGTAACTGGAGGAAGTGTATGAAAAACACGAAGCAATCAGCATTAAAAGAGGATGTTGAAAAACCTGAGTCAAAGCAAGAAAAAAACGCGCAGCCCTTGCATTTAAGACATCTGTTTACATCTGTATATAGCCGTGTAATCTTTTTCTGGGGGTGTCTGATAGCTGGGAATCTGCTTTATACTATTCCTGCGTTTGCTGCCCCTGACGTAGATGCGATTTCAGGTGCCGCCCCGTCCGTCAGGGGCGGTAATTCTTCGACGATAGACATTAACCCTAGTAATACAACAACAGGTATACCGGACGTTGATGCTGGGTTGAGTGCTGTCATTCAGCTTGTAGCGGGTATTGTTCGAGGTGCGGGCTTTGTTATTCTAGCCTGGGG
>Ga0065709_1029260_pt1 | contig 45293 bp, 29 predicted proteins | sample Hoacrofraction14_2_FD_59096 | JGI IMG/M metagenome (GOLD analysis project Ga0065709, IMG submission 59096) | Hoatzin crop microbial communities from Cojedes, Venezuela, sample from fiber fraction 14 v1 | ecosystem: Host-associated > Birds > Digestive system > Esophagus > Crop | place: Venezuela...
TAACGAGCCATTTTTGTGTGGGCGCTGACGGATTCGAACCGCCGACCCTCTGCTTGTAAGGCAGACGCTCTGAACCAGCTGAGCTAAGCGCCCTTTCAGAGTTTCTTTCTGAAAGCGAGTGCAAAGTTAGTGGTTTTTCTGTTACTGGCAAAATTTTCGGCGGTTTTTTTTCGATTTTTTCGTTTTTTTCTTGCCGAAGGGGCATTTTGGGGCGCTTTTGGTGGGTGTTTTGGGGCGAAACGGGGTGTTTTCTGCGGCGGAGGGGGTTGCCAGAGGCAGGCGTCGTTTTTACAGAAAAGAGCGGCATTTTAGAAACGAAGGGCGTCGTTTTCGAAAAGGAAGACCTTCGTTTTGGAAAACGAAGGGCATCGTTTCTGAAAAGGAAGGGCATCGTTTTTTGCGGTTCGCGCGCGCGTTACCTATTAATAGGTATTGGCGGGCATGGATTTTTTTTGTAATTTTGCGGCGTGATTGGGGATTGGTGCGGTTGATGCGTCGATTTTTCAAGAAAAGTTTTCTGCAAATATAAAGTTTCTGCAGCTATGAAGTTGAGTGATTTGAATACTGGTGAGAGCGGCGTGATTGTCCGCGTGGATGGCCACGGCGGTTTTCGCAAGCGCATTGTGGAGATGGGGTTCATCAAGGGCGAGCGCGTTACGGCGGTGCTGAATGCCCCGCTGAAGGACCCGGTGAAGTATCGCGTGATGGGCTACGAAGTGAGCCTGCGCCGCGCTGAGGCTGATTTGATTGAGGTGGTTGGCGAGGACGAGGCGCGTGAAGCGGAGGCAGCGAAGCGCAGTTCGGCCGAGGCGACGGCACAAGCAAGCATCCATGACGCAACTGCGAAGGCGGATGCGGCAGCCAAGGAGAATGCGCATGCGGCGGCTGCGGAAAGCGCTGGCGAGGAGCATTGCGAAGAGTTTGAGGAGCGGTTGCAGAAGATGGTTGAGGAGCGCTCGAAGGAGTTGACGATTTGCTTCGTGGGCAATCCGAATTGCGGCAAGACGAGCATTTTCAACGTGGCAAGCGGTGCGCACGAGCGCGTCGGCAATTATTCGGGCGTTACGGTTGACGCGAAGGAGGGCGAGTTCAAGCTCGACGGCTACGTGTTCCACGTGGTTGACTTGCCAGGCACTTACTCGCTGACGACGTACACTCCGGAGGAGCTGTATGTGCGCAAATATATCGTGGAGAAGACGCCGAGCGTGATTGTGAACGTGGTGGATGCGTCGAACCTGGAGCGCAATTTGTATCTGACGACGCAGCTCATCGACATGGACGTGCCGATGGTGATGGCGCTCAACATGTATGACGAGCTTCGCGCGAGCGGCAATGAGCTCGACGAAACGCAGCTGGGGCGCCTGCTGGGCGTACCGGTGGTGCCGACGGTGGGGCGCACGGGCGAAGGCGTGAAGGAGGTTTTCCGCGAAATCATCCGCATGCACGAAGGCGAGGAGCCGCTGTTCAGGCACATTCACGTGAACCACGGCGTGCTGCTCGAGGGCATGATTGACCGCGTGGAGGCGGTGATTCGCGAGAACCCTGAGCCCCACTTCAACTATTCTGCGCGTTTTCTGGCCATCAAGATGCTGGAGCGCGACAAGCAGATTGCTGACGTGTGCCGCAAGTTTCCCAACTTTGAGGCCATTGAGGCCGAGCGCGACCGCTGCGACGCTGAGGTTCAGGCGGAACTGAAGGAGAATGCTGAGAATGCCATCACTGACGCGAAGTATGGCTTTGTGCAGGGCGCGCTACGCGAATGTTTCGTGGAGAAAAAGCAGGTGGACGCGAAAACCTTGACGAGCGTGCTCGACGGCATCGTCACGCATGCCTGGCTGGGCTACCCTATATTCCTGATACTGATGTACTTGATGTTCTACTGCACGTTCAACATCGGTCAGTATCCCATGGACTGGATAGACGCTGGCGTGGGTTGGCTGGGCGACTGCGTGAGCCGTCTGCTGCCCGACGGCCCGCTGAAGGACCTGCTGGTCGATGGCGTGATTGGCGGCGTGGGCGGCGTGATTGTCTTCCTGCCCAACATCATGATTCTCTACCTGTTCATTTCGTGGATGGAGGACAGTGGCTACATGGCGCGCACGGCGTTCATCATGGACAAAATCATGCACCGCATGGGCCTGCACGGCAAGTCGTTCATTCCCATGATTATGGGCTTCGGTTGCAACATTCCGGCCATCATGTCCACGCGCACCATCGAGGACCGCAAGAGCCGCCTCATCACCATGCTGGTCATTCCGCTGATGAGCTGCTCGGCGCGCCTGCCGGTCTATATCATCATCATCGGCGCGTTCTTCCCGCACCACAGCGCGCTGGTGCTGCTGAGCCTCTACGTCGTCGGCATCGTGATGTCGGTGCTCATGGCCCACGTGTTCAGCAAATACGTGGTGAAGGGCGAAAGCAGCCCGTTTGTCATGGAGCTGCCGCCCTACCGCCTGCCGTCGATGAAGAGCGTGGTGCGCCACACGTGGGAAAAGGGCAAGCAATATCTGCAGAAGATGGGCACGACCATCCTCGTGGCGAGCATCATCGTCTGGGCGCTGGCCTACTTCCCCCGCGCCGACGAGAGCCTGGGCAAAGAGGCGCAGATGGAGCAGAGCTACATGGGCCGCTTGGGCAAAGGCATTGAGCCGCTCATCCGCCCGTGCGGATTTGGCTGGAAAGAGGGCGTGAGCATACTCACCGGCGTGGGCGCCAAGGAGATTGTGGCGAGCACCATGGGCGTGCTCTACAGCGCTGGGCAAGACGAGGCGGCGACGGAGGAACTCGACGACGAGGACGCTGAGCAGACGCGCCTGTCGCAAATCATTTCGCGCAGCGGACTGACGCCGCTTGCCGCCTTTGCGTTCCTCATTTTCGTGCTGCTCTACATGCCTTGCATCCCTGCCTGCATCGCCATCAAGAACGAGGCGAACGGCTGGCGCTGGGCAGTGTTCACCGCGGCCTACACCACCGCGCTGGCGTGGGTTTGCGCCACGCTGGTCTATCAGGTGGGAAGCCTTTTCTGACGATTGGAGAAGTTAAAGAAGTTAGAGAAGTCATCAGCGGTTGCACCGCTTAGAAGTTAAAGCCGAAAGCAGCGCCGCTCCCCTACCCTTTCAACGATTGTCCCTGCCTTTGCAAGCGCATTGCAAAAGCAGGGACAGTTGTTTTCAGCAAGAACTTATTAACTCAAAAACTTAAGAACTCATAAACTCACCCCCTATGCTGGTGGTGCCAGAGTTCGTAACTGTTGATGATGTTTTGCCAAATGACGTAGCAGCCGGCGCCGATGCTGGCCGCGCCGCTGAGGTAGAGCGTGGCCATGAGGATGGTCATGGCGGTGTTCTTCTGAAACATGCCTTGGCGGGTGCAGACGCGCTCCCCCACCACGCGGCCAATGCTTCGTCCCAACTGAAACTGCACGAGGCAAGCGAGGAAGGAGACGAGCGCAATGAGCAGCAGGAGCGGCAACGACAGGCCGCTGTGGCAAATGTTTCTGACGGTGACGCCAGTAGTGATGGCGAGCGAGAATCCCCACGTGTAGAAGCCCAGGTTGGGGTGCCTGACGATGAACTGGTAGAGCCTGCGCCACAGGTGCCGCACTGCCCAGCCGAGCGCGAGCGGCAGCAGCATGACGAGGGCGATGCGCTGCAGAATGAGCGCCGAAGCGGTGGCGAAACTCACGTGTGCCGCCTTTTCCAGCAGGGGAAATGCGGTAGGGATGGTCACGGCGCAGAGCAGGCTGCTGATGAGCGTGAACGTCGCCATTTGGTTAATGTCGCCGCCCAGTTTTCCCGTCACCACCGACGATGCCGAGGCGCAGGGGGCAATGACGCAGACGAGCGCCGCCTCGGCGATGATGCGCGCCGCGCCTTGCAGGTCGAGCAGCAGGATGAGTGCCACGAGCAGCGCCGTGAGCAGCAGTTGCGCCGCAATGAGATGCACGTGCCAGTTGGCAGGCCGCATCTTGTGGAAATCGAGTTTGGTGAACGTGACGAAGAGCGTGAAGAAGACGCTCATGGGGAACAGCCAGTCCATCACGCCGCCCATCACCTCCCCAGCCGGCTCCAGCAGCGGGATGTAGGCGAAGAGCAGGTAGAGGATTGTGCCGAGCGCAATGGCCACCGGCAGCGTCCATTCTTTGAGGAATCGAAGCATTGTTTGTGAGTTTTTAGGGTGCAAAGTTACGCATTTTTCTTCAATTAATAACTACTGCGTTGGCAAAGGATGCCGCTCGGCGACCCCTTCTGGGCCGAGGGACTTCACTCAGTTGCTACCCCAGGGTCGAAGTGCCCTGCTCGACTACAATTCTCTCGCGCGCGTATATATATAATATGTGTAAGACGAAAGCAGCGCACAGGTGGATGCCCATGCGCTGCTTGCTTGTTTAGTAATGCTTCTTAAAAACTTAAAGCCTTAAGAACTTATTTCTGCACCTTCTTCGCAGTCGTGCCGCGTTCGCCTTGGATGCGGAGCACGTAGGTGCCGCGCGGCAGGCTCATGCGCTGGAACTGGCTGAGCACGCCGTCGAGCGTCGTCTCGTAGTTGCCTACAGCAGCGCCTGCGGTGGTCAGCACGGTCACGCTCACTTGCTCGTCTGCGCTGATGGCGCCAATGCCCGTCGGCACTTGCGTCGTCACGTAGAGCACGCCGTTCTGAATGTTGCTGTCGTCCCAGTAGAGGCCAGCGGCTTCGTCAATCACGTAGTTCTCCAGTTTCGGCGTACCGGCGCAAGTCGTTGCGGTCCAGAGGATGATGCTGTCGCCCTCGGCGAACGAGTGGCTCTCAGGCACATTCACTGCCACGGTGCCGTTCATCGTAATTTTGTTGATGTTGCCCAGGCTGCCGCCGCCAGTCGTCGTTGCCGTCGCGCCCTTCTTTGCGCCCACTTCCAGGCGAGAAGTAGCGGTGAACGTCACGTTCTTGTTGTTGAAGTTGATGATGCCGCTCGTTGCGCTGGCATTGATGCCCACCTGCAGCGTGCCGTTCACGCTCGTCGAACTGTTGATGAGGTTGCCGCTCGTGCCGGTGATGCCGCTCAGCATAGCGCCTTTCACCACGGTCAGTGTGCCAGTGCCCAGGGTCACGCCGCTGCTGATGTGCAGTTCGCCTTCCTCCACGCGGCAAGCACCCGTGAAGTCGTGCGACGTCTTGTTGGTCAGGCTCACCTTGCCGCTGCCCACCTTCGTAAAGGCGCAACTGCCCGTAATTTGGCCTGCCCAACTCCAGTTGTCGTCGTTGCCCACCTTCCATGTGCAGATGCCGCTGGCAGCGCTCTGCGAGAAGGTGATGACGCCGCCCAGTTTGCCGCTGCTGCCAGTCACTTTGCCAATGGCGAACGTCTTGCCCGAGCCGTTGCAGACGGTGCGGCCGTCCTGAATGTCCAGCGTGCCTTTCGCCAGGCCGTAACTGTTGTTGAAGGTGAAGGCGACATTGTTGCTGTAGGTCGTGGCCTTCACCGTGCCAGTGAATGCCGACCAGTTGCCCGTGATGGGCGTGCGGGCCGTGCCTTCATAGTTCGTCAGCGCGGGAATATACACGGTCAGCGTGCCAGCGCCTGTCAGCGTGTTGCTGAAGGTGCCGCGCTCCACGAGGTTCCACGTGCCGGTCTTGCCGTCGGGAACAACAATGGGCATGGCCGAACCCTGAGTCTCGCTCAGCGTACCGCCCTGGAATTCCACGGTCTTGGCAGGAACGGCATGGCCGCTGGGCTGAACCGTTCCCGCTGCGATGACGAGTTTGTTCAGCGAAGAGCAAGCCGTGTAGAGCGTCAGCCAGCCGCTGCCCTTCTTGGTCAGCACGGTGCCGCTGATGGCTCTGTTCATGTTGAAGGTGCTCGAGCAGTTGAGCACGCCGCCATCCTCGCCCACCATCTTCATGGGCGAACCCATCGTCACGGTCGCCGTGTTCTGCAGCACGGCTCCGTTCTCCATGGTGAATTTGTTGGCAGCAGCGGTCACTGCGCCCAGGTTGCCGTAAGCCAGGTTGGCATTGCTGAGCGACGACACTTTCACGGTGCCGCCCTTCAGGTAGTTGCCGCCGGTGTAGGTATTGTCGTTGCCCATCGTGATGGTGCCTGTGCCAGTCTTCACAAACGCTGCGTCGCCAGCAATGGTGCCGTTGCCCTTGAAGGTGTAGGCCTTCGTAGCATCCACAATCACGCTGTCGGGCTCAAGGTCGTCCGTCAGGTCAACGCTGAACGTGTTGGCCGTGTCGTCAAACTTCACCTTGTCGTAGCTCACGAAGATTTCGTCGGTGTCCTCCAAGTCGCTTGCCAGCGTGAAGTTCGCGGTCGAAGCGAAGTCCCAGTTGCTGTTCACCAGGCCGTTCCAGATGATGTAGTCGGCCGCGCGGATGCCTGATACCTCAAGGTAGAGTTTGCCGTCTTCCTCCACCAACTTGCAACTCTGCGTCTTCGGCAGGCCTTCCAGTTTGATATTGTCAAGGCTGCCGCTCAGCGTGCCAATCTCGCCCAGCAGATACCTGCCCGTGGCAAGGCTGTCTGCGCTGCCAGTGTGGGTCACAAACTCCATCACGGGCTGCAGGTAGGCAGGGCCGTAAGTCCAGTCCTTCTTCTCCACGCTCACGTACTTGGCGTTCACTTGGTCGGCCTCCTGGGTCTCGCCGTAGATGTCGAGCACCACGCGGCTGCCAAAGCCCAGCAGCAGGCTGTCGGTCGTGATGACGCCCTGCTTGTCCGCGCCGCCAGGGATAATCTTCGAGGCATAGTCTGCCTTGATGCTGCGGAACGTGCCGCCGTCGCTCACAAGCGTCGCAAAGCGGTTCAGCCACAATGCCGAGTTTTTCAGCGTGCCGCCAAACTGCAGCGTGCCGCCCCACACGTCGGTGTTGCCAGTGTACTGCTCGTCCACGTCGGGCAGAATCAGCGTGCCCTCGCCCTGCTTCACCAGGCGCATCGTGCCGCTGAACGCGCCGCCCGTCACCGTGCAGGTGTAGTAGTCGTAAGTGATGTTCTTGTTATTGTCGTTGCCCTGAACCCACGACGGCACATTGAACGTCGCAATCTTCGGGTTCGCGCCTTCGCTCACGCTAATCTTCGTGTCGTTCGTCTCGCAAACAATCACGTGCTGCTTCGCATGCGACGTCGAAATCGTACCGCCGTTCGCAATCTCCTCGCGGCCTGTCATCGTCAAGGGAGGCGGAGCAACCGTAATGCCCTCCATCTCGCCCAGGAAGTAACTCACGTGAGGGGGCTGGTTGTAGCCGCACATCTGCCAAACCATCGCCTGCCGGTACTGGTGGTCGTGCCACAGCGTGTAGTTCCTGTACTCGGTCGCGTAGGGGCTCGTGTAGATGCGGATAGCCGTGTTGCTATTCGCTCTCAGCACAATCTCCTCTCTCCAGTCGCCGATGATGTCGCCCTGAGCGCACGGACTGTTCTTGCTCCAGTTGCACATCTGGCAACCGCTCGAAGTGAAAATGCGGCCCGTGCCAGGCTTCTCAATCTTCGCCTCACGCTCAATGCCCGGGCTGTTCAGCACCTCGTCCAGCAGGTCGCCGTCCCAGTAGATGCGGTAGTTCAGGTCGCCCCAAGACACCAAGTCGCTGATGGCGCTGATTTCCTTGTCCGCCACCGTGCTAATCATGCCCGTGCTAACGCTCCGGCCCACGCACCCAGGATAGTCGTTCGTGAAGTTCGCGCACAGCGCACGCCCATCGTCGCTCGTACCCACGCTGCGGTAATATATCTCGCTCGTCGTAGCATTGCGGAAATTCATGTTCGGCTGGCTCTCATTGCAGGCAAACTGCTCAAGGCCCCACCTATACGGGTCAAGGTCGCCGCAGTGCTGGGCATCGCCGTGACCCAGGCCTGTCGTCGAAAGGCCCTTGCCGTTGTCGTCAATCACCATCGAACCATACACAATCTCGTCGCGGCCGTCCCAGTCCACGTCGGCAATCGCATAGTTGTGATAGCCCTGGCCATACCACGCGCTGCTGCTGTCGTAGCACTTCCAGCGCCAGCGCTCGCTCAGCGCGTGCGTTGACGGGTCCACGTCAAGCGCTACCATCTTGATGCGCGTGTAGATGCCGCGCGACAAGAACACGCTCGCCTTACGGCCGTCAAGGAACGGAGCGCCGAAGAAAAACTTATTGGGTCGGTGGCCCTGAATGCCTTTGCCCCAGATGCTCGCCTCGTCCTGCGTCTCACCGCTGTCGTAGCGGGGCAGCGGGAAGTCCATCACCTGGTAAGGAGCGCCCGTCTCACCGTTCAGGTACAGCAAATACTCCTTGCCGCTCGTCGTATACTCCATCCCGCTCCAGCGCGTGTCGGCCGTCATGTCGCCCACCTCGTAGGTCGTGCCGTCTGCCTGGTGGATAATCATGTTGTCCGCGCCGCGCATAATCACCTCCGCCTTGCCGTCCTCGTCCCAGTCGTAGGCCACAGCGTTCAACTCCACATTGCTGCCGCTCACCAGGTTCGGACCGCAGTCTATCCACCACAGCCGCTGCCCAGCCAGCGTGTAGCACTCTATCAGGTTGAAGCAACTGTCATTGTCCAGGCTCGTGTAGTCCAGCCCGTTCAGGCGCTTCACAATGAACTCAGCCACGCCGTCGCCATTCACGTCAGCCAGGCTGATGTCGTTGATGATGTAACTGTGCGAAGTCGTCACGTCGCTGCCGCCACGGGCATACACAGGCTGAACCTTGATGTCGTAATAGCCGCTCGTCCAAGGCTTCACAGCAGCGCTCTTCGCCTGCTCCACACCGTCAACCACGGCCGACACCTGATACTGGCTCGTCGCGCTGCCGCCACTGTCCAAGTAGTTCGATGCGCTCAGCGGACTCGCATTCAACTTCGTGCCGTTCCTATACACGTTGTACTTCACGTCGTAATACTCCTCGCCAAACACGCGCCAACTCACCAAGTAGCCGCCACCATTGCCTGGAACAGCAACCACGCCGCGGTCAACTACGTCCGTAAACCGCTGACCTCTCGCCGTCATGCCGCACAGCAGCAGCAACAACAGCAACATTCCTTTTCTCATAGTCTCTGTCTTTAGTTATGTGATTTGAATTTCATTCACAGTTAAGGCGCCATCCCTGCTCCTCCCCTCCCTTTTCGGGGAGGGGTCGGGGGAGAGGCTCCATATCACCTTGCAAATTTACCTATAATTATTTAAATACCGTCCACTTTCACCAAAAAACTACGCATTTTTTAACGTTTTGAACGATTACAGACCCCATATCCGCATTTATTTCTCAAAACCACTGCGGTCGTTTTCAGAAACGAGTGCGGTCGTTTTCCAAAACCACCGCAGTCGTTTTTCAGAACCACCGCAGTCGTTTCCAAAAAGGAAGGCCTTCGTTTTTGAAAAGGAAGCCTATCGTTTTCTGAAACGAAGGGCGTCGTTTTGCGAAAAAAAGCGTAACTTTGCGGCGCAAAACAAATAGGTCATGAAAAAAATCACGCTACTTCTATGCTTTTTCTGCGCCATGAACGCCATGGCGCAAAGCCTCTCCCCCAGCCCCTCCCCAAAAAGGGAGGGGGGCGTTACCCCAACCGACTCCCTTACTCCCGCCCCCGACGGCCGCAAGGCAGTCACGCTCAAGCAGGTGCTGCAGAACACCTCGGTGGGCGGTTACGTTATCGGTCAGGCCAAACTCAACGACCAGGACGACGCCGAGGCCAACAGCAACATGAACCTGCGGCTCGTCAGGCTCTACGTGGACGGCAAGGTGCTCGACTTCGCCTACAAACTGCAACTGCAGATGAACGGCATCGGCAAAGACTCCAAGGAGAATAGCCCGCGCATCGTTGACGCATGGGCAGAGTGGCAACGTTTTGATTTCCTGAAAGTAAAGTTCGGACAGTTCAAGCGCTGCTTCACGTTCGAAAATCCCATGCACCCGTGGCTGATTGGCAGCGGAAACTACTCGCAACTGGCGCTCAAACTGGCAGGCTTCAGCGACCGCGTGGGCGAGCATGCAAGCAACGGACGCGACATGGGCCTGCAACTGCAGGGCGACCTCCTGCCCGTGGGCGACAAGCACCGCAAACTGCTCCACTACCAGGTGGGACTGTACAACGGACAGGGCATCAACCACAGCGACAAGAACTCGCGCAAGGACGTGATTGGCGGACTGATTGTCAAGCCCATCGACGGCCTGCAAATCGGCTGGTTCGGCTGGGACGGCAACTATGTGGCGAACGGCGTGACGGCGCGCCGCACGCGCTGGGCAGTGGGCGCAACCTACGAGGGCGCCATCTCGGCAAGGGCGGAGTACGCGCACTCCGTGGGCCGCAAAATCGGCACGGACAGCGAGGGCAACGGCATACTGACGGGCGCCGACCGCGCCGACGCGTGGTATGCGCTGGTGGGCGTGCCGGTGGCAGACAAGGTGAAGGTGTGGGCGAAGTATGACGTGTATCGCGACAGCGGCACCTGGGCCAGCACAAAGTCGCTCTACACACTCACGGCCGACTGGAACCTGCACAAGAACTTCAAACTGCAAGCATCGTACACCTTCACGCACGACCGCCAGACCAACGCCAGCGGCGGCGACGGCGACTACAACACGCTCGACTTGCAGGTGTATTTCAGGTTCTAAGGGGGAGCCTCTCCCCAACCCTCCCCAAAGGGGGAGGGAGTATATATATAGAAAAGGTGCGGTGGCACAGGATGCGGAAAACAAATTCCACGCCTGTGCCACCGCACTTGTGCTCCCCCTCCCTTTTTGGGGAGGGGGCAAGGGGGAGAGGCTTTTATTCTTATTTACCAATTGCCTGTTCTACGGGTTGATATTCCAACCCAAACACGTCCGCCACAGCCTTGAACGTCACTTTTCCTTCCACGATGTTGAGGCCCTTGGCAAGCGCAGGGTCGTCTTGGCATGCCTTGCGCCAGCCCTTGTCGGCCAGGGCGATGGCGTAGGAGAGCGTGGCATTGGTGAGCGCCGTGGTGGAGGTGTTGGGCACTGCGCCAGGGATGTTCGCCACGGCGTAGTGGAGGATGCCATCCACTTCGTAGGTGGGCTCGCTGTGGGTCGTGGGGTGCGACGTCTCGAAGCAGCCGCCTTGGTCGATGGCCACATCAACCAGCACGCTGCCCTTCTGCATCAGGCCGAGCATGTCGCGCGTGATGAGGTGCGGCGCCTTGTCGCCCGGCACCAGCACGCTGCCGATGACGATGTCGGTGGTGGGCAGTTCCTGGCGGATGTTGTGCTCAGAGGAATAGAGCGTGTGCACGTTTGGCGGCAGTTCCACGTCGAGTTGCTTGAGGCGAGGCAGGGAGATGTCGGTGATGACCACTTCGGCGCCCATGCCTGCTGCGAGGCGCGCCGCTGCTTCGCCCACGGTTCCGCCGCCGAGCACCAGCACCTTGGCGGGCTTCACGCCTGGCACGCCGCCGATGAGTTTGCCCATGCCGCCCTTCGTCTTCTGCAGGTAGTAGGCGCCGTTGATGACGGCCATGCGCCCCGCCACTTCGCTCATGGGGATGAGCAGCGGCAACGAGCGGTCGGCGCGCTGCACGGTTTCGTAGGCCAGGCACACTGCCCCGCTCCGCAGCATGGCGTCGGTGAGCGGGCGGTCGCAAGCGAAGTGGAAGTAGGTGAAGAGCAACTGCCCTGGGCGCACGAGGCCGTACTCAGGTTCGATGGGTTCTTTCACCTTCACAATCATGTCGGCCGTGGCATAGACATCGGCGATGTCGGGCAGGATGGTTGCCCCGACAGCCGTGTAGGCCTCGTCGGGAAATCCGCTGCCGATGCCGGCTGTGTGCTGCACGAATACTTCATGTCCGTGGCGGATGAGTTCGGCCACGCCCGCCGGGGTCATGCCCACGCGGTTCTCGTTGTTCTTGATTTCTTTTGGCACTCCGATTTTCATAAGGCGTAAGTTTTTAAGGTTATGAGTTTTTGCAATTAACAATTAACAATTAACAATTGCATGTGCGGTGGTTTTCTCCCCTCCCTTTTCGGGGAGGGGTCGGGGAAGATGCTTTTCCCTTGGGCCTTGAAAGATACAAGAAATTCTTGGCATGGCATTGCTTTTGTCAGCCTTTTTATCGTTTTTTCGGCAAAAAAGCATGGGAAAAGTGGCATTTTGCAAGGTGGACTTGCCGATTTCGCCGTTTGCAAGGCCTTTTATGGGCAATAATGTGCAGGCGGTGAAGAATTTTCCGCCGCGATTGCAACGTTTTCTGAATAAAAATGTGTAACTTTGCAATCAGAAACAGAGAAACATGTTTATTTTTTAAATCAACCAAAAGTATGAAAATCGAAAAAATCGTGGCTCGCGAGATTCTTGACTCTCGCGGCAATCCTACGGTCGAAGTGGACGTAGTGCTTGAAAATGGCGTGATGGGACGCGCTGCCGTTCCCTCTGGTGCTTCCACCGGTGAAAACGAAGCCCTCGAACTGCGCGACGGCGACAAGGGCCGCTACCTCGGCAAGGGCGTACTCAAAGCCGTGGAGAACGTGAACAAGATTATCGCTCCCGCACTCAAGGGCGACTGCGTGTTCAACCAGCGCGCTCTCGACCACAAGATGCTGGCTCTCGACGGCACGCCTACGAAGAGCAAACTCGGCGCAAACGCCATCCTCGGCGTTTCTCTCGCTGCCGCTAAGGCCGCTGCAAATGCGCTCCACATGCCGCTCTACCGCTACATCGGCGGATGCAACACCTACACACTCCCCGTGCCCATGATGAACATCATCAACGGTGGCGCTCACTCCGACGCACCTATCGCATTCCAGGAGTTCATGATTCGCCCCGTAAGCGCTCCCTCCATCAAGGAAAGCGTGCGCATGGGCGCTGAGGTGTTCCACAACCTCGCCAAACTGCTGAAGAAGCGCGGCCTGAGCACCGCTGTAGGCGACGAAGGCGGTTTCGCTCCCGCTCTCGACGGCATTGAGGACGCTCTGCAAATCATCTGCGACGCCATCAAGGCTGCTGGCTACGAGCCGGGCAAGGACGTGAAGATTGCCATGGACTGCGCCGCCAGCGAATTCGCTGTGCAGGAAGACGGCAAGTGGTACTACGACTATCGCCAACTGAAGGACGGCAAGAAGAAGGACCCCAACGGCAAGAAACTCTCTGCCGAAGAGCAAATCAAGTATCTCGAGGAACTCATCACGAAGTACCCCATCGACTCCATCGAGGACGGTCTCGACGAGAACGACTGGGAGAACTGGGTGAAACTCACCGCTGCCATCGGCGACCGCTGCCAGCTCGTGGGCGACGACCTCTTCGTAACCAACACCAAGTTCCTGCAGAAGGGCATCCAGATGGGCGCTGCTAACAGCATCCTCATCAAGGTGAACCAGATTGGCTCGCTCACCGAGACGCTCGAGGCCATCGAAATGGCTCACCGTCACGGCTACACCACCGTTACTTCGCACCGCTCTGGCGAAACCGAGGACGCTACCATCGCCGACATCGCTGTGGCTACCAACTCGGGTCAGATTAAGACCGGTTCCATGAGCCGCACCGACCGCATGGCCAAGTACAACCAGCTCATCCGCATCGAGGAAGAACTCGGCGACGACTGCGTTTACGGCTACAAGAAACTGAAGTAATCTTCCAACAACATATTTAATAAGGAGGCTGCATCCACAAGTTGGGTGCAGCCTCTTTTTTGCTGCCTCTCCCCCAACCCCTCCCCAGATAGGGAGGGGAGTCTGCCCGAATGGGAAAATACGAGGCAAGACTATCGGTTTTAACTTCTAAGGAGCGAAGCGACTGAAACTTCTTTAACTTCTCTGACTTCCCCATGGAGGAAGCATTGTTAATTGTTAATTGTTAATTGTTAATTGTTAATTGCTAACCCTCCAAGAGCCAGTCGTCGATGAGGCGGCGAGCGATGGAACTCTTGTCGGGGATGTGCGGGAGGTTGTCGCGCGAATACCAGCCGCCCTTCGAGAGTTCCTCCTGTTGCAGGCGGAGTTCGCCCGACTCCCATTCGGCGGTGAAGCCCACCATGATGCCGCTGGGGAAGGGCCAGGGCTGCGAACCGAAGTAGCGCAGGTTGCGGATGGTAAGGCCCGTCTCCTCCATCACTTCGCGCCGAACGCACGCCTCAAGCGTTTCGCCCGTCTCGAGGAATCCAGCAACGAGACCGAAGTAGTCGGCGCGGCGGAAGTTGCGCGCATGGACAAGCAGCACCTGGTCGTTGCGCGTGATGCGGACGATGATGGCAGGCGAGACGGTGGGCCAGATTTCCTTGCCGCACTGCGTGCAGCGCTTGCTGATGGCGGTCTGCATCGCGGTGGGCGCACCGCAATAGCCGCAGTAGCGCGTGTTCTGGTCCCAGTAGATGAGTTCGGCCGCCTTGCCCGCCATGCGGTAGTGCTCGGCAGGCAGCAAGGGGAAGGTGCTGCGCAGTTCCACGGTCTTCATGCCTGCTGGCAGACCCTCCTTCGGCGGCGCGTTCAGTTCAAAGGCACGGCACGGCTGTCCGTCGAGTTCGGGCAGGGCAAGCACCTGCGTCCACGGCTGCAATTCCACGGGCGCCTCCTCGCCTTGCGGCAGGCAAAGCGTCCCTTCTTTCTCTTGAAGTAAGATATTGCGACTCAGAAAGATAAACCAGTACATGGGAACAATTAAAAATTAACAATTAACAATTACAAGGGTCCCATTGTTAATTTCACGATTTCTTTTATTTTTTCCTCGTTGGGCAGGGCATAGTCGAGCCAGTGGATGGGGATGCCTCGCCGCTCCTCCATGCCGCGGAACCAGGTCATCTGGCGCTTGGCGAACTGGTGGATGGCGATTTCCAGCCGCTCCACCATCGTATCGTAGGGCATCTGGCCCGTGAGGTAGCGCGTGATGTAGCCGTACTCCAGCCCGTAGGCGAGCAGGCGCTCCACCGGCACGCCCTCGTTGAGCAGCCCCTGCACCTCCTCCACCATGCCCTCGCTGAGGCGCTGGTGCAGGCGCTCGGTGATGCGCTGCCGCCGCAGGTCGCGCGGTATGTTGATGCCGAAGATGTGGGCTTCGGGCAGTTGCAATGCGCCTTGGCGCGGGGCGTCGCCCGTGTTGAAGCCGTAGCCTTTCACCACGCTTTCGATGTAGAGGCCCGTGCCGCCGCAAAGGATGGCGGGGCGGTGTCGCTCAGCCGTGATGCCCTCGTAGGCCTGCAGGAAATCCTGCTGAAAGCGGTAGGCATTGTAGCGCTCGCCCGGCTCGGCAATGTCGATGAGGTGGTATGGCACGGACTGCCCGTCCACCACATAGTCGGCCAGGTCCTTGCCCGTGCCGATGTCCATGCGGCGATAGACCTGCCGGCTGTCGGCGCTGATGATTTCGCCGCCGATGCGGTGGGCCAACTGCGCGGCCAGTTTGGTTTTGCCACAGGCGGTGGGACCGAGAATGACTATCATTTGAGGAGTGATTTCAAGGTTAATGCGGAAAAAACTACGCCTGCCTTTCGGCGTCTGCGTCAGCGGTTTCGGCATCTGCGTCAAGCGTTTCGATGTCTGTGTCAGCGGTTCCGGCGTCTTTGTGGAAAAGCATTTTGCGCTCGCGCTCGGCAGCGGCCTGCGCCCACTCCGCCGGCACAAACTGCCACTGGTGGAGCGCTTGCGGCCTCACCTGCCCCTGCTCGCGGATGTATTCGAAGAGGTAGTAGCGAATGTCGCGGTCGGTGTAGGCGATGATGCGGCGCTCTATCTCCTCTTTGGAGAGTCCCGCGCCCTTGGTCAGCAGTTCGCCGCCGCCGTTGGCGCGATAGGCCGTCATGGCCACGGTGTATTCGGCATCGGGCGAGAAGGGACGGCCGTCGCTCAGGCTGAGGATATTGACGCGCTGGCCCGCCTCCTTGCGCACGTCCACCTCGTAGCGGATGCCTGCGGCGCTGTCGAAATTGAAGATGAAATTGGTGAATCCGAGCCTTTCCGGGTTGCTTTTCATGGGGCTGAGCAGCATGAGATGGTCGTCGGCCGAGGTCATTTGGTTGGCCCAGTTGGCGTAGCTCATCTCCAGATAGGCCTTGATTTCGCTGCCTTTGAGGCGGAGGGTGTAGAGCCGGTCCTCAAAGCGGTAGAGGTTGAAAAGGTCGCTCACGCAGACGGGACCCGCCTCCACGCTCGCGGTGAAGAAGAGCGGAGCGGCAAACGTGATGTCGGCTTTCGACACGTGGAGTTGCAGTTGCTGAATGAAGTCGATGTAGGCGCTGCTGCCAAAGTAGGCATCGGTGATATCCACGCCGCTGAGAAACTCGCCGATTTGCTGGCTCACGTAGCCGTTCACCTCGCGGAATTCCTTCTGGAAATGGCGGCCGAACTCCACGGAATGGGTGTTGCGTATTTTGCCGATGTAGCGCAGTTGGGCATCGATGTCGGCCATTTGCCATCCGCCGCCCGCCTTGGGCTCCATGTCGATGCGCACCTGCGCCACGTTGTAGGCGTAGCAGCCAGGGTTGACGCACATCACGCCGCGGCCGTCGGGGTCGGTGATTTCCACCATGTTGGGGTGATGGTCGTGGCCGTAGAGCACGAGGTCGAGCCCGCGTGTCTGCTCCACGGTCATGCGCGTGGCGTTTTCGCGGTAGTCGGGCGTAACGATTCCCTCGTCGAGTCCGCTGTGCAGCACGGCCACCACGAGGTCGGCATGGGCAAACTGGCGCACGTGGTCCACCCACCGCTGCGCACATTCCTCAATCTTTTCGAAGCGCAGGCCCTGCCACATCCGCTTCGGCACCCAGTGGGGGATGGCAGGCGTGACGAAACCGATGACAGCAATGCGCACGCCGCCCCTGACGAAGAGTTCGTAGGGCTCGAAGTGCGGTTCGCCCGTCTGCTCGTCGAGCGCATTGGCAGCGAGGATGGGGAAATTGCAGTCGCTCACGAACTGGTTCAAGATGTCGTGCCCCGTCTCAATGTCGTGGTTGCCCAGCACGCCGGCGTCGTAGCCGATGAAGTTCATGATTTCCGCCGCTTTCTGATGGTCGCCGCGGTTCACATAATTAAAATAGTAGGCTGGCGGCTCGCCCTGCAGCATGTCGCCGCCGTCGAGCAGGAGGGTTGCCCCCTCAAGCCGCTGCACCTCCTGCGCCACAAAGGCATGCACGCGCTGCAGGCCGCCCTTGCCGCTCTCGCGCTTGCGGAAGTCGTAAGGGAAATAGTTGCCGTGAACGTCAGACGTGAAGATGATGTTAATCCTGCGGTTCTGCTGCTCCATATTTTCTTTTTCTTCGTTCTGAAAAATCGCCGAAAAGGTTTTGCGAAATCGCTCCAAGCGCGCCATTGCCGCTCATCGCAGCAACTTCCTCAGCGCCTTGGCATCGCTGCCCTTGAGCCTGCGGATGCCCTTGGCCACGCCGTCAGCATTGAGGCGCGCGCCCTGCAGCGACGTGTGGGTGTGGTCGTGGTTGAACATCTGGGCCGCCCTGCCCTGCCCCATCTTGTCGAGCGCATCGGCGGTGATGTTGTGCAGGTCGATGAACAGCACGCCCGTCTCCTCCGCCACTTGGCGGTACCAGCGGCCATAACTGTCGTTGCGGCGCTCCACTTTGCCGCCAGGCCATTCGTTGCGCGGCGTGAGGCTCACCAGCACGGGCACGCCGCCCTTTTCGCGCACGTCCTGAATGAATTTCTTCAGGTACCAGCCAAAGGAATAAACCACGCGGAACTGCCCATTCGATTGCAGTTTATAGACGTGGCAAGTGTCGCTCGCCGTGGCAATGCAGCCGCGCTCTTTCTGCCCGTCTATGGGGCCTATGTCGTTGTGTCCGAACTGAATAAGCACGAAATCGCCTGGTTCCACCGAGTTGTAAACCTCGTCCCAGCGGCCTTCCTCCAAGTAGGTGCGCGTGCTGCGCCCAGCCTTGGCCGCATTAATGACCTGGCACTTCTGGCGGTCGAACACGCGGTAGGCCTGCGAGCCCCAGCCCCACATGCCTGCGCTGTCCTTGTCGGCGTTCTTCACGGTGCTGTCGCCCGTGAGGAAAACGGTCGGCTTCTTGTCCTTTTTCTTGCCCGATTTCTCCTCGCCAATGTGGCCCTTGCCCCGCTGCCACACCAGCGGATGTGCGCCCAGGTAGGCCACTTCCTTCAGCGAAACGGGATAGACCTTCGACGGAATGAGGTAACTGCCAAGCGCATGGAGCGCCGGGTCTGCGCTTTCGGCCACGCCTTCGGCAAAAGAAGCCGCGTTCATGCGTGCGCCAAAGAGCGAACTGTGTATTTTGTCGCCAAAGAAATGGTAGTTCGCCTTCCATGTGCCATAGCGCTCCAGTTTCGTTGCCGAGCGGTCGTTCAGGTCAATGCACGGCACGCCCAGTTCCTCGCTCAGCGCCTTAATCCAGGGCGTGAACGACGTGAGTTTGCGGTCAATGCGCCCGTCGTCGGTGTAGGCATTGCGCGGCGTGAGCGTCAGCAAGATGGGCTGCGCGCCCTTGCTGCGGATGTCGCTCACGAATCGGCGAATGTAGCCGCCAAACGTATAGACCACTTCGCGCTCGCCAGTCTCCTGCACCGTCACCACCACGCTGTCGTCGCTGAGCTGGTCCTGCCCGTCGGCGCCGCGGTAACTGGCGCGGGCCCGCCCACTGTCGAGCGGTCCGTTGTCGTTGTGGCCCAGTTCCAGCACCACGTAGTCGCCCGCCTGCACGCCAGCCAGCACCGGCGCCCACAGTTTGCGGTAGAACGTGCGGGGACTGGTGCCGCCCAGCGCGTGGTTCTCCACGCTGATGCTGTCGGCATCGAAGTATTCGCGGGCGAAGTGCCCCCATCCCCACTGCCCGTTCGAGCCATTGCCCAGCGTGCCATTGCGCATCGTGCTGTTGCCCACCAGGAACAAAACGGGCCTTCCAGCCTTTCGCGTACTGCCGCTCACGGGCCGCGCCTGGTTCGCCTTCTCCAGCGAATCGAGCGTCACGTCGCGCACGCCGTTCACGTCGGGCAACCCGTCGCGCCCCGGCTGCTGCGCCTCCGCGGCCATGCCCAAGCAGCAAAACGCCGCGAGCAGCATAAGCCTATGCGCAAATCTTTTCATCCGAAATCCTTTCATTGCCGTCTGAAGTCCTTTCTGCCCCACCCTTGGCAGGGCGATATTTTTGCAAAGATAGCAAAGTTTTTTCAAAAACGCAACGCCCCGCTTTCAAAATTGCTCGCGCCGCACGCAAAAAACGATGCCCTTCGTTTCAAAAAAGGAAACCCTTCGTTTCGCAAAACGAAGGGCATCCTTTTCAGAAAGGAAGGCGGACGTCTCTGCTGCACTGCCTGCGGAAACTGACTGATTTCGCGGTTTTCGGCGATTTTCTCCGAAGAAATTCGGAGAATAGCCCATTTATTCTCCGAAAATTTTCGGAGATTATTTTGCCTAATCTCCGAAAAAAATCGGAGATTAATTTGGTTAATCTCCGGAAAAGGTCTAAATTTGCGCGCAAAACAAAGAAGAAAGGACACGCTATGTATGTGCATGAACGGCCGAACTGGCCCGCCTGTTTCTACGACCCAGGCGAACTGATTGACGTGGTGGCACGGGCCAGTTATTTGCAGGGCGAACTGGAAAGCGCCATGCGGATGCTCGGTTTCAAGGAATATGAGGCGACGGTGCTGCAAACGCTGACGGCCGATGTGGTGAAATCGTCGGAAATAGAGGGCGAACTGCTCAACTCGGAGCAGGTGCGCTCGTCCATCGCGCGCCGCCTGGGCTTCAGCACGGCAGGCCTGGTGGCGAGCAGCCGCAACGTGGACGCCGTGGTGGAAATGGCGCTCGACGCCAACCGCCATTGCAGCGAGCCACTGACGCACGAACGGCTGTGGGGCTGGCAAGCAGCGCTGTTTCCCACGGGCTACAGCGGCATGCACAAAGTGGATGTGGGAAAATATCGCACGGGCGAAATGCAAGTGGTGAGCGGCGCCATGGGGCACGAGCGGGTGCACTACGTGGCACCGCCAGCAGAGCGCGTGAAGCACGAGATGGACCAGTTCCTGGAGTGGTTCAACAGCGACGAGGCGCGGAGCATCAGCCCCATCATCTGCGCAGCGCATGCCCACTGGTGGTTCATCATGATTCACCCATTCGACGACGGCAATGGCCGCATTGCCCGTGCACTGAGCGACATGGCGCTGTCGAGGGCGTTTGCCGACGAGAAGCGGCAAACGGCACGCCCCTACAGCCTGTCGGCGCAGATGCTGCAGGAGAAGAAAAGATATTACGAGATTTTGGAACGCGACGGACTCGGCGAAGGCAACCTAACGGAGTGGTACGTGTGGTTTGCCAACTGCCTTTGCCACGCCATCGAGGCGGCTACGGGCATTGTGCAAAGCGCAGTGGACAAGGCGCGGTTCTGGTCAAAATATGGCGATGCCCCGCTGAATGAGCGGCAGCGCAAAATCCTGAACCGGCTGTTCGACGGCTTTGAAGGCAAACTGAACACTTCGAAATGGGCCAAAATATGCCATTGCTCTCAAGACACGGCCCTGAACGACATCAAAGCGCTCATTGGCATGGGCGTTTTGGAATCGACGGGCGAAGGCGGCCGCAGCACAAACTACCGGCTGGCGGCGTTCTAATCCATTTATATTTGCTATGCCTTCTGGTCCAGCAGTTCCTGAGCCCTGCGGAGTGCGGACTGGATGTGGTTGCAGATGTTTTCCTCTCCAATGACGGTGACGATGCCTGACTTGCGGAGTACGGCATCGACTTTGGGGTTGACGCCGGAAAGGACGATGCGCACGCCTTCTTTCTCGCTCATCTGGCAGAGGTTGGTGAGGTTGTGCACGCCGGTGGAGTCGATGAATGGCACTTTGCGCATGCGGATGATGCGTACCTTGGGGCGATGGTGGGGGAATGCGGCCATGACTTCCTCGAAGCGGTTGCCGATGCCGAAGTAGTAGGGGCCGTTGATTTCATAGACTTCCACGCCCTCCGGAATGGTGAGGTGCTCCAGGTTGCCCATCTGGAAGTCGCTGTCCTCTTCGTTGGGGTCGATTTCGTCGCTGATGGCGCGCACTTGCGTGGTCTCTGCGGTTCGGCGCATGAAGAGCAGTGCGGCGCATACGAGTCCCACTTCGATGGCGACGGTGAGGTCGAAAATGATGGTGAGGAAGAAGGTGACGAGCAGCACGGTGATGTCGCTCTTGGGGTTGTGGAGAATGCCGAGGAAGGAGCGCCAGCCGCTCATGCCGTAGCTCACCATGACGAGCACGCCAGCGAGGCAGGCCATGGGGATGTAGCGCGCGAGGGGCATGAGGAAAAGGAGGATGAGCAGGAGTACGATGGCGTGGATGATGCCGGCCACTGGCGTGCGCCCGCCGTTGTTGATGTTGGTCATGGTGCGTGCAATGGCGCCGGTTGCGGGAATTCCGCCGAAAATGGGCGACGCGATGTTGGCAATGCCCTGGGCAATGAGCTCGGTGTTGGAGTTGTGGCGCGCGTCAATGACGCCGTCGGCCACGGTGGCGGAGAGGAGGGACTCGATGGCGCCGAGCACGGCAATGGTCATGGCCGGAGCGACGAGGCTCTTGATGATGGGCCAGGAAAGCGTGGGCACGTTGGCCTCAGGCATGGCGGCGTTGATGGAGAATCGGTCGCCGATGGTTTCAATGGTGGTGATGCCGCCCCACTGGCGCAGCGCCGCGGCGGCGAGGGTCATGAGGATGATGGCGACAAGCGAGCCGGGGATGCGCTTCGAGAATTTCGGCGTAATGGCAATGACGACGATGCTGGCGATGCCGATGATGGCGGTCCAGAGGTCGGCCGTGGAGAAGTGCTTGGCGTAGCAAATCCATTTCTCCACAAAATCGGCAGGAACTGGCCCCGTCTGCAGGCCGAAGAGGTCTTTGATTTGCGTGGTGAAAATGGTTACGGCGATGCCGCTGGTGAAGCCCACGACAATGGGGTAAGGGATGTATTTGATGATGCTTCCGAGGCGGAGCAGGCCGAAGCCGACGAGGAATGCGCCGGCCATGAGGGTGGCAATGGTGAGGCCCTGCATGCCGTATTGCTGGATGATGCCGTAGATGATGACGATGAAGGCGCCGGTGGGGCCGCCAATCTGCACTTTGCTTCCGCCGAGGAGCGAAATGATGACGCCTGCCACGATGGCAGTAACGATGCCTTTTTCGGGCGCCACGCCAGAGGCAATGGCGAAGGCGATGGCGAGCGGCAGGGCCACGATGCCCACAATGATGCCTGCCATGAGGTCGGCCATGAAGCGTTTTTTGTCGTAGCCTTTGAGGCAAGTGAAAAACGCCGGGGTCATGTCTTGCAACATAATTCTGAAGGGTTTTGGTTATCCTAAAAACGTTTTGCGGCTGCAAAGTTACGACTTTTCGGGGAAATTGCACAGGAAATGGCGGAAAAAGGACAGTTTTGGCCCTAAACGCAGTTTGCGCCGCCCGAAAATGGGCAGCGCAAACGCAAAGGGGCGTGACGGTTTTGGTCAGAGCACGGCCTTGAGGCGCGCAATGAAATCGTCGCAATCGGCCTCGGTGAGGCAGAGGGGCGGAAGCAGCCGGAGCAGGTCGGCGCCGCTGCAGCCCGTGAAGCAGCGCTGCTCGCTGACGAGGCGGCTGCGCACTTCTTTCTGCGGAATGTCGAGCTGGATGCCAATCATGAGTCCGCGGCCGCGGATGTCCGCCACGTGCGGCAGGTTGGCCTGGCGCAGTTGCTGCATGAGGTATTCGCCCACGCGGGCAGCGTTTTCCACGAGATGCTCCTTGTTCATCACGTCGAGCGTGGCAAGGGCTGCAGCGCAAGCCAGATGGTTGCCGCCAAAGGTGGTGCCGAGCTGCCCGAAGACGGGCGTGAACTTGGGCGAAATGAGCAGCGCGCCCATGGGGAATCCGTTGGCAATGCCCTTGGCCATGGTGATGAGGTCGGGGCGGATGCCGAGGTGCTGGTGGGCAAAGAACTTGCCGCTGCGGCCGTATCCGCACTGTATTTCGTCGCAGATGAGCACCGTGCCGTATTGGTCGCACAGCTGGCGCAGGCCCTGCATGAAGTCGGCCGTGGCCAGGCGGATGCCGCCTACGCCCTGAATGCACTCCACGATGCAGGCGCAGACGTCGCCCTTCTCCAGTTCCTGGCGCCAGGCGTCGAGGTCGTTGAGCGGGAGGAACGTGACGTGCTTGTTGGCATTGATGGGCGCCACGATGGTGGGATTGGCCGTTGCCTCCACCGCAAGGGAAGTGCGGCCGTGAAAGGCTTTCTCCACGCTCAGCACGCGGGTTCGGCCAGTGTGGAACGAAGCGAGTTTGAGGGCATTTTCATTGGCCTCGGCGCCGCTGTTGATGAGAAACAGCGAGTAGTCGTCGTAGCCGCAGGCCTTGCCCAGCGCTTCGGCCAGTTGCTCCTGCAGGGGATTCTGCACGGAGTTGGAATAGAATCCGAGGCGATAGACCTGCTCGGTGAGGCGCTCCACGTAGTGCGGATGGCAGTGGCCGATGCTGATGACGGCATGGCCGCCGTAGAGGTCGAGGTATTCCTGCCCGTGGTCGTCCCAGACGTGGCAGCCGCGCCCCTTCACTATGCTGATGGGGAAAAGCGGATAGACGGGGAAAAGGTTCATATTGAATTACGAATTTTGAGTTACGAATGACGAATGGTTAGAATGCCGATGGTTTGAGGCGCAGGCCCATGGCTTCGTCGAGGCGGAACATGAGGTTCATGTTCTGCACGGCCTGTCCCACAGCGCCTTTCAGCAGGTTGTCGATGGTTGACGTGATGAGGAGTTTGTCGCCGTATTTCTCGCAATGGACGAGGCATTTGTTGGTGTTCACCACCTGCTTCATGTCGATGGGTTCGCTCACGTAGTGGGTGAAGGGTTCGTCCTTGTAGAAGTCCTGGTAGGCGGCCTCAATTTCGTCGAACGGCGCGTCGGTGCGCACCACAGCCGTGGCGAAGATGCCGCGCGCAAAGTTGCCGCGATAGGGGATGAAGTCGATTTCGGCGTCCATCGCGCCCTGCAACTGGCGCAGGCTCTGGCAAATCTCCGGCACGTGCTGGTGCTGGAAGGGCTTGTAGATGCTCAGGTTGTCGGTGCGCCACGAGAAGTGGGTCTTGGCCGTGGGTTTCACGCCGGCGCCAGTGCTGCCAGTGATGGCATTCACGCTGACGTTGCTCTGGATGAGTCCCATTTTCGCCGCAGGCAAAAGGCCGAGCTGGATGCAAGTGGCAAAGCAGCCGGGATTGGCCAGGCGCGACGTGGTGATGATGCGCTGCCGATTGATTTCGGGCAGGCCATAGACAAAGGGATTGCCCTCGCGCTCCAGGCGGAAGTCCTGCGCCAAGTCAATGATTTTGACATACTTGCTCACTTCGTGCTCTGCCAAAAACGCTTCGCTCTTGCCGTGGCCGAAGCAGAAGAACAGCACGTCCACTTTGTTGAGCGGCATGTCGCTGGTGAAGCGCATGTCGGTGTCGCCGAAGAGGCCTTCGTGCACGTCGGTGAGGCGGTTGCCCGCATTGCTCTCGCTGTTGACGAAAGCGATTTCCACTTCGGGGTGGTTGATGAGCAGGCGGATGAGCTCTCCGGCCGTGTAGCCGGCGCCGCCGAGAATTCCTACTTTAATCATGGTCCGCAGATTTTATCGCTCTTCGTCGGGGTGGATGCCGTAGTAAACGCGGAGGGGCGTGGAGGACACCTTGATGAATCCCTTGGCCTCTTCGGCAGTCCAGCCGCGCTGCATCTCGCCATATTCGCCAAGCTTCGACTTCAGCAGGTCGTTGGGCGAGTCCACGCCAACAGTCTCGAAGCCCAGCGGGCGCAGTTTCAGGATGGCGGTGCCGCTCACGTTGCGCTGGCTGCTGGTGAGCATGGCCTCGATGTCAGGCATCACGGGCTCCAGGTACTGGCTCTCGTGCAGGAACATGCCGTACCAGTTGGCCACCTGGTCTTTCCAGTACTGCTGCCACTTCGAGAGCGTGTACTTCTCGAGCAGGCGGTGTGCCTCGATGATGAGCTTGGGCGCAGCGGCCTCAAACGCCACGCGGCCCTTGATGCCGATGATGGTGTCGCCCACGTTGCAGTCGCGGCCAATGGCGTAGGCGGCGCCGATTTCCTCAATCTTCTGAATGGCCTTGATTTTGTCGTCGAACTGCTCGCCGTTCACCGCCACGATTTCGCCCTTGTCGAAGGTGATGCTCAGTTGGCTCTCGTCCTGGCGCGTCACGTGCTTCAGGTAGGCCTCCTCGGGCAGTCCCTGCGCGGAGTCGAGGATTTCGCCGCCGCAGATGCTGGTGCCCCAGATGCCCACGTTGTAGCTGTACTTCAGCTTGGTGAAGTCGGCGCTGAATCCGTGCGCGTTCAGGTAGTCCACCTCCTCCTTTCGCGAAAGTGCCTTGTCGCGGGTGAGGGTGATGATTTCCACGCCCGGCGCCATGACGAGGAAGGTCATGTCGAAGCGAATCTGGTCGTTTCCGGCGCCAGTGCTGCCGTGGGCAATGGCGTCAGCGCCGATTTCCTTGGCGTAGCGCGCAATGGCGATGGCCTGGAAAATGCGCTCGCTGGAGACGCTGATGGGGTAGCAATTGTTGCGCATCACGTTGCCGAAAATCATGTATTTCAGCGACTTGGCGTAGTATTCCTGCGTCACGTCGAGCGTCACATATTTCGTTGCGCCCAGCTTGTAGGCGTTGGCTTCATTGGTTTTCAGTTGCTCTGCCGAAAATCCGCCGGTGTTGGCGCAGGCAGCGTGCACTTCCCAGCCCTGCTGGGCAAGATACATCACGGTGTAGCTGGTGTCGAGGCCGCCACTGAAGGCCACAACCACTTTCTTCTTCTGTTCCATATTCTTGAGGTTTTGAGTTTTTGAGTTGATGAGGTTTTGAGTTTTTTAGGGAGTCTGGAGACAGGAGTTTCGCTCCCTTCGGTCGCTAGCCGATACTTCATTGCTACTCGGGGCATGCAAAACTATCGGCTTGACTCCTAGGCGGCGCAGCCGCCGATACTCCTAACTCCTATATTCCTTCAAAAGAGTTTTTGTGTGTCACTTCTTGCCGTCAATCCGCCTGATGCGCTCCAGCACGTCGGCAGGGATTTTGGCGGGCAGATGCTCCTCGGGGTCGTAGAGCATGGCGGTGCAAATGCAGTATTTGCGGCCAGTGCGGTGCAGCACGTCAACGTTGACGCAGCCTTCGCAGCCCTTCCAGAACGCCTCGTCGTCGGTGAGGTCGGCAAACGTCACGGGCTGGTAGCCCAGCTGGGTATTCATGGCCATGACGGCAGCGCCGCTCGTCAGCGAAAAGATTTTGGCGTGGGGCCAGCGGGTGCGGGCCAGCGTGAACGTCATGTCCTTGATGCGCTTGGCAATGCCCAGTCCGCGGAAATCGGGGTGCACGATGAGGCCGCTGGTGGTCACGTATTGCTTGTTGCCCCAAGTCTCGATGTAGCTGAAGCCGGCAAAACGGTCGCCGCACAGGGCAATGACTGCCTTGGCCTCCTTCATCTTCGTCAGCAGATACTCGTGGGTGCGCTTCGCAATGCCCGTGCCCCTCACCTTCGCAGCGTCGCTGATTGTGGTGAGGATGGTGTCCACGTACTTCTCGTGCGAGGCATCGGCCACAAGTATTTGAATGTCTTCTTCGTTTTGCATTATTTCTTCAAAAAAAGTTTATAAACATTACGCACTCAAGTCCTTAAGCACCGCAAGCAGCGCCTAAAAACCTGAGCACATCATCTGTGGAATACCGCTCTTGCGCTGCGCGGCAACTATGTCGGAATGATGTTTGAGAGCGCCTCGCGCACCTCATCTCGGCTCACGCCTTCCACAATCACCATGATGATGGTGTCGTCGCCAGCGATGGTGCCGATGATGAATGGAATGTTGGCATTGTCAATGTCGTAGGCAATGCTGCTGGCATAGCCCGGGCGCGTCTTGATGACGCCAATGTTGCCCGAGAAACGGAGCGACAGGAAGCCGCTGTGCATCATCATTTCCCTCACGGGCCGATGCTCCTTCACGCGGCGATACATGGCATTGTTGGGCAGCACATACACGCTCTTGCCGCTGTCGCCCAAGGCTTTCACCACCTTCAGCTGCTTCAAGTCGCGCGAAAGGGTGGCCTGCGTCAGCGAGTACCCCTCCTTGCTGAGTGCCTGCAGGAGCTCCTCCTGATTGCAAATCTCTTGGCTGGAAACAATCATCTTGATGGTGTCCAGCCGCTGGTTTTTTACGCTCATAAAACTGTATAATTATTCATTTGCGGGTGCAAAATTAGCGAATAGTATGCACTTATCCAAATAATTATGCAACTTTTTGCCCCTTTTTCGGCATTTTTAATGCAAATAGCGTAAAATATGCCACCCCAGTGCAAGCACCAACGGGCAAAGCGCCGCGGCGCCACGCCCTATATTATATATAATGTGTAACTATCGGCTTATTTCCTAGGCGCCAGCGGCGCCGAAACTCCCATCTCCTATCTCCCCGAAACCTTCACGAAAACTTCGTTTCGCCCTCCACGTAGTTCTCCAGGAACATGTTTTCGCCGTCGAAAACCGCGTAAGTGAACTGCGAAATCCAGTCGCCCAGCACCAGCAGGCGCGCCGAGCGGTCGGCATTGAGCGGCACGTCCACCTGGATGTGCCTGTGGCCGAAGAGGAAGAAATTGATGTTGGGGTGCGACTGCAGGTAGTCCTTGGCAAAGAGCACGAGCCCCTCCTTGTCCTCGCCCTGATAGGGCGGCTCTGCCCCACCCTCGCGCTTCAGGCGGCTGTGCTTCGCCCAGTTGCGGCCCAGGCTCACGAACCAGCGCGGATGTATGGTGCGCGCCAGGGCATAGAGCGCCTTGCTCTCGAAGCACTTGAAGAGCAGGCGCGTGGCCATCCCGTCCTGCTTGGCGGAAACGTCGTGCCCGTGGGCCATGTAGAACTCCTTGCCGCAAATCTCCGTGGTGAGCGGGCCGCGGTGAATGGTCACGCCGCACTCCTTCTGCAGGTAGTCGCCCACCCACATGTCGTGATTGCCGAGGAAGAAATGCACCTCCACGCCGCGGTCGGTCAGCTCGCTCACCTTCCCCAGAAAGCGCGTGAAGCCCTTCGGCACCACGGTCTTGTATTCAAACCAAAAGTCGAACATGTCGCCCAGCATGTACACGGCCTCCGCCTTGTCCTTGATGGCGTCGAGGAAATTCACCAGCCGCCGCTCCTGCGTGCGGGTGTGCTGAAGCGCGAGCGAGCCCAGGTGGGCGTCGGAGATAAAGTAGAAATTCTTCATGGCTCACATCGGTTTGAGTGTTGACACTTTTACAATCGACAGTCTTCCCTTTCCAAAACGAAGGCGTTCCTTTTCAGAAACGATGCCCTTCCTTTTCAGAAACCACTGCGGTCGTTTTTCAAAACCACTGCGGTCGTTTTCCAAAACGAGTGCGGTCGTTTTCAGAAGCGAGTGCGGTCGATAGGATTGCAAACTTAGGCAATTTTATTGAAAAAACAAGGCAGGAAGGGTGAAAAAATGCGATTTTGGGCAAACAGACTTCCAAAATTCGAGAAAAAGCAGTAAGTTTGCAAGTCAAATGAGCGCCAATGGCTGCCGCTGCACCTTATTTATATATATGCGCGCGCGGCGGGAGCGGGCCGGCAAGCGCCGAAAGGCGGGCCCAGTTGGCGCATTTGTTTCACGAAATGACCTGAGCAATGAAGTATTCAGTGGTGATTCCCGTGTTCAACCGCCCCGACGAGGTGGACGAACTGCTGCAGAGCCTGTCGCGCCAGACGCTGCCCCGCGATGAGTTTGAGGTGGTGGTGGTGGAGGACGGCAGCCAAACGCCGTGCGAGGAAGTGGTGAAGCGCTATGCCGACGCCTTGGACGTGCGCTATTTCCGCAAGGACAATTCGGGCCCGGGGCCGAGCCGCAACTATGGCGTGGAGCGGGCTCAGGGCGAGTATGTGCTCATTCTGGACAGCGACGTGGTGCTGCCCGACACCTACTTGGAGTGCGTGGAGAAGGAGCTGCAGGAGCATCCGTGCGACATTTTCGGCGGTCCCGACGCGGCGCACAAGGACTTCACGGACACGCAGAAAGCCATCAACTATGCCATGACTTCGTTCTTCACCACGGGCGGCATCAGAGGCGGCAAGCAGAAACTGGACAAGTTCTACCCGCGCTCCTTCAACATGGGCGTGCGGCGCACGGTATATCAGGAGCTGGGAGGGTTTGCCAAGATGCGCTTCGGCGAGGACATCGACTTCAGCTATCGCCTGAAGGAGAGCGGCCATGAGGCGCGCCTGTTCCCGTCGGCGTGGGTGTGGCACAAGCGGCGCACCGACTTCGACAAGTTCTTCCGGCAGGTGTTCAATTCGGGCATCGCCCGCATCCACCTGACGAAGCGCCATCCGGGCACGCTCAAGCTGGTGCATCTGCTGCCCACTTGCTTCACGCTGGGCGTCATCCTGCTGCTCGTGGCGGCCGTGGTGCTGCGCCTCGTGGCCTACCACAGCCCGCAGAGCGTGAGCCCCACCGCGTGGGTTTGGCCGCTCGTGCCCATCGTGGCATTCATTTTGCTGGTGTTCATTGACAGCACTGTGCGCAACCGCTCGCTCGTGGTGGGCTACCTGAGCGTGAAGGCCGCGTTCGTGCAGCTCATGGGCTACGGGCTGGGCCTGCTCAAGGCGTGGTGGCAGTGCTGCGTGAGGGGCAAGGGCGAGTTTTCCGCTTACGAAAAAAACTTCTACGACTAAGCCATGCGACTCATCAAAGACCTGAACGAAGACGACCGGCCGCGCGAGAAAATGCTGGCCAAGGGCGAGGAATCGCTCACCAATGCCGAGCTGCTCGCCATTCTCATAGGCAGCGGAACGCAGAAGAAGAGCGCCGTGGAGCTGATGGACGACATCCTGCGCGACTGCACCAACAGCTTGGCGCTGCTCAGCCGCATGACCATCGACAACCTCATGGCCTACAACGGCATAGGCGAGGCGAAGGCGCTCACCATCAAAGCCGCCATGGAGCTGGGCAGAAGGCGCTCAGGCGAGGAAATCAGCAAGAAGCTGAAGTCGCTGAACACGGCCCGGGCCGTCGCCGAGTTCATGAAAGACGTGGCGGCCGACGAGAGCATCGAGAAGAGCTGGGTGCTGCTGCTCAACCAAAACGCGCGGCTGCTGCGGCGCGTGGAGCTGAGCCGCGGCGGGCGCACGGAGACGGCGGTGGACGTGCGCGTGGTGCTGAAATACGCCCTGCTGGCCGACGCCACCTGCATCGTGCTGGTGCACAACCACCCTTCGGGCAACTGCCAGCCCAGCCGCGAGGACACGCGCCTGACGCAGCGCATGCTCGACGCCGCACACGCCGTGAACATCCGCCTGCTCGACCACGTCATCGTGACCGACGGAGACTATTATTCCTTTGCCGAAAACGGACAAATTTGACTTTTTCTCACTGATTCCCAGACGAATATATGGAACAAGAAAAGATTACGAAATACGACATTGAGGCCAAAACGGTGGAGATGCTCCGCAGCGTCTTCGACCCCGAAATTCCCGTCAACGTCTATGACCTCGGGCTCATCTACCGCATCGACGTCAATGACAAGCTCGACATCGACATCGACATGACGCTCACCGCGCCAAACTGCCCCGCGGCCGACTTCATCATGGAGGACATTCAGCAGAAGCTGGAGTCCATCCACGGCGTGGGGGCGGTGAACGTGAACCTCGTGTTCGAGCCCGAATGGAACAAGGACATGATGAGCGACGAGGCCAAGCTCGACCTCGGCTTCATGTGATTTCGCAAAAACAGAAGAAACGACCAACCAAGAAAAACGCTTTCAGTCATGAAAATAGGCGACCGCGTGAGATTTCTGAGCGATGTCGGAGGCGGCATCGTCAGAGGATTTCAAGGCAAAAACATTGTGCTCGTGGAGGACGAGGACGGATTTCAAATCCCCACGCCCATCCACGACGTCATCGTTGTGACGACCAACGACTACAATTTTGAAGTGCAGCCCGAGAGCAAGCCCGCCGAAAAGGCCGCTGCCCCTGCCCCGCCCCAGCCGCAACCCGCTGAGGAAGAGGAGGAAATGGAGGTGGAAGAGCGCGACGGCGGCGACCGCATCAGCCTCTACCTCGACTTCGTGCCAGTGAACATCAAGGAACTGTCGAAGACGTCGTTCGAATGCTATCTCGTCAACGACTGCAACTACTACCTCTCCTTTGCCTACATGAACAAGGAGAACGGCTCGGCCCACCTGCGCCAGCAAGGCACCATTGAGCCCAACACCAAGCTGCGGCTGGAGCGGCTGGAATATGCCGACCTAAACGACATGGAGCGCCTCACCATCGCCTTCGTGCCGTTCAAGCGCGACAAGGCGTTTGCGCCGAAGCAGCCCATGAGCATCGACATCCGCCTCGACCTCACGAAGTTCTACAAGCTCCACACGTTCCGCCCCAGCATCTTCTTCGACGAGCAAGTGATGGAACTGCCGCTCGTGGTGGACGACCAGCCCATCAGGCCGCTCTCCTTCTCGGCCCAACAGCTGCAAAACGCCATGCAGGAAAAAGGCGACGCCGCGCCCAAAACGCCCAAGAAGCAACCGGCGCGCAAACTCGACCCGCACGCCACCATTGAGGTGGACCTGCACGCCCACGAACTGCTCGACACCACCGCCGGCATGCAACCCATTGACATCAAGGAATATCAGCTGAAGAAATTCCGCGAAACCATGGACGCCCACCTCAAGGAGAAGGGGCGCCGCCTCGTGTTCATCCACGGCAAAGGCGACGGCGTGCTGCGCAAGGCCATCCTCGACGAACTGAAGCGCAAATATCCGCGCTGCGAGGCCCAAGACGCCTCGTTCCAGCAATACGGCTTCGGCGCCACGCTGGTCATTGTGCATTGAGGCTTAAGACGCTAAATTTCAAAAGAATATAGGAGTTAGGAGATAAGCCGATAGAGCCTGCCCTCCGACCCGTAATCACCCTGAAAGGGTGACCTGCCGCGAAGCGGCTAAGTAACCCCCAGTCATGGGAGCAAACCGCAGGTTTGCGATTCGACTGGGGGGGATAGCAACCGAACAAGGTCCATCGACCCTGAAAGGGTCGCCGAGCAGCCCGCCCCACACCACGGCATCTGCACTTTCGGCAAGTGAGCGAGTGATACTCCTATCTCCCTCATTGTTAATTGTTAATTGTTAATTGTTAATTGCAACCGCATGCATCCCAAACACATCCGCATAGAAAACTTCAACTATCCGCTGCCCGACGAACGCATCGCCAAATATCCGCTGCCAGAGCGCGATAGCAGCAAACTGCTCATCTACAACCACGGCCAGATTTCCCACGACACGTTCCTCCACCTGCCCGAGCACCTCAGTTCAGGCGCGCTCATGGTGATGAACAACACGCGCGTCATCCGCGCCCGCATCCACTTTCAGAAAGAGAGCGGCGCGCGCATCGAGGTCTTTTGCATGGAACCCTTTGCGCCAGCGGAATATCAGCAGAACTTCATCACCACCGGCAGCGTGGAATGGCTGTGCATGATTGGCAACCTGAAACGCTGGAAAAGCGGCGTGCTCACCAAGCAAATCAGCGTGGGCGGCAAGACGGTGACGCTCACCGCCGAGCGCTTTGAGAGCCAGGGCGACAGCGGCACCAACCACCGCGTGCGCTTCAGCTGGGACAGCCCCGCCACCACCTTCGCCGAAGTGCTCGAGGCCATCGGCGAACTGCCCATCCCGCCCTACCTCAACCGCGCCACCGAGGAGAGCGACCTCAAAACCTACCAAACCGTTTACAGCAAAGTGAAAGGGTCTGTGGCCGCCCCAACCGCCGGCCTGCACTTCACCGACCGCGTGCTGCAGGCCATTGACCAGGCGGGAATCCAGCGCACGGAAGTGACCCTGCACGTGGGCGCCGGCACCTTCAAACCCGTGAAGAGCGAGGAAATTGCCGACCACGAGATGCACTCCGAGTACATCGTCGTGCCCCGCGCCACCATCGCCGCCCTCATCCAGCACGGCGGCCACGCCATTGCCGTGGGCACCACCAGCGTCCGCACCCTCGAAAGCCTCTACTACATCGGCCGCAAACTGCAGCAAAACCCGCACCTCAGCGAGGAAGAACTCCACGTGAACCAATGGGAACCGTATGAGGGCATGGGAGATGAAGTTTCGCCTGCGGATATTTGTAATGCGGGCAATGGCGAAGCAGCTGCGGAAGTTACTGGCAATGGCAAAGTAGCATCGGAAGTTTCAGGCAATGGCGAAGCAGCATCGGAAGTTACTGGCAATGGTGAAGTAGCTGCGGAAGTTACTGGCAATGGCGAAGCAGCATCGGAGCAAGACAGCAACCTTCTCCCCTACCTCACCAACATCCTGCGCTACCTCGACGACAACCACCTGCCGGCGCTCCACACCACCACCCAAATCATCATCGCCCCCGGCTACCGCTACCACATCGTGAACAAAATCATCACCAACTTCCACCAGCCGCAGTCCACCCTCCTGCTCCTCGTGAGCGCCTTCGTAGGCGACGACTGGCGCAAAATCTACGACTACGCCCTCACCCACGACTTCCGCTTCCTCTCCTACGGCGACTCCTCCCTGCTCATTCCCTGAAGCGGAATCGGCACAAAAACAGCACTGCCACTCGTCTAAGCGATGACGAATGGCAGTGCTTGTTGTTGAAGGAAGTTTCCCAATTTATTTCTGATCCTGCAGGAACTGGTTGAAAAAGTCTTTAAATCCTTCCGAATAATATTTTTCTCGGCATTTTATCCATGCTTTTTTATAAATATCTTGCTTCATAGTAAGTTTCATCCCTTCTTCCCACTGCTTCCAAACATCTGGATGAAGGGAACCCTTCTTATTCAGGTCATACTCCTCACTGCAAAGGTTAAAATACAAATCCATGTATCGCATGACATTGGTATCTAAAGTATCCGCATTTCCTTCGTAGACTTCTTTGGGCATTTGCAAAATGATTTCTTGGAACCGCTTAGTGTATTCCGCAAACATTTGCTGCTTGAGCAGGTCGTTCGACTGGTTGATTGCCCTAATAGAAAGATAGGCTGAAACAACGATTGCCATGGTGGAGACCAAGAGCATGAGCACTTGTATTTTGTCACTAATATCCATATTCCTAATAGTGAATTTTACAGAGTGAGTGTTTCATCATGTTTTATGAGCAGAGATTCTCTCGGCAGATTTGGCATCCACCGAGAGAATCCTAAATTAGATGTGGATGGCCTGGAGTTGGTGGTAACTCCGCTTCAGGTAAATGAGGTGGAATGGCGAACTGATGGAGAAGGCGGTCGGCGACATGGAGAAATGGTCTTTATAAGTATTCGACCAAACTTCTTTTTCGTCTTGGTCTTTTGTATAAAGCGCAATGAACTCGCCCTTAGTTTGCCCCTGATTTGTGTCATTGGTGTAGAGGAACACCTTTCCACTGCGTTCCAAGTCAGAAAGCAACTCCTTCAACGTATCTTGACGATTTGGCAAGAAACTGAACTCATTGCCTGCCCCTACCAAATACTGATACATGGAGAAATTCTTGAGTTGATCCAGCAACTTGTCTGTGATATTTTGCCGTATCTTGTTCTGCTGCTCTTCAAAGTCTTCATTTCCTTGAAAATCGAGATATGAACTTAAATCAATCCCTCCAAGAATCTCTGCTTCTTTGTTTTTTAGAAATTCATCGAGTGTTGGTGCATCGAGGATAGACTTAAACACGCCTCGGTTTGAAGGCAACTTGATCATGTTGCATTCTTCTTGCTCCGACTTTTCCCAAGCAACCAAGCCCTTGAGATAATTTTTGATATCGTCTCGCTTATTGGTCAGCGTACTTTGCACCCTGTGCAACTTGTCCAAGAACTGACCCGCGATGTAGAGTTTATGGGGCAATTGGTCTTTTTCATTCTGCTCCTGCTGGATGTACATACGGCGTGCAATGTCCTCTTCCTCCAATTCGCGCTTGCGCTTCTTGTATTGATGGTACTGCACGAACACATAGATGATGAGGGTAACCAGTTGCAGCCCGAAAAGCCCTTCAAGGACTTGTGCGGCATCGGTTGAAACCCAATCATTGATATGCTTCCAGCAGAAATAGAACGCCAGACCCAGCACAGCGAGCACACCCAGCATCTTCAGGCTGCGCATAACCGTGCGCTTGTGCATGGCAGACAGTTCCTTATGCCCTTCTTCGTAAGCAGCTTGCTGCTCCGCCTTCAGGCGCGCAATCTTGGCCGTGCGGTTGTCGAGCGAACGCTCTTCAATGGTTTTCCTCACGGTGGGGTTGCACACATCTTGCAGCAGCGATTCATAGTTTTTGCGCAGTTCCTTGTAGGTCTGCTCTTTCCTGGCCTTCATGCGTTTGCTCAGTTTGAGGCGCGAAGCAATGATAGTGCGGCGGATGGCGTCGTTCATGTCGCTGATGGCCGAGATGACCGTGCTGCTGAGATTTGTTCTGTTGCCTCCGGCAATCTCCGTAATGACAAAGGCGCCCGTGCAAAGTGCAGGGTTCTCAACGTAGTCGAACGGCACGTAGCAATAGCCTTTTTCGGCAAAGGCCTCGCCTTGAGCCGTGCGTACGATGTAGAATCCGCCTTCAGCATTGCAGCCGCAAACCACCATGGTCTGAAGCCGTCCTTCGGAAGCACTCATCTCCTCGTCATCAGGATAGTCGATGAGTCCATCGGTGTGCTGGGCAAAAGAATCGTAAATGCGCAGCTGGCAAACAATGGGCAGTCCTTCAGAAAGCGCAGCCATGAAGTCAGCATGACTGACATTCACGTTCAGCGCCGTGCCAATGCAATGCTTATTCCCCCCCGTAGGCGCTGCAACGCCTTCCTTTTGGGCAAGTTTAACAATATTGCCTAAGGATTTGTCTTTCTGCTGGGCAAGCAAATTGTTCAGGAAGTCCTCGCTGGGTTCAATGTTCTGCCCGCTCGTGGCCTTCAGCAGATAGGCATAGACAGCGGCAATGGCAGCAATCTGACCGTTCTGCGCTTTCTTTGCAGGAGCGAAGTTCCGCCTAAGGTCAGCATCAATGTCTTTGCTGACCTTCGGACCGCTGTAGTCCTTTTCCAGAGGCATGTATAGCGCTTCTTCATCTGTCTGCACCAATGTGAAAGTCTGAGCGTTTTCAGTCTTTCCGCCTTTCAGTTCGCGCAGTTCGTTTTCTTTTTCACGAATGTAATTGGTCTCGCGGAGAATCTCAGCCCGCATCTTCTTGATGCGCGAAATGGGATTCGTGGCCGTGCCGTCGAGGTTGTTCTCTGCCAGGACACGCTGCCCAGGAATGGGATTGCCGTCAGCATCGTGCGTGGGACCAGGCAAGGAATTGTTCTCATCCAAGAACACTTCCAGCGGACTGGTGTAGCAGTCGTCAATGCTTTGCTGATTCTCATTGAACAGATAATTCTCCATTTTCTCATTATCGTCGCCAAGAATCATTGATAGCAGAACTTCTTTTCTAGGAAGGGTATGCTCCTTGTCGTCTATGCAGGCTGAAAGTTTTTGTCCCAGAACATTAGCACATTCGTCTATCTTTGTGTTGACTTCTGCTATGAGTTCGTCACCTTCAAAGCGTTTGACTTGATTGTTATTTAATTTCCCTACATTCTTCAGTTCATCGAATTGGGTGTCGAAGAATTCCTGCACTTGTTTCTCGCATTCTTTCAGCTGTGGCTGCACAATGGTTGCTGCCCAGTTTGCATCAATCTTGTTTTCCGACACTTTTTCCCGCTGGAAAACCATGCGATAAGAACTATGGAGCAGATAGTCCACAAAGTCATATTTGTTGAGATACAACTCGGATATGCCCAGTCCCATCACTTCTTTACCAACGCCTTCGGCCTGCGGATAGATGCTGTCGTAACCTTCTATACATGCTGCAGTGTAACTGCTAAGCAGGTGGACTAGAATTTCTTCATGATCCAGATTCAGTGCGACTCCGTCTTCATTATGATTGCTCAAAATGATGAAACGATGGAAGGGGGTTCCTTCACAATATGCGGAGAGGTCGAACTTTGCTGTTGGCTGCTCATCCAGGTTGAAAGCCCTTGATAGTTCGGGAGAGAATACGATGCAATCTACTGTGCAACGTGTAGGCAGTTTGTCCGCTTCTTGAGCAAAGCGTTTGATGACTGCGGAGCTTTCCGTGTCCCAAACGAGGAAAACAAGATTGATTGTCATGTCGTCGCCTGCCTGTGTGCTTTCGATTGTGAATTCTTTTGAGAACCACTTCTTCAAGAAAAACTTGATGTTTTCTGGAGTTCCAACATCTTGCTTTTCGCCTTCATGTTCCTTCCACTGCTCGCGGAGGTCCGCAACGAACTTCTTTTCCGTGTTCTGCTCCATGCTCAGCAGGTATGCTTGCCCATTCTCCACGCATGCGGAGTGATAGTAATCGCAAGTCTCCTCGTTATTCAACTGCATGGAACGCAGAACTTTGGAAGCCAAATTATGTATTTGGCTCCCAAAGAAAATATTGAAGATATGTTTCATTAAATCAGATTGTTTCAGAGATTTCTGGCATGTCCTTTAATAGCCCTGATCTCTTTATCAATTAGTTCATAGACCCTTTGATTGCCATGTGCCCTTATTTGCGCATCAGTCAAATTAATCTGGCTGTATTTCTCTAGGTAGTTCCTGTCTTGTGCAGCATCCTCAATAAGAGCCTTGTAGGCATCCGAACCATTTTTTTCCTGGTACAGATTGAACGCATACTCAATTTCAGGTCCTATGGTGGCCAGGTTCTTTTTGAAATTCTCAAATGCCTCGTCACGGTATTGTCCGAGAGCGAACCATCCGCCTAAAAGCATGTCGCCTAACGTGTCGTTTTTGACCAAGTACTGATTGTTCTCATTTTTGATGAGGCCCAAAACAAACCCGATCATCCAGAGCTTAATTGAATCGTCTTCTTTTTCAGTAGGCATGAGGCTGTAGTTGCTTCTCTCCATGATTACCTCGATATTTTTGTCAAAGTGGCAGTCCGTAGAGGTGAGTGCTTCATATTCAGTCTTATAGGTATTCACCGAAGATACCTGGAATGCAGGGATGACACCAAACTGATGGAAGAAGATGATGCGATTCTTCATGCCGATGGAAGCGAAATCGAGATTGCCAACATGCGCGCCTGCTTGGTCTTTCAGTGCATTGCCTCTATTCATGCGGCAATGATCCTTGTCAGCAACGCCAATGTAGTAGCAGTCTGCAGGTCTTGCTGCAACGGCATATGAATTATTGTAAGGAAGAAGCACCTTAGATTTGTTGAGTGCACGCTCCATCAATCTAACGAATTCATCCTCGGGTAGTTTCTCAATAACATCTTCAATGGAGCAGTTCAAGTACTGCTTGCAACCGTTAAGTCCTTGAGCATAAGCGAGGAGTGTTCCTTTGAATTCTTCTTTGGGCATGGTTGCATAATCGTACAGTTTGTGTGACGTTTGCAGGCGATTTATCAGTTCATTGAACATGATGTCTGTATCGGCAACGTTCACTTGCTGTGTGCCCACATCTATGCGGAAAAGCGATGCCTGTTGACCCACGTTGTTTTCGACTCTGGCGATTTCTACCCGTAATTCTTCATCGATATTGCGAGCGATAGATTCAAGAGCCTTAATCTTGCTTTCGTGGTCGTCTAATGCATTCTTCAGGTCATTGAAAAGCATGATGGCATACTCACGTCTCTTTATTTCCCAGCGAGCAATGCAGAGGTATGCAACAGCATCAATGAGATCGCTCTTGGCCTCTTTGATTTTGCTGCCAAAGAGTTTGTTGATAGTTTTCCCGCTTGCTTCTCTCAGATCCTCTACCTTTTGCTGGTACTCTGCAGAAAGACTGGTTTCCTTGGCGCCATATTCTTCTTTTTCGCCTCGCATTTCATCAAGGAAAATGTTCACTTGATCCTTTATGGATGCAATGATCTTTAGCGTTCCTGCAATTCCACCCTCCTTGTTTACATTCTCGATAACCAGTTCTCCTAAAGACTCTTTCACTTTCCTTGTCTTTTCTTTGAGGCGGTCATCCAAGTCTGAGAAACGAGTTACAAAGGCAATGTGGTTTTCGCATTCTGCCTGGGGGGCGTCTTTGTCTTCAATTTCGCTCATAGGCTGTGGGCGCTCTGGCAGCAGATAGTCAATGACAAAGTCGCAGTTCTGGTTCTCGCGAATGTGAACATCGGGAGAATCAATCCATCCGTTCGCAATGTTTGATGCATCAATACTTGTATTGAGCATCTTTTCGATGAGCTTTTGGGCCGCCTTCTTGGCGTAGATTTCTGCCAGGTTCTCGCCAGAATAGACGATTTCGCAGACGCCCAATCCAGAAACCCATGCTTTCTTGCCTTGCACATCCATCGTACTTTGCCTGATGTCATTTTTCAGGTTGTCCATAACGCTGGCAGATGCTGACGATAGTTCGCCCGAACTGGTAATGAGCGCCAGGCTGATCATCTTTGTCAGGTCGTCCACCTTGTTGTAAGTGTCGCCATTGTCATTCTTGTTGTCTACGAGGAAAACGGCATCAAACGGACGCTCTTTCACATTGTAAACGTGGTTGAGATAGTCAAATGAAATGCCATAGTTGTCGGTTTCCTTCAAATGCATCAGGAAGTCCAAGTCTTGAATAGAGGCGTAGGCATTGGGACGAACACGGGAAACACCCACGCTGAGAGCGGCGTGGAACACATCAGCAAGAACACCGTAACCGATAATGGAGGCCTTTAGGTTTTGATTCTTACAAAGTTGCTTGCAAAGGTAGGCTGTGTTGATGAATGTGCCAGCTCCAGTTCCACCGCAGACTGAAAAGACGATATGTATATCAATGTCTTCCGAGGACAAGGCGTATTTGCCATTGTCCTGTATGCTTGCGTTAGTGATGGCATTGAGCTTTCCTGTGATTTTGTTTTCCAGTTCAGAGACCTTCCAAGTTAGCGCAAACCTGCCATTGGTGCGAATTTGGCCTGCACCATTTGTCATGGAAACCATCGTTGTGATGTTTTCCTCTGGAACCCAGGAGAAGTGATCAATGTTCGTCCGGTAGATATCTGCAGGATTGGAGACTTGGATGGGGAATTGCTCATTTGGAGCCAAAGTGATTTCTTCACCTGTGCTGGCGATAAGTGACTTATTATAAACTCCTCCATCGGTGTCAACGCCAAGGAAACCAATCATCTTGGGTACCTCGCCGTATGTCTCGATGAACATCTTTTTTGTGTTGAGCAGTGCATTCATGCCTGTGCCGCCAAGGCCGATGTACAGGCATCTTCTGATTTTTGTTGCCATAGTGATTTGTATTTAAAGTTATTGATTATTGTAAAGTGATTGTTGTTTTCTTGCGGTTCTGCTGGTCCACAATTTCATAGGTTTCCCTTTGCTTGAGGGTCACTGCGGGCGGATTGACGCTATAGGCGCCTGCTGGGGTTCTCAGGCGCGCGCCTTTTCCGCTGGGCACAAGCTCAATGTCTTGAGTCCAAGCGGGATTCACCACGTAGATGATTGTGTTGGTGAACAGTTTGCTCAAGAACGATTGCTTTTGCGCATGCGATGTCAGGACGACTTTCTTGCATCCGCGCACTTTCTTGCTCACGCTGGGCGAGTCGGGCGGGAAGATTTGAAGTGAATTGAGCCTGAATGTGGGGTACTGCATGTTTTTCAGCATGCACAGCCACAGCAGCAGCGCAGCGAGCGCAATGAGCAGCGTCCACATCAAGATGGTCTTGAGCGGATTCCACGACGTGGTATATTTCGCGCGGAAGGTCTGCTCCCATTGGTTGGGCAACTCGTCGTTGATGTTGTCCAGCGCCTGCACCTGCGACGGCGCGATGCGGAAATAGCGCTTGCCGGTCGGGGCATTTTCGTCAAAGACAATGGCCAAGTCGCTTTGTGCGTCGCCTGGCGTCATGGTGAATGTATTGCCTTCGCAGGGCTGGCCATTGTAGAGCAGTGTATAGCCCTCTTCGCCTTTCGTCAGTTCGCACTTCATGCGCACCTTCGCATTGACATTCTTGCTCTCCTCGTTCCATTTGGCCTTCAGGTCGAGGTGGAGCGTGTCCTGACCGCTCGACTTGCTGAACAGGAATGCCGGATAATAGTCCGCCTTGCCCATGTCAGCCTCTTCGGCAATGAGGTTCAGGGAGCGCTCGGGCTTATTCACCACTTCCACAACGAGCATGGAGTCGGTCAGGATGATGTCGCCGTCGGGAATGAGTTTCGCGCGGAACGTGTAGGTCTCCTGACCGTCCAGTTGCTGGTGAATTTCCTTCATGGAGAGTTTGGGCTTCACGGTCACCTGGCCAATGCCGTCGTGGAATCCCTCTGCCGCATCAACGGAGAAAAGCGGGTCGTCGCACTCCACGCGCACTGGATAGCGGCCGCCATCAGAGAAATTGATGCGCTTGGGCGTCATCTCGCGGGTGTTCACGCGAATTTCACTGGGATAGAAACTACCGATGGGCTGCGGGTGTCCATTGGCATCGATGAGCGAAAAGCGGTTGCAAACGTTGGCTGCGTCGCGCAATTGCTCGTTTTCAGCCTCGTCGCAGAGCATGACATAGAAGCCGTAGCTGTTGGGATAGCTCTCGCACCAGGTGCGAATGCGCTGGCACACTTTGTCCATGCCGTCAACATTGTCCTCACCGTCGGTGAGCAAGAAGAAATAATTGTCCTTGGCTGGGTCAATTTTGCTCGTTCCAGCATCCCATGCGTTGACGATGCCCGTCTTCGTCTTGGTCTTGATATACTCGTCGAGCGCCTTCTCCGTCTTGTCCCAATCAAAATTTTTCTTCTCAAAGGAGACAATGGGGTGCGCGCCCGTTTGGAACGGCACAATGTGAACCGACGTCTCGTCCGAAGCAATGCGGTTGATGTCGTCACGCAGATAGGCCTTCGTTGTGTCCCAAATCTTGTTCCATTCCATCGACTGCGTGCAGTCAAGAAGATAGATGTAGTTGCGCTCTCGCTGTGCGAAAGCAGCATTTGCGCCAATGAGGAGCAGTAACAAGGCAAAAAGAATTCTTTTCATAATTTAGTGCATAAGGTTCTGTATGTGAAATTTACATTGCAAAAGTACAAAAAAACTATTAAAAGCAACTAAAATATCTGGAAAAAGTGCCAATAAAGCAACTTTTTTGTTCATTCAGGGCACACCATGCCCAAGCTGCATATATAATATGTACGTGTACATTAATATATTATCACGCGCCACGATGTGTCAATTTGTCAGTTTGAGGCATAGTGGCATGGGATTTGAATATTGGTTTTTGAGCGGTTTTTTCCCTGAACTGCGGGGCGCGGAAAGGCGTTTTGGCAGAACGGGGAACGCAAGAATAACAAATTGAAAACCAGAAAGAAAACCAAACGAAAGAAAGGAGAAATAGAATATGAACTTTAGCAATTTTACCATTAAGGCCCAAGAGGCGGTGCAGGAGGCGGTGAACCTCGTGCAACAGCATGGGCAGCAAGTGATTGAGCCTTGCCACCTGCTCGCAGGCGTGCTCAAGGTGGGCGAACAGGTGCCGCAATTCTTGTTCGGAAAGCAGGGCGTGAACGTGCAGCATTTGCAGCAAATCGTGATGAGCGAAGTGGCGTCGAAGCCGAAAGTGAGCGGCGGCGAACCCTACCTGAGCAACGACGCGCAGAAGGTGCTGCAGAAGGCCGAGGAACTGAGCAAGGAACTGGGCGACGAGTACGTGAGCCTCGAGCCGGTGCTGTTGGCACTGCTGATTTCGCCGGGCAGCGCGGGGCAGATGATGAAGGAAATGGGCGTGACGGAAAAGGGCCTGCGGCAGGCCATCAGCGAACTGCGGCAGGGCCAGCAAGTGAAGTCGCAAAGCCAGGAGGACACTTACCAGGCGCTGGAGAAGTATGCGCAGAACCTTGTGGAGGCCGCGCGGAGCGGAAAGCTTGACCCTGTGATTGGGCGTGACGAGGAAATCCGCCGTGTGCTGCAAATCCTGAGCCGCCGCACGAAGAACAACCCGATTCTGATTGGCGAGCCGGGCGTGGGAAAAACGGCCATCGTGGAAGGCCTTGCGCAGCGAATCGTTCGCGGCGATGTACCTGAGAACCTGAAGGATAAGCGCCTCTACAGCCTCGACATGGGCGCGCTGATTGCAGGTGCAAAATATAAAGGCGAGTTTGAGGAGCGCTTGAAGAGCGTCATCAACGAGGTGACGCGGAGCGAGGGCCAAATCATCCTGTTCATCGACGAAATCCACACGCTGGTGGGCGCTGGCAAGAGCGAAGGCGCCATGGATGCCGCAAACATCCTGAAGCCGGCGCTGGCGCGTGGCGAACTGCGCAGCATCGGTGCCACCACGCTCGACGAGTATCAGAAGTACTTTGAGAAGGACAAGGCGCTTGAGCGCCGTTTCCAGCCCGTGATGGTCGATGAACCAGACACCGTGGACAGCATCAGCATCCTGCGTGGCCTGAAGGAGCGCTACGAAAACCACCACAAGGTGAGGATTAAGGACGACGCGCTCATCGCCGCCGTGGAGCTGAGCAACCGCTACATCACCGACCGTTTCCTGCCCGACAAGGCCATTGACCTCGTCGATGAGGCCGCTGCAAAGCTGCGCATGGAGCGCGACAGCGTGCCAGAGGAACTCGACGCGCTGGAGCGCCAGTTGAAGCAGCTGGAGATTGAGCGCGAGGGCATCCGCCGCGATGTGAAGGGCGATGCCGGCGCGGCCAAACGGCTGGAGGAAATTGAGCGCAAAATTGCCGAACTGCGCGAGGAGCAGGCCACTTGGAAAGCCAAATGGGAGCAGGAAAAGGGCCTCGTGAACCAAATTCAGGCCGACAAGCAGCAGATTGAGCAACTGAAGTTTGAGGCGGAGCGCGCTGAACGCGAAGGCGACTATGCACGCGTGGCTGAGATTCGCTACGGAAAGTTGCAGCAACTGGAGCAGCACATCAAGGACATTCAGGCCGAACTGGCTAAGACTCAGGCCGGTAACGCCATGATTAAGGAGGAAGTGACGGCAGACGACATTGCCGAAGTGGTGAGCCGCTGGACTGGCATTCCCGTGAGCAAGATGCAGCAGAGCGAGCGCGAAAAACTGCTGCGCCTGGAGGACGAGCTGCACAAGCGCGTGATTGGCCAAGACGAAGCCATCAGGGCCGTGAGCGACGCCGTTCGCCGCAGCCGCGCTGGCCTGCAAGACCCGCGCCGACCCATCGGTTCGTTCATCTTCCTGGGCACCACTGGCGTGGGCAAGACCGAACTGGCCAAGGCGCTTGCCGACTACCTCTTCGACGACGAAAGCCTGATGACGCGTATCGACATGAGCGAGTATCAGGAAAAGCACAGCGTGAGCCGGCTCATCGGCGCGCCTCCGGGATACGTAGGCTACGACGAGGGCGGTCAACTGACCGAGGCTGTGCGCCGCAAACCCTACAGCGTAGTGCTTTTCGACGAGATTGAGAAGGCCCACCCCGACGTATTCAACACGCTGCTGCAGGTGCTCGACGATGGCCGGCTGACCGACAACAAGGGCCGCACGGTGAACTTCAAGAACACCATTATCATCATGACGTCGAATCTGGGCAGCCACCTCATTCAGGAGAAGTTCGACAAGGTGGCCGCGCTGGCCAAGGCTGGCATGAGCGGCGCCGAACTGGAACGCAAGCGCGAGGAAGCAAGCGAGAGCGCCAAGGCCGAAGTGCTGGCCATGCTGAAGCAGACCATCCGTCCCGAATTCCTGAACCGAATCGACGAAGTGATTATGTTCTCGCCGCTCAACGAGCAGGAAATCCGCCAGATTGTGCGCATGCAAGTGGACGGCGTGGCCAAGATGCTGAAGGAAAATGGCATCCAGATGACCGTGAGCGAGCGGGCCATCGACCTGCTGTCGAAGGAAGGATTCGACCCCGAGTTCGGTGCACGGCCCGTGAAACGCGCCATCCAGCGCCTGCTGCTGAACGAGCTGTCGAAGCGAATCCTCAGCGGCGAAGTGGACCGCGAGACGGGCATCACAGTCGATGCCGAAGGCGACCACTTGGTCTTCGGAAACTAATCCGCGAACATCCCTTTTCATTTCATAAGCAATCCCTGCCGCATTCAGTTGCGGCGGGGATTTTTTTGCGCCCGCATCGGCAAGGTTTTCGGAAAGGAAGACTAACGTTTGCAAAAACGAAGACCTTCCTTTTCGCAAACGATGCCCTTCGTTTTGAAAAACGATGCCCTTCGTTTTCGGAAACGAAGGGCATCGTTGTGATTTGGACTTTCTTCATTGCCTGCTGAAACAACGATTTTCGGCAGGAAGAACCAAAGATTTTCGGCTGGGGAAAGAAGCCTTTTCGGCAGATGGATGGAGAGGTTTCAGCAGGGGAAAGGGGGAGATCAGAAGGGGAAGATGAGGGGGAGGGCGAAAATCATGACGACGCCCATGATGAGTTGCAGGGGCAGGCCCACGCGGATGTAGTCCATGAAGGTGTAG
>Ga0065709_1005944_pt1 | contig 45207 bp, 36 predicted proteins | sample Hoacrofraction14_2_FD_59096 | JGI IMG/M metagenome (GOLD analysis project Ga0065709, IMG submission 59096) | Hoatzin crop microbial communities from Cojedes, Venezuela, sample from fiber fraction 14 v1 | ecosystem: Host-associated > Birds > Digestive system > Esophagus > Crop | place: Venezuela...
CGCTTTCGACGTGCAGTTAGGCTAACAATGTATCCGCGGATACATCAATTGGGCATAGTTCACGAACTTCGGTGTGGATTTTTCGTGCATCTTGCGTATGCGTTCACTCCGCTTCTTATGTTCGCTGCCGCAATCGTACTGCTGCCAGGCTTCGGGCAAGGGATAAGGAAATTGGCAGCGAAGCTTTGACTGTGATTTCATCCCGAATCGACACGGGCAGCGGAGTATGGAATCCTTCGGAACTCGGCATTGCGTTGAGAGGGAGGCGAATGTCCGGTCTGCGGCACGAGGAAGGCTAAGGCGCGGATGCAACAATGCATTATGCGCGGCGGGGTGCAAATCCCCGCCGCTTCGTGCTACAATCGACACAGGAAGTTAGAAATTGCTAACGGTTTTCCGCGCAAAGTCCGCGGAAACACTGCAGTCGTTTTTAGAAAGGATGCCCGGCGTGCCGGGCGGTAGGATATGAGACAGTTTACTGTTACGGGCATGAGCTGCGCGGCCTGTCAGGCGCGGGTAGAGAAGGCGGTGTCGAAGCTCGATGGCGTCGACTCCTGCGCCGTCTCACTCCTTACCAATTCCATGGGGATAGAGGGGAGCGCGTCCGACGATGAGATCGTGGCGGCAGTCGAAAAGGCGGGTTACGGCGCCTCGCCGCGCGGCGAAAGCAAAGCGGCGAAGGGCAGGGGTCAGAGCGCCTCGGAGCGGCTCCGCGAGGAGGAAGAGGCACTGGCCGACCATGAAACGCCGAAGCTCAAGCGGCGGCTGATCCTTTCGGTTGGATTCCTCGCCGTGCTCATGTACATAAGCATGGGCGCGAATATGTGGGGCTGGCCGCTGCCGCAGTTTTTGAGGCACAACCACCTCGGGCTCGCGCTGACGCAGATGCTCCTCGCGCTCATCGTCATGGGCATCAATTCGAAGTTCTTCACCTCGGGCTTCAAGGCGCTCTTCCACGGCGCCCCGAACATGGACACCCTGGTCGCGCTCGGCTCGGCGGTGTCCTTCGCCTGGTCGGCGGCCGTATTCTACCGCATGACCGTTATGGTCACGGGCGGCGCGGTAAATGCCGACCTGATGGACATTTACCACAGCGAGCTCTACTTCGAGTCGGCGGCCATGATCCCCGCGCTCATCACCGTCGGCAAGATGCTTGAGGCGATGTCGAAGGGGAAGACGACAGACTCCTTAAGGAGCCTGATGAAGCTCGCGCCCAAAAAGGCCACCGTCTTAAAGGACGGCGTTGAGCGCGAGGTGGGAATCGATGAAGTGCAGCCGGGCGACATTTTCATAGTGAAGCCGGGAGAGGCGGTGCCGGTCGACGGAGTGGTCGAGTCGGGCTCGGGCGCGGTCGACGAGTCGGCGCTCACCGGCGAGTCCGTGCCCGTCGACAAGGCCTCGGGCGACGCGGTGAGCGCGGCGACCGTCAACGCGAACGGCTTCCTAGTCTGCCGCGCGACGAGGGTAGGCGAGGACACGGCGCTCGCGCAGATAATCGAGCTGGTTTCGGACGCCGCGGCGACAAAGGCGCCGATCGCGAGGATCGCCGACAAGGTGAGCGGCATCTTCGTGCCGGCGGTCATGGCGATTGCGGCCGTTACCGTGGTCGGCTGGCTGATCGCGGGGCAGACGCTTTCCTTCGCGCTGGCGCGGGGGATCTCGGTGCTCGTCATTTCCTGCCCGTGCGCGCTCGGGCTCGCGACGCCTGTCGCGATAATGGCGGGCAGCGGCAAGGGCGCGGACAGCGGCATCCTCTTTAGGACAGCGGAAGCCCTTGAAAATGCAGGACGGACGCAGATCGTCGCCCTCGACAAGACGGGGACGGTCACGAACGGCCGCCCTGCCGTCACGGACGTAGTGCCCGCCGCTGTATCGGAAGATGAGCTTCTTGCCTGCGCCTACGCCCTTGAGAGGCATTCTGAGCATCCGCTGGCGGTCGCCGTCACGGAGTATTATTCTGGAAATAAAGACCTTTCGGCTGAGGATTTCCGCGCCGAGCCGGGAAAAGGGCTTTCGGGAAAAGTGGACGGCAGGCTCGTCCGCGGCGGAAGCCGCAGGCACATAGGCGCCTTTGCCCCGATAGAGGGCGCCTTGGCGGAAACGGCCGACCGGCTTAGCGCGGAGGGCAAGACGCCGCTCTTCTTCGAGCGCGAAGGCGAGCTCCTCGGGATGATCGCCGTCGCGGACACGATGAAGGACGACTCGAAGGAAGCCATTTCCCAGCTAAAGAAGATGGGGATCGCCGTCGTGATGCTGACGGGCGACAACGAGCGGACGGCGCGAGCGGTGGCCCGCGAGGCGGGAGTCGACGCGGTCGTCGCGGGAGTACTGCCCGACGGCAAGGAGGCCGAGATCAGGAAGCTGATGGAACTCGGCAAGACGGCCATGGTCGGCGACGGCATCAACGACGCGCCCGCGCTCACGCGCGCGGACACGGGGATCGCGATCGGAGCGGGGACGGACGTCGCGATCTCCTCCGCCGACATCGTCCTCATGAACTCAAGGCTCAGCGACGTTACGGGGGCGGTGCGCTTGTCGAGGGCGACTTTGAGGAACATCCACCAGAACCTCTTCTGGGCCTTCTTCTACAACGCGGTCTGCATACCGCTCGCGGCCGGGCTTTTCGCCTACAAGATGAATCCCATGGTCGGGGCGGCGGCGATGTCCCTTTCGAGCTTTACGGTGTGCATGAACGCGCTGCGCCTGAACCTCTTTAAGGTCGGCGACGCCTCGCGCGACAGGTGCATGAAGAATTCCGTCAGGGACGAGGTCATAAAGCGGATGGGCGGCAGCCTGGACGGTACCGATTCGGAAAATGAAGCCGGCCGGGCTTCCTGCGGGAAAGCTTCCCCGGCGCACATAGAAGTGAACGCAGAACGCGGCAGCGATGCCGCTGCGGATAATGCTGATAATGCAGCAAATGCAAAGGAGAAAATTATGGCGACGAAGACTCTCAAGGTAGAAGGAATGATGTGCGGGCACTGCGAGGCGCGCGTAAAGAAGGCCCTTGAGGCCGTGGACGGCGTGGCGAACGCCGCGGCGGACAAGGACAAGGGCGAGGCCGTCGTCGAGCTTACGAAGGACGTGCCCGACGAAGCACTCAAAAAAGCGGTGGAAGACCAGGACTACGAGGTCAAGGGGATAGAGTAAGGAAAGCGCCGCGAAAAAAGCAAAAGCGCCGCGCCCGGGTCCGGGCGCGGCGCTTTCTTATGCGCGCGGGGATTGATGCTGTGCGCCGGCATGTAGAACCGCGCCTCGATGGCTTCCTTGTGCGCGCGGGGATTGATGGCTTTTCGTGCGGCACGGGCACATCCGCGGCAGGCAAGAGCGGATTTATCCGCAGAGAAAAGGCACTTTGCGATAAAACAGAGCAGGGGACGCCCCCTGCTCCGTCGGTTTTAATATCAAATATTGATTTATTCCTCGGACATATCGACACCCGCGACCTTGACGTCCACGGCGCCGACGGTGAGCCCCGTCATGCTCTCGACGGCGTTCTTGACGCGCTCCTGTACCTGGCTGCAGACCTCGGGGATCGAGTAGCCGTAGTCGATGTTGACGGCGAGCTCGAAGCTGGCGGTATCGCCTTCCATGTTCACCTTCACGCCCTTGCCGAGAGCCTTGCTGCCCTTCTTGGATATCATCTCGTAGGTCGCGTTGCCCGCCAGAGAGGCCACGCCCTTAACTTCAGTCGCTGCAAGCCCGACCATCGCGGTCAGGACGCCTTCTGCTATCTTCACGGCTCCGATTTCTCCTTCCTCTTTAAGGATGAAAAACTTCCTGTCTTCAGCCATTTTGCTTCTCCTTTTAACGAACCTTGCAGAGTAAAAGCGGAAACTCGAATTCCGCCGTCTCCGTTTCACTTCGGCCGGCGCGCGGCGCCGCTGCATGACCATGGACTCTGGCAGCGTCTCCGCTCCGCTTTGGACGGCGCAATACTTCAGGCCCGATGACCCTCATGCGCCGCTGCTCATGTCGGTGCAAGCTCTTAGATTATAGCAACATTCGCCGCGATGCTCAAGGCAGATGAACCGACGCGGGCAATTCCCCGAACCCGTGCCCTGCAAGGGGAAGGCGTTCGGGCGGAGGGCTTCTCCGCTTCGCAGGACCTGCCGCCCCGCCTTCAACGAAGCTCCATGCCCTTAAGCGCCTCGACAAAGGCTTTCGTGTTCCCGTAAATGTCGGCGCCGAAGCAGGCCGAGCCGGCGACTATGGTGTCCGCGCCGGCCTCAACGGGGACGGAGAGGTTCGCAAGCTTCACGCCGCCGTCCACCTGGATCCTGGTCTTAAGGCCGCGGCGGTTTATCTCCGCGCGGGCGGCCCTTATCTTTTCGGTCGTGTATTCGATGTAGGCCTGACCGCCCATGCCCGGCTCGACCGTCATGACGAGCAGGAGGTCGATGTCCGCAAGGTAGGGGAAAGCTTCCTCGACCGGGGTCGCGGGTTTTATCGAGAGGCCGCAGCCAACGCCGCAGCTTTTTATTTTCCGAATCACGGCCGCGGGGTCGTCGGCGGCTTCGAGGTGGAAGGTCACGCTGTCGGCTCCGGCGGCGGCCATCCGCGGGGCGATGACTTCGGGCTTAAAGGTCATTATATGGACGTCGAAGAAGAGGTCGGAGACGGGGCGTATGCTCTCGATTACAGGCTCGCCGAAGGAGAGCTGCGGCACGAAGGCCCCGTCCATGACGTCGATGTGGAGCCATTTCGCGCCGGCCCGCTTTACGTCGGCGAGGCCTTCGCCGAGGCGCGTGAAGTCGGCCGCCAGGATTGAAGGGCAGATGAGAAGCTCGTTGTGCGCCATGGATTACCTCCGTAAAAGCGGCTTGTAAACCGCCATAAAAACCACGCGCCGGCGGATCGAGGAAGACCCGCCGGCGGCGCTTTCGTCTGGTCTCGCTGTGCGTGCGCCCTGAGGAGGCTGCCTGGCCTTCTGCTGAACCGAAGCGGGCAGCACCCGTCGGTTGCGCCGCGCAGGGCGCGGGCGGCGAATCCGGGGGCTTCCTTTCATCGGCAGAAGGTTAAGGCTCCGGCCGACGCGGGCAGCGGCGCATTAGTTCCAGTGGACCTAAGCATTGCCCCGAACGAAGCGGAGCGGGGACGCTGCCGGCGGTTCATGATTGCCAAAGGCGGCCGAATGAATCGATAAACAGCCGCCATCCGCTCATAAACGGGCACGCACAGTCAAAACTTTATCATTTTTTGAACGATTGCTCAAGTGAAGCTTACTTTCCGTCGACGAAAGCCTTGACCTGGCTGTAGATTCCGTCCGCGTCGAGGCCGTACTTCTTGATGAGCTCGCCCGCGGGGCCCGACTCGCCGAAGCGGTCGCGCACGCCGATGCGGTAGAGCGGGACGGGGCACTTCTCGGAGAGGCATTCGGCGACCGCGCCGCCGAGGCCTCCGATGATGCTGTGCTCTTCGGCGGTGACGACCTTGCCCGTCTTCTTAGCGGAGGCGACGATCAGCTCCTCGTCGAGCGGCTTGATCGTGCAGATGTCGATGACTTCCGCGGAGATGCCGTCCATCTGGAGGCGGGCGGCGGCTTCATAGGCCGGAGCCACGCACAGGCCGTTCGCGACGATGGTCACGTCCGTGCCTTCCTTAAGGATCGAGCCCTTGCCGATCTCGAAGGTGTAGGTCTCGTCGAAGAGGACCGGGACCGCCGCGCGGCCGAAGCGGATGTACACGGGGCCGTCGTACTCGAGCGCGGCCCTGACGCACGCCTTCGCCTCGATGTCGTCCGCCGGGCACATGACTACCATGCCGGGTATCGTGCGCATGAGCGCGAGGTCCTCAAGGCACTGGTGGCTGGCGCCGTCCTCGCCGACGCTGATGCCCGCGTGGGTCGCGCCGATCTTCACGTTGAGGTGCGGGTAGCCGATCGTGTTCCTGACCTGCTCGAAGGCGCGTCCCGCGGCGAACATGGCGAAGCTCGACGCGAAGGGGATGAGCCCCGTTGCGGCAAGGCCCGCCGCGACGGCCATCATGTTGCCCTCGGCGATGCCGCAGTCGTAGAAGCGGTCCGGATAAGCCTTCTTGAACATGCCCGTCTTCGTCGCCCCGGCAAGGTCGGCGTCGAGCACTACGAGATTCGGGAATTCCTCGGCGAGCGCCACGAGCGATTCGCCGTAGCTCTGCCTGGTCGCAATCTTCTTAACTTCACTCATAACGCTTCACCTTTCCTTTCGAGTTCTTCCATGGCCGCCGCGTACTGCTCGTCGTTGGGCGCGACGCCGTGCCAGCCGACCTGGTTTTCCATGAAGGAGACGCCCTTGCCCTTGACAGTCTTCATGACGATGCAGGTCGGCTGTCCCTTCGTGGCCTTCGCCTCGGCGAAAGCCGCGCGGATCTGGTCGAAGTCGTGGCCGTCGATCTCCACCACGTTGAAGCGGAAGGCGCGGAACTTTTCAGCGATGGGGTAGGGGTTGTTGACCTCTTCGATGGTTCCGTCGATCTGGAGGTTGTTGTTGTCGACGATCACGCAGAGGTTGTCGAGGCACTTAGCGCCCGCGAACATCGCGGCCTCCCAGACCTCGCCCTCTTCGATCTCGCCGTCGCCGAGCAGGGTGTACACGCGGAAGTCCTTGCCGAGTATGCGCGCGCCGAGCGCCATGCCCGCGGCGACGGACACGCCCTGGCCGAGCGATCCGCTCGACATGTCGATGCCGGGCAGGTAGTGCATGGACGGATGCCCCTGCAGGCGCGAGCCGACGTGGCGGAGGGTCTTAAGCTCTTCGACGGGGAAGTAGCCGCGCTGCGCCATCGCCGAGTAGAGGCCCGGAGCCGTGTGCCCTTTGGAGAGGACGAAGCGGTCGCGGTCTTCATTTTTCGGATCTGCCGGATCGATATTCATTTCCTCGAAATAGAGGAAGGTGAAGAGGTCGGCCGCCGAGAGCGATCCGCCCGGATGCCCCGAGGCCGCGGCGTGCGTGCCCTCGATGATTCCCTTGCGGACTTCGTTGGCCAATTTCTTAAGCTCAAGATTGTCCATGAAAATGTACTCCTTTCGCAGTTGCTTTCCGACTTACTTCTTCTGGCCGTAATACGCGTTCGCGCCGTGCTTCCTGTAATAGTGCTTGTCCTGCAGGTACTGCGGCGCGGGGGCGACCTTCGGGGAAATCATTTCCGTATAGAGCGCCATCCGCGCGACTTCCTCAAGGACGACCGCGCTGTGGACCGCGTCGACGCCGTCCTTGCCCCAGCAGAAAGGCCCGTGGTTCTTGCACAGGCAGGCCGTGACCGCCTCGGGGTCGATGCCGCCGTCGATGAACGAGGACGCGATCAGGCGGCCGGTGTTCATCTCGTAGGCCTCCTCGACCTCTTCCGCGTTAAGGCACCTCAGACAGGGAACCGAACCGTAATAGTAGTCGGCATGAGTCGTTCCGTAGCAGGGGATGTCGCGCCCGCTCTGCGCCCAGCTGGTCGCGTAGGTCGAGTGCGTGTGCACGACGCCGCCGATTTTGGGGAACGCATTGTATAATACAACATGCGTCGCCGTGTCGGAAGAGGGATTGAGTTTTCCTTCGACCACCTTGCCCTCCAGATCGACGATCACCATGTCGTCGGGAGTGAGCTTGTCGTAGTCGACTCCGCTCGGCTTGATCGCGAAAAGCCCGCTTTCGCGGTCGATCTGGCTGACGTTGCCCCAGGTGAAAGTGACGAGCCCGTACTTGGGAAGAAGCATGTTGGCTTCGTATACCTGTTTCTTGAGTTCTTCGAGCATTTTAAAACCACCTCCTGTTATATGTCCGCGGCCGCCTTTTTGCGGCCTCTTTGAAAATGAATGACTTGCGCGCCGCTTAAAGCCCTGCCCTCTGTCGGCCCGGCCTTGGCAGCCGGCGCGGGCGCCCTTTGACATTGCCTGCCCGGCGCGTCGCTTAAAACTTGCCCCGCCTTGGCAGCCGGCGCCTTGCTCCTTTTAAAACCGCCTGTCTGAAGCTTCGCTTCCTTCCCGCCATGCTTTGCCTGCCTGCGCCTTGCTCCTTTTGAAAATGCACGCCGGACGCGCCCGTCAAAGTCCTTCGGCCGCCTCTTCGATCTTTCCGCGCAGGAACTTCGAGGCCGCGGCGATGACCGCCTTGTAGTCCTGGCCTTCCTGGTGCCAGAACTCTCCGGTGAAGGTCCTAACGCCCATGGCAAGCGCGGCCCTTATGCAGGGGACGTACTCTGTGTGGCCGCCGTCGCCGAAGTTCATGTCGCGGTACACCCCGGGCTTCGTCTCCTTAAGGTGCACGGCGAAGATGCGCCCCGCGCCCTTCTCCATGTCCTCGACCACGTCATTTCCGTAAATGACCGCGGCGTTCTTGAGGTTCCCGATGTCGGGATAGACGCCGAGCCAGGGCGAGTTGACCTGCGTGACGTACTTCATCGACTTTTCGACGGTGTCCATGAAGGGCGTCTCCATGGTCTCGAAGGCGAGCACGACGCCCCAGCGCGCGGCGTACTCCGCGGACGCGGCGAGGTTCTCGGCGAACCACTTTTCGGTGTCTTTGTCGCCCGCCTCGTAGTAGACGTCGTATCCCGCCAGCTGGATTATCGAGATGCCCGCCTCGACGCTGAAGCGGATGGCCTTTTCCATGATGTCCATGCCGCGCTTCCTCGTCGCCGCATCGTGCGAGCCGAGCGGCCACTTCCTGTGCCCCGACAGGCACATCGTCCTTATCGGCGTGCCCGCGGCACGGGAGAGGAGGCCGATCTCGCGTATCTTCTCGGGAGACCAGTCAAGGCGCTCCTGCCGCCAGTCGGTTTCGTCGATGCTGATCTCGAAGCGGTCGAAGCCGCCTTCAGCCGTGATGTCGAAAAGCTTCGGGAAGGCGAACCCGACCGGGATGGCCTTCTCATAGAGACCGAGCGAATAGTACATGTGCACCTCCTTATCAGTATCCGTTCATTCTATCGAAAGCCCGCCCAGGCAGGCCTTGTCTCCTTCTATGCAGGAAATGAAGCTCTCTATCGTGTACTTCGCGGGCGGCAGCTCCGCGAGTTCCTCGTCCACGACCGCTGGGGCGAAGGATTTCTTCGAGGTGGCCATTCCCGCGAGGGGCTTGTACCAGACGCCGTGCATCCCCGCCCTCTCGGCCGCCGCGGCGTCCGTGCGCTCGCTGTCGCCGACGAAGGCGCACTCTTCGGGCAGGCAGCCGGCGCGGCGTGCGCACTCGAGGAAAAATTCCTTTCGGGGCTTTTCAAAGCCCGCCGACTCGCTCGATACCATGAAGTCCATGAGCTCCGAGAGCCCGAGGGCGATTATTTTTTCGTGCTGCACCGTCGAGGTCATGTTCGTTGCGGCTCCGACGCGGACGCCTTTCATTTTCAAAAGAGAAAGGAGGGCGGTGAGGCCGGGCTCGGGGCGCATCGAGGCGATCAGAGTGTCCCAGTAGAGCCGCGCGAGCTCGTGCGCGTGCGGGAATACGGGGAGGCCTTTTTCGTCGAGCATCTCCTCGAAGCGGATGATGCGGCTGTGCGTCGCGACGTTGTCCGTACCGAGGCGGCTTATGATCGAGTCGGAAGCCGCGCGGAGGGATGAGTCGAAATCCCCGCGGTCCATGCCGAACTTTTCAAGGGCGTAGGCGGCAGCGGCGCCGAGCCCTAAGCGGTTGCCCGTCGTGAAGTCGTAGAGCGTATTGTCGATGTCGAAGAGCACGCATTTTATCATTTATGTGTATCTCCGTTGGGCTTTGCGGCAGGGTTGGCCGAAGCGGGCCGTGGCAGTTCGGCGTTTGAGGCGCCGCGCCATTTTTGCTCGGAAACCGCGTTCGGCCGGTTTTTGTTGGAAGAGGGCACGATGGCTGCTGTGCCCGAGAAAGGGATCGATTTATGCGTCCGCGATGCTGAGCGGCTTTAGCGGGACCGAGTGTTTAGAGGAAGACGGAGCCGATGCCGCCTCTTTCTTCTTACTTCATCGGCAGGAAGGTCCCGACGAGCCCGAACGCCGCGAGGAAGAAGAGGGCGCAGGCGATTATGAGCGGAGCCACGGAGGGCTTTTTCTCTTTAACATTGCCGGTCTTTTCATCGTAGTAGAGGGTGACTGACTTTCCTTTTTTGAAGGTGTGCGCCCCCGAGGACGAGATCTCGCTGATGCGGTGCCTTTCGCCGCCGTCGGGGAGAGTGTACCTAAATATAGGATAGTAGGCCTTCGGCATGCCGATGAACTTCCTCGGCGTGCTCGTCCTGAAGTAGAGGATGTGCTCGATGACGGCGGGGAGCTCGGAGAGCTTTTCGGTCCGCTCGCGCAGCCACACGCGAAGGGCCACCGCGCCCGCGGCGGCAAAGGCGGCGGTCAGGGCGATCGAGGCAGTGACGTTCTGCGACCTCGACGCCGCGAGGGTCGTGGCGATTATCCCCGCGCCGACAATTATAAGCAGAAGCCCGTCGAGCCAGGTGAAGCCGCCCGTTTCCTCCGCGATGCGGGGCTTTGAGTAGGCGGAGGCGACTTCGACCTCGTCGCCTTCGACGTACTCGTTCGGGACGCGCATCTTTACGGAGTTGAGCCTTTCGCCGTCCTTGACGCGGACCTGGAGCTCATAGAAGAACTGGATGAGCTGCCCGTCCTCGTCGAAGTTCTCGCGGTGGACGGACTGCATGACCGTTCCCTTTAAGGTGCGTCCCGCCTTCGTCTTTATCCCGCTGACGAGGGTTATGATTCCGAGCAAGGCGACTATCGCGCCGACAAGCAGCATGAAGGCTGCCGATATAGAAAGGTTCTCAAGCATGGCGTCTCCGATCCGCGCGCGGGTTTTACGCATCGTTTAATGAAGGAAGAGCGGCGCGCCGCAAAGCATTTACGGCGAATTGCTCTAAAACCTGTGCGCTTTTTCCTCATGTTTAGTTCATGATAGCATCTGAAAAGGACTGCCGCAACGCTGACAAACGAATATTTTCAAAATATAAGAACGATTTATCAAAATAAGCATATACAATAGAAAATATATGAACGAAGCGGCGCTAAACGAACGAAAAAAACCGAAAACGCCTCCGAAATATTCCGAAAACTTTCGCAGACGCGGGGTTAAAAAATCTGTCACGAACATAAAAACCAATCGATAACGCCGTAACGATTAGAAACAATGCACAATGAAATCCACTTGACGTTGTGCAAATTGTGCAAAAATATTTGAACGAACATAAAACAATCAAGTGGTCTTAAAATAGGATTGAATAAATCGTAAAACGCTTTTATTATGATTTCAAGAACGGACGCGGCGCGCAATGCCGCCCCGATACGCATGAATGGATCCGAAAGGAACCGATAAGAGGCACCGCGAAGAGCATTCATATAAGAAGGAGGAACGTAAATGAGCAAAGTAAGTGAAATGACCCGCGAAAAATGGATCATGAGCACCTTCCCGGAGTGGGGCACCTGGCTCACCGAGGAAATCGAGAACACGGTCGTCGAGCCCGGAACGGTTTCGATGTGGTGGCTCGGCTGCACGGGCATCTGGTTCAAGACTCCGGGCGACGCCAACATCACGATCGACCTTTGGGCGGGCAACGGCAAGCGCACCCACGGCGACGGCAAGATGAAGGTCGGCCACCAGATGGCCAACATGGCGGGCGTCCGCGCGATGCAGCCGAACCTCAGGAACGTGCCCTTCGTCATCGACCCGTTCGCGGTCAAGCACGTCGACGCCGTCCTCGCGACCCATTACCATCAGGACCACATGAGCCCCGAGTTCGCCGCCCACGTCATCCAGTCCGGCATGACGACCACCGACGCCGACGGCAACGAGATACCGGTCCCGTTCATCGGACCTAGGAAGTCCGTCGACTACTGGCTCTCCTGGGGCGTCCCCGAAGATCGCTGCATAGTCGTAAAGCCGGGCGACGTCATCAAGATCAAGGACCTTGAGATCGTCGCGCTCGACTCCTTCGACCGCACCTGCATCGTCACGACCGACTCGACCGGCCCCGACCGCGAAGACCTCGCCGGCAAGTGCCCGACCGACATGGACGAGAAGGCGGTCAACTACCTCATCAAGACGCCGGGCGGCAACATTTACCACAGCGGCGACTCCCATTACTCGATCTACTTCGCAAAGCACGGCAAGGACTACGACGTCGACGTCGCCTTCGGAGCCTACGGCTGCAACCCGGTCGGCATCCAGGACAAGATGGAGTGCACCGACATCCTCCGCATGGCCGAAGCCCTCAACTGCAAGGTCGTCATACCGATCCACCACGACGTATGGACGAACTTCGCGGCCGACGTCAACGAGATCAAAGTCATTTACGACATGCGCCGCGACAGGCTCGACTACAAGTTCCATCCCTTCTTCTGGGAGGTCGGCGGACACTACACCTATCCGACCGACAAGGACAAGTTCGCCTACCACCACGACAGGGGCTTCCACGACTGCTTCGAGGCAGAGCCGAACGTCCCGTTCCGCAGCGTCCTTTAATTCAGGTTCCACAAAAGAAAGGAGATTTGGAAAATGCTTCGCGATTTCGTAGAAAATAACCACGCTCTCTTCGTCGAATCCTGCGAGGACTGGCAGGACGCCATGCGCAAGTGCTGCTCGCCGCTCATCGCCGACGGCACGATCACCGCCGAATACCCCGAGGACATCATCGAAAACGTCGGCAAGTACGGCCCCTACTTCGTGCTTCAGCCGGGCATCGCGATGCCCCACGCCCAGGAGGGCGGCGCGAAGGTCTTCAAGACCACCATTTCCTTCATGAAGAGCGAAAAGCCCGTAGTTTTCGACGAGAACGACGAGGACAGCTGGGCGGACCTCTTCTTCACGCTCGCCTCCTGCAACCACGACGAGCACCTCGAACACATGCAGCAGCTGATGGACGTCCTCATGAACGAGGAACTCGTAGAAGAGCTGCACAGCGCAAAATCCAGTGAAGACCTCATCAAGCTGGCCGACAAATACGGGCTTTGATGGGTTTAAGGCGGGATTTCCCGCTTCGTGACGTATCTCTCTAAAGTAGTTCTCTCCAAGAAAGGGGGCAGTGCTCTATGAATCCAGTGTTAGATTTTCTGTACAATGTATGGAGCTTCTTCTCGACTAACATTTTCCAGAAGCCTCAGTACATGATCGGCCTCATCGTCCTTATCGGCTACATCCTCCTGAGGAAGCCCTGGTACGACGTAGTCTCCGGCACGATCAAGGCCATCGTCGGATACCTCATCCTCTCGGCCGGTTCGACTGGAATGATCAATACCTTGAAGCCGATCCTCTACGGCCTCGGCGGCCGCTTCGGCATCAACGCCATCATCATCGACCCCTACAACGGCCAGAACGCGGTCAGCGCGGGCGTTGATGCAGGAAATGAAATCGTAGGCAACTTCAACTTCGGACAGGCGGTCCTTCTGATGGCCATAGCCTTCCTGATGAACCTCGTCCTCGTCCGCCTGAACAAGATCACGAAGCTCCGCGCCGTGTTCACCACCGGCAACGTCCAGATCCAGCAGGCGACCACCGCTTTCTGGCTCATCCTCTTCGCGGTCCCGTTCTTCCGCACGGCCAACAGCACCGTCGTCCTCATCATCATGGCGGTCATCCTCGGACTTTACTGGGCGGTCGGCACGAACCTCCTCGTCGGATACACGCAGGAGCTCACCGACGGAGCAGGCTTCTCGCTGGCGCATCAGCAGATGTTCGGCGTATTCATTTCCACGAAGCTCTCCGAGCTCATCGGCAAGCATGACGCGAAGAAGGCCGAGAAGAACCCGAACCGCAAGAAGTCGATCTTCGACAAGAAGCTCGAAGACATCGAGTTCCCGGGCTGGACGCAGATCTTCAACGACAACATGGTCTGCACGGGCCTCATCATGCTGATCTTCTTCTCGATCATCCTCTGCGTCGTCGGCAAGGATTACCTTGTAGGCCTTGAGCTTCTCAAGGATACCGACAGCTTCTTCTTCTACATCCTCACGACGGCCCTTTCCTTCGCCGCCTACCTCGCGATCCTCCAGCTCGGAGTCCGCACGATGGTCGCGGAGCTGACCGTCTCCTTCAAGGGCATCTCCGACAAGGTCCTTCCGTCGGCCGTCCCGGGCGTCGACTGCGCGGTTTCCTTCTCCTTCGGCGCCGCCAATGCCGTCACCCTCGGCTTCGTCTGCGGCGCGATCGGCGAAGTGGTCGCCATGCTTCTGCTCGTCGCCTTCCACAGCCCGACGATCGTCATCGCCGGATTCATCCCGATGTTCTTCGACAACGCCGTCATCGGCCTGTACTCGAACATGAAGGGCGGATTGAAGTGCGCGATCATCTTCCCGTTCCTCTCCGGCCTTCTCCAGGTCTTCGGCTCGGCGCTCATAGCTACGTGGAGCGGACTTGCTGAGTACGGCGGATACCTCGGAATGTGGGACTGGGCAGTCGTATGGCCGATCTTCACGGCGATCATGAAGTTCCTCGGCATCGCCGGCGTCGTCATCGTCATCGCGGTCCTCATCATCATCCCGCAGCTTCAGTACCGCGCCGACAAGGAAGACTACTTCCTCCAGGTCGACGACTACGAAGCCTACAAGGAGAAGAAGGGCATCAAGACCGAGTATTGATACCCGTAAAATGATCATCGAAAAGGCTTTCCCCTTATGCCGCCTGCACTTTAAGGCGCGGGCGGCGGGGAAGGGCGGCGGCCCGCAAGAGCCGCGCATAAACCGGTCATTTTCAAAAGAAAAGGCCGGAAGTAAAAAACAAGTTTAATCCAAGGAGGATAAAAAAATGGCTGCAAGTATCATAGCGTGCTGCGCGAACGGATCCGGAACTTCCCTCATGATGGCGATGACCCTTGAGAAGGTCGTCAAGGCAAAGGGCTGGAACATCACCAAGACCCATCACTGCTCGCTCTCCGAGGGCAAGAACAGCTCCGTCAACTACGACATCGTCCTCTGCCCGCAGAACTTCACGAACATGTTCGCGGACGCGGCTAAGAAGGGCGTCAAGGTCATCGGCCTTAGGAACGTCATGTCGCAGAAGGAGATCGCCGAGAAACTCGAGCAGTGCGGCGTAGACCTTACGTGATATAATTTCCCCGCCCTTGATTAGTTTGAGAGGGCGGGGATTCTATCTTAAAACCGTGGAGTGAGCAATGAAGAACAGCAGGCAGACGATTGAGGCAAGAAGGAACAAGATACTCGCAATAGTACGGAAGACCGGCGATATACGGGTAAAAGACATTGCCCGGCATCTGCACATTTCCGAGATTACCGTCAGGCGCGACATGCAGTTCCTCGAGGACAAGCACTACGTCGAGCGCTACTACGGCGGGGCGAGGGTCGTTACAGAGAAGAAGGCCCCGAGCAAGGAATATATAACGGTCTGCCGCGAGAACATCGCGAGGTTCGCGGCGGGGCTGGTCGAGGACGGCGACACCATTTTCATAAATACTTCCTCGACCGCGCTCATGATGATACCTTTCATCAAGGCTAAGAACGTGACCGTCATTACGAACAATGGAAACGCGGTGAACATGCCCAAAGGGCACCGCGTGCGCGTCCTGCTCACGGGCGGCGAGCTTTACAACATAAAGGGGACCATGGTCGGCGACTTCGCGCTCGAGAACCTCGCGCGCGTCACGGCGAAGAAGGCCTTCGTCGGCTGTTCGGGGCTTTCGATGCAGAACGGCATGACGACCGAGATCCTCGAGGAAGTCAACCTGAACCGCGCGATGGTGCAGAGGGTCGTCGGCAAGACCTACATCCTCGCCGACCACACGAAGCTCGGCAAGAACTCAAGCTTCGTATCGGTTCCGGTGGACGCGATTGAAAATGTAATTACCGATGCGGGCGCTCCGGCCTCTGTCATCGAGGCGATGAAGCGGAGCGGCCTGAACGTGGACGTCGTCCCGACCTCCCCCATGGAGGACGATGAGTGACGCCGATATACGAAAGGAGTGATAGAAGTGCTTCTTGAGAAGAAGGCTGCTTATGAACTCGACAGGTGCTACGCCATAGCGCCTTTGACATATCAGGGAAAAAGGCACGTCTTAGTGGCCGCCGAGAAGGTCAACAAGTGCCTCCTCTTCGACCTTGACGGGAACGTCGAGGACGTCATCTGGGAGGAGCCGGGCGGAACGATGTCGATGGTGCAGGTCCCGGGGAGCGACGGCTGGTTCCTCGCGACGCACCGCTTCTACTCGCCGAACGACTCCGCCGACGCGAGGATAGTCCTCGTCCGCCCCGAGGGCGGCAAGTGGAGCGTGGCCTGCGTTAAGGAGCTGCCGTTCTGCCACCGCTTCTCGATAATCGAGCGCGGCGGCGTGCATTACCTCATCGCCTGCACGATCAAGTCGGCGCATGAGTACAAGGACGATTGGCGCTTCCCGGGCGCGATATACGTCGGCGAGCTTCCTGAGGACCTTGAAGAGTACGGGCCTGACAACCAGATCCCGATGACCTGCCTTAAGGACGGGCTCCTTAAGAACCATGGCTACTTTACGATAAATACCCCTGAGGGCGACTACAGCTTAGTCGGGACCGAGAACGGGTGCTTCAAGGTCACGCCGCCCGACGAAAAGGGCGGGGAGTGGACGGTAGAGCAGCTCACCGACGCCCCGACCTCCGACATGGCGCTCGCCGACTTCGACGGCGACGGCAAGGAGGAAATGATTACGATTACGCCCTTCCACGGCGACCAGATCGAGATCTGGCGCCCCGACGGGGAAGGAAAGTACCGGAAGGTCTGGGACTGCCCCTTCAAGACGGAGATGGCGCACTCTATCTGGGCGCGCGACTTCTACGGGCAGCAGGCGGCCATTATCGGCCACAGGAAGGGCAAGAGGGACCTCCTCGCGTTCTACTATGAGGACGGAGAGTACAAGACGAAGGTCCTCGACGCCGACGTCGGCTCGGCGAACGTCTATCCCTACGAGGACGGCGACAAGATAAAGCTCGTGTCCACTAACCGCGAGATCAACGAAATCGCTTTCTACGAGGTGAAAGCCGACTGAAAGGCGCAAAGCTGAATCTGGGGCGGCTGGCCGCTGGAAAAGCGGCGGCGCTGAAGGAACCCCGGCGGCGGACCTGACCGGACCTTAGCGGCCGCAGGTCCGGGCCGCAGGTTGAGGCACGGATCCGGGCTGAAGAATAGAATATGCAAGGCGCATGAAAAAGGGCTTTTTGCGGCTGCCGCCGCGAAAAGCCCTTGACGTTTTATGCGCTTTGAAGCTGTCGCCCGCGCGTCCTCACGCGGATTTTATTTCCTTCCACAGGTCGAAGTAGATCCTGTCGTACTCGGCCCCGAGGTCGTTGTAGGCCTCCATGTTCTCGTACTGCGACAGGTCCGGGAAGAGGGTCTCGTTCCCGCGCGTCTCCTCGTCCATGAGCTCGACCGCCGCCTTGTTCGGGGTGGAGTAGTAGATGTACTCGAAGTTCTTAAGCGCGACGTCGGCGCGGCACATATAGTCGATCCACTTGTGCGCCGCTTCCTTGTGCTTCGACTCGCTGGTTATGACCCAGGAGTCGATCCAGACGTTGGTTCCCTCCTCGGGTATGACGTACACGAGGTCCGGGTTTTCCTCGGCCGTGTACTCGGCCTCGCCCGAGAAGATGACCCCGATAATCGACTCGCCCGCGATCATCTTGTCGCGGACCTCGTCGACGACGTAGGCCTGCACGAGGGGCTTTTGCTCTATGAGCAGGTCGCGCGCCTCCTCAAGCTCCGATACGTCCTTGGTGTTGAGCGAATAGCCGAGCTTCTTCAAGGCCACCGCGAAGAGGTCGCGCACCGAGTCCTGCATGAGGATCTCGTCGTTGTACTTCTCGTCCCAGAGGACGTCCCAGCTCGTGATTTCCTCGTCCACCCGCGAGGAGTCGTAGAGGATGCCGACCGTGCCCCAGCAGTAGGGGACGGAGTAGGCGTTCGTCGGGTCGAAGGCCTTGGACTGCTCGTAGTACTCCTCGCCGATGTTCGCCTTCGCGTTCGGCAGGAGGTCGTAGTCGAGCTCGGAGAGCAGCCCCGCGGTTATCATTTTCGAAATCATGTAGTCGGAGGGGCAGATGACATCGTACTGGGAGGGGTCGGCGGCGATCTTCGGATACATGATCTCGTTCGTCTCGAACTCGTCGTATATGACCTTTATGCCCGTCTCCTCCGTGAACTCGTCGATCACGTCCGGATCGATGTATTCGCCCCAGTTGTAAACGCACAGCACGTCGTCGTCCGACTTCGCTGAAGAGCAGCCCGCAAGCGGAAGGGCGAGCGCGGTAAATGAAAGCCCCGCGGCGATGCATTTTCCGAATAAGCTGCGCCTTAAGGTGAAGAATACGCTCATTGCTTTGCCGCCCTCCTTTCCTTTTTCAGTCCGTTGCCGGCCGCGCCGAGGCGGTTGACGAGGATGAGGAGGATGAACACCGACACGAAGATGATCGCGGAGAGCGCGTAGATCTGCGGCTTGATGCCGAGCTTGACCTCCGAGTAGATCTTCGTGGAGAGCGTGAACATCCCCGCTCCAGTGGTGAAATGCGTGATGATGAAGTCGTCGAGCGACATCGTGAAGGCCATCAGAGCGCCCGAGGCTATGCCGGGCATGAGCTCGGGGAGGACCGCCTTGCGAAACGCCGTCGCGGGAGAGGCGCCGAGGTCGAGCGCGGCCTCGTAGAGATGGGGGTTGAGCTCGGCGTAGCGCGGCATGACCGCGAGGATGACGTAGGGTATGTTGAAGGTTATGTGCGCCAAGAGCACCGTCGTGAAGCCGAGCTCCATGTGGAAGGCCATGAAAAGGAGCATCAGCGCGACGCCGGTGACGATGTCGGCGTTCAGCATCGGGATGTTCGTGACCGCGGTTAAGACGGCGCGCGTCTTGCGGCCCATGCGGTGCATGGCGACGCAGGCGGCGGTGCCGAGGACGACCGCGACGGCCGACGATATGAGCGCGATGACGACCGTGTTCCTGAAGGCGGCGAGGATCGAGGCGTCCTCAAAGAGCGTCCTGTACCATTCGAGGGTGAAGCCGCCCCATTTGCCGCGCGATTTGCTCGCGTTGAAGGACTGCACGATCAGCACCGCGATTGGCGCGTACATGAAAAGGAAGATGAGCGCGACGTAAAGGCGCTTTAAGGCTTTTGCTGTCTTCACGCTTTGTCCTCCTTTCCCTGGCTCCTGTCAGAGGCTATCTGCAGCGCCGCGTTTATTATTATGAAAATGAGAAGGACGATGGAAAGCCCCGAACCCAGGTGCCAGTCGTAGGCCTGCGTGAACTCCTGCTCGATGACGTTGCCGATAAGAAGGATCTTGCCGCCGCCCAGGAGCGAGGAGATGACGAAGGTCGTCAGCGCCGGGACGAAGACCATGGTGATTCCCGACAGGACGCCCGGGAGCGAGAGCGGGAGAGTGATCTTCGTGAAGGTCTTCCAGCGGCCGGCGAAGAGGTCCGCCGCCGCGTGGTAGAGGTTCTTGTCGATGTGGCTTAAGGAATTGTAGATCGGCAGGACCATGAAGGGCAGGAAGTCGTAGACCATGCCCAGGATGATCGCGCCGGGGGTGTTTATTAGGCGCATCTTCGGAAGCGAGAGCATTCCGAGGAAGGTGTTGATGAGGCCGGTCTTTTCGAGGATCGACTGCCAGGCGTAGGTCCTGAGCATGAAGTTCATCCACATCGGGACGATGAGGAGCATGACGAGGAAGGAGTCGGCCTTCTTCTCCGTCGAGGCGAGTATCATGCAGAGCGGATAGGCCAGGAGCAGGCACACCACGGTAGCGGCCAGAGAGATCGCGACCGAAAGGAGCAGCGACTTGATGTGCGGCGGCGCGGCGATCGCGGCGATGTTGGCGAGCGTGAAAGCTCCGCTGTCGTCGGTCAGGCCGTACCAGATCACCATGATGAGCGGCACGACCACGAACACGGCCGCCCATACCGCATATGGAAGCCCGAGGAAGACCGCGGGGTTCTTGAGGGCTTTATTCTTCAATTTGCACGGCCTCCTCGTCCTCGGATTCCGGCTTCGCCATAACCTGGATGTTGAAGGGAATCACCTTGATGCCGACGTGCGAGCCGACGGGGTGCGCTGAGGTGGAGTGGCAGACCCACTCCCTGCCATTTACGTCGATGCACATCTCGTAATGGACGCCCTTGAAAATGATATCCGTGACGTCGCCCGTGACCGTCCCCGCCTCCGGGCCGACGATCTCGACGTCCTCGGGGCGGATTACGATGTCGACCGGCTTGTCGGTCCCGAAGCCCGTGTCGACGCACTCGAAGGCGACCCCGTCGATGGCGACCAGGCGGTCTTTGAGCATGACGGCGTCGAAGAGGTTGCTGTCGCCGATGAAGTCCGCGACGAAAGCGTTTTCAGGCTCGTTGTAGATCTGCTCCGGCGTGCCCTGCTGCTGGATGTAGCCCTGGTTCATGACGACGATCGTGTCCGACATCGTAAGGGCCTCCTGCTGGTCGTGCGTGACGTAGACGAAGGTGATGCCCAGCTCGTTCTTCAGGCGGATGAGCTCGTACTGCATGTCCTGCCTGAGCTTTAAGTCGAGCGCGCCGAGCGGCTCGTCGAGAAGGAGGACCTTCGGCTCGTTGACGATGGCCCTTGCGATGGCGATTCGCTGCTGCTGGCCGCCGGAAAGCGTGCCCGGATAGCGGTCGCCGAAGCCTTCGAGGTTTACGAGCTTCAAGGCGTAATTGATTTTTTCGTCGATGTAGTCCTTCGGCTTCTTCTTCATGACGAGGCCGAAGGCAATGTTGTCTTTGATGGACATGTGCGGGAAAAGCGCGTAGTTCTGGAAGACCATGTTGAGGTTGCGCTTGTTGGGCGGAAGCTCCGTGATGTCCTTACCCTCAAAGAATACGCTTCCCTTGTCGGGCGTCTCGAAGCCGCCGAGAATCCGCAGCGTAGTCGTCTTGCCGCAGCCTGACGGGCCCAAAAGGGTGAGAAATTCGTTCTCGTGGATAGTGAGATCGAGGTCGTCGAGAATACATTTGCCCCCGTAAGATTTGCTGATCTTCTCGAGGCGGATGAGTTCCTTCGGCATTGGCCGCCCTCCCCATGATATAAATTGTAATAACGTGTGCCCTCCTCCCGAAAAATGGGAGCTGACACAAGAAATGGCGGCTCCGCCTCTATTTCAAATCGTAGAAAGGGGGGATATGGAAGGGAGAGGGGGAATTCCGCCGCAACGAATGATAGCATCTTTTTTTATTTGATACAACGGAATTTTGCGAAAATTTTGACGCTTTAAAGTACCGTATTATTGAAGGGCCCGCTCGCGGGAGGCCCGGCGTCAAAGCTCGCGGGATCCGGCGGATGCCCGGCGGGACGGGCGCGGATAGGGCGGAGGGGATGCCCAAAAGGCATTTTCATTTTTCAAGGAACGCCAATGGGTTTGAAATAGCTCGGAATTTATACGGGGAAAGTAAAAAAGTTAACGATTTCGTAACAAATATCCTTGGTTTGGAGTTGTAAAGGGCGGAGTATTTGATATAATGGCTCTGTGCCTTGAAGAGGGCACGGGCTTTGAAAATGCAGCGCCCTGAGGCTGACGGAACGAAAGGAAGCTTTCGGCGCGGGCAGGAAAAAGCCAAAGAGGAAGCAGAGTCGTTGCAACAGGTTTTACAAGAGGAAGGAGAAAAGCGAGAGGTTATGAAGAAAAAGGCAAAGTCGATTATCGCGCTTTTGCTTGCGGCGATCATGGTCGTCAGCTGCGCCGTGAGCGCGTTCGCTGACGAGGCGGCGGCCACGGGCATCAGCGACCAGATTCTTTTCGAGCTCAATCTGCAGAAGGAGGACGGAACCGTCCTTACTTCGGGTTACATCAATGAAGGCGACGAGTTCGTGTTCAGGCTCAAGGCCATGGGCACGAACGCGGCGAGCGGAGTCTGCCCGTATCCGACGAACGAGTACGGCGACGAGGCTACGGACGTGTACGCCACCATCAACGCTGCAGGCAAGTTCGTGCTCGCACCCGTCACTTTCACGGAGGCGGGCGTGTACGCGTATCTCTTCACTCATGACGCAGGCACGGGCAGCTACGTGTACGACGACGCGAAGTTTTATGTCGTCTACTACGTCGTAGATAACGAAAGCGGGCTCAGCTACGAGCGCTACTACGTGGATGGGGACGCCTATGAGAAATGGGCGGCCGAAAATGAGGATACGGTCACTGACCTTGACGCCGTGGATATCCAGGCCTATCTGGATACCGCAGAGGGACTGGGCGCCCTGGTCTCCTATGCCAAGTGGACGGACGACTACTTTACGCCGACCGCGACTCCGACCCCGACTGCCGAGCCGACCGTAGAGCCGACCGCGACTCCGACCGCCGAGCCGACCGTAGAGACGACCGCGACGCCGACTCCGCTTAATTCGCCGATAGCGTCTCCGACGAACACTCCGACCATGGTGCCGGAATCGACGGTGACGAATACGCCGACCGCGACCGCGACGCCGACCCCGCTTAATTCGCCCTATGCGACTCCGACGAACACTCCGACCGTGGCGCCGGAATCGACGGTGACGAATACGCCGACCGTGACGAATACTCCGACCGAGACTCCGGTTCCGACCGCGACGAACACTCCGGTCAGGACCGTGACCATCAGCCCGACCCCGACCGATATCCCGACTGACACGCCGACCGAGACCCCGGTTCCGACCGCGACGAACACGCCGACCAAGACCGTGACCATCAGCCCGACCCCGAGCTATACCCCGACCGCGGTTCCGACGGAAGCCGAGGATGAGCCCGAGGATCCGGATGAGCAGACCATTACCGTCTACCTCAAGAACAGCGCGGGCTGGGACGATGCCTACGTGTACATCTGGGACTATGCAGGCAACAGCGTCAACGGCTGGCCGGGAGATGAGATGGTGGTCGTCGACGCGGACAACGACGTCTACGGCTTCACCTTCGAGGCGAAGGACTACGACAAGATAATCTTCAACGACGCCAACGGCACGCAGACGGCCGACCTCGACCTTCCGGGCGACGGCTACATCTACGACAACGCGACGGGCGAGTGGACGGTCTACGGGCCGGCCGAGCCCACCGCGACCCCGACGCCGACCCCGACCGATGCCGCATCCGAAGACGAGCCTGAGTACAGGGTGGACATCGACGTCATCGATAACGGATACACCTATGTGGGGCACGAGACCCTCTTCTACATAGGCGAAGACGGCGGCTACGGGCCTCTGTTTACGAGCAATATCCCGTATGAGGTAGGAGAAACGGTAGTTGCCGGAACGATCATCACGGAGTATCCCAACGGCTACTGCAGGATCAGGGCCTACACCTCGGACGGGACGCTGATAGCGGAAGAAACCAGAAGCAGGAACGTCGAGAACATCCTTGTGTTCGAGATGCCGGCAAGCGACGTCATGGTCGAGTTCGAGTACTATCTCGAAGAAGAGGGCGAGGAGACCGAGCCGACAGCTACCCCGACTCCGATAGTCGACATCGGCGATCCGGCGGCTCCGTCGTCCACGCCGGCAGTCAGCATCGGCGATCCGGCCGCTCCGAGCACCGCTCCCACGGCTACTCCGACCGCTGCCGTAAGCGCTGCCGCACAGACCGGCGACACCTCGAACGTCTTCGTGTACTTCGCGGCCATCCTCGTGATGCTCGGCCTCGTGAGCACGGTCGTGTCGCTTAAGAAGCGCGGCTGAAGCAAGGCCTGAACGTAAATAGCAAAAGCAAGAAGCCGCCGCCCGTGTGGGCGGCGGCTTTTCATGCACAAACCCCCGCTTTTTTTCTTGACGCTACAAGGCGGCGAGAGTAATATTGCCTAGGCGGCCGGCGCGCCCGGCAGCTTAAAGGACGCATGGAGGAAAGAATGAAGAAAAATATCATATCCTTGGTATCGCTCATACTTTTCGCCGCAGCGGTCGCTTTGGGGCTTAAGTACATAACGACCCTCTTCGCCGACAAGAACACCTATCCTTTCCAGTACAATTTCGCAAAAGTCCAAAAGGACAGCATCGACGTCGTATTCATAGGCAACAGCCATCAGTTCTGCTCGATCGACACCCTGCTCCTTAAGGAAGAGTACGGCATAGAATCCTATATGCTCGCCTCGTCCATGCAGACCATCCCCATGTCCTATTACGCGGTTATGGAAGCCATCGAGCTCCAGCACCCCGACAAGATAGTCCTGGAGCTCTTCTACCTCGCAAACGACGTAAAATCCGTCAACGACGTGATGAACCACGCCTTCTTCGACGGCATGCCCGACTGCAGGGCGCAGGAGCTTGCCCTTAGCGACATCGTCGAGGACGCGGGCGATCGGATATACTACCGCTGGAACCTGGGCGCGTACCACGTCAGGTGGAAGACCCTCGGGGAGGACGACTTCAAGGGCATAAAGGACATGCCCTACGGCTGCTACTACAACGACACCGTGACGGCCAACACGGAAATCGTTCCGATCGATCAAAGCGAAACGGCCGAGGCTCCCGCGCTCACGCTTGAATACCTCGACAAGATAATAGACCTGTGCAGCGAAGAGGGCGTGGAGCTTATCTGCTACATATCCCCGTTCAACGTAGAGACCCCGGGCGACGAAGCTTCGGAAAATACTTTCGTTTCCTGGCAGAAAGTGTACAACTGGGCTTCGGGATACCTCGCAGGGCGCGGCGTCGCTTTCCACAACCTCATGTACGAGCTCGACGGCCTCGGCCTGGACATGGAAAAGGACTTCCTCGACAGGCAGCACGTCAACTGCTACGGGCAGGAAAAGCTGACGAGGTACATGGCGGACATGGGATACCTCGACTGAAGCAAAGTAAAAGAGTCTCCGCGGCAGCTGCCGCGGAGACTCTTTTACTGCTTACTCGGCCTGAGGGAAGAATATTTTCAGGATATAGGACTTGCTCTTTATGAGCTGTGCGTCGGTCAGGTAGCCGAGCTGCGACTTGGCGTTTAAGAATTCGTTCAGCGACGAGGCGGCGACCCCGTAGATTTTATCGTCCCCCATGAGCTTCAGGAGCTGGTTTTCGTTGTAGTCCGTCGACCCGGAGGCGCTCGCGATCACGGAGCATTTTTCGGGGATCGACGAAATCTTGACGCTCCCGTCGAGTATCAGGTCGGCCTCTATGATCACGAAATCGCAGTCGAGCGAATCGAGGGCGCCGATCGCGAAATACTCCATCCGCAGCGCGTAGAGGATGTTGGGATAGGACTTCCTGACCTCGTTTATCTGCTGCGCGCTGTTTAAGACGAGGACCTTGATCGCGAAATCGGACTCGTCAAGGAGCTTCGCCGTCTTCAGCACCTCTTCGTCGGTCAGGCCCTTTGGCTCTAAGAAGAGGGAGAAATTACCGAAGTCCGTGCCATGCTCCAATATCGAAGAAAGCTTTTCCGGGGAGAGCTCTTTCGTGCCCTCCGCCCCCGCGTCGAAGGTGAACTTGACGTTCGCCAGATCGTTGTAAATGTAGTATGAAACCCTCTTGTCGCTTCCGTCGCTCTGCTTTATGGTCTCGGCGTTCATCGCGACGAGCTCGGTCTCCCAGGTCCTCCTGACCGTCACGAAGGCGCCGTCGCAGCCTATTTCGTAGGCTGCGGAGAGGGTTTGCGTGGTGTCGGCGGCGCCGCCTAAGAAGGCTCCCGAAGCGCTGTAGACGTCGGTATATTCCTCAGAGTAGTAGAGTTTTTCGAAGTTCTTCGCGAAGAAAATCCCTCCGATTCCGACGACTGCGGCGACGATTATGAGGCGCACGCAGATCCACTTCGTGGGGAATTTCGGACCTTTGGGCACCGGCACGTTCCGGAACTTCCGCTTCTTCTTTTTGCCCTCCTCGGGATCCTTCGCCACTTCCTTTTCATTTACAGGAAAATAAAGCTTTATCGCGCTGGCCTCTTCGGTCTCTTTCTTCGTCTCGGCGAGGGAGTAGCCCACCCCGTCGAGCGCCGCGATGATGGCATTTTCAAGATAGGGATCGGCGCCGTCAAGGAGCGGGCGCTGAAGGCGCAGCGCCTCCGAGCGCTGGGCCGAGCGGTAGAGGCGGCAGAGCTCAAGGACGGTGAGCGGCACGATGGCCATGCTCACGACGACCGCGACGATGCGCCCGAAGTAGTAAGCGAAGAGGGCGGCGTAGCGGTAGAGGAAGGTGTGCGAGGGGTTGAGCGAGAGGAGGTAGTCGGGAAGGTTGACGAGCAGGACCTGGCAGATGAAGACGAAGAAGGAGACGCCGACCGAGAAGACGAAGTACCTTATGACCATGCTGCGGCCGTAGCGGAAGAAGAGCACGAAGCCGCGCTTTAAGGCCTTCGTGGGGCGGTGGCCGTCGAGGACGATGCCGAAGAAGACCATGAAGAGCAGGATCATCAGGAAGTTCAGCCCGAACAGCACGATCACGGAAACAAGGAGCGATATGCCGCTCGATGCCGCCCAGTCGACGATGTAGTTGGAGAATTTAAAGCGCGCCGTGAGCGAGAGGAGGTTGGTGCCGTAGTTGACGATGGTGTCCGCCGCCGCGATAAGGATGAGCACGATGAGGCCGATCGGGTTCAAGAGCCTCGGGAAGCGCTTTATGCCTTCCTTCACGGAGGCGAAGGCGCCGAGTTCCTTAGAGCACATGATCGCGTCGCACAGCACCGACTTGCCTATGAGCTCGAAAATGATCGACACGTAGAGTATGAAGAGGCCTACCGCGGCCGCAGCTATCCCGATCGGGGTGGCGAGGACCGAAAGGACGGTGCCGGCGCTTATGGCTCCGCTGCCGGCGGACTTTATCAGGAAGTCGCTGAGCGCGCCCATCGGGATCATGAAGGCCAGGAGCAGGAGCTTCGTCAGCAGCTGGTACGAGAAAAGCCGCGGGACGGCGTGGATGTACGGTATAAGGAAGCGGATGTATCTTCTCATCGGATCAACTCCTAGGATGGAATCTGCGGGAAAGCGTGCCGGCCGGACGCCGTGCCTAAACGGCGTAAATCCGTCACACTTCCCAATATTGTACCATCATAAAGACTAAAGCGGCACCTCATTTCGCTTTATCGCGGCGATTGACTAAAGCGGCTTTTAGTGACATTATTTTTAATTGGGGAAAGTTCATCCCCGCACTTTTGGAAGGTGTGGAATGGCTGCATTTTCATTCGCGCTCTGGGTCATCTTAAACGGGCGCATAACCTTAGAAATATGCATTTTCGGCGCGGCCGTCTCTGCGGCCGTCTTTGCGGCGATGCGCGCCCTTTTCGGCTACAGCCTGAAGAAAGAGATAAACATTTACAGAAACGCCCTCGTGATGCTTTGGTACGCGGCGGCTCTCGTCGTCGAGATAGTGAAGGCGGCCCTTGCGGTCGCGGGCGTGGCGGTCCGCGGCGAAAAGCCCGACCCCGTGCTGGTCAGCTTCGAGTCGCCGCTTGAGGGGACGGTCCCGAACGTGCTCCTCGCCAACGCGATCACGCTTACGCCCGGCACGATTACGGCCTCGCTTGCGGGAAACCGATTCGAGGTCCACTGCCTTAAAAAAGATTACGCGGAGGGGCTCGACTCGTCCGTGTTCGTGAAAATACTGAGCAAATGGAAGTGATGAAATGACTGCAGCACAAGCCTACCAAATCCTCTACGGAACCGCCCTTTGCATCATCGGCGGCCTTGTCGCGCTCATGCTGGTGCGCGCGGTCAAAGGCCCCGCCGTGACGGACCGCCTGCTCGCGATAAATATGCTCGGGACGCTCGTGATCGCGGCCATACTCATCTGCTCGGCGATGCTCTCGGAGAGCTTCCTTTTGGACGTCGCGCTCATCTACACGATGATAAGCTTCGTAAGCGTCCTGGTGCTCGCGAGCGTCTACATGAAAGACAAGGGGGGCCGGAAATGATCGAGTGGATCAGGTTCGCGTTTACGGCGGTCCTTCTTATCGGCGCGCTCCTTGCCTTCGCGGCGGCGGCCCTCGGGAACTTCCGCTTCGGCTACGCGCTAAACCGCATGCACGCGGCCGGCATAGGCGACACGCTCGCCCTCCTGCTTACGGCCGCGGCCGTCATAGTGAGCGCGGAATCGGCGATGGACGGCCTTAAGATCTGCCTCGTCGTCGCGTTCATGTGGTGCACCTCGCCGGTGTCGTCGCACTTCCTGTCGCGCATCGAGCTCGACACGGGAAAGACCGAAGGCGAGTTCGCCGACGAGAGGGAAAAAGCGGCAGAGGCGGCAGCTGAGGCAGGAGCAGCGGAAAGAATAGACGGCGCGGACGGCGCGGGAGGCACTGAAAGCACGGAACGCGCGGACGGCGCGGAAAGCTGAGGTAGGCGATGGCAGTTGAGATTTTCAAGATAATCCTGCTTTTGATACTGGTCGCCTGCGCGGTGGCGGTGAACCTCACCAAGGGGCTCCTGCAGTCGGTTATCATTTTCATGTCGTACAGCTCGGTGATGTGCCTCGTGTGGATATTGATGGAATCCCCCGACCTGGCGATCACGGAGGCGGCGGTCGGCGCGGGCGTCAGCGGCATCCTCTTCCTCGTGACCTTGAAGAAAATAAAAAGCGCCGACGCGGAGAAGGAAGCAGAGGACGCGGCCGGCAAAGGAACTGAAGCGGAGGCGGGGCAGCGATGAGTTCTTTCAACGAATGGCTCGACGGCGACATCGACCTCCTAAAAGACCTGGAGGACGGGCAGGAGGGGCACGACGCCCCGCGCCAGGCCATAAAGGCGGAAAAAAAGAGGGTGGGGCAGCTCATCGACGGCAGGCCCGAGACCGCCGAGGCCCTCCTTCGGCACAAAAAACGTTTTGACTTAATCTACAAGGCGGCCGCCGTCGCGGCCTGCCTCGTGATAATCGGCTGCCTCCTCTTCTGCGTGGCGAACCTGCCGCGCTACGGCGAGGAGAACCCGAGGGCGCTCGCGGTAACGGAGCGCTACATAGAAAAAGGCCTCGAGGAGACGGGCGCGGTGAATATCGTCGCGGGCATGATCCTCGACTACCGCGCCTTCGACACCCTCGGCGAGTCGCACGTGCTCTTCACGGCTCTCGTGTGCGTCATGATCCTCCTGCGGCTCGACGCAAAGAACATGAAGCGCGGCTTCGAGGACTACTACACCGTCAGGAGCGACCGCTACTTCGACATTTCCAAGGATCCGATCCTGAGGGTGATAGGCTTCATACTCACGCCCTGCATCCTCGTCTACGGGATCTACATCCTGCTGAACGGCCATCTGTCGCCGGGCGGGGGCTTCTCGGGCGGAGCCGTAATGGGCGCGGGGCTGATCATTTTCACATCGGCCTTCGGCTTTGACAGGACGGACCGCTTCTTCACGGCGAAGCTCTTCACGGTGCTTTCGCTCTTCGCGCTCGGCTTCTACAGCTTCGCGAAGGGGTACGTGTTCTTCATGGGCGCGAACGGCCTTGAAAATGGCATCCCCAAGGGCATCCCCGGAGCGATCCTCTCGGGCGGCATGATCCTCCCGCTCGACATCGCGGTCGGGCTCGTGGTCGCCTGCACGATGTTCGGCTTCTTCAGCCTCTTTAGGCGGGGCAGCATCGGCGGCGCGCCGCTAAAGGCGAAGAGCGCGGGAGATTCCGGCGGAAAGGGCGGCGGGAACGCGGCGCGGCAGTGAAGGGCCGCGGAAGCCGCCTCCAGGTAAGCAAAGCCGCGAGGGGGCTTCTTAAAAAGCGAACAAGGACGCGGCGCGGACTTAAGCGGCAGCGGGAACGCGCGGAGATTTATTTTTAAAAGACGGCAGCAGGCAGGATACTTTAACGGGAGAGCAGGCGATGCTCGGGACTTTGATCAACAACTACGAGGAGGCCTTCGCGGTAATCCTCTTCGGAATAGGGCTTACGATGCTTCTTTTTCAGAAGAACCTGATTAAGAAGATAATAGGCATGAACATAATGGACACGGGCGTGTTCCTCTTCCTCGCCTCGATGGGGTACATCAGGGGGAGGCTCGCGCCGATCCTGACGGAGGGCGCCTCGTCGGCCTACGACTACGTAAACCCCGTCCCCGCGGGGCTCGTGCTCACGGGGATCGTCGTGTCGGTGTCGGTCACGGCGGTCATGCTCTCGCTTACGGTGAGGCTCTACAAGAGGTACCACACGCTGGACCTCGACGAAATCTACGTCCTCTCGAAGCACCAGACCGAGGACAGGTGAGGAGGTGGGAAGGTTGGACTTCATATGCAATTTCCCGCTCTTCATGATCGTGGCGAGCCTCTTTTCGGGAGTCTTATGCTCGGCGCTGAAGAAGGACGCGGCGAGGTACTACACGGCCATTTTCGAGGCGGTGCTCCTTGCGATGTCGGCGGCGCTCATTTTCTACTGCATGACGACCGGCGCGTCCGTCACCTATCCCATGGGCGAGTTCCCCGCCCCCTGGGGAAATGAAATCCGCTTCGGCCTCCTCGAATCGCTTATGGCGGCCGCCTTCGTCCTCATCCTGCTCGTCAGCGTCACGGCGGGCTCGCGCTTCGTGCGGATCGACATCGACGGCACGAAGCAGAACCTCTACTATTCGCTCGTCAACCTCCTTACGGCGGCCCTGCTTTCGATGGTGTTCACGAACGACATTTTCACGGGATACGTCTTCCTCGAGATCCTGACGCTGACCTCCTGCGGCATTTTGATCGTGCGCGAAATCGGCCGCACGACCCTCGCCGCGGTGCGCTACATGGTCCTAAACCTCCTCGGCTCGGGGCTTTTCCTCCTCGGCGTCGTCCTTCTCTACGACGTCACGGGGCAGCTCCTCATGGTGCCGATGCGCGAGGTCCTTTCCGAGATGGCCGCCTCCGGCACGAGCCTTTTGCCGCTTTCGCTTTCGATCGGGATACTCACGATCGGCCTCGCGATCAAGAGCGGACTTTTCCCCTTCCATTTCTGGATGCCCGACACCTACGGCTGGGCGACGCCGACCTCGGCCTCGATCCTCTCGTCGCTGGTCTCGAAGGCGTACATTTTCCTCCTCATGAAAATATATATCCGGGCGATCGGCCCTGAGGTGATGGACCGCATCCCCATCAGGAAGATACTCTTCGTCCTGGGCATCTGCGGGATGGTCTTCGGGTCGGTCTCGGCCATGCGAAAGAAGAGCATCAACCGGATGGTGGCGTTCTCGTCGGCCTCCCAGATCGGATACATTTACATGGGAATCGGCATCGGCGGCACGGCCGGGTACACGGCGGCGATTTTCCACATCCTCACGCACGCGCTCACGAAGTCGCAGCTCTTTCTGACGACCCCGCGCCTGGCGGAGGTGTCGGGCGGCAGCCTCCTCTTCAAGAACCTGACGGGAAGCGCGCGCCGCGCCAAAACGGCCGGCTTCTTCTTCCTGATGGGTTCTCTGTCGATGATCGGCGTGCCCATATTCGCCGGCTTTTCCTCGAAGCTCCTCTTTTCGCTCGCCGCCTTAGACAGCGGCAACGAGTGGAAAATGCTCCTGACCATGCTCGCCCTTGGCGCGAGCTCGGTCCTGAGCGCGATGTACTTCCTGCGCACCGTCCTTCGCATTTACACGAGCGGAGAGGGCGGAAGCGGCCGCTCGGCGGCGCGGGAGTACGCCGAGGCGGCGGGCGTTACGGGGGTAAGCGGCGCCGAGGCTTCGGACGCCGACCAGACTGAAGCGTATGAAGAACCTGAAGCCCTCGCCCTTGAAAATGAAAAGCCCTTCGCGCCCGCCTACCTCGTTCCGATGACGGTGCTGACGGCGGCGAACATCTTCCTGGGGCTCTTTTCCTGGGTGCTGGTGGACATGATCGAGAAGGGCCTTGCGGCCTTTATGTGAGGGATTTAAGGAGAGAAGATATGCGGACTATAGCGGCGATTATTTTTCCGTTCGCGGCGGGAGCCGCCTGCGGGCTACTGCCGATCGAAAGAAAGAGAAAGATAGCGCTTTCGCTCATCGCGGCCGTAATCGCGGACGTCTTAGGCGCGCTCGCGGCCTTTTCCGGCGAAGAGGTGCGCCTCATCTCCTTCGCGCCCGGCGCGGAGCTTTTCTTCAAGATCGACGGGATAGGGCGAGTGTTCCTCTTTGCCGTGCTCGCGCTCTACACCTGCGTCGCCTTCTACGCCGCCGCGTACCTTGAAGAGGACAAGGACGCGGGCTCCTTTTTCGCCTTTTACCTGTGCTCGCTCGGCGCGATGGTCGCCGTCGCCTCCGCGGGGAACCTCATAACAGTCTACCTCTCCTTCGAGTTCGCGACCCTCACCTCCATGCCCATGGTCCTCCACGAGCGCACGAAGGCGGCCGTCGCCGCGGCCCGCAAATACCTTTTCTACTCGATCGGCGGCGCGCTCTTAGGCCTCGTCGGAGTCTTCTTCATTTACCACTTCGCGGGCAGCTCGCGGGACTTTGCCGCGGGCGGCATCCTCGACCCGTCGCTCTATTCGGGAAATGAAAGCCTTCTGCTTACGGCTATTTTCCTGGCGATCGTCGGCTTCGGGACGAAGGCGGGCATGTACCCCATGCACGGCTGGCTTCCGACCGCGCATCCGATCGCGCCCGCGCCGGCTTCCGCGCTCCTTTCGGGAATCATCGCGAAAGCGGGAGTGATCGCGCTGGTGAGGCTCATTTTCTACAGCGCGGGGGCGGAGTTCATCCGCGGCACCTGGGTGCAGACCGCGTGGATGGCGCTCGCGGTCGTCACGATATTCATGGGCTCGATGATGGCCTTCGTGGAAAAGGATTTAAAGAAGCGCCTCGCCTACTCGACCGTCAGCCAGCTGTCGTACATCCTCTTCGGGATGTCGCTGCTGTCGCTTGACGGCCTTAAAGGCGCGATGCTGCACTTCCTCGCGCATTTTTCGGCGAAGGGCTGCCTCTTCCTCGCCGCCGGCACGGTGATACTCGTCTTTGGCATCCACGAGGCGCGCGGCCTTAAAGGCCTCGGGGCAAAGCTCCCCGTGACCTTCGCCTGCTTCACGCTCGCCTCGCTCTCGCTCATCGGCATACCGCCCTTCGGCGGGTTCGTCAGCAAATGGCACCTCGCGCTCGGCGGCCTTGCCGCGGAGCAGAAAGTGCTCGGGATAATCGGCGTCGCGGCCCTCATGGTGTCCGCGCTCCTCACGGCGGGGTATTTGCTGCCGGTCGTGATCGACGCCTTCTTCCCCGAGAAGGAAACCGAGAAAAAATCAAGTGGAAAGCGCGGAGCAAAGGCCGCGGCAGCAGCTGCAGGCAGCGGCAGCGAAAGCCGGCAGGTCAAAGCAAAGGCCGCGGCAGCAGCCGCGAACGCCAGTGATGTCGCTTCGGCGGAAGCTCAGGCGGGCAGCGCGGGCCTTGCCTCCCGCTTCCCGCTGCGCCGCCGTCTGCTCCTTGCGGTCCCGCTCGTTGTCTTAAGCGCCGTCACGCTCCTCGTGGGCGTCTTCGGCGGCAGCATCGCCTCGTACCTCGCGGGCGTCTTTTCGGGGGTGATCGCATGAGCGCGGCCTTCCTGCTTGTTCCAATCCTGCTTCCGATAGCGGGCGGCGCGGGCATCCTCCTGATGAAGCCCGGCAACGACAAGAAAATACGCTCGGCGGCCCTGGCCGCGATACTGCTGACGTCGTCGGCGGCCTTCGCGGGGATCTTCCTCGCGTCGCGCGACATTTTCACGCTCTACAGCTTCACGCAGGGGTTCGCCATCAATTTCAGGGCGGACGGGCCGGCGGTGCTCTTTGCGGGCATGGTCTCGTTCATGTGGCCCTTCGTGACGCTCTACGCCTTTTCATACATGGAAAATGAAAAGACCGGCGGCGGCGACCCCCACGCGAAGTCCTTCTACGCCTTCTTTACCATGAGCTTCGGGATGACGCTTGGGCTGGCATTTTCCGCGGACCTCGTGACGATGTACGTCTTCTTCGAGATGCTGACGCTCTCGACGCTCCCGCTCGTTTCCCACTACCGCGACCACGAAAGCCTCTACGCGGGGCGGCTCTACGCGGCCTTCTGCATCGCGGGGGCGTCGCTGGGGTTCATCGCGGTCGTCGTCGGCACGGCCGACGGCAGCGGCGAGTTCGCCTACGGAGGCAACCTCGGCGGAGTGTACGCGCCTTGGCTCCTTCGCCTTTCCTACCTCTTCGGCTTCTTCGGCTTCGGCGCGAAGGCGGCGGTATTCCCGCTTTCAAAATGGCTGCCCGAGGCCTCGGTCGCGCCGACGCCCGTGACGGCCCTCCTCCACGCGGTGGCGGTCGTCAACTCGGGCGTGTTCGCGGTCATGAGGCTGACCTACTACGCCTTCGGCCCCGACGTCCTGAAAGGCTCGGCGGTGCAGGCGATCGCGCTGTCCGCCTCGGCATTTACGATCGTGTACGCCGCCTTCCGCGCGGTGAAGGAGAGGCACTTCAAGCGCCGCCTCGCCTACTCGACCGTCAGCAACCTCTCGTACATGCTCTACGGCGCCGCCCTGATGACGCCCACGGGCCTTGCCGCCTGCCTCTGCCACATGGTCATGCACGGCGTAATAAAAATGGCCCTGTTCCTCTGCGCCGGCGCCTTCATGCACAAGACCGGCCGCGGGTACGTCTACGAGATCGACGGCGCGGGATACGCCATGCCGGTCACCTTCGCCTGCTTCACGGCGGGCGCGCTGTCCCTCACGGGCATCCCGCTCTTTGCGGGCTTCGTGTCGAAGTGGCAGCTTTTGACCGCGGGCGCCTCTGAAGGCTCGATCTTCGCGCTCATCGGCGTCGCGGCCCTCGTAATAGCCGCCTTTTGCTGCGCCATTTACACGCTGTCGGTGCCGATCCGCGCCTTCTTCGGAAAGCCCGACCCGGCCTTTTCTTCGGTAAATGAAGCGGACTGGCGCATGCTCGTCCCGATAATAGTCTTCACCTGCGTCAACGTCCTTCTCGGGATCGCCTCAGGCCCCCTCCTTAGCTTCCTCGGGAAAATAGCGGCGGGAGAGCTGTAGGCCGCGGGCGGATATGGGCCTTTAAGCAGTATGTACGGCATCGCCTCAGGCCCCTCCTTAGCTTCCTTAAGGAAAATAGCGGCGGGAGAGCTGTAGGCAGGCCGTGGGCATAGAGCCTCAAGCGGGATGAAGGAACGCCGCTTAAGGCAAAAAGGTCAGGATACAAAGGCAGGCAGAGCCGGGCAGAAGAGGGCGAATTACGAAAAATGTCCGCGCACGGAGGATTTTCGTAATAGGACACGGAATAGTAGTTACGAGAAAAAGCCGTATATGGAGAAAGTTCGTAATAGGAGCAGCTTGTGCATGCTTGGACTGCTCAAAAAACAACGCTGAACATAGGAAAATGTTCCAGTGACTACACGAAAATCTTGACACTGTCAAAGACTTACACAGGGAGCCAAGTGACGAAATGCTGATAGCTTTGGAAATAGTGCTGCCCTTCGCGGCGGCCTTGGCCATAAGGGCGGCGGGGAAGCGGAACGGGCGCTTCGGCGCGTATGCCGGCGCGCTGACGGCTGCGGTTTTGGCGGCCTTGCAGCTCGCCTTGATAGCGGGCGGCGGAGCCGAGCTTAAAGTGCCTTTCCTTGAAGGGCTGCCCCTGACTTTCAAGGCGGGCGGCTTTTCCTGCGCCATGGGGCTCATCGCGGCCGCGCTCTGGACCGCCGCGCTAATCTACTCGCCCGCCTACTTCAAAGCGGAAGAGGAGCGCGAGGGAGAAAGCGGCGGGGTGAAGCTCGCCTCCTACTACGCATTTTTCACCGCCACGCTCGGGGCCGTCGAGGGCGTCATGCTCTCGGGGGACTTCCTTACGGCGTTCATTTTCTTCGAAATACTCTCGTTCACCTCGTTCACCTGGGTCATTTTCGAGAGGACTTCGGCCGCGAGGAGGGCCGCCGAGACCTACCTCTTTACCGCGGTCATCGGCGGGCTGCTGCTCTTGACCGGCCTCGTGCTTTTGTACTTTCAGGCGGGGACGCTTTCGTTCGAAGGGCTGGCGGCTTTCAGGTCGGAGCTTATAAATGGCGGGGCTTCAGGCGCGGCCTCTTTCGGCGAGGCAACCAGGAACCTTTTAGTGTCGGGGCTCTTCATCCTCTTCGGCTTCGGGGCGAAGGCGGGCATGTACCCGCTCCACATCTGGCTGCCGAAGGCGCATCCGATCTCGCCCTCGCCGGCCTCGGCGCTGCTCTCCGGCGTCCTCACGAAAATAGGCATTTTCGGCATCCTCATGGAGTCGGTGTACGTGATGCGCGGCAACGCGGCCTTCGGCGCCGTCGTGCTCGTCCTAGGACTTATTACCATGCTGCTCGGCGCGGTGCTCGCGCTTAGCTCCGTCCACGTAAAGCGCACCCTGGCCTGCTCTTCGATGTCGCAGATCGGCTTCATAATAACGGGCATCGGGACCTACGTGCTGCAGTCGGCAGCGGGAAGCGCGGCGGACGCGGCGGCGGAGAGCGAGGCCGCGGGCGCGGCGCTTGCCGGCACGCTCCTCCACATGGTCAACCACTCTTTCTGCAAGTCGGCGCTTTTCCTGCTCGCGGGATACGTCCTGATGAAGGCGGGCCGCTTGAAGTTCAACGAGGTGAAGGGGTGCCTCGCGGGCAATTGCGTCCTTATGGCCGCCTTCGCGGTCTGTGCGCTCAGCATGGCGGGCTTCACCGGGCTCGGGGGCTTCGTCTCGAAGACCCTGCTCCACGAAGGCCTGTCCTCGCTCGCCGCCGGAAGCGGCGCCGCCGCGCTCATTAAAGCCGCCGAGTGCGTCTTCATACTCTCCGGCGCGCTGACCCTCGCCTACATGACGAAGCTCTTCATCTGCCTATTCATCCCTGAAAATGCAAGGGCGAAGGGAAGCTGCGTTCCATTGACTGTTACGCTGACCATAGCCGCGCTTTCTTTAGTCCCGATAGTCATGGGCGTCCCGTCCATCGCCCTCCGCGCCGCGGCCTTCATGATGGGCTCCTCCGCGATAACCGAAGCGGCGGTGTTCACGGGCGAGAGCCTCCTCTCGGCGGCCATAACGCTCGGGATCGGAGCGGCGGTCTACGCGCTTTTTGTGCGGCATTTCATGATTTCGAAGGAGAAAAAGTACCTGAACCTCTGGCCGAAAAATGCCGACCTTGAGGAGAGGGTCTACCGGCCGCTCCTCCTGAAAGTGCTCCCCGCCGCAGGCTGCGCCCTCGCGCGCCCGCTCGCGGAGAACTGGGCCTTAAAGCCGCTTTGCAGGGGGCTCGTGTTCGCGGGCAAGTTCCTCGGCCGCTGCCTCGACACCGGAACCGACGCGCTGATCGCGCTCATCCGCCGCACGGTCCTAAAAGAACGCCCGCTAAAGGCCCCGCACGGCGCGGAGATAACGCGCCGCGAGACCTTCCTGCGCGTGGCCGACGACGCCGTCCGGCCCGTGCTCATGAACTTCTCCTTCGCGCTGATCGTGACCCTGGTCGGCGTCGCGGCGATAATCGCGCTCATAGTGTTCTTGGTCTGAACAGAACGCGGGGGCGGAAAAAACGCACCTGAACCGCGTTATTTTCCGAAAATAACCGCGCAAGCAGATTAGCAAATGGAGGGGACGCGAAATGAAAAAGAATCTGAGCGTATTTACGGCGGCGGCGGTCGTCGTCGGCTGCGTTATCGGCGCGGGGGTGTTCTTTAAGCCCTACGCGATCTACCAGGCGACCGGCGGCGCGCCCGGCATGGGCATGCTCGCCTGGCTACTCGGCGGCCTGATGAGCCTCTTCGGCGCGCTCACCTTCGCGGAGGTCGCCGTTCTGATCCCCGAGACGGGCGGCATGGTCGCCTACCTCTCGAAGGCCTACGGCGACAAGGTCGGCTTCCTGGCCGGCTGGATGCAGGTCGCGATATTCTACCCCGCCTTCCTCGCGGGCTACGGCGTGAAGGTCGGGCAGGAGCTCGGCGCCTTCATCGGCCAGCAGTACAAGCTCCCGATCGCCATCGCGGTGATCGCGTTCCTGACCGCCATGAACGTGCTCGGCTCGAAGCAGGCGGGCGCGCTGCAGGTCGTCTCCACGGTCTGCAAGCTCATCCCGCTCTTCCTCCTCATGGTGTTCGGCTTCATCCTCGGCAGCGGCGGCAACCCCGTCCTAAGCCCCATGGTCGGAGAGGGCGTCAATCCCGCCGGCGCGCTCGGCTCGACGCTCCTCGCCGTCCTCTTCGCCTTCGAGGGCTGGACCAACGTCGGCGCCCTCGCCGGTGAAATGAAGAAGCCCTCGCGCGACCTTCCCCGCGCGATAGTCGGCGGCGTCTCGATCATCATGGCGGTCTACCTCATAATCAACGTCGCCTACCTCTGGGTGATCCCCGCGGACGAGCTGATGAACCTTGAGTCGCCCGCGGCCGCGGTCGCGGTGAAGATCTTCGGCTCCTCGGGCGGGCTCCTCATCACCGTCGGCATCATCATTTCCGTGATAGGCGCGGGAAATGGTTTCCTGATGTCTGGCTCGCGCGTCGCTTACCTCCTCGCACAGAAGCAGAGCCTGCCCTTCAGCAAGGCCCTTTCGCGCCTGAACGCCGCGAAAGTCCCCGCCAACTCGGTCATCCTCGTCGGCATCCTCGGCTGCCTCTACTCCCTGACGGGGCAGTTCGACCTCCTCACGGACCTCGGCGTATTTTCCTGTTGGGTCTTCTACACGCTCACCTTCGCGTCCGTCATCCGCCTCCGCAGGCTCTGCCCCGGCGAGCGCGCCTACTCCGTCCCCGGCTACCCCGTCATCCCGATAATAGCCATCGCCAGCGGCCTCTACGTAATCGCCAGCCAGCTCCTCCTCGCCGGCAGCAAAGGCCGCCTCCTATCCCTCGCCAGCATCGCCGTGACACTCGTAGGGCTGCCCGTGTACCTGCTGGTCAGCAAGAAAAATAATGCTTGATTGCAAGTGAGCGATATCATTAAATTTACTTCAAAGGAAGAATTGAGCGACGGGTATAGGTCAAGAAACAAATAAGGTAGTAACAATATTGTGAACGGAGGGCAGAAATTATGACAAATCTGACTCAGGTAAAAAGAGAAAGAATGCTTCGTTTTCTTAAAACCATACGTGATGAGAATTTTAATAAAGAAGAAGTCTTAATAGCCCTAGGTGAAATTGAAAATGAAATCAACTCAAAAAAATATGGTCTCGTATGGGAGCAACATCAAGAATCTGTTGATGTAAAGATGATAGAGAATGTTCCTGTATTCACAGAAATACCCGAACTTGAAGTAGAAAGCAATCCAGAAGGAAAATGGAATTTTTTATTAGAAGGCGATAACTTACATAGTCTTCGTCTGTTAGAAAAAACACATACAGGAAAAATCGATATTATATATATTGATCCACCATATAACAGAGGTAAAAACGACTTTGTTTATGATGATGCATTTGTAGGTATCGAAGATACATTTAAGCACTCTAAATGGGTGTCTTTCATGAATGAAAGACTGCGAATAGCGTATAATCTTCTATCAGAAAATGGAATCCTGTTTGTTTCTATAGATGACAACGAACAGGCTGTTCTAAAAAATTTGTTAGATGAGATTTTCTCTGAAAGCAACTTTATTATAACTATGCCTAGAATCACTAAGAAAAGTGGAAAAACTACTGGCTCTTTTTCTAAAAACCACGATTATGTCATGGTCTATACAAAAAAAAATCAAGATATTTTTGTCATGGAAGAACATGCCGATCCAGCTTTCACTTGTTCTGATGAATGGGTCAAGGAACGTGGCAAATATAAGTTAAATCAGACTCTCGATTACGATAGTTTATCATACAGTTCAAGTTTGGACTATCCTCTCGAAGTGGATGGGGAAATTTTTTATCCCGGCGGGGATAAGAAAGCGTGGGAAGAACGTCAAAAAGGCAATCATCGTCGTGCCGACTGGGCCTGGAGATGGAATCCCAAATTGTTTGAATATGGTTACAAAAATGGTTTCGTTGTAATCAAACGTAAACCCGATGGAACTGCACGAATCTATACAAAAACATATTTGAACGCAAAAATCGAAAAGGACGACAATGGAGAATATTTCATAAGTTATATTCAGCGAACAAAACCTATGAGTTCCATTGATCTTGTTGCAAATTCGTATTCAAACGACAATGCAAAAAAAGATTTAGCTGAATTCGGTTTAAAAGATGATTTTGACTATTCTAAGCCTGTATCTCTTATTAAAAGGCTCATTAAGAGCCACTTTAATAAGTCTGCTATCGTGCTTGACTTTTTTGCTGGAAGCGGCACAACTGCGCAGGCTGTCCTTGAGCTTAACATAGAAGATGGCGGCAATCGTTCATTCATTTTATGCACAAACAATCAAAATAATATCTGCAGAGATATAACTTACAAAAGATGTCACGATGTAATAACAGAGCATGATTTTGAATGTGTTGAGCAAACCACACTACTTGAACACAAAATTAAAATCTCGGATTTTAAAGGAAAATCTGAAGTGAATTCAGAAATAGAACTTGTTAAAGCTGAAAACAAGGGTAAGTACGATAGCTTTAAAACCGAAATTAGTGGTGAATATCTATACCTGTATGGTATTACAAGGAAATCTACAAATGGCGGGATTCCTGCTAATTTGAAATACTACCGCACAGATTTTGTCTCAAAAGATACGGACGATATCAGCGACGAATTGCTTTTACACATAACCGAGATGATTCAGTTAGAGCATGGCGTAAAGATTGACGGTCAGAAGTATCTGACGGTAATGAATGATGTTGAGGCAGATGAACTTGAAGCGCACTGGGATGAATATCCAAATGTAATAGCATTATATGTTTCAAGAAATGTGCTGTTTACATCATCACAGAACACACTTTTCAGCAATGTGGAGATGCATGTTATACCCGATTATTATTTCAAATTTGAATTGCAGGAGGTGGGCGAAGCATGGTAAATCCGGGACTTACGATTAACTTATTTGAATTCCAGGAGAAGGCTGTCATAAAGCTTCTTGACCTTACTGCGAAGACTGATAGTAAGCAGACGATTGTTATGAAAGCGCCTACCGGATCTGGAAAGACGATTGTCCTTATTGATTACATTGACGAGTATCTGACAAATGTGACTGATAAGACCGCGTTTATATGGTTGTGTCCTGGCAAGGGAAATCTTGAAGAACAGAGCAGGGAAAAAATGTTGAAAATTGCTCCTCATAGAAGGACACAGAACCTTTTTGATGCTCTGTTAAATGGTTTTACTCCGGGCAGCACTACCTTTATAAACTGGGAGCTTGTTACTAAAAAAGGTAACACAGCTATAAAGGATAGCGAACGTAAAAACATGTTTGACTGGATTGCCGAGGCACACAGGGGCGGTACGGAATTTATCGTTATCATAGACGAGGAACACTCGAACAACACGGCAAAGGCAAAAACGATCATAGACGCATTTGCTTCTAAAAACATTATTCGTGTCAGTGCCACAGCTGTTGAGAATAAAAGATATGAGTTTTTTGAAATAGATGAGGTTGATGTAGTTGCCGCAGGTCTTATAACGAAGGCACTGTATGTAAATGAGGGAATTACGGACAATATTGAGCTTACAAATGACTATGATTATCTGCTCAATCTGGCAGACGAAAAGAGAAAGGCTATTGCGAAGCGGTATCAGGAAATCGGGAAGAACATACGTCCGTTGGTATTGATTCAGTTCCCGAATGGGCAACCCGAGACGATTGCAGCAGTTGAGGCGAAACTTGAATCTATGGGATATACCTATGATAACGGCATGGTTAGTATCTGGATGAGCGAGGATAAGCGCGACTTGCCAGAGAACCTTACAGACAACGATGCAGTTCCCGTATTTCTCTTGATGAAGCAGGCTATAAGTACAGGCTGGGATTGTCCAAGAGCAAAAATTCTTATTAAGCTTCGTGAAGGCATGAGCGAAAGTTTTGAGATTCAGACCATCGGACGCATTCGCCGTATGCCTGAAGCGAGACACTATGAAGATGATTTGCTCGACTTCTGCTATGTGTATACCTTTGACGAAAAGTATAAGGCAGGACTTCTGTCAAATATGGATAAGGCTTATGAAACTCGCAGATTGTTCCTTAAGGATAAGTGTAAGACCTTTACTCTTGAAAAGGAAATTCGTGACTTGGATTTCGGTGGTCTCGGAGAGCGTGAAGTCCTGAATAAGATTTATGATGCACTTTTTGCAAAATATAACCTTACTGGTGATAAGGCTCAGAACAAACTTCGCTTCGAGGCAGCGGGATATGTTTTTGGTGATGAGATATTAGGACAGGCACTTCATGGACAGTTTGTAAGAACGGACATGGTAATGGAAAGCCGCGCTTACTACACAACCAGAAAACGCGTTGATACACATAAGCATGGAATGGAGCTTCTGCATTGTGTGGATGAAATTAAGAGCACTATCGGTATGCCGACGGCAAAGGTAAAAACGATATTGGAGAGATTATTTCGAAGAGGCGGAACGACATACAAGAAACTTCTGCTGCTGGATACTGCTGAGTTTTATGCCTTTGTAATTAATAATGAACATCTTATAAAAGAGGAATTCCGTGAAGTGACAGCTACCATGTCGAAGCAGATGACTTTTGTACTGGAGCCGAAGAAGTCAACCTTCCATATCCCGGAACAGGACTTCTTTAGATATGATCCCAGCGTAAAGGATGAGGTTGAGTATCTTTCGAATGCTTATCACGATTATACATCCGGGTATGCAACATCTCTTGTACGCTCAACGTCTGAAATGCTGTTTGAACAGTATTGTGAAGGCCGCGATGATATTGAGTGGGTGTATAAAAACGGGGATACTGGACAGCAGTATTTTTCGATAGTTTATATTGACGGGTTGCAACATCAGTGGCTGTTCTATGCGGATTATATCGTGATGAAGAAGGACGGAACCGTCTGGGTTATTGAAACAAAAGGCGGAGAAAGTCATGGCAAGGACAAAAATATTGATAAGCAGATTGTAAATAAGTTCTATGCGTTTAAGCATTATGCTGAGCGTAATCAGCTTCAATGGGGCTTTGTCCGGGATAAGGATAACCGACTGTATATAAACAATACGGAATATGCCAATGACATGACTACTGAAAATTGGAGGCCTTTAGCAGACGAATTTTAATCAAGGAGATCAAAATGAAACTCGTTGACGACTTTATCATTTTTGATATGCCGAATGACAACGAAATAGACATGGATCAAATAAATGCAATCGTAGGACATACGCACAATACATGGCAGGCTAATAGAGGGGTTGCTGAAACAAAAGCTAATACAATTCAAGGGAAAAAAGCTGAATATGTAATTGAGAATTATCTGAAAAATAATGGTGTAACTCGATATCTTTCTTATGATGCAATAAGACAAGATAATTATTCCAAGCACGCGCCCTTTGATGGATTAATTTTCAAGGCAAGCATAAATAAATCCACCCTACAAGAAAACATCGCATTGATTAATAACGATGTGATGGAAGGTGCTGGAGATATAGGCCTTATATCCGTTGGCACACGTCAACTATTGGAACGTGCTGGAATATATACAGTTGAAATAAAATCGTCCTTACTGCAAGAATCTAGAGACTACAGAACGATGGAGCACAAATATCTTGCAGATCGTACCGAATTTGATTACAAAAGACTTTGCTCATACATCAAGGGATTTTATGACTACTTTGTATATCCTCATTACTGTAGAACTAGCAGTGAAATCACAGACTTTTACAGTTATAGCAAGTACGTAATTGAGCAAAATCAAGAGCGATATCCACAACGATTGTCTGAATGTCTAAATGCACTCATGGTGTCGGAATTTAGCAATGCCTGCGATATATACACGCGTGTTTTTATAGATATTCTTTCTAACGAAATCATTTTACCAGGATATGTTGTTAAAACACGGTTTTATGAAGAACCCAGAATACAAAAAATGCGTTCTGAAAAATCGCAATATGCCTTGTACTACATGTATCACATGGTTAACGGCAAATCATTCGCAAGTATTGACAATGATGCCGAATTGTGGAATTGGAACGAACAAATCGAAAAGAATAAATTGTTTGATGTCTCGGATACCGAGTGTCCATACTGCGGAAATAAACTCCGATTGGTTGATGTAAGGCGTAACCATAAGTATTTGTATGTGTGCGACAACTGCCCTAACAAATGGCAAGAGCTTGAAACAATACATACGACCAACTTAAAGTAAATTAGAAAGCATGAGGACGGGACTTGGGAGAAGTCAAGCTTTCGGTTTATGGGACGTTGCTTTACGACAGACAAGATGTAAGATCGTAGCCAGACCTCGGCTATCAGATGAGCGGCAACGGATCAGCGTAAATCCGCTGGCTTCGAACAGGGATTTCGCAGAGCTTGCCGTCCAGCCCGACAAGCTCGCGGCGGATTATTTTGCTACGGAAGGAGGGGCTGCGGTATGATGTGGTTAAAGTTAAACTCCCACGCCTGCGAAATTCATTTCAGGCTCAGAGGATATAGATGGATGGAGGATACCGATTGGGACAACTGGTGCCTGGTGGATTTGCACGTGACATCCTTGAGCGGCGTGAATTACGGCTTATACGATGACCCCGCGCTTGAGTGCGTCGAAGTGACGGAGCTTGAGGAACGCGTCGACGCTACGCTGCGGGGAGAGGGCGTCAGCGGAGAAATCATGGAAATGATCGAGCCGTACATGACGTTCGAGTTCTGCCCGCGAAAGGAGTTCGTCAAAGGCAACCCCCAGAGAATCATTTACTGGAGGATCATACTGTGGGATGAAGGACCTACGGAAGACTATATTTCCATGTGCCTTGACAGTGAGGCAATAGAATACCTGTCGCTCTATTTGAAGTATGCGAGAAACGCGCTGAAGCAGAGCGATCCGGAGAATTGCGGAAATGACCGCCAAGGGGATTATGTATGGGCAGTAGGGCGTTGACGGAAGAAGAGAAAATTAAAATAGAGCGTGCGGCAGAGCAGCTCTCGGCAGGAGCGGTCATCGCAGCCTATTCCTGCGGAGAGGGTTATTTACTTCACGGCGAGCTGGAAATAATCCGTTTGTCGAAGGAGCTGACGTCCCTGTGGGCATTCTTAGGCAATGATATTTTTGTCAGTCGCTCTGGCGACAAGAATGCATTAGAAATGAAACCTGACAGAATCTGCGTTCGTGATTGGCGCGGCGGTTGCTACGAAATAGATTACGATGGAAAGCTGCTGGCGGAATCTGAAAATGAAAATCGCTGAGGAGGGCAACAGCGAACCTATCGGACGTGAGAGTATGCAGTAATTCAGTAAAAAGTGTGTGGATTAACCATAGGTCTCCTGTGGTGCATTCTGCGAAGCCCAGCGGACTCCGATGCGGGGGTATGAAAGTTTTTCTGTAAAAAGCGGTTAGATTTAACCATTGGCCTCCCGTGATATACACTATTTCACAGGTGTTGATTGTCAAGTAATTTTGACCCACTTTTACGTTCAAATTTGACCCACCCTGTTAGCCGCTGTCGCGGCTGGCGCGGTGGGTCATTT
>Ga0065709_1005916_pt1 | contig 45169 bp, 39 predicted proteins | sample Hoacrofraction14_2_FD_59096 | JGI IMG/M metagenome (GOLD analysis project Ga0065709, IMG submission 59096) | Hoatzin crop microbial communities from Cojedes, Venezuela, sample from fiber fraction 14 v1 | ecosystem: Host-associated > Birds > Digestive system > Esophagus > Crop | place: Venezuela...
CTGTGTAATGCAACGCGTTAGATGATTTCGAATGCACAGCGTGGACGGGCAATATCGCTTCTTTGGGGGTGGTAGGCCTTCGAGCTAAGCGTTAGCGTTGGCCTATCGGAGAACGATCGAGCGAAGCAAATAGGCGTATCCTTGCGCCCGCCGCTGCGGAGGTTGTTGAAGAATGAGGAGGCTCAATGTCTGCCAACAAAAAAAGTGTAATCAGTAAGGCCAGCCCTCACACGATAAAGAAGTTTGAGCTAATAGAGGAATATATCAAATCCTGGGCGCAAAAGCTGATGTTGAATGATGCGTGCAACGGATTGATATTCATTGATTGTATGTGCAATTGCGGAGTGTATACCGATGATGCTGGCGAAATGATAAAGGGTACGGCGGTTAGGGTGTCAGAAGCTTTACTTGATGTGGCCAGGACATATCCGCAAAAAAACGTTCATATCTATCTGAACGATAACGACAAGAAGAAAATTGATGAGCTGCAGAAGCATCTTCCAAAAAACGAGCGAAACTTTGAAATTGTGACTTCCTGCGCTGATGCACATGAACTTCTTACAAATACAGGATCGCAGCTGAAGCAAACAGCACACCTGCATTACTTCCTGCTTTATGATCCGTATGATGCATCGATTGACTGGGTTGCATTATTGCCGTTCTTCCTCAATTGGGGAGAAGTCATGATCAATCATATGGTTTCGGATCCGGTGAGGGCGATTACGAGCGCAAAGAAAAAGACAACAAAGGAAAAATACGAGAATACCTATCTCGATGAATTTGAAAAGCTTTTGCCATTTGGTAGCGATAAAACAGCTTATGAAAAGCGAGTGGAGGAAATCATAGATTCGCTGAAGGGAGAACGGAGATATTATGTGGCCGCATTTCCGTTTTATAATACGCAAAATTCGCATATGTACAATCTCATTCATTGTACAAGCCACAAAGAGGGATTCAAGCTGTATAAGAAGTGCGCATGGAAGGTGTTTGGAGCGCAGTCTTCCACAAAGCATTCACCGGAGAGTGGCCAGCTGAGATTTGATATGGACGGCATTATAAGGGTGGAGACAGATCCGTCATGCTTCCATGTCAGCGATATAGCAAGGTATATTCAGCAGAACTTTAAGGGTAGGAAGCTGGTGCCACTCACAGAAATGTGGGAATTGTTGGAAGACCATCCGATTTTCCCGTCGGAGGGTTATCGGAACGAAATCAAGAATGATCTTACACGTCTGCACGGAGCTAAGATCGAGCAGATCATACATGCAGGTACTGGCAAGAAGGAAAAAGTGATTTCCTTTGCCTCTTGATAAAGAATGAAGAAATAAGAGGAAGCAGATTATGACAACGTCGCAGAAATTCGGCGGCAACTGGACGGAAGAGAAGCTGAATATTTTTACAAGCTATCTGGAATCGTACCTGACGGCCCTTCAGAAACAAAAGTTTAAAAAGATATACATTGACGCCTTTGCCGGGACCGGCGAGATAGAAACGAGCGATGGCGGTCAGATACTTGTGGGCTCTGCAAAGAGAGCATTGGCTGCCAATAGAGAATTTGATCATTACTACTTCATCGAAGGGGATGAGAATAAGGCAGCAGAGCTTAGAGACATGGTAAATAGCCAGTTTTCGCACATGACATATAAAGTCACGATTTATTGCGGAGATGCGAATGACATGCTCGCAAAGATTATTGATAACGTGGATTGGCGTTACAATAGAGGCCTGTTGTTTTTGGATCCATATGCGACGCAGGTTGACTGGTCAACGCTTGAGAATGTCGCTGGGACAAAGTCGATAGACGTATGGTATCTTTTTCCGTTTTCAGCACTGAGCAGAATGCTTCCTAAGAACGGCAAATACGAAAGCTGGGAAGCGTGCCTAGATAGATTGCTGGGGGATGCTGAGTGGAGGACGGAATTTTATAAAAACGATCCGCAGATATCGATTTTTGATATGATGCCGGATCTGATTCCGGGCAGTGGATCCGGCATGGTTAAAGATGCGAGTACAGAGCATATGCAGGAATACATAATCAGGAGATTGGAGACAATCTTTCCCTGTGTGTCCAAGCATCCGAGAATTTTTAAGAACAGCAAGAATTCGCCAATGTTTTTGTTCTGCTTTGCCATTTCAAATAAGAGCCCGAAAGCCCAGAGGCTGGCGTTGAAGATAGCAGATTACATTTTGAAGAATAAGTAACCAGAGGATGGAGTCGACTTGAAGACCATAGAAAGAAAATCCATGCTTTATCAGACAGGCGTCGAGTATGGTGACTATACAATGAATCACGTACAGGGATGTGCGCATGGGTGCATGTATCCATGCTATGCCTTTCTGATGAAAAAGAGATTTGGGCAGATCAAGGATTATAAAAGCTGGATTGAACCATATCTGGTTTCTAATACCCTTGAATTGTTGGACAAGGAGATCCCCAAATTTCTGGATAAGATTCAATCTGTTCAGCTTTGCTTTACGACGGATCCTTTTATGAATGGATATCCCGAGATTTCAGCGATGAGCATTGCAGCCATCCGCAAACTGAATGAGGCAGGAATTAAGTGTACTACGCTTACCAAGGGAATACTTCCGACCGAGTTAGCGGAGTTATCACCAGAGAATGAGCATGGAATAACACTTATTTCTTTGGATGAGGATTACAGGGAAAGAGTTGAGCCAGGCGCCGCATCATATGCAGCGCGACTTGCCGCTCTGAGAGCGCTGCATGATGCAGGATGCAAAACATGGGTAAGTATTGAGCCGTATCCGACTCCAAATATGATAGAGCAGGATCTCCAAGAAATCCTGAAGGCTGTAGAGTTTGCTGACCGAATCATTTTTGGAAGGACAAACTACAGTAAGAAAGCAAATGAGTACAAAGAGCACCGACATTTTTACAATGAATGCGCTGAGGCGGTAATAGCCTTCTGCCAGAAGCGTGGTATTGATTATCACATAAAGGAGAAGACGATAACAGAAGAGTGAGGTAGAACCGTGGCATTATTACAAGATCTCATCCAGCAGATTGATGATCCCGCACTGCGAGAGCGGATCATGCAGGAAACGAACGAGTTAATCAAGCAGAAAAAATTCGGGCTGGTCTTCGAAGAGCATCTGCCGGAGTGCACACCACTTTACGATGTGCCGATTCGCGTCGGGTCAAAAGTTGCTGTGAAAACCGGATATGTCAGCGATATCTATACCGTTATGAAAATCGATGGTACAGAGGTTCTGTGCGACCGCCGGGAAACTCATGAGCAGAATACATTCCAGCTAGACGAGCTTGTGGTCGTTGCGGAATTTGGTGAGCCGATCTATCCGACGTTGAAGCCGTTGGATGCGGTAGAGAATGCACCGGACAGCGGACTGTGGCATACGCTGATTGAAGCGGATAACTATCATGCGTTGCAACTATTGGAATATCTGTATGCGGAGAAGGTTGACTGCATCTATATTGATCCGCCGTATAACACGGGAGCCAGAGATTGGAAATATAACAATGATTATGTCGATAGTACGGATGCTTATCGACATAGCAAATGGCTTTCGATGATGGAGAAAAGGTTAAGGCTAGCCAAAAAGCTCCTAAATCCAGAAGATTCGGTACTGATAGTTACGATAGACGAGAAAGAATATTTGCACTTAGGATGCTTGTTAGAAGAGCTCTTTTCAGATGCTCGAATTCAGATGGTAAGCATTACGATTAATCCATCGGGAGCAAAAAGAGACAATATGTTTTCACGCTCTGATGAATATGCTTTCTTTGTGTCTTTTGGGAAATCACATGTTATACACCCGAGGGGTGACGGAAACGAGCAAGAAGTTAGATGGTGGTATTTAAGAAGAACTGATTATGCATCGCGCCGTGGAACCGTAAAAGGCGGTGTTGCACAATTCTACCCTATTTATGTTGATGATACGACACAAAAGATTGTACATATTGGTGAGGCACTTACTCCAGATCAGTCTGTCACTGATGCGCCACAAATAGAAGGAGCCACAGCTGTATTCCCGATAAGAGATGATGGGGTAGAAATGAACTGGGGCCTTACTGGAGATTCATTGCAGAAGCTAATTGATGAAGGTGTGGTCCGCGTCACACCAGGAAGCGAAAATCAGCCTTATGTGTTCAGATATTTGAGCGCAAATTATAAGACCAAAATCAAACAGGGACGATGGGAAGTCCGTGGAATTAGGGATGATGGGACAAAGATCGTCGTAGAAACTGAGGGTAAAATCACAAGAGCAACGACGGTTTGGCAAAACAAATTACATGATGCGGGGCAGTACGGAACTTCAATGCTAAGGCAAATTATTGGGAGCGGAAAATTTAACTTCCCCAAATCACTATATGCCGTAGAAGATACTTTAAGATATTTTCTGGCACATAAAAAAGATGCATTAGTTCTGGATTTCTTTGCTGGGTCAGGAACAACCATGCATGCAGTAAACATGTTGAATAAGGCTGATAATGGTATGCGTCGGTGCATCATGGTTACGAATAATGAAGTGTCTGATTCTGAAGCGAAGGCTTTAATGAAAGAGGGGATTAATCCAGGTGATGAAGCGTGGGAGAAACTGGGAATAGCACGATATGTAACATGGCCGCGTACAGTTTGTTCCATTAAGGGATGCGATATTAATGGTAATCCGCTGAAAGGAAACTATCTCAGTTCTGACTCACCAATGGATGAAGGATTTGAAACGAATTGTGAGTTTTTTAAACTGACGTTTCTGGATAAGACTGCCGTTGCACTTGGAAGACAGTTTAAGAACCTATTGCCGGTGCTCTGGATGAAGGGTGGTGCTATCGGAAAACGTCCGGTGATTGAAACTGAAGATCTCCCTGAGATGCTCATTCTGCCGCAAAACAAGATGGCGGTTTTGATTGATGAAATATATTATTCCGAGTTTGATGCTGAGTTGCAACGGTATCCGGAAATCCTGACAATATTTATTGTAACGGATTCGGAGGCTGCATATAGGACGATGATCCGGACTTATGACGGGAAAACGTGCTATCAGCTGTACCGGGATTACCTGGATAATTTCCGTATAAATACAGGGAGGTAATCATGAAAGTAGAATTATTTCCATTTCAGAAAAAAGCACTGTTTGACATCCGCGTAAAAACTGCGGAGGCAATGGGCAGTTATCACCGCACTCACGCACCGCAGGTGGTTTCTTTTACTGCTCCGACGGGTGCCGGCAAGACAATTATCATGTCAGCGATGATTGAGGACATTCTCTTCGGCGATGACAATTATGCAGAGCAGCAAAACGCAATCTTTGTATGGCTTTCCGATTCGCCGCAGCTTAACGAGCAATCCAAGCAGAAGATTGACTCCAAAGCTGACAGAATCCGTCTCTCACAGTGCGTAACGATTGCAGAGGATTCCTTCGACAAGGAAGTCCTTGAGGACGGGCACATTTATTTCTTGAATACGCAGAAGCTGTCTGTGTCATCCAAACTGACTAAGAATGGTGACGGTCGTACCTATACCATCTGGGAGACGTTAGCCAGAACAGTTTTGGAGAAGAGTGACCGGCTGTATTTCATCATTGATGAAGCACACCGGGGCATGCAGGGGCGCGAAGCAAGCAAGGCCACGACCATCATGCAGAAATTCATTAAGGGAAGTGATGCGGACGGAATCCCGCCGATGCCTGTGGTTATCGGTATGTCGGCAACGACACAGAGATTTAATGCTCTGGTAGAGGGGACATCATCCACAATCCATAAATCTATTGTCACTGCAGATGAGGTACGCGCGTCCGGCCTTCTGAAGGATAGAATTGTTATTACTTATCCGGAGAAGGATGGTGTCAATAACGATATGGCTATCCTGCAGGCTGCAGCAGATGACTGGAGAGAAAAGTGGGAGCACTGGACGCAGTATTGTTATGAGCAGCACTATGCCTATGTAAATCCGATTTTGATTATACAGGTGCTGAATGGAACCGGCGGTAAGCTGACAGACACGAATCTGGATGATTGCATCGCTAAGATTGAGGATAGAACAGGGTTTAGGCTGGAAGCCGGACAGGTGGTTCATACATTTGGCGCTACGACTTCAACGCTTACAGTAAACGGCTTAGAGGTCCGCTATGAAGAGCCTTCGCATATCGCCGATAATAGGAATATCAGAGTCGTTTTCTTCAAAGAAAATTTATCGACAGGATGGGACTGCCCGAGGGCAGAGACCATGATGTCTTTTAAGCATGCGAATGACGCTACATATATTGCGCAGCTGCTTGGGCGCATGGTCCGGACACCAATGCAGATGCACATTCAAGTGGATGATGTTTTGAATGACGTCCATCTGTATTTGCCGTACTTTAACGAGTATACAGTAAAGGATGTTGTTGAGGCTCTGCAGAGCACTGAAGGCGGAGATATTCCTACGGATATCTACGGTGAGGGATTGTCCGGAAAGCGTTTCGAAACACTGACAGTGAAGCCGAAAAAGAAGACTATATCATCTTATCCGGGGCAGCTGACACTTGATGCATTCTTAAACCATGTCGCAGAACCGGCGGCTCCTTATGGGGGGAATGCTGGTGCAAGCAATAATACGAATACGCAGGATCCGTCTGGAATAGTAGATGTCTCGAATCAGGCAGGAATGCAGCACGCTCAGGTTCCGCAGTCACCAGCGACCGTTGATGAACCTGGTGCAGCTACTTCTATGAATATCTGTCCATTACCACAGTCTGGCAGTGAGTCCGGGAAAGTAGATGGAGCTGCGGTTGCTGTGCAACCAGAGGTACAGGAAAAACCAGAGCCGGAAGATCTTTTCGACCGTGAGGCAGTCATGAAGTTTATTAATGACGCAGGCCTTCTTTCCTACAACGTCAGAGCACTGCGGATAAATGATTATCTCAAATCACTCTATCGGATGGCTCATCTGCTTAGTATGTCTAAACTGCATCGTGAGGCTATCAGAGAGGTGCAGGATGAAATCGTGCAGATGATCCGTGACTATGTAGATGATCTGAAAGCAAAGGGAAAATACGATAGTCTGGTTCAGCAGGTGAAGCAGTTTAAGCTGGCTACTCAGATCTTCGATGCATTCGGAGAAACTATGGATAATTATTCTGTGCACGACTTGTTTACTACGACAGATACAGATATCGAGCGTCAATTCCAAATTGCCGATGTGAAGCTCGGAAGAGAGGGCATCGGAATGGCGTATGGTAACAAGTACATGGACTTTACAGATCTCACGGCGTTCAAGGTTGATGTCATCCTCTTTGTGGCAGATGAGTATTGCATGAATCGGCTGTATGACTATGCGGAGACACGATTCCACGGCTTGATTGATGATTATCGAAGATATATCGCGACGATTGACTCTGAGAAGATCCGCAGGGAATACGACAGCATTGTTTCGGATGGCGACGTAGTCAGCAAACATAACTTCCATCTCCCGGAGACAATCCAGGTACCGCATGAAGCAGGCGGAAAAGAATACCGGAATCATCTGTTTGTCAGTGACACAACAGGTGTGGCAACAATGAAACTAAACGCATGGGAAGCGGGGGTCATCGAGGAAGAAGAGAAGAGAGACGATTTCGTCTGCTGGATTCGAAATCCTTCGAGAGCATCCTGGGCGCTGTGTATTCCTTATGAAATTGATGGTGAGACGAAACCTACATACCCGGATTTTATTGTTGTTCGAAAGGATCCGATGCTTGGATATGTGATTGATATTCTTGAACCGCACGGCTCTGACTTTAAGGACAATCTTGGGAAGGCGAAGGGCTTTGCAGAATATGCAAGACAGAATCCAGGCGTCGGAAGAATTCAGCTTATTCGCATGGGTAAGGACGCAACGGGCAAGAACCGGTTCAGAAGATTGGATATGTACAGATCCGCAATTCGCGACAAGGTTACACATGCGATGAATAACGATGAGCTGGATCATATCTTTGATACAGATGGATTCTTCGAATAATGCGTCAGCCTCAACGAGGTAGCTATCGCCGGTCTCGCGGTAGAGGGCCGTGCCGTAGATGCCGCGGAGCTTGTGCGGCGTTATATGGTAGCCGATCAGATGCACATTATTGAGATAAATGGAAACTAGAACGGAGGATTAGCAATTGAGAGGCAAATTAAATGACGAACCGCATTACTGGTGGCTGAATGCCAATCCGAAGATCTGGAGTTTTTCGGGGATTTCTGTTGGTGAGGTTCAGGACTATACTCTTTACAACGAGAACGGCAATAAGCGCAGGATTTTTCAGAATTTTCTGGACGCAAGGGCTGGGGATATGGTGATCTGCTACGAGTCGAATCCAGTAAAGCAGATCGTGGCTTTGGCGAAGATATGCGCGGAGCAGGATGGGAAGAGTCTGTATTTTGAGAAGGTTGAAGGACTTGCGTGTCCGATCGACTATAAGACCCTGAAGTCATTCCCTGAACTTGAAAAGATGGAGTACTTCGTCAATCCGCAAGGGAGCCTGTTCAAACTGACCAAAGAAGAGTATGGCTTCATTATAGACATTATCAGGGATGAAAATCCGCTGGTACAGGAGTCTGCTATAGAGACTTATACCAAGAATGATTTTCTGAATGAAGTCTATATGACGAAGGAACGGTATAACTCGCTGGCTGGCATTCTCAGAAATAAAAAGAACATCATTCTTCAGGGCGCGCCCGGTGTCGGAAAGACCTTTGCCGCAAAGAGGCTTGCGTATTCTCTTATGGGCAAAAAAGATGAAGGGCGCATAGAGTTCGTGCAATTCCATCAGAATTATTCGTATGAGGATTTCGTGATGGGATATAAACCAGCGGAGTCAGGGTTCGAGCTGAAGTATGGCATTTTCTATCAGTTCTGCCAAAAGGCGGCGAACAAGCCGGAGGAAGATTATTTCTTCATTATCGACGAAATCAACCGCGGAAATATGAGCAAGATATTTGGCGAGCTTCTGATGCTTATCGAAAAAGATTACCGAGGCACGAAGGCCACGCTGGCTTATAACGGCTTGCCTTTCTCGGTGCCGTCAAACCTGTATATCATTGGAATGATGAATACTGCTGACCGAAGCCTTGCGATGATCGATTACGCGCTTAGAAGGAGGTTCAGCTTCTTCGATATGGAGCCAGGTTTTGATTCCGAAGGATTCAGAAAGTACCAGAAGAAGCTTAACAATGGCACTTTTGACAAATTAATTGAGAAGGTTAAAGCACTGAATGAGAGAATCGAATCGGACAAATCGTTGGGCAAGGGCTTCTGCATCGGCCACAGTTATTTCTGCGGACAAGATACCTGCTCTGAAGAATGGATGCGTTCGGTGGTTGATTACGATATTATCCCAATGCTTAGCGAGTATTGGTTTGACGACGCAGAAGAATTGCGACAGTGGGCGAATAGCCTTCACGGAGTATTGCAATGACCAAGGATAAGAGCATATTCATAAAGAATGTGTACTATATGCTATCCTACGCCTTCAGGGCGCTGCAGAAGCTGGATGATGAGAAGCTGGCAAAGGAAGAGTTCGACAATATTCACAACCTCTTTGCGGCCATTCTCGCGCTTGGGATTGGGCGGCAGCTTAAGCAGGGGCTTTACAGGGAGTACCTGAACCGCGGGGAGGATTTAAATGTTGTCCGCGGCAAGATTTGTATGCCTGGAACTATCAGGAATCTGATTTCCAGGAAACAGAGGCTCACATGCGAATATGATGAGCTGTCAGAAGACAACGCCCTGAACCAGATCCTAAAGACGACGGCCATGCTGCTGTTGCGGCATCCCGATGTGGACGGTCGGTACAAGGACGATTTGAAGAAGGAGATGCTTTATTTTTCGAATGTGAGAGAAATAAAGCCGACGAGCATCAAGTGGCAGTCGCTGCGTTTTCAAAGGAATAATCAGAGCTATCAATTGCTCATAAGCATTTGCCAGCTGATTATCGAGGGGATGCTTCTCACCACGGACAACGGAGAGTATAAGCTGGCATCGTTCCTTGACGACCAGCGGATGAGCCGCCTGTATGAGAAGTTTATCCTTGAATATTATGTTAAAGAACATCCAGAGCTCAAGGCCCGTTCGGCAAAGATACCGTGGGCATTGGACGACGGTATGCGGACTTTGCTGCCCGACATGAAAAGCGATGTCACTCTTGAAAATGAAGTCGGCGACACTGTGCTTATTATTGACGCAAAGTACTACTCGCGCGTGTTGGCGGAGAATCAATATCATGCAAGGATGGTTCATTCTGCGAACCTCTACCAGATTTTCACCTATGTAAAGAACAAGGATAAGCAAATGGGAGAGGGAGAGCATGCTGTCTCAGGTATGCTGCTTTATGCCAGGACAGACGAATACCTGCAGCCGAACCTCAGCTATCAGATGAGCGGCAATCGGATAAGCGTGCAGGTACTTGACCTGAATCGCGAATTTTCCGAGATTGCGGAGCAGCTCGACAAAATTTCCGAGGATCACTTCGGGTGCAAGTATACATTGAGGCGAGATTGACGCAGCAAAGAGCCATGCTTTCTTTCTTATGTCCGACAGACGATCTCCATCATTCTTCGTCGCTTTTCCCCGGCTCTTCCCGCAGCCGGACTGCTGAGGCGGCCTGGCGGCGGCGGTCGTCGTCCATGGCGGCGTAGTGCTTGCGGGTGGTGTTGACGTCTTTGTGGCCGAGGACGTCGGCGACGAGGTAGATGTCGCCGGTCTCGCGGTAGAGGGCCGTGCCGTAGGTGCTGCGGAGCTTGTGCGGGGTTATTTTCTTCGTGGTCGTGACCGCGGAGGCGTATTTTTCGACGAGGTTCTCGACGGCGCGGACCGTGATGCGGCGGCGCTGGGAGGAGTAGAAGAGAGCGTGCTCGTGGCCGGCGAGGGGCGTTACGGCGCTGCGGACGTCAAGGTAGCTTCGCAGCGCTTTTTCCACTTCATTTCCAAAATAAACGACCGCTTCGTTGCCGCCCTTGCGGACGATTTTTATGCAGCCGTTGCGGAAATCGACGTCCTCGACGTCGAGGCCGACCAGCTCGGATACGCGGATGCCCGTTCCGAGGAGCAAGGTGACGATGGCGAGGTCGCGCTCGCGGTTCTTTAAGTAGGAGGTTTTCGCCTTGCCTTTGAGCTTGTCGCCGCAGTTTTCGACGTAGTCAAGGAGCATCGCGACTTCGTCCGCCTCCAGGCGAACAATTGTTTTCTCGCGGATCTTGGGCATGTCGATCAGGACGGTCGGGTTCGTGTGGATCATTTCCCGTTTAAAAAGGTAGGCATAAAAGCTTCTGAGCGCGGACATTTTGCGTTTAAGGCCCAGAAGCCCGTTCGAAACATGGCCGTCGGATGCGTGCGTGCGTTCCTCGGGGACTTCGTAGAGCTTTAGGTACTGCATGTATTCCTCAAGGTCCGAAGCCGTGACATTTTCAAGGTCGGTCAGGGTGAATGCCGTGAGCTCGCGGTCGGCGTACAGGGGATTTTCGGACTTCAAAAATTCGAAGAACACGCGCAGGTCGTAGGCATACGAAAGCTGCGTCTTGGTCGTCGTGCGGGCGTCCATGGCGCGGAAATATTCTTTGACGAACGGAGGCATCGTCTTTAAGACCTCGCGGAGGCGCGTCAGGTTGTTGCGGTCGGTTTGCTGCCTGTAGGTTATTCTGTCAGCCATTTTTATCTCGAAGCCTTTCTTATTTTTGCAATCAGCGGACTGGCGGCCGGCGGACCGGCGCGGATGGATGCCTGCAGAGACCTTCAGAAAGTTCCCGCGCCGATGTTTCGACAAGACTTGCCAAGTTGTTTTATTCCAAGGGCGCCGAAATACTGCAAAGCGCCAAGGTGTCAACATGTGTCATAGACACAATTTGACACAATTTCGCCCTATCAACTATTCGTTAAACTCGGGTTTGTAGAATAATTGTATATCGAATGCCCTGCTTGGGCAAGCATTAATCCGCCAATAATCCCCGAAAAGCGCATCCTACTTTAAGAAATCGCGGATTTTGCAAAATCTTAAAATACTACTTTAAGAATTATTGAACATGGATGATTCTTAAAGTAGAATGACCGTGTAAGTACGACTTGACTGCATAGGAGTTGTCCGTATGATTATAAGAGAACACTATCTGTCTCAGATTCGTCCCTTCTACGAGAGCGACTTGGTGAAAATAATTACGGGTATACGCCGCTGCGGAAAATCCGTCATCTTGAAACAGGTCATAGACGAAATCAAGGAAGCTGGAAAAGAATGCCTCTTCCTTGATTTCGACTTGAAGTTCGTCAGGAACAATATTCCGGATGCAGATTCCCTGATTCAATACGTTTCGGAGCGAATCGGCGACGGTAAGCTCTATGTATTTCTCGACGAAATACAGAATGTCAGAGAATGGAACACGGCCTGCCGCACTCTTCGGCTTCTGAATTGCTCCCTTTTTATCACAGGCAGCAATTCAAAGCTGCTTTCCAAGGAATTTACAAAAGAACTTTCAGGACGCTATGTCTCTTTCCGCGTCAAACCTTTTGTATACCGAGAGGCTCTTGAGTATTCCAAACAGCTGGGAAAAGAATTCAGTATAAGCGAATATTTGATTTGGGGAGGTTTTCCTGCGGCTATCGAACAGTTCGACGATGAAGCGCGAAAGCGCTATCTCAACGACCTCAACGAAACGATTATTTATAACGATCTTGAGAACCGTTATAGGATACGCAAAAAGGACGTTTTTGAGCGCGTGGTCGATTTCATACTTGTTTCTAACGCTCGAATATTCAGCGCTAAGTCGATTTCAGACTACATGAAGGGCCAGAACGTCTCTGTTTCTGTGCCTACCATTCTCAAATACATTGACTATCTGAAAGAGGCATACGTAATCCAGGACGTCCCGCTGTACTCGCAAAAAGCTAAATCCAAGCTGAGCTACTACGCCAAGCTTTACGATGAAGATGTCTCCATGAACAGCATACGCACGTTAGGGCCGCGCTATGATTTGACGCACAATCTGGAAAATGCTGTGCTGAATGAACTGATATATATGGGCTACAGCGTCGCCGTCTTCAGCAGCAAAGGCAGGGAGATAGATTTCCGCGCCGAGAAGAACAACAAGATATATCTAATTCAGGTGGCATACAGCGTCGCCGAGGACAAAGCCTACGAAAGGGAGTTTTCAGCTTTCGCCGACATTGACAACAGCGTCAAGAAGATCCTGATCACGAACGACGACATCGACTACTCTTCCAGCACCGTATATCACTACCGCTTGAAGGATTTTCTGGCCATGGACGAACTGTGACAGAATTTTCTTTGACTAAATGCCAAAAGAATTTTTATTTTCCTCTTGCGTTCTATTCTATATCATGCTAATATCTGTTCAGAAACAAAAAGAACCCCTTCAGCGGCTACCCCGCTGGAATCGAAAGGAGAACTAACATGGCTGATTTTAATTTCAAGGGCGGCATGGCTATCGGCGATGATGACCTTAACGCTGTAAGCGGCGGCCGCAAGTACGATCTCACCCCTGCGGATATGAAGAACGTAACTGAAGATCCTCTTGGCCCGAGGGGCAAGTCCTGCCCTATCTGCGGAGCCCGCGGAGTCAAGCTTTTCTACAAGGTTTGGGAGGACGGCTGGATCAGCAAGCTCTACTGCATGAAGTGCAGAGAGGCTTGGAAGTATGGCGGCTGTGACGGCAACAAGACCAACGACCAGTAAAGACCATAATTCACCATACATCACCGAAGGCGCGTGCGGGTTTCCCGCATGCGCTTTCACTTTGCGCCTTCAGATCCTCCTGCTTTAAATATACCTCATGCCAGTAAAGGCCCTCCCACCAAAGGGAAGGCTTCTTGCTTTCGTGAGCGGGTCCGCGGCGTAGGCCGCCCAAGACGCGACAAAGGAGGACGCCTCTCTGGCGCCCATCCTCGCCGCGTTCGCCGCCGCTGCCGCTCCGGACCCGCCCATCGCGAGCCTGAACGCCTCTGCTGCCCTTTCCTTGTGGCCCATGTGCACCGCCTTTTCCTTCGGCAAACACCCTCTATTTCGACCAATAAAATCTAACACTTCTTGTGAGGCTTGGTTCTTAAAGCGGTATCCAACTATTTGGCGAAAATGATATAATTGAGCAGTGCTTTTAGCCGCCTACTGGTAAAAATCCACTGCGGCGGCATCTGCATTTTCAAAAATACTCCCACGGAGGAAAGAACCATGGCGCAAAATGTTTTCAACAAAAAGAGTCAGGAGCGCATCTCCTCTCCCGACCAGCTCAACGACTACATCCGCGTTTCGACGCCAGGCATATGGATAGTCATGTGCGCGATAATCGCGCTGTTGGCAGGCGTGTGCATCTGGGGGGTGTTCGGGAAAATGGAGACCGTCCAGAGCGCGACCGCAATCTGCAGCGACGGCAAAGTGACCTGCTACATCGACGAGACTGCCCGCAGCGCCGTCAAGGAAGGCCAGCAGGTAAAGATCGACGGAAAGTTCTTGACGATTGAATCGATATCCTCCGCGCCGATAGAAGTCGACGACAGCTTCGACGCCTATGCCCTGCACATAAGCGGCCTTGCCGTGGGCTCTTGGGTCTACGCGGCAGAGCTCTCGGGCGAGACGCTTAAGGACGGCGCGTACACGGCAAACATCATCACGGACAGCGTATCTCCCGCCAGCTTCCTTGCAAACTGAAGGTACTTTGGAAAATGAAAAAGTCTAAGCAGAAAGAATTAGTCAAGAAAGGCGTCGCCAAGGTACCTGTCGTCATGCAGATGGAGGCGCTTGAGTGCGGAGCCGCCTGCCTGACCATGGTCATGGCATACTTCGGCAAATGGGTTCCGCTTGAACAGGTCAGGAAGGACTGCGGAGTATCGCGCGATGGCTCGAACGCAAAAAACGTCCTTATGGCGGGTCGCTCCTACGGCCTTGAGGGCGTCGGGTACAAGTTCGAGCCCGAAGCCATACGCGAGAACGGCATGTTCCCCTGCATCATCCACTGGAACTTCGACCACTTCGTCGTCCTCGACGGCTTCAAGGGCGAAAAGGCCGTATTGAACGACCCCGCGCGCGGCAGGGTCACCGTGTCCGCGCAGGAGTTCGAGGAATCATTTACCGGCGTCACCATCTTCTTCCAGCCGACCGAGAGCTTCGAGCCCGGCGGAAAGAAGAAGAGCGTCCTCGCCTTCGCGAAAAAGCGGATGAAGGGCGCCTTCGGAGCCGCGGTCTTCGTGCTTTTGACTACGATAATCTCCTCTCTCCTCGGAGTGATAAACCCCGTGTTCAACAGGATCCTTTTGGACCGCCTGCTGACGCGCCAGAACCTTGAGTGGTTCATGCCCTTCATAATCGCGCTTGCCGCCTTCTCGGTGGTCCAGCTGGTAATCTCCTACTTCCAGACGGTCTACTCGCTGAAGATCAACGGAAAGCTCTCCATAGTCGGAAGCGCGACTTATATGTGGAAGGTGCTGCACCTGCCGATGGAGTTCTTCTCGCAGCGCATGGCGGGCGACATCCTGGGGCGCCAGGCGACGAACGCGACTATCTCGCAGATCTTCGTCAACACCTTCGCTCCGCTCGTCATAAATATGGCAATGATGGTCTTCTACCTCGTAGTCATGTTCAGGTACAGCATAATCCTTTCATTTATCGGGATAGCCTCGATATTCATCAACCTCCTGGCGTCGAACCTCATCACCAACAGGCGCGTCAACATATCCCGCGTCCAGATGAGGACCCAGGCGCAGCTCGCGTCCACGACGATGTCGGGCATAAGCATGATCGAGACGATCAAGTCCTCCGGTGCCGAGAACGGCTTCTTCGAGCGCTGGGCGGGCTACCAGGCGGGCGTCAACACGACTAAGGTGCAGTCGACGAAGCTCAACCAGATAGTCGGCCAGATACCAGAGTTCGTCTCCGACGCCACGAACATAATAGTAATGATGATCGGCGTGTGGCTCGTCATCCAGGGCGAGTTCACCGTCGGCATGATCACCGCCTTCCAGGGCTTTTTGACTTCCTTCTCGAGCCCTGCCATGAACCTTATAACGACGGGCCAGAAGCTCATGGAGATGCGCACGAAAATGGAGCGCATCGAGGACGTCATGGAATACCCCGAGGATACCATGTACGACAGCGAGAAGGCCGAAGAGCCCGAGGAATACAACAAGCTCTCCGGGCGCATCGAGATGAAGAACGTGACCTTCGGCTACATGCCGCTGTCGCCGCCCCTCATCGAGAATTTCAACCTGAGCTTAAAGCCGGGAAGCAGGGTCGCCTTCGTCGGCTCTTCGGGCTGCGGCAAGTCCACTCTCGCGAAGCTCCTCTCGGGCCTCTACCAGCCCTGGAGCGGCGAGATCCTCTTCGACGGCAGGACGATAAAGGACATCGACCGCCGCGAGTTCACGAGCTCGCTTGCGGTCGTCGACCAGGACATCACCCTCTTCGAGGACACCATTTCCAACAATATCAAGATGTGGGACTCTTCCATCGAGGATTTCGAAATGATAATGGCGGCGCGCGACGCCAAGATCCACGACGACATCATGCAGAGGACGGGCGGCTACCAGTACAAGCTCAACGAAGGCGGCACCGATTTCTCGGGCGGCCAGCGGCAGCGAATCGAGATTGCCCGAGTCCTCGCGCAGGATCCGACGATCATCATAATGGACGAGGCGACGAGCGCGCTCGACGCCGTGACCGAGTACGAGGTCGTAAAGCGCATAAAAGACCGCGGGATAACCTGCGTCATTATCGCGCACAGGCTTTCGACCATCCGCGACTGCGACGAGATCGTCGTCATGGACCGCGGCAAGGTCGTCCAGCGCGGGACGCACGAGGAGCTGTATGCGCAGGAAGGGCTCTACAGAGAGCTCGTGAGCAACGAGTAAGGAGGACGCCATGGGAATATATGATGAACAGATCAGGCAGCGCGTCCTGAACGATGAAGATATTTTCGCCGACTCCTTTGCCAACCTCGCGGGGTCGGTGCTCGGCCGGCAGGTCTCCGAGACGCTCAAAGACGAGCGCGTCATAACGAAGAACGCGATCGACGAAATCCTAAAGTACTACCATCTCAAGGCGGCAGAGCTTCCCGGCAGCGTAAAGTCCCTTGACGACCAGCTCGAATACATCCTGCGCCCGCACGGCATCATGTACCGCAAGGTCAAGCTCACCGAAGGCTGGTACGAGGACGCGGCGGGGGCGATGCTCTCCTTCAACGCATCCGACGGCACCGCGGTCGCTCTTCTGCCCTCCGGGCTTACGGGGTACAAGTACAAGGACAACGAATCGGGAAAGTACGTCAAGGTAAATAAAAAGACGGCGTCCTCTATAAGCACCGACGCCATCTGCTTCTACCGCCCCTTCCCCTTGAGGAAGATCGGCATCCGCGACCTCATGATCTATATGGTCAGGTCGCTGTCCGCGGCGGACTTCGCGCTGATGGCGATTGCCTCGGTGGCGGCGGTGTCCCTCGGGATGCTTATGCCCTACCTCAACAAGATCATTTTCTCGGACATCGTCGTAAACGGCACGGCGCGCGTAGTCATCGCGATGGCTGCGTTCATGATCTTCGTGAAGATAAGCGAAATGCTCGTCGGCAGCATAAAGTCCATGCTGACGGTGCGCCTCAACACGAAGGCGTCGATCGCGGTCGAGTCGGCGTCGATGATGCGCCTGCTCTCGCTTCCTGCCGCGTTCTTCAAATACCACAGCACCGGCGAACTTTCGGCGAGGATGACGCAGATCAACTCCCTTTGCACCATGCTCGTCAACATGCTCATGTCGACGGGACTGACCGCGGTCTTCTCGCTCGCCTACATCACGCAGATGGCCGCCTACGCGCCAGGCATGACGGCTCCCGCGATGCTCATCATCATCGTCAACGTGGCCTTCTCGCTCTTCGCGACCATGCTCCAGATGAAGATTTCGAAGCAGAGCATGGAGCTCGACGCCCAGCAGAGCTCCCTAGGCTTCTCCCTCATCAGCGGCATCCAGAAAATAAAGCTCTCCGGCTCTGAAAAGCGCGTCTTCGCCCGCTGGGCGAACCTCTACTCGAAGTCGGCGGCTCTGGAGTACAACCCGCCCTTCATCATCAAGCTCAATTCGGTCATCCAGACGGCCATCTCGCTCGCTGGCGTCATCATTCTCGACTACGCGGCGGTGGCGACGCAGGTGTCCGTATCGGACTACTACGCTTTCAACTCGGCCTATGCGATGGTTACCGGCGCCTTCACCTCGCTGACGGGCATCGCGCTCACGGTGGCGAGCATAAAGCCGCTCCTTGAAATGGTACTGCCGATCCTTGAGGCCGAGCCCGAAGTCGCGGAAAATAAAGAAGTCGTGACGCGCCTGCGCGGCGGCATCGAAATCGACAACCTCTCCTTCCGTTACAGGGAGGACATGCCTTACATCTTTCAGAACCTCTCGGTCAAGATAAGGCCCGGCCAGTACGTAGCCGTCGTCGGCAAGACGGGCTGCGGCAAGTCCACCCTCATGAGGCTCCTCATAGGCTTCGAAAAGCCCGAGAAAGGCTCCATCTACTACGACGGCAAGGACATCAATTCGCTGGACCTTAAGTCGCTGCGCCGCAACATCGGCATGGTCATGCAGAACACGCAGCTCTTCTCGGGGACCATTTTCTCGAACATCGCGATCTGCTCGCCGATGATGAGCGTCGACGACGCTTGGAAGGCGGCCGAGATGGCGGGCATAGCCGACGACATAAGGGACATGCCCATGGGCATGCACACGCTCCTCTCGGAGGGCGCAGGGGCGATCTCGGGCGGCCAAAGGCAGCGCCTTGCCATAGCCCGCGCCATAGCTCCTAAGCCGAAGGTCCTCATGTTCGACGAGGCGACCTCGGCTCTGGACAACATCACCCAGAAGAAGGTGTCGGAGTCGCTCGACGGCCTCCGCTGCACGAGGATAGTCATAGCGCACCGCCTCTCNACCATAAAGCAGTGCGACCGCATAATCGTGCTCGACGGCGGGAAAATAATCGAGGACGGCACCTACGATCANCTGATAGCCAACAAGGGCTTCTTCGCCGAGCTCGTCGCCAGGCAGCAGGTGGAGGCCTGACGGGCGAGGCGCAGGGTTTCCATAAGCACAAAGAAAAAAAGCCGGGGCCGCGTGCCCCGGCTTTTTTCGTTCCNGCTTCTTTCCAAGGTGCATCCCCTGCCCGCTCGGCTGGGNGCGNCGTGAACGGAATCCCGCGCTTTCAGGCACGCTTCNCCAAGTATCAGAGAGCTTTCCTGAGCTTTGAGTAAACCGGCCGCACGAGTTTCCTCAGCGGATAAACGAAGCACCAGATCCGAACGTAGGCCTTGTAGGCGCGGCTTTCTACCGAGACGTCCTTTCCCTTGCGCTTGAAGGCAGTCATTACCCCGACAATGTCCGCGTCCGTGACTCCCCTCTCGTCGAAGTAGGTGTTGTCGCCGCGGATAACGTAGCCGTNAGGGAGNACCTTTACTATNCGGTGCAGGANATAGACCTGCCTTCCGTCCCTTTTGCTGCGGTAGAGCGGGACGTCGTACTTCTTGAGCGGCCGCGTCACGGGCCGCACCGTCACCAGGTCGCGCCCCTGCTTAAGGAGCGGCTTCATGCTTGCCCCGGCGGTCCTGTAGACTAAGAAGCCGCGCTCAGACAGTTCATTTTCAAAAAATGAAGCCACTTTCTCACTCTTCCAATGCGTTGATGCCGCGGAGCGTCTGAAGGATTTTCTGAACGTCCTCCTCGATGACTTCGCGCGGGGCGTCGTACTTTTCGGCCATGGCCTCGACGATCTCTTCTTCGGTGGTTTCTTCGGCGAGCAGGTCGACTATGTCGGCGGCCGTCCTGTTGCTGCGGACTATGCCGTGGAAGCCGTCGCCGACGCTCACCATGACCTGAGTCCCGTCAATGTCCTGCGTTATGAAATCCTTGCTGAGCTTCATGGCTCTCCTCCTTTTTTATCGAGATGAATCAACTTTACCTGCGGGAACGTGGGCTTGTCAACGGATCGCAGTCAAATAAGGACCGCGCGTGCCAAAAAGGACAAGTCCGCTTCGCGCTGCAGGATTTTTGCCTCTGCGCGGACGGCAAGAGGCAGGCAGCGGCCACAGTGCTTCCCTTAAGGCCGCGGTTCGCATTTCGGACGCACGAAGCCGCTATTGGCTGAACTCGACCGTCTTAGTGCAGATTTTCAGGGCTGCCGGGCGGTGGGTGACGATAAGGACCGTGAGGTCGGTCATGCTGCGCAGGTTGTTCAAGAGCCTCTCTTCTGTCGCCTCGTCGAGGGAGCTTGTAGCTTCGTCGAGAAGCAGGATCGGACGCCTTGAGTAGATTGCCCTGGCCACCGCTATCCTCTGTACCTGCCCCTCGGAAAGCCCCTGGCCGCGCTCGCCGAGCCTAGTATAGATTCCGTCGTCAAGTTCCCTTGTGAACTCCTCAGCGTCGGCCGTGCGGAGCGCCTTCCATACTTCTTCATCGCAGGGCTCCTCGCCGAAGGCCACTATTTCCCTGATCGTGCCGCTCATGAGCTGGTTGCCCTGCGGCACGTAGGCGAAGAGGTTCCTGAACGAGGCGCTGATTGGAGTCTCGGCTGGGAATGCCCCCGCACTTTTGGCGGACGGGTGCAAGAAAGCTTCGTGCTGCTTCGCGCCTTCTTTTGACAAAAGCAAGATTTCACCGGACTGCGGCGTGTAAAGGCACATCAGGAGTTTGAGTATGGTGCTCTTCCCGCTTCCGGAGCTTCCGGTCAGCGCGACGAAATCGCCTTTTTCAATGTCCATCGACAGGTTGACAAGGGCTTCGCGCCCGTCCTCGTCCTCGTCCGGGTACATGAACCTCACGTTCCTTGCCGAGATGCCTTCAAAGCCATCTTCGTAAAACCTTCTGCATTCTGACGGGGTAAGCTTTTTGAATTTGGCGGCCTTGGATTTCGCCTGCTCCGGCTCCGCTGCGGCATCGGCGCCGTCGTCCGGCCAGCTTTCGGACTCCCTTAGCCGGTCGGCGCTTCCGAGCATAGCGTAATACTTAGGCACATATGCCGAAAGCCCCGCGATCGGCGTCTGGAGGAATCCCACGAGCGCGGTGACTGCCGCGAAGGAACCGTAGGAAAGCTTGCCCTGGAATATCAATATGGCGCAGTAAATGGCAGCTGCCGTGCTGATGCCGCTCATAACTGCCGCGAACCCTGAGTTGGCGAAGTTCGAAAAGCGGTTCCGCGCCATCCTTGCCTCACGGTGCTCTTCCATCAGTTCGGCAGCCCGCTCCTCTGCGATCTCTTCCCTTGCGTAGCTTTTCACTATCATCAGGTTCGAAAGGCGTTCAGTCATGAATACGCGGAGCCTCCCATCCTTCTCCTGGATGGACTTGTGCATGGCTTTAAGTTTTTTCCGTAAATAATAAGTGAACGCGATTACCGCGGCGCCCAAGGGGAGCATCGCCAGGGTTACGATCGGAATGATGGTGAGCATCATCACGAAGGCCGCGATGAGCTGGGTGATGAGCGCGACTGCTTCGGGCAGGATCTGGGTGAAGGAATCGGCGACGATGCGCGTGTCGTCGGCAAGGCGGGTCATCCACTCGCCGCTGTGCCTCGACGCAACCGAAAAATAATCCTTGTTTAGGGCGTTGGAGAAAAGTTTGCGCTTCAAGCTGTTCTCAAAGCCTGAACGGACGTCCTCGGACAGGTGCCTCGACGCGGCCCTCAGGCAGATCGTAAGCGCACGGATGAGGACCATGGCCGCCGCGAAAACGACTATCCCGTTCCATTTTGAAGCTGCCGCGTCGTCAACCAAGCCCCTGAGAGCCCAGGCGTACCCTACCGTAAGGATGGACGCGAGCGAGCCGAGCACGGTCAGAACTACGACCGTCGCCCTGTATCTGCCCGCCGATTTCCAAATCCACTTAAGAGCCATGCCTCGATATATCCTCGAATCCTATAAGGATTTTTTAGATGTTTGCTTTTCGCCTGCCGTTAGAAAAGTTTACCATGATGCAAAGAGTTTGATAACCCGCCCGTGAAGGCATGGCGCGTATCGCTATCGTTTTCTGCAAAAGAACCGGCCGCGGAGATCCGCGGCCGGCCGAAGAGAATCGTTTTTAGAGCAGTCCGCCGTTCGAGCCCTGATTCTTCAGGGGAATGTCGAGGTACTCCATCGGCATCTGGTAGATCTGGGACAGAAGCATCATGTCGGACACCTTCATGTTAGTTGCGCCCGACTCCCAGTTGATGATAGTCTGCTTCGAACGTCCCACGGCCTGCGCAGCCTGTTCCTGCGTCAATCCGGCGTTAACCCTAGCCGCCTTCAATGAAATCTTTAGTGGCATACCCGTCCTGCCTTTCTTATACTGCACCTTAATGTATAATTTATCAGATTCGCACAAAAAGTAAAGCTTTCTATGCTTTTTGTTCTAATAAAAAACATGGTGCTTTTTAATATTAATACCCCTTAAATGAGCCCGTGTCAATGAAAACTTCGTGAAAAAGTAAAATAAAGTTGACAATTTAATTCCTGCGTTCTAGGATTATATCGTCAAGGCGTACAAGCTCGGGACTTCCAATAATGTCCCCTTACTGAAGCTTTGGGCCTGCAGCTAAGTCAAAGTCAGTTGCTGTGAAAGGAGAAATATCATGGCAGACGAAATGAAGAAGCTTAACGAAGAAGAACTCGAAAGCGTCAGCGGCGGTGCTGGAAGCAACGAGTCGAAGAGCGCTGACAGGGATGAATGCTATGCCAAATCCCATAATCCGAGAATGTCGGGATATGTAGGTACAACAAAACTTCAAGGTGCTCCCAACTGCACAAAGTGCTCCTGCGGAAACACTTATTATTGTTTCGAAATAGTTGATTCAGCTCTGCAGGAAGAATTCGGCGCAAAGTATTATTGCTTCAACCACGAAGGTGGAAAAATCCTTAAGTAATAAATTCAACCCCCTAAAGATAAAAGGCGATTCCAAAGCGGAGTCGCCTTTTGTTTTAAAGAGCCTCGGCCAAAGCTTTCATGGCCTCTCTTACTTTTATTTCCAACGCTTCCCGACAGTATTTTCCCGCGATGGCGCACCCTTTCTTTTTAAAGGGCGTGCAGAACGGCAGGAAGACGCAGCGCCTGCACTCCTCTGCGGGCTCGATGTCGGAAAGCGATTTGATGAGCTCCTGGTTGGTTATTCCCTTCCATATATCCCCTCTTTCATCGCCAACAAGGATATGTTCGCAGCCGTAAATGGTCCCGTCCGGCATTATCGTCCTTGCCCCGGGAATGTTGTCCGCTATGCAGTGGTAGAGCTTTAAGCGTGCGCTTCCTTTGCCGCCATCGTTTACGGGTACGCCGATGCTCCTTGCGTAGCCGCGCAGCTTCGCCGCTTCCTCAAAAAGCTTCTCTCCCGCTTCGCCGTCCCTCTCCTGAAAGAGCGGGGCGAAGTCTACCTTCATGCCGCTCATTTCCCCGAACTCGCTTTTTAGGAAATCGAGGTTCCGCCTGACTGAATCGACGCTCCGCGCGTCGAAGTTGCACCTCAAAGTGACTTTGATGCCGCGGTCGGCCAGGAGATGGATCGATTCCATGACTTTGTCGAAGTTGTGCGCCTTGGGATTCACGTACCTCTTTTTGGCTTCGTAGTCCGCACGGTCGCCGTCAAGCGAGACCTGGGCGAGTTCCAAGTGCCAGATTTCTTTTGCCGCATCCGCTATTTCGGCATCGAACAAGGAGGCGTTTGTCGTTATTTGCGAAGTAAAGGCAACGCCGCGCTTTTCAAGCTCCGAGCAGACGTAGGTTATGATACTGTGGCCAAGCAGCGGCTCGCCGCCGAACCAGTTGAGGATTATGCCGCTCTTGAAGTGGGTCTCCTCGATGAGAGCGATGAGGCGGTCGGCTGTTTCCTTCGACATCGTCCGAGGGATAAAGCCTTCCTCGAAGCAGTACGTGCACCTTGCGTTGCAGCCAGTGCTGACCAGAACCACGTACATCGTGACTCCTCCCGGCCGCCTCATGGCGCGGAGAAGCCTGAGCAGAGAAAGGTAGACTTCGCACTCGTCCGTGCCGGCCTTTTTAAGGATTCTGTTTTCGATGTAGGGCTGAAGGCCGTTCTTTTCGATAAAAGAAAAGGGTTCCGGCGTACTTTTAAGGTGTTCTATCGCGGCAAGCTCTTCAACTGTAGCCTCCACTATCATTCCGCTCAAGAAGCTTTTAATCAGCCTGCTGCCGCCATTATTGTAAAAATAGGCATAATCCGACACGCCGTAAAGGCAGTCTTCTGGTTTTACAGATGCCCTTATAAGGCGGAGCGCGTCCTCGTCCCCTCTTTCGATAACTTTCATTATGCCTGTTTCCTCGCTAAAATCGATACGGCCATCCAAGGCCATTCAGATTCAAGGAATAATATTTCATTTCGCTGATAACAGAAAAGCAGGCGCAAACAGCGCCTGCGTCCTTCTTGCTGCAGAACTAATTAGTTGTTAGCGCCTTCGCCGCCAAAATCAGCATCGCAGCAAGCGCTCGTGAAGATAACCATCTCTTCGCTGAGCGTCTCGACTTCCATAACCGGAGTTTCGTAAGTCATTGAAGTATACCTCCATACAAAACAATTTGTATATTTACCAAAGTCACTATAAAAGATAGCACCACAACATATATGCGTCAAGTGTCAAAATAAAACTATTCATAAATTAATGATACCTATCGCTTGCGGCTTCACTTCCCGCTCCTTGACCAAGAACAGACCGATTTTCAGTCTATGCGGCCGCTTCGATTTTGTTGTCTTCTCAGGGCTGCCGCCCCCGCAGTCTTCACTCGGTCCACTTGTATGTCTCGCCGGTAATATCCGTCTTGACTATAAATTTCTTTCCGACGGCCGCATTGCAGTATACATGGATATAACGCAGGTTGGAAGCGTCGATTTCAGCCGTGAGGCCGGCCCACTGCTCCGCCGTGCCGCCATAGTAGACGTTCTTGAGATGATCGCCCGCATAATCAAAGAGATTCGCGTCGGAGCCGCCAAGGCTCTTAATGGTAGAGGGCAGATAAACGTCCTCCAGCGCAGGGCAGCCCTTGAACTCATCATAAGAGATATCCTCAATGCCCTCAGAAAAGATAATGCTCTTTATGTTGCTCTTTCCGGAAAATACGCCGTCAATCGAGGTCACGGGGTAGGTGACTTCATCAATCGTATAATTGTCGGCCACCCACACGCGGGACGATTCGCCCTTGTAGTATGCAAGGATCAAGGAATTCTCATAATAATCGACCTTGTAGTCATATTCCTCGATGTCTGTTGGCTTGTCGGCCCAGGCGAAGACGGAATCTCCGACCTTCTGGTATATGTCGCCGCCGATGATAAAGGCAAATACGGCAATGAAAAGGGCTCCTACGGCAATCAGGATCCGCCTTATGCGGCGGCGCCTGTGCCGGCGGCTGCGGTGTCCGGACGAACTGCCGGAATGATAGTGCGAGCTGCTGTGGTGCGGGCTTCCGTCCGCACGATGATGGTGATGTTCGCTTCCGGATCTGTCCCCGTCGGAAGCGGACGCATCGCCGGCGGCCTTTTCCCACGCCTCGTCGCTCATATCCGGCGCGGCGTATCCCGCATTCTCTGCCCCGCAGTTCTTGCAGAACTTTTCATCCTCCGCGACCTGTCCTCCGCAGTTTTTGCATCGCAGCATGGTTCATTCCCCCAATCCGCAAAACTATGTTTAAAGCAAAAGTCCGACGTTTTCTGTTATTAAAATAGTCGGTCTGCGAGGCTGCTCCGGCAAGTGCCGTCTGCAGCTGTTCGTCTAAACTTCCCGTCATCCAACCGCTGAATCCGCCGCGGCTTACAGCTTTCGAAGTATATCATACTCCCGCTGTTTTTTGCTTCTGTATTCTTTGTTGAACAGCATCCGGCGCGCGACCTTCACGGCACGCACAAGGTAAAAGACCGGCCAGACGTATTTGTGCCGTGCCGCTGCCGGTTCGACCCAGAGCAGCGTGTCCTTATCCGGGAAAATGGATCGGAGCACGTATTTCAGCTTCGATTTTTTTCCGCCCCCGGACGCCGACCGTTCCAGGTTGTGCCTGACTATATTCGCCGCGTTCCCGTAAATGCCGGAATCCGTAAACTCCGCCAGGAATTTTCTTTCCGCGTCGGTCAGGTATCCCTTTGCGCTCCCGCCCTTCGCGCCGCTTTCGGCGCCCTCAAGTACCCATGCCAGGTACTGCGGGTCTGCCGGCTGCGCGAACAGCTTGTCCGAAAGAATCCGCAGCTTCTCTTCATACGCCTCCAGCCCCGTCTCCTGCAGGGCCTGCCCGGCAGCCCCAAAAACAGCGGCCTGCCCCCTGCTCTTCCGGAACACATAATTGTCCAAAAGGGAGCGGACGCCCGTCCCGGTGCTGCTGTAGTCCTTCCACGAGTTGACGATGCTGTGGACGTAAAAGGCCTCATCCGAAAAATGATATCCGAAGGCATTTCCCTCATCCTTCGTCAGCCGCTCCTTCACGTCCTTATAGTACGCGTACACAGAAGCGTTGTTCTCCGGACTGATCAGGGCCTTGTGCATCTCTATGTTGTAGAGCGGCGCCTTCAGGTACTCGTTGTTAGTGCCTTCTTTGTGCCCCGGCGTGTAGCCCCGCTCCTGCATGTACGCGTCGACCTGCTGCTCCGCCGCCGCGTCAAAGAGGATATCGACGTCGCTGACGATCCGCATGCCCGCGTGCGGGTAAAGGCCGTTGATGTACGCGCCCTTCATCGGACAGTACCAGATGCCGCTCTCCTCTAAATGCGCCAGGATCTTTTGCCGTTCCGCGTCGAGCAGGATGCTGCGCTTCAGGTTCGCCGCATAGCTGTCCCTGTATTTCGGCAAATGCGCGCGGAAAGCTTCCGTCTGCCCGCTGCCGAAATCCGCGTACGCCTGCATTGCGAAATAAAGCGACGCATCCATGTGATGGCGCCCGGATATCGCGGCCAGCCCTTCAAAATCCGCCTTTGCCATGACAGACTCATCGGGCACGGCGCCGTTGACCGCGCACGCAAGTAAATATAAGAATGCCCTGATCGTCTGCATGAATGGCTCCTGTCGGCCGGCCTGCATCGTGTCGGCCATCGGTCCTGACCGATGCATTTTTTTGCGCCTGCCTTCTATCTCACTTGCGCCTGATCTTCTTCTCCGGCAGCGTCAGCCAGCTGCCGAGGATCCCGTCCCACTCCTCCGGCGTGAATTCCTCAAAGCCCGAACCGGGATACAAAGTAATTTCGCCAAAGTACGGCCTGCCGTTGACCTCGTAAAAATCGATTCGGCAGAAGGGAATGTCCTCCGCAAGCTTTTCCGCCAGCATGACCATTTCCTCGTAAGCGGCCGGCTTTGGCACATCCTCTTTGCTCGATTTAAAATGCCGCTCAAATGGGAGGCGCTTCCACTCCCTGTCGTAGAAAGTCATCTCTACGCCGCTCTTAGCCCAGCGGTTGACGGTGGTAAAGGAACATTTCACCTTGCCGTTAAAGCACATGAGCTTGTAGTCTACAAGGTTGCTGCCATTCGAGAGGTCCTGCTGTATGGAATCCGGCACACTGTCCTGCTCCATATAGGTTTCGGCCAGGATGAGCGGCTTTACGTTCTTGTACGGCCACTCCCGGCTCCAGGTGTAGAAGTTCTTGTGCAGCGACCGCTCAAGCTTCTTCTTTGCCATCTTTTTTTTCGAAGTGCCGAACGCCGCCTTGTCCCTGACAATGACCAGCCCGCCGCTGTCGTGGTTGCACTTAAGCACGAACTGATCGGGGAGGGCGGAAAAATCGATGTCGTCGAAGCTCTCCCAAGCGCCCAGGGTCGGGATGATGTACTCCTGCCCGATTTTTTCAGCCACATAATCCTTGACCTTATATTTATCCACCAGGGTGGTATAAATCTCCTTCCGGTCATACAGCTTTAGCCACTGGAGCTTGGCGTTAAAGGTATCCGGGTTCTTAAGGTCTAAGTCCCTGCCCATTTTTGCCTTGTATAATTTTTTCAGGTACAGGGCATCGTCCATATCCGGGTAAAAGCCGTGGAGCCTGGACACCGTAAGGAACTTCTTGTCCGGGTCGAATAAATCCTTCGCGTATTCTACTGCCTTCTGCACATATCCCACACTGGCCATGCCCGTATCCTCCCGATGATGTTAGTGTCTTATGCTTGACCGGCCGCTGCCGCCTCACATTTTCTTCCTGAGGGTCCCCAGCAGGCCCTTGATGCGTTCCCGATAAAAAACTAAGTTCACCAGCAGTATAATCGCGGCATTTTTAGCGGTGACGACGATGGCGCTCAAGGCCCAAGTAAAGTACGAGCCCTGCGAGATGGAAATAAAGCCCGACGTCCATATGCAGACTGCCATCAGCGCCGCATCCATCAGAATCAGCTTTATCAGATACACAGGGCTGATTTGGATTAGGTTCTTCAGGTTATACCTCGCCATCCATACCGTCTGGTATACCATAGCCGCCAGCGTGCCGACGGCAACGCCGACCAGGCCGAACCGGTGCACCGCGAGCACGGAAAGACCCAGGTTCAGGCATGCCGCCACGATGAACTGCTTCTGCGTCTGCTTATAGTGGCCGGCGGCGAATATCATCATGATATACGGCAGGCGCAGGCAGTAAAAGGCATACGCCAGGGAAATCAGGAACGCGAACAGCGGCACGTTGTAATCCGCGTCCTCAACGCCTCTCGTATAGCAAAGGATGAACGGGACGATCAGGGAAATGACGCAGCTCCAGACGAGGATTACCGCGTTGTGGTTGGCCCACTCCAGCGTCGTATACAGCTTCTCCAGGCTCTTTTTTTCGCCCTTGGCCCACATATCCCCCATCAGGGATGAAAAGCCCTTGAGCATGGACGAAAAGAGCTGCTTGATGCCGGAAATGACCAGATAATATACCGCGTAAATGGATACGTTGCTCAGCGTGGAAAAGGCTGTCAGCACGATCGTGTCAGTATTTTCAAGAACCACGCTTGCCACATGCTGCGCGATGCCGTTCCACTTCTGTTTGATCGGCTCCCCTGTTATCTGTACTTTTTTGTCCAGCCGGTAAAACCTGCGGGCAATCGCGTTGTATACGATGGGGCGCAGCAGGTAAATTATGGAAGAAGCCAGAAGGACTACATGGATTTCACAGCCTGCTTTGATCAGCAGGATGCTGACCGCCGTATTCAGAATCAGGACCAGAGATACGGTCAGGTACCTCACATACCCCCTCTGATCCGCCATAAACAGGATTTCTTCCGTGATCCCGAAATAGTACTGGAAGAAATAGCTGATGCTCGTAATCAGGATAAGCGCCACCGTGTACAGCGTCCCGAACTCATTTTTCACGAGCAGGGGATAGACTACGGACAGGATGAGCACATATACGAGCAGCGCTTTGGCGATCGTCCGGAAAAACCTCTGCCCCGACACATAGATCCTGCTGATGCCTTCATCGTCCTTAGCCGCCAGCGGGCCGTACAGGGCCGACTGGATGACGGAGCCGACGCCCAGCTCCAGAAAGGCGATCATCAGCAGGAACTGCTTGACGGAATTTACAAGGCCGTTAACATCCGAGCCATAGGACAGGAGGATGTACCGCGGCAGCAGGATCCCGCAAACGATCGTAACGACCTCGCACACAATGGATGTAACTGTATTTGCATAGAGCTTATGTCGTCTCAATGTATGGATCCTCGCTTACGTCATAGAAGAGGCCGAAGCCGGCCACAAGGTAGAAGTACTGGTTCAGCGGATAGGCGCCGAGCTTGCCTGTCACGCAGCCAATGGCCAGCCCAAAGGCGATTATCGAAAGCAGCTTTTTATTTACCTTCCGAAATTCCTTGAAGACCTGCAGGAACAGCAGGGCCGCAAGCGCCACGTATACCATTCCAAGGTTCAGCGTGTACTTGATCAGCGTACTGTCCATCGTGGTGGTGGAGTAATCGCCGTAGGTAAAAACCTTTGTATTTCCCGACAATACTCCGTATTTGTCGATGCCTATGCCGAAGACGGGATGCGCCGAGATCAGCTCCCAGGCCATCTCATACTGGTTTTCCCTTGCGGAAGTATTGTAGTCCAGGTCCCGCCCCGTAATTTCCGTATAGTGGCTCAGGATGTATACAAAGGCCCCGAGCCCTATGAAAAGTATGATGGTCTTTTTGAAATCCATGAATTCCCGGATCTCGTCCATATACAGGACCGCGATGGCAACTGCCGTCGCGATCAGCGGGCTGCGGCTTTTGGACTGGATCATGCAGTACAGTGCCATGCCGACGGCGAACGCGGAAAACGCATACAGCTTGAAGGTCCGTTCGCTCTCGGACAGCATCAGCAGCGTCGTGACGATGAGCAGCCCGCCGATGATGGACGGCTCGTGTTCCCGGTCCCAGAAGGACCGCATCCTTCCCGTCAACCCATAGGAAGTCGATTTGAAGGCCAGCGAATAGGCAGCGGTCAGGAAGCAGGTGAAAAAGAGGCTTCGCCAGATGGTCGGCACAAGCTGCATGTTTTTCCTGACATAGAAGCCGATGATGAGCAGCATGGTCGGGGTCACGAGCACTTCACGGATGTTGATCAGCCAGAAGGTGGTGTCCTCCAGGCGGGCCAGCGAGCTGGCCACGATGTAGAGCACAAGGACCATGAACAGTATCACATTGGTCCGCGGCAGCGGGGTGTGGTTCAGCAGCACCGACACAAGGATCTGCGCGGTAATCAGGAGCATAAGGATATCCTTTAACGAATACAGCGCCGTATTGCCGATAATATCCGAGACGGCATACACCAACGGCGTGCCGATCAGCAAGACCCGTATCTCCGCTTTTATTAAAAGATCGTTCGATATCCTCATCGCGCCTGCCGCCCCGCTCAGTTCTCCCTCTTGGCAATCTCTTTGTACTTCTCCTGGTATTTCCGGCTCATGTTCGCCGCGCTGAAGACCGTGCAGGCCAGCTCATGGGCCTTATCGCCGCAGGCGGCAAGGTCGCTGCGGCCGGCCAGCTTTTTGATCCTTCCCGCGAGCTCCTCCGCATTTCCCTGGTGGTACAGATAGCCGATCTTCCTGCTCTCATCGAAGAGCTCCCTGTGCTGCGCGATGTCCGAAAGCACGACCGGCAGCCCGCAGGCCATGGCCTCGAGGACGCCGTTGGGCATCCCCTCGGACTTGCTCGTGGAGACATAAATATCCGACGCGGCCAGGTACCTCTCCACATCCGTCACGTTGCCGTGCAGGTCGATATTGCCGTAGCCTTCGGCCATCTGCTGCAGGTCGGCAAGGTCAGGCCCGTCGCCTAGTATGAGCAGGTAATAACTCCCGTCATGCCCGAAATGCTCCGTGAAGCACTCCAGGAGGAATTTCTGGTTCTTCCTGTCGATCAGCTGGCCCGAGTAAACGAGGACGCAGGCGTCAGCCGGTAGGCCCAGCTCTTCCCGAAGCGCAGGGACCTCCGACCTGTCCGGCCTCGTATAGCGTTCGACGTTTACGCCGTTGCAGATATAGCCGTAGTCAAGTCCGAGCTTCTTTTTGTAAATGTCATGAAGACTCCGCGAGCAGGTCACAGTGACGGCCGTGTGCTTCATGGCGTACAGATGGAGCCGCGCCAGGACGCCGCCCTCGACAGTCCCGAATTTTGCCGGGTAGTCGTCCCATACAAAGTTGCGCAGCGTTATGATCTGCCGGCCGGTCTTAAGCCGCGCTACCGCGTAATCCGGGAACACGCCCAGTGAATGTATGACATCGATCTGCAGCTCTTTCAGGAGCGCGTCCAGCTTCTTCGTCCGTCCCAGCATGATATCGACCTTGGACAGGGCGCAGCGGACATGCGGGATGCCCGCCTCCTTGTATTTGGAGAGCTGGCTGCTGCCGTCATCGGGCTCGTCATAGAGCGTGATGAGGGTAAGGTCAAAGACGTCGCGGTCCAGGTTCGTGGCCAGGTTCAGCATCTGCTGGATCGGGCCTGACTGCTTGCAGGCGGTAAATACGAACGCCACGCGGATCTTGCGCTTGTCAGCCGCGCTGCTGCCTGCTTCAGCCGTGCTGCCGCTTCCGCCCGCCGAGCGCGCATTTTCCTGTGCAAAGTCCGCTTTCACCGTATAGAGCCCCCTGTGCCCTTCAAAGACCGAGTCGAAGCAAATGGTATCGCCGGCGTGGTTCCACCTAGGATGCAGGTCGCAGCGCGTGTCATTGTCGTACTTAAAAGGTGCGAAAACGCGCGCGATGACTTTTACCCGAGTCTTTGTTTCATCCGTGCCGTCCATAAGCCGGATTTCGGCGATTCGCGCGCGGTCCGGATAGGTGTCAGTCACGATAAGCTTCCCGTCCGGGGAATAGCTGGGGTGGCCGTCTCCGGAAAGCTGCGGCCAGCAGTGGCTGTACTCCTGCGTCCGGTCATGCATCAGGTAGTAGCCAGGGCCGCCGTCCTTCTTATTTTCAAAAGCAAGGATGGTTTCATTGTCCTTCCAGAAGCAGTGGCTGACCATGTCGTCATCGGACAGCACGTACATATCTCTTCCGTCCGTGCCGCAGGTGACGAGGCGCGTGTACTTTCTCTGGCCGTTGAACCACCGGTACAGGACCATGAAGCGCTTCCCGTCGGGGCTCAGCATGATATGGTTCACCTTGTGGACGGCTCCTGCCTCTAGCATTTCCTTGCGCGGCTCGAACGAGGCGAAGTCGCGGTAGGTCAGGAGCGGCTCCACTCCGCCGTTTGCGAGATCGATCTTCCAGATTGCAGCGGCATCGGGAAGGGCCTCGCCCGCGGTGCTCTCAGGCACATTGTAGTAGCCGTAGCCCGGCCGCAGGTTATACAGGCGGCTGAAATCGAGCGTGAGCGCCATCGTCCCGTCCGCGGACACCGAGTAGACCGGCGCGCCGATAACGCGCTCCTCTCCCGTGGCGAGCGTAAGTATGACGGACACGTACTTGCCGTCCCTGCAGTCGTTATAAAGTATCCTTGAGGAAAAGTCCGGACCGAGCCACTGCAGCATGCAGGACTGCTGGACGTTCCAAGAGGAGGTCTCGGCGATTTTGCGCACCCTGCCGGCATCGGTTTCCGGAAGAGCCGTGTCGATGAGGAGGATGTCCGCCTTTTCCTTCGGGCTCACGTCCGACCAGGTGTCGGCTGCCCGCATGCAGAGCATATAGCGGTCCGTGGCGTCCCAGGGCGATTTGTCGTAATACCCGAAGAAATACTCGTGCCGCGCGTCATCCGGGGAAATCCGCGTGATATCCCCTTCGCTCACGATTTTCGGGGAAATGGCGTACATCGTCCGCTGGTACGCTCTCTTGACGACCTTCTTCACCGCTGGGAACTTATTCAGCTGATAATTGACTTTCTGTTCAATACTCATGGCTTTAATTCACTTTCGCAGGAACGTTTTGTAGACCCAGTTCTGCAGGCCGACCGGCATGAGGTACATCCCGGTCTGTGCAATCGCGACCGCCGCGTAATCGGCAAATGAGCTGTAGCCCATCTTCCAGAAGCCGCCGATGACCGCGATATAGCTCCAGGTGTTTTCCCAGGACCTGCGGCGCCGGCTCAGCTCGTCGCTGCTCCTAAAATACAGCAGCGCCTCGTCGATATTTTCCGCCTTCTCCCCCGCGTACAGCATGCGTCCGAACAGGTCCACGTCCTGGTTGCGGCGGAGACGCCGGTAGCCTTTGTTCCGCACCACCGCGCTCCTTCTGTACATCACCGCGGGATGGTTAAAGGCCGACCTCCGTTTGGCGAATTCGTAAATGTCCTCGTAGGCTGTCGGAACCTTTCTCTGGGAAATGACGTTCTCAGGGCTGCCCGTGAACTCATCGATATGCGATCCGACGATGGAAAGCCCCGGCTTTTCGGCAAAGCGCTTAAGCTGCTTCTCGCAGCGGTCCGGCTTGCTGATGTCGTCCGTGTCCATCCGGGCGACAAATTCGTTCCGGCAGGCCTTAAGGCCCTTGTTCAGGGCGGCCCCGAGGCCGACGTTTTCTTTGCTCACAACGATGTGCATCAGGTGCGGATACGCTTTTTTGTATTCGTCAACGATGCCGTAAAGCTCATCGGTCAGAGGCCCGTCCTCGACCAGGACGATCTCGTCCGGCTGCTCGGTCTGCCCGACCATTGAATCCAGGGCCTGCCGCAGGTACTCCGGATGCTCCTTTTTGTATAACGACATCAGAACGCTGTATTTTTCCATATGGCCTCCGTATATGGCTGCCGCGCGAAGCGTGCATTTACCGCATCCCCGCGAAGGACGGCTGTATGCGCCGGAACGGGCAGGTCTGCGCGGACATCAGTATTCCGCTTAGCTGCATTCCCGACTCAGTTCAAAAAGAATGCTCCAGGATTTCCCGCGCTTCTTCCTGTTTTTGGTCGTACTCTTCTTTTGTGACGCGCCCTTCAGCTAAAAGCGCGTCGCCGAAGTCCGCTGCCGTGGCGCTCACGCCGTCCGTAATGCCTTCCTGTGCGCCAGTCTTTATAAAGGTGCGAAGGACAAGCTTCGTATCCGTCAGGAAGGAAATCTGCCCGAGGTACCGCAGGTCCCACGCCAGCTTGTCGTCCCAGGAAATGCCGTTCCGACCGTTCACCTGCGCCAGGCCGCTCAGGCCCGGCCGCACGGTATGACGCTGCCGCTGCTCCTTCGACATGAACACCATGTCGCGCACCAGCTGCGGACGCGGGCCGATGACGGCCATATCCCCGCGGATAATATTTACCAGCTCAGGCAGCTCGTCCAAGGACGAGGCCCGCAGAAACTTTCCGAACGGCGTCAGCCGTGCCGAATCCGGCAGCAGCTCTCCGTCCTCCCCGCGTTCATCCGTCATGGAGCGGAACTTATAAAGCCTGAAAATGCGTTCCTGTCCTGTATCGGGGTCAATCCGTCCGGGCCTTGGCTGTGAAAAAATAACAGGCGACCCGAGCTTGCTGCGGACAAGGAACGCCGTGCCTGCAAGGATCGGGCTTAAGGCAATCAGCGCCCCCGTAGCCAGCGTGCAGTCCAGCGGCCGCTTTACGTGTTTTTCATAAAAGCCCTTCGGCCGGTCGGATGCCGGCAGCCTGTCAGGCGCCGCTTCTTGGGCATCGGCAGCCTGTCCGGTCTTCGCTGCATCCTCCTCGGCCTGCACGTCCTTTGAAGGCTTCACCTTACGGGCGTTAGGCCGCGCCTTCTTGCGAAGCTCTGCCTCGTTAAAAACGGCGGCTGCCGTCCCGACTGCCAGAGATGCCGCACAAACGGCTGCCGCTGCCTTTACGGCCGCTTTCAATACTCTATTCATCGGAAGCACCTGTGGATTATGTCGATGATCACGTCCTGCTGCGCCGGCGTCATCTTGTTGTCGCTCGGCAGGCAAAGGCCTCTGTTGAAAATGTCCGCGCCGATATCCGCCGCGCCGCCGGCAATATACGCATTCGTCCGCGCACGGCCGCTGCCCGACTCAGTCACAAAGCCGTTCATGCGGTAGATCGGCTGCATGTGCATCGGCTTCCAAACGGGCCGTCCTTCGGCGTTAAAGGCGGATACCGCATCCAGGATTTCCTGAGGGCAGCTGCGTCCCGGTTCCGTTTTGTAGAGATACGTCTGCTCTCCCCGCACCTGCCCGCACATGGCGTCCGGCTCGATCAGCATGGCGGACAGCCAGTAGTTCGGCGTGCCCTTTGCCTCGAACGGGTTCATGACGACAGGCAGGTCCTTAAGTCCTTCCTTGTAGCGTTCGTAAATGGCTTTCTTCTGCGCGATATGCTCATCTATATGCAGCATGTTGCCGCGCGCCACGCCCGCCACTATGTTGCTCATGCGATAGTTGTAGCCCAGCTCTTCGTGCTGGTACCAAGGAGCCGCCTCACGGGCCTGCGTGGACCATTTGCGGACCTTGTCGGCGTCTTCTTTGCTGTTCGTGATGAACATTCCGCCGGCGCTGCCTGTCACGATCTTATTGCCGTTGAAGCTAACGGCCACATAGTCGCCAAAGGAGCCGCACCTGCCCTTCACAGTGCTCCCTTCGTATTCTGCGCCCATGGCCTCTGCGGCATCCTCCACGAGCAGGGCTCCGTGCGCCCGGCAGATAGATACGATTTCATCGAGCTTTGCCGGGATGCCATAGAGGTGCGCCAGCACCACCAGCTTTACGTCTGGATACAGCTCGAAGCCCTTTTCAAGCGCCTTCGGATCCATGTTCCAGGTGTCCGCCTCCGTGTCGATAAAGACGGGCTCCCCGCCCTCGTAGACGACCGGATTGACCGAGGCGTCGAAGGTCATGTCGCTGCAGAATACCCGCTGCCCGGCAAGAGATGCGCCGGGAGCCGCGCCGGGGTTTATCTTCTCCGCCGCCAGCTTCATGCAGCAGTGCAGAGCCGCCGTACCGCAGCTCAAGGCCACGGCATGCTGCATGCCGACATACGCCGCCGTCATCTTTTCCAGCTCGTTGATATTGGCGCCGACCGTGGAAACCCAGTTGGTCTCAATCGCCTCGCGCACAAAGTCCAGCTCCTCGCCGTGCATGGTCGGTGAAGCCAGCCACACCTTCTGCGCGAACGGCGATATGCCCTCAAAGCGTGAATCCACAAGAATCGTATCTTTCATCTTCGCAAAACCTTTCTCATGCACCTGCTTCAATGCCATCCTGTGCGACGGTTTCCGTCTCAGGCTCAGGTACGCCGCCGTCCGCCGGATGGTACGTCGCAACCGTTTCCTGCACGATGCGCTTGACTTCCTTGTCGTTGTTCTTGTAGGCGGCGACTATCAGATCCTGCAGGACCGTCAGGAAGGAAGCAACGTCGAAGGGAACCGGACAGCCGATATGGATCAAGTCATTTGCCGTCTTCTTTAAGCCTTCCTCGGCCATGAGCTTTTCTTCATAGAGCTTCTCGCCCGGCCTAAGGCCCGTGTATTCAATCTTTATGTCCACGTCCGGCTTGTATCCGGACAGGCGGATCAGGTTGCGCGCGAGCGTGTCGATCTTCACCGGCTCGCCCATGTCAAGAACGAAGATTTCTCCGCCCTGCGCATAGGTTCCCGCCGTCATGACAAGGCTCACGGCCTCCGGGATCGTCATGAAATAGCGGATGATGTCCTTGTGGGTGACCGTTACCGGACCGCCGTTCTTGATCTGTTTCATGAAAATGGGGATGACGGAGCCGTTGCTTCCGAGCACGTTTCCGAAGCGCACGGCCACGAACTGCGTCTTAATGTTTTGGAAGACGCGGTGCGTCCCGTCCTTGTCGGCGTTCTCAAGTCCCTCATGGGTGAAGATCTGCGGCAGCTCGTCCGCCCGGCCGGCCTTGATATACTCGTCAAAGCTTTGGATGACCATCTCGCACAGGCGCTTGCTGGCTCCCATGATGTTGGTCGGGTTTACGGCCTTGTCTGTGGAGATCAAAACGAACCGCTCGCAGCCGTTGACCATGGCCGCGTATGCCGTCTTGTAGGTTCCTATCGTGTTGTTCTTGATAGCCTCGCAGGGGCTAGTCTCCATCAGCGGCACATGCTTGTGGGCCGCCGCATGATAGACGATCTGCGGACGGTACTTGCTGAAAACCTCAAAGACCTTCCGGCTGTCGCGCACGGAGCCGATGATGACGTCAAGCGGCAGGTCCGGATACTTGTCGAGCAGCTCCAGCTGCAGGTTGTAGGTCGTATTCTCGTAGATATCAAAAATAATCAGGCGCTTGGGATTGTGCGCGGCGATCTGGCGGCACAGCTCGCTGCCGATGCTGCCGCCCCCGCCGGTAACGAGGACGGTCTTGCCGTTGATGGCCTTATAGACGCCCTCGAGATCAGTCTTTATTGGATCGCGGCCGAGGAGGTCTTCAATCTGCACCTCGCGCAGGGACGCCATCTTCGCCTCTCCGTTGACCAGCTGGTAGATGGCCGGAACCACACGGGTGCGGCATCCGGTCTCCTGGCAGATTTCAAGGATGGCTTTCCTGTCCGCCGCCGGCGCCATGGCAACAGCGAAGATAATCTGGTCGACATGGTATTTCTTCACCATCTCGGGGATACAGTCCCGGCCGCCGACGACAGGAATGCCGCTGATGTGCTTGCCGATGTTCGCCTCCGCGTCGTCGATGATGCAGCGAACGTTCATGTCGAGGTGGGAAGTGCGCAGGATCTCATTGACCAGCCCGCGGCCGACCTCGCCGGCCCCGATTACCATTACGTTGACCGCGCTGCGCCGCGCCTTGCTGGCGCTGGACGTCACACGGTAAATGCGGGAGATGGAGCGCCCGACCGCGCACAGGGCAATGGTCAGGGCCGTCCCTGCGAAGTAATAGGAAACGGGCATCCGCATGAAGAACGGGACGATGACCGTGATGCCGGCATTAAGGACGCCTGCCAGGAAGCAGGCAATGACCGTGTCGAGAAGCTCTGAAACGGATACGTACCTCAAGATAAAACCGTAACAGCCGAAAAACCAAAGGGAAAGGATCGTCAGCAGAATGACCAGCGGCAGGTCCATGGAAAAGCCGCTCCAGTATTCGGGCGGAATGCTGCCGACAGAGCCGTCGAAGCGAATCCAGATGGCAACAAAATAGGACGCCGCGATGACGATGGCGTCATACAGCATCAGCGCCATGCGGACCTTGTATTTCCCGAAAAAAGACTTCGAACGAGCCGTTTCCCCGGTGTAATCCTCAATATTCTGTTCTGTTGCCTTGCTCATTTTCCGTAATTACCCCGGTAATAATTGTAATATCTGTAGTAGTACGAGCTGTAGTACTTGCCGCGGCCGTAGCCAGAAGAGCCCATTTTTATGTTGTTGAGCACGCAGCCTATCATCCGGCAGTTGGCCGCATAGAGCTGCCTTAAGGAATCCTGTGCCATCCGGTAGCTGATCTTGCCGCTTCCGACCACGAGCACCGTGCCGTCCGACTTGCCGCCCACGATGGCGCTGTCGATGACGCTGCCGATCGGCGGGGTGTCGATAATGACATAGTCGAATCGCCGCTTGGCTCCCTGCAGCAGGCGCGTGAAGCGCTCGCTGCCGAGCAGCTCGCTGGGGGTAGGCGTCGACGGACCCGCGAAAATGATGTACAGGTTCTCCAAGTTGGTCTTGCACATGGCGTCATCGGCCTGGCATTTGCCGACCAAGCAGTTGGAAAGGCCGTTTTGGATCTCACCCTTCAGCACTCGCGACTGCAGGACGGACTTGCGCATGTCCGCGTCGATAAGCAGCACTTTCGCGCCGTTTTCCGCGAAGGAGGCGGCCAGCTCATACGACACTTCGCTCTTGCCTTCGTTTGGCATAGAGCTTGTAATCGCAATGACGCGCATATCGTCTCCGCTGAACTCGATGTTGCTTCGGAGCGTCTTATAGGCTTCCTTCGTCTGGAACTGAAGCTCATCTATTCTTAGCACTACACTCTGCATTCTGCTGTTCCCCTGCCGGATCAGCCGGCCTGTTCCTAACGCCTCTTCTTTTTCCTGTCGTTGGCCTGCATGCGGGCCAGTCCCTCGTCCCGAGGAATCTGCGTCAGCACGCTCAGCTGCAGGTAGCGTCCCACGTCCTCTGCCGTCTTGATAGTATCGTCAAGCAGATACCGGATTAGCAGGACAAGGATAATCAGCGCGCAGCCGACGGCCCCGAACTTGACGGCGTTCTTGGTGTTGAGCGGCCCGGACTTGGTGACGGGCAGGTTTGCCTCGTCAATCACGTTGGCCGCGTCGATAGCCATGACTTCCTTAATCTTTTCGGAAGCGACGATGCGGATCTCGTCGCAGATTTTCTGTGCCTCAGTCGGGCTGTTGTCAGTCACCGTAATGGCTATAATACGCGTGCCTGCAGCATTTGACACGGAGACGGAATTATACAGGCTGCTATAGCTCCGGCTCAGCCCCAGGTTATCGATAACCGCCTCAAGCACGGAACGGCTCTTGATAAGGACGGAATAATCCTTCGTGAGCTGGGTGCCGACCTGCAGGTCATTGTAGGTGGTGGTATCGTCGCTTCCGCCCGACCTGTCCAGGATATAGACCCTGCAGGTCGACTGGTAGTAATCCGAAACCATGAACCGGCTGTAGCAGTACCCCGCCCCGGCAAAAAGCGCCGTAACCAGGATAATAAGCCAAAGGTTGTGGAGCAGCATGGCCAGAATATCGAAGAGATCAATCTCTATGGCACTGCTTTTCTTCGGTATGTTCGGCTGCTCGTTCACCCGCCCGCTATTTGTGGCCGCGGCGTCCGTTTCCTGTTTGCTCATAAATCCTTATCCTCAATCACGCGCTGCGCATTTTCATGGACAATAGCGCGCGCATAGTCTTCATCGCACATCGTCAAGAGGAGCCGGCAGCAGTCCGCGATGCGCGGTGCGCGCTCGGCGTCTCGGTGGGCGTCGGTGCCGATCAGGCTCACGAGCTCCTCCTTTAAGAGCGCCCGCACGAACCGATACGGCAGATCATTTCCCTTACCGAAAAGGCCGCCCTTCCGGACGGAGGAGGCGTTGACCTGCAGGTGGATTCCGCCGTCCGCCAGCTCAGCGGCGCGGTCCGTCAAGTCTCCGCCGCGCTCCTTCTGCATAAGGCACGCGTACCGCTCGCAGTGGGCGAGGACGGGCCGATACCCCATATAGTAGAGCCGCCGGAGCGCTTCCTTAATCCGGCCGAATTCCTCCAGCGGATGGAACTCGACGAGGCAGTAGCGCGAGCCGGCCAGCGTAAGCGCTTCCCCGCTTTTTAAGCGGTCAGGCAGGGTACTGTCCCAGAAAAGCTCCATGCCCTCGTGCAGGGCGAGCCCTTCAAGGCCCTCAAGCTGCGCCATTTGCCGCAGTGCGGCAAGCTTCTTTCGGATAATGTCCGGCGCAGCCTCGTACCGTCCAAGCATATTGTGGGGCGTCGCGATGATGCACCGTATGCCCTCATCATAGGCAATGCGCAGCATGCGCCGCGACATGTCATCATCCTGTGCGCCGTCATCGACGCCGGGCAGGATGTGGATATGCATATCCGTCACTGGGCATACGCACTGGCGCATGGAAGCTCCCTCCAAAAACGCGGACGGCCTCAACAGCCTGTCCTGCACCCGTGCCGGCCCGAAGAACCCGTCAGGACAGCACTTAACGGCTAAGACGCCGGAAGGTTCCGCGGGCACTTCCGCCGCGCCGCCCTGCGGGCTCCGTTAGCCACGGACGCACAATAGCAAATGACCGGCGTAAGGCCAGCCATTTGCATTCATCCCTCATCTTTTATAATGGTAACACCCTAAAATAGAATAAACAAGAAAAAGCCACTGGGGCATGGCGTCAAGAAAGGTACAAAAAATTTAACAATTTATAAATCGTGGATACCCATCTTACATCATTCCTGGCAGCGGCTCATGGCCTTATAGGCGGTAAGCGCCGCCTCTTTTTCCATGTTGCAGCCGAGGCTGTACACCGGAACTTTGTCGAGGAGTCTCTTCAAGAGCACAAGGCTCTTGACCCGTCCCTCCCGCGAATAAAGGGCGGGAACTTGCTCGTACAACAGTCTGAATGCCTCTGCCGGTGCCATGGGGGCGGTGCTGTTGTTCTCGCTGCGGCTTAGGCAGGCGATGGCTTTGACGGGCGCTGAAATGTTCGCCCCGAGATGATGCTTCCCGTTCCAAGGCGTGCCATATGCGCGGATTACGCCCTGCTTTTCGCGAAGCACGGGCTTGTCGTCGTTTATCATGCGCACTCTGTCGCCGAAGCACTCCCGCCACAGACTCGTATGCGTGCTCTTTCCCGTCCCCCTGGAGGCCGTGAAGAGATACGCCTCTCCGTCCATTTCAAGCGCGGAGCTGTGAAGAAGAAGGACGTCGTAGTCGATCAGGCGCTCCAGCATCAGCGAGTGTATCGCCGTGAGCTCTATCTGGCTTTCGCGGATGCGCCCGCGCCGTATGTAAGACTTGCCGTTGGCTTCCGCGTATCCTTCTCTTATCCGATCAAGGTCAGAAGCTCCTGCCTCTATCTCGAAAAGAGGCTGCTTTTCTGTGCCATATCCCCTGAGTTCCTTAGCGGCTTCCTCGGATTTACAGCGCACCATGAACGGAATTTCAGCTATTTCCAATTTAAGCGTCAGATCAGCGTCAGACATATATTCACTCTCTCCTGCATCCCTTAAGCTCCAACAGCAACTTTACAGTATGGGAAGAGTTTTTTCCAGTTCGAAAGGCTTATTGGTGAGTCGGGACGCAGATATATTTCCTCCGTTTTGCTCGACCATACGACGGTTTGTACCCGCACTTTATTGGTAAGTCGGGACGCAGATATAATTTCCAGTCTTTATGCAGTCGTCCGCCATAGAGTTCATGCGCTTCGTCTCTTTAATGAAAGCCGAAACGGCCTCGGCCGTGCCGTCGGTCTCGCGGGCCGCGATGGAGCTCAGCGTATCGCCGCACTCGACCACGATACTCTTGAAGCCGACCGGCTCATAGCTTTTTCCCGAGGCCTTGACCGAGGCGGCAGCGAATACGAGGGAGGCCGCTATTAATGCCGCCGCGATCAAGAGCATCATTTTCAGGACGAACCCGCTGGAAGCGGGCTTCCTGCATCGTCCGGCACGGCAGGCTGCCGCATAAGCATTTCTCTGTGCCTGTGCGCCGTGCGTATAAGCTATATATTCAGATTCAAACCTCTTGGCCGCCGTTTCATATTTGGAGTACCTCATGACGCCCTCCTTCGAATGTCTATTCGAAACAGTTGTTCGTGTGATATACAGATGATACTTCACGAACATTCGTTTGTCAACAAAGAAATCGAACAAATTTTTGTTTTATTCAGCGAACGCCTGTGCTATAATTCCTGAAAAGCAAAACTATGTATAAGATGTCTGTCTAAGGCTTTAAGCGTCTAAGGCGCCGACGCACGGCCGGCAGAGCTGCCGTCCCATGACACGGGCACGCTTTGCCGACGGCCAAAGCCGGCACATGCAGATAACTGCTAAGCAGAAAGGAATCTCGGGCTATGTCATATGGAAAGATAAGCGACAAGCAGCAGGAAATCCTGGACTATATCAAGAACGAAATCATGAGCAAGGGCTATCCTCCCTCGGTGCGCGATATCTGCGCGGCGGTCAAGCTCAAGAGCACTTCGTCGGTTCACGCCCACCTCAATGCGCTCGAAAAGAACGGCTACATCCGCCGCGACCCGGCCAAGCCCCGCACCATCGAGATCCTCGACGACGCCTTCAATGACGTCAGGCGCGACGTCACTTCTGTCCCGCTCGTGGGTAACGTCGCAGCAGGCGAACCCATCCTCGCGCAGCAGAACATTGAGACCTATCTCCCGTTCCCTGCCGACATGCTTCCGGGACGCGAGACCTTTCTTCTCCGCGTAAAGGGCGAGAGCATGGTCAACGTCGGCATCATGGACGGCGATTACGTTCTAATCGCGCAGCAGAACACCGCCCGCAACGGCGAAATGATAGTCGCTTTGGTGGACGACTCTGCCACTGTCAAGACCTTCTATAAGGAGGACGGGCACATCCGCCTTCAGCCCGAGAATGATACGATGGATCCCATAATCGTCGAGGCCGACGAGCCCTTCCAAGTCTTGGGACGCGTAATAGGCGTGCTCCGCTTCTACCGCTAAGGCTATGCGCATCACGCGGCGGCATATATCCGCTGTCTTAAACGATCGGACGCGTTCCCGCGAGGAACTTCACTGTGATCCATATAAAAAAGACCGTCTGCCGGCTATGTCGGCGGACGTTTTTTTGCATGAAAATATGCCTTGCATCAGTGTCGCTTGCACGGGCGCGCATTTTAATAAAAGACAAAGCGCCTGACGCCAAGAGGACTTCCGATCAGCACCGACCGAAGTGATACTAAGGCGTAAGCAGCTATTTCCGCGAGGATTGTAATCTAACAGCGGTCAGAGAGCCGGAGCACCCGTCGTGACCGGCAGCGAGGTCGCGGATCTCGGCTTCATGCGTTTAACCGCATTCCTTCAAAACGCAGTCACAATACCTGCGGCGGCCGCCATCACGATGCCCAGCAGCATACCTTTCGCGCTTGCCTTCACATGAAAAAGATAATCGTGATATGCGTCGGTCAGGTCCTCGGTTCCAGGGATCACCAGAGACCTGTCATGGCAGAACCATGTTATGTCCAATATCACGTCGAACCAGTCAACGACCAGCCAAAGCGCATATGCTATAAGGAAGCCCTGCCAAAAGCCTTCTGCGTGGTTGATGAATCTGACGACAAGCCCCAGCAGCACTCCGATAAGAAGGCAGGCGATCCCCTTTTTTATATAGACCTTCGGCCCGCGGACATTCTTGTTCGCGGGAATCTTCCCGAGCTCATAGCAGCGGTCGATTATCGGCTGGGGGTAGTTGTATATCCAAGAGATCGGATCGGTGTTTTTTGCAATAGTAACCACCAATGCGGCAAAAAGAACTATAAAAATAATGGATTCCGCGATGAATACGGCCATGGTTCTTCCTCCATAGACGACTGCGCCTCAAGGCCCGACGATGCGCGCTTACAAGCGTTAAAAATAATTATACGCAACTAACCGCCTGCTTTCCAGTATGCCGCGCAAAACACTTACATAAATGACTCTGATCCTCGCTGCCCTTCTGCCGCTTGCCCGCTTTTCATGCTTCTCTTATAATGTTCGGGCGAATAAACCTAAACTTGCGTCAGCTTACAAGGAGATAACCATGGGCTTCGACATGCTTCTTCCTATTCTCATAATCGTCATTTCAAATACCGCCTACAACGTGGCCGCGAAGCTTACTTCCTCGGAAATAAATCCGTTCGCCTCGCTGACGGCGACCTACTTCGTGGGGATGGCCGTATCGCTGATCATTTTCAAAATAAGCTCGCCCTCGCAGCATTTTTTGACTGAGCTTTCAAAGGCGAACTGGGCGACGTATGCGCTCGGGCTCGCCATCGTGGGCCTTGAAGGCGGCTTCATACTCGCCTACAGGCGCGGCTGGCAGGTAAATACTACCCAGCTCGTAACAAGCATAGCGGTCACCTGCATACTCCTAATCGTGGGATATCTATTCTTTAAGGAAGGTCTCACCCTGAGGCAGGGAATCGGGATATTGCTTTGCATGGCTGGGTTATTCGTCGCATTCTTCTGACCCGCACCGTCCGTAGGGACGACAAATCCCGAAGCTTAAACTCTTCAAGGTCATTTTCCGCCGGGCTGTTCTTCCGAGGATGATTTCAAATACGACCGGCAGTGCACTCTTCTATCAAACAAAGGAGCCATCGCGTTTCATTGCGACGGCTCCTTTTTAAACTTTGTTGTACGGACTTTTGGATTTATCCTGCCCTGCGCTTAGAGGCGGCCAGGGTAATTCCTGCTGCGGCCGCAGCGCAGAGCGCGAG